>Ga0070735_10001348_pt1 | contig 23929 bp, 22 predicted proteins | sample Coa_R1_FD_66443 | JGI IMG/M metagenome (GOLD analysis project Ga0070735, IMG submission 66443) | Surface soil microbial communities from Centralia Pennsylvania, which are recovering from an underground coalmine fire - Coalmine... | ecosystem: Environmental > Terrestrial > Soil > Unclassified ...
AGCACGCTCTCGAACGAAAGCACGAGCGCCGACCGGCTGAGTGATTTCAGAAAAACGCGGCGTGAAGAAAACAAGAGGTTGCTACCTGGCCCGCACGGCTCGTGCTAGAATTCGCCCCTTACCTCTTATATTCAAGGGACCCGCAATTGTGCAAGCTTCGGCGAGCCCCTTCTCGCGAATCGCCATGAACCTTTGCTCATCGTCCCAAAGGAAAATGAACGCTGCAGGAGCGAACGCTCGCCGGTTCCCGCGGCTGTGCGTTCTCGTCGTTTGCCTCGCCGGGAGCATCTTTTCGGCTGCCCAGTCGTCCGGCCAGTCGTTGGAATTGAACCGAACCATTCGCACCTGGGAATTCCTTCCGGTGGTCGGGACCCGCGCTGGGCTGCTTGGCAATGAAACCGGGCGGTTCGAAGCCTGGGTGTATCCGTTGAAGATTTTTCGCGAGTTTCATCTGACGTTTCATGTTGGCGGTCGCGCGCTTCCGGCGGAGAGCCTGGCGCGCACTCTGACTGTGCGGCCGGAATCGGCGTCGATTCTCTATGCCGGAGATTCTTTTCGGGTAAAAGAAACGCTTTGTGTTCCGGTCAACGAAATGGGCGCCGTCGTTCTGTTCGAAATCGAAACCGAGGAGCCCTTGGAAATTGAAGCGGCGTTCATCGGCGACTTCCAGCTGGAGTGGCCGGCGGCGTTGGGCGGAACGTATCTGAATTGGGACGCGAAGGAGCACGCCTTCGCCTTTGGCGAAGAGACGAAAAAATATGCGGCGCTCGTCGGCTCGCCCACTGCTGTAGATGCACATCTTGCCTATGAGACGAACTATTCGTCGTCCGACGAGAACTCGATGCGGCTCGGTGTAAGCCCGAAAGGAAAGGACAGGAAAGAACTGGTGGTTGCCGGTTCAGTAACCGGAGTTGCGGATGCGATCAAGGAATACGAGCATCTCGAAAATTCTTATGCGGAAGCAATCCGCGATACGGCGCGGTACTACCAAAGTTATCTCGACCGAACTGTTTCTCTTGAGTTGCCGGATTCTCGTCTGCAGCAGGCGTATGACTGGGCGCGCATCAGCACGATTCAGGGATTAGTAACAAATCCATATCTGGGCACCGGGCTGGTTGCCGGATATCGCACGTCGGGAACGAGCCAGCGCCCCGGTTTTGCCTGGTTCTTTGGGCGCGATTCGCTCTGGACCTCCTTCGCCTTGAACGCCGAAGGCGATTACACGACCACCCGCACTGCTCTCGATTTCATCAGCAAGTACCAGCGCGATGACGGCAAAGTTCCGCACGAAATCTCGCAGAGCGCAACGCTTGTGCCATGGTTCAAGGAGTATCCCTACCCTTACGTCTCGGCCGACGCGACGCCGCTCTTTATCATCGCGATGAATGATTATGGGGTGCAAAGCGGTGATGTTGCTTTTGCGCGCGAGAAGTGGGACAACCTGTGGCGCGCTTATCAGTTCCTTCGATCGACGTACGACGCTCAGGGCTTTGCGCAGAATTTCGGCGTTGGCCACGGATGGGTCGAGGGCGGCCCGCTACTTCCGGTGAAGAACGAGTATTACCAGGCCGGACTTGGCGTAGAAGCTTTGCGCGCGCTCTCGAATCTCGCTCACCTCCTCGGGAAAGAGGATGTCAGTAAACAACTGTCCGACGAATTCAACCGCAGCAGACCTGCCCTGGACGAGGCTTTTTGGGATCCGGAGTTGAAGAGCTATTCCTTCGCTCTCAAGCAGAACAATGAGCGATCAGACGAGGTCAGCGTGCTGACGACTGTGCCGATGTGGTTCGGACTCGCCGATACTGATCATGCGGATCAGACGATCACGCGTCTCGCGGGCGAAGATCACCAGGCCGACTGGGGCATGCGCATCATCTCGAACAAGTCGAAGTCCTATAACGGCTCGGGATATCACTTCGGATCGGTATGGCCGCTGTTTACCGGCTGGGCATCGGTAGCAGAATACCGCTATCACCGGCCCTTCCCGGCGTACTCGAATCTGCGGGACAACGCATTGCTCGGTTTCGACGGAGCGCTCGGTCACTTCACCGAAGTGCTTTCGGGCGATTACAACGACTCGTTCTCGACGAGTTCGCCTCATCAAATATGGTCGGCCGCAATGGTGATCAGCCCTATCCTGCGGGGCATGTTTGGGCTGGAGGGGAATGCAGACAAGCACGAGATCACATTCGCGCCGCATGTTCCATCCGATTGGATGTCGTTCGCGATTCGCAATGTACGCATCGGCGGAGTTGGCCTGGACTTCCAGTATCGGAAGGCCATCGACAGCCTCACGCTTGAAGTGAAGCGAACAGGGAACGGAGATTGCTGGGTCGAGTTTTCACCAGCCGTGAGCTTGCGCGCAGAGGTGATCGGCGTGGAAGTCAACGGGCGTCCGGTCTCGTTCAAGGTTCATCCGAATCAGCACGATCAGCACATCGAGATTCGCTTCCCCGTGTATGGCGGTCCGAATACTGTGGTTGTGCGCATGAAGAGAGATTTTGGCCTGACCCTAACGAACGAACTTCCCCTGCTCGGCAGGGCGAGCCGCGGATTGCGGATCATTTCGCAATCATGGAATGCCTCAAGGACTGCACTGACGCTGGAGGTCTCGGGACGAGGGGGAGACTCGTACGAATTATCTGTTTGGAATCCCAGCGAAGTCTCATCCGTCGAAGGCGGAAGTCTCACGAAGCAGGGCAAGTTGGAGATCCGGATTCCGCAAGGCGCCACAGAGTCCTACACCACGCAATCCGTTACCCTGCATTTCGGGCAGTGAAGGTCAATTCGAAACGATCCCGTGCACAAGCGTTACACTGGTCTAGTAGCGCTGATTGAGAGGTTCGGCCTGTTCAGGTGGACCGCTCCGATCAGATGGAAAACGGCGGCGGAATGCACGAGCTTTCGATTGCGATGGGCATTGTGGACGCGGCCACGGACGAGGCACAGCGGCGCGGTGTCCGGGTGAACGCGGTGCATCTCCGTTTGGGTGCACTTTCCGGGGTCGTGAAGGACGCGTTGCTTTTTTCGTACGAGGTTGCGTGCCAGGACACTCCGCTGCATGGCTCGAGGCTGATTGTGGAGGATGTTCCCATCGCAGTGTTCTGCCCACGGTGTGAGGAGCAGCGACTTTTGGCATCAATGCAGTCTTTCACTTGCCCGGAATGCGGGACTCCGACCATGGATATTCGCCAGGGCAAGGAATTGGAAGTGTTCGCTTTGGAGGTAGAAGAATGAGCGAGCCGCGCCTGGTCGAAGTTCGCCGCAATGTTCTCAAGCAAAACGACATCATCGCGCGTACGCTTCGCGAAGAGTTTCGAGCGGCAGGTGTTTTTGTTGTCACCCTGGTTTCGAGCCCGGGCTCAGGGAAGACAACATTCCTCGAAAAGACTTTGACGCAATTGCAGCCGCGTTATCGAGTGGCGGCGCTGGTTGGAGATCTTGCCACCGAGAATGACGCCGTTCGTCTCGCCCGCAGCAAGGCCCCAGTCAGACAAATCACGACCGGCACACTCTGCCATCTCGAAGCTACTATGGTGCAAAATGCGCTGCAGGAATGGGACCTGCACAAGTTCGATTTTCTTTTCATCGAGAACGTCGGAAATCTCGTCTGCCCTTCTTCTTACGACCTAGGGGAGAATCTTCGGCTGGTCTTGATGTCCGTTACGGAAGGCGAGGACAAGCCGCTAAAATATCCGACGATCTTCAACAGTGCGGATGTAGCCGTGATCACGAAGAATGAACTCGCGGATGCGGCTGAGTTCGACTGGGAGACGGCGCGCAAGAGTATTGAATCGGTTCGGCCCGGAATGAGGATTTTTCGGCTTTCTGCAAAAACGGGTGAGGGCATGGAGGCCTACCTGGAATTTCTCTCGCAGCAGTTGTCCGAAAACCGGGTTGTCACGCAGGCTTAGCGCCTGCGCGAAAATCGAATCAACCACAAAGGTCACAAAATTCCAGGGAGGGATGCGCTAGCCCTTCGGAACTTGCGCCAGGGCAAATAACGTTCGTCCAACATATGTGATTAGCAGGGCCAGCACACACGCCGTCACAAGCGGCCGGTAGCTGGTTTCGAGCAGGTCCGCGAGCACTCCCGCGACAAAGACAAAAAGGAAAGGCATTGCGGCCAGGAAGAACCCGGCGCCAGCAACGTGTGGATGCGCCATCGCCAGCAGCAGGAATGCAACCGTAACCAATAAAGGCGCAGTGTTGCCGAAGTAACGCGTGCGCGGCCAGATCGCATACGTCACCGCAACGACTGGCAGCGCAATGGCAAGCGCCGGGCAGGCGCGCCCAATCTGTATCGCGACCTGTTTATAAACGCCGAAAACGGTAAATCCCCGCCATGTAGCTCCCCAGAATTCTGCATTGCGCAGGCTCTGCCAAAATATATTCCCGTGAAAGAAGTACATGGTGAAGAGCAGCGCAAATCCCACGACACAGGCGGCGATCCAAATGACCAGACCCGCTGTCTGCCGGACCGGTGCAACGTAGAGAAGAAATGCGAGCGCCATTGGCACGACAACGATCAACGAAAACTGCGACCCAACTGCGATGGCGAGCGAAATCCCAAGAAGCACGATTCGACGCCAATTCCAGAGCACGACTTCTCGCGGTGCGTACAACGTGTGGGCCACCGCAATCGCCGTGAAGATCGTTCCGAATGATCCCCATGCGGCGAGAATGTCAGGCTCTGTATGCCAGGCGGCGCTAGCCTGGATCAGCGAAGGCGAGAAGCAGTAAAACGTGAGCGCGACAAAACCTCCGGTATTTCCGCAGAGACGACGCGCAACGTACCACAGGGAGGCTCCGAGGAACATTCCGCACAATAAAAACGGCAGCCGGGGAAGCCATCGCCAGTACGAGGCAGTTTCCGCCTCAAGATCATGGGGCCAAGTGAGCAGGGGAGCCGCCGTCGCAAGGTAAATGAGCGGCGAATGCTGAGTGTCATAGCTGCTAATGTCCGTCTCAAACGGATTCCGCATGGACTCCAGCGCAGGTTCACTGAAAGGAGCTCCTGCGATGCCGCGCCCTCGCCATTGTTTCCATCCTTCGCCAATCCGAATCGACTCTTGAGCCTCAAGCCCATGAAAATCGCCGAGCTCGGCGTGAACAAGCCATATCGCCTGTCCGAGAAACGCCAGAAGCAGCAGTCCGGCGAGAAACTGCGGACGTCCAAAACGTTCGTGTGTGAAATATGGACGCATAAGGCCGAGCCGAGTGTTTTACCATGTCGGAGGCTATTAGGGGAAAGTTCTGCGATGAACGATCTTGGAACGAAGCAGGAGGGCGGGCCGGCGGATAACCCGGAGCCGAAGTCTGCTGGGCCTGAGTTCGGCGCAGCGACTTCAGTTTCTTACGCACACACCCTGTTCCTTGGGCCGGACGGTCTTCGCCCGGGTTGGGGATTTGCATGCTACGTAATTGCCTTTCTTGCACTCCAGGTAGTTGCTGTAGATCTGGCGTGGTCTCACGATTTCGGCTCCAGTGGCTTGTGGAACTCCCTGCTCGAAACCCTTGGAAGCCTGGTGGCCGCCATCACTCCTTCGATTGTTCTAGCGCGAGTGGAACATCGGAAATGGGGAGTCTATGGCCTGCCCGGCAGGTCTGCATTCGGCAGGACGTTCTGGATCGGCCTCGTCTGGGGTTTTGGAGCAATCAGTCTCCTGATCTGGGCGTTGTATGGCCTGGACTGTTTCAGCTTCGGCCACATCGTTCTGCACGGAGGCCGCGTGCTCAAGTTTGCCGTCTTCTGGGGATTGGCCTTTCTACTCGTTGGATTCTTCGAAGAATTTCTTTTTCGCGGATATACCTTATTCACGTTCGCCCGAGGCGTGGGCTTCTGGCCGGGAGCGGTCATCCTGTCATGCGCTTTCGGCTTAGTTCATCTGCGCAACGGAGGAGAACAGTGGGAAGGCCTGCTTGCGGCCGGATTCATCGGGCTATTCTTCTGTCTGACTTTGCGCCGCACCGGGACGCTATGGTTCGCAGTCGGATTTCATGCTGCGTGGGACTGGGGCGAGACTTTCTTCTATTCGGTGCCTGACAGCGGCCTGGTATCGCCGGGGCACCTGCTCAATTCTTCGCTCGGCGGACCGAGCTGGCTGAGTGGTGGCTCGGCCGGTCCGGAGGGTAGTATTCTCTGCCTGATCGTCATCGTGATGACCTGGATCATCTTCGGTAAGGTGTATCCGAAGGCTGTCACCGCTTCAGGGAGCTAGGCTGCGGTTCGCAAAGGCCGTTCCGTTTTCGGAAACCCTCACGGTCAACCAGCGTCGAATGGGTGCAGAAGAAGCGCGCCCCGCCCTATACTGACGGAATGACCCCAGAAGCGGATCTGCTCGTTGCTCTACGGCGCTACTGGGGATACAACGCCTTCCGCCCTCTGCAAGAGCGGATAGTCAAAAGCCTGCTCGCGGGGCACGATGCCTGCGTCGTCATGCCCACTGGTGGAGGCAAGTCGCTCTGCTACCAGCTTCCCGCGGTGATGTCCGGCAAGACCGCGGTTGTGATCTCGCCTCTCATAGCGCTCATGCAGGATCAGGCGGCGCAGCTTGCCCAAATGGGTATTCCGGCAGCTGTTCTCAACAGCACTCTAACCGGTGACGAGCAGACCCGAGTCATACGGCAGGCTCGGGAAGGCTCTTATCGCCTGCTCTATCTCTCACCCGAGCGCCTGCAACGCGCCGATACGATTAGCTGGTTACAGCACGTTCCCATTGCCTTCTTTGCAATCGATGAGGCGCACTGCATCTCGGAGTGGGGACACGAATTCCGTCCCGAATATCGACAGCTGAACCGCCTGCGCAGCACATTCCCGGACCGGCCGATCGCGGCGTTCACGGCGAGCGCTACTCGCCACGTGCGGCATGACATTCTGGCGCAGCTCCAACTGCAGAATCCCGATAAGTACATCGCCAGCTTCCACCGGCCGAACCTCCGCTATTTGGTTCGGGAATGCGACAGCGCCGAGCAACTCTCGCTTCTGATAAGCGCGCTTGAGAGCTATGGCGACGGAAGCGTGATCGTCTATTCGCCAACGATCAGCAGGGTGGAAGAAACCGTTGATTTTCTCGAAAACAAAGGCATCCCGGCGATACCTTATCACGCGAAAATGCAGACCGACGACCGGCGCCGCAATCAGGAGCGATGGATGTCGGATGAGGTTCGCGTGCTCGTCGGCACGCTTGCTTTCGGACTGGGTATTAACAAGGCGACGGTCCGGGCTGTCATTCATCTGGCTTTGCCGAAATCCATTGAGCAGTACTACCAGGAAGCGGGCCGCGCTGGACGCGATGGAGATCCGGCCGATTGCGTCCTGCTCTGGCGCAAACAAGACGCCGGATTACTCGGGTATTTTGCGAACCAGATTCTCGACCCGGCAGAGCGCGATCGCGCCTGGCAGCGATATCACAAGATTCGAGCCTTCGCGGAGTCAGGCGAATGCCGGCACAAGCAGATCTGCACTCATTTCGGCGAAACACCCAAGTGGAACTCCTGCGGAGCCTGCGATTTTTGTGGAAGCAGGCCCGAATGGTTCACGGTCGCGGAGAGCCAAGCGGCCGTGCGCCGGACCGCTACCAGTGGTGTTCCGGGGAAGAAGGGAATAACTGCGGCATCAGAAGCGCAACTCGATGCCGACTTGCTGGAGTACATGCGCGAGTGGCGCCGTACGGTCGCCAAAGAGCAGGGCGTGCCTGCTTTCGTCGTGTTGCACGACAGTACTCTCTATGAAATCTGCCGCGTGCTTCCGGCATCGCTTTCGCAGTTATGTACAATCACCGGGATTGGTGAACGCAAGGCGGACATGTACGGCCATAAAATTCTCGCGGCCCTGGATTGCTACCGCAAAGGCGCTCGCGCGGCCGCTCTGCCCGTAAAGAAAACAATGCCCTCTCTGGAGACCTTGCGGCTACTACAGGATGGAAAGACACTGGCCGAAATCGCCCAGATTCGCGGACGGCAAATCGGAACGGTGGTAGGCGCGGTTACGGCGCTCGTCGAAAGCGGAGAGGTCGAGTTTCGCTCAGACTGGATCGACCGAAACAAGCAGGCGGTGATTGAGGCAGCCTGCAACCGGATCGGACTCGATAAAATCGAGCGCCTCAGGGAACTGAAGGAGGTCCTGCCTCCGGAAGTCACTTACGACGAGATCCGCTTGGTGCTGGCATACTTACGGCGATAGCACGGTCGAAGAAAAGCCGAAATCCCCGCCTGGGATACGTGCACTACCAAGACCCCCGAGCCTTGAATTTCTGAAGCTTATCCGCGCCTGTGCTGCTATGATAATCGCAACACTAGCCACTATCGGACCTCGACAGTACGCTCATTTGCGGCTGTTTTTCATCAGGTTTTAACTATCATCAGGCGTAGGGACATGGGGACTCGAACTCTTTCAGCAAGAATCTCCGCAAACCTGCTTTCACGTTATATCCTTGCCGTTCTCTCGGCTTTGTTCGCGTTGCTGGTGTGTTCGCTTATTGAGCCGTTCTTAGGAATCGCCGGCTGCTACCTGTTGATTTTCCTGCCGGTTGCCGTTTCGGCTTGGTACTGCGGCGTTGGCCCGTCGATCGTCGCTGTCGTCATCGGATTGACGGGTGCAACCGTTGGATTTGCGCCGAACACCCATTCTTTTGTGCGCCCGAATCTGGATTCGTCGATCAGCATGCTCGTATTCGTGCTCTGCTCGTTCGTCGTGATTCTTCTCGGCGAAGGACGGCTGCGCGAAAATGCCGCTCTGCACCAGGCTCAGGGAGAGCTCGAACTCCGCGTGCGGGAGCGCACGGCCGACCTCGACGCAGCCAATGGCAGCCTGCGGGATCTTTCCACCCGGTTGATGAGACTGCAGGACGAAGAACGGCGGCGTATCGCGCGGGAACTGCATGACAGTGTTGGACAAACTCTGGCGGCCTTGGCGATGAATCTTGCTCTGGTGCGCAGCGACGTCGAGCGCTTATCGAAAATTGCGAACGCGCTCACGGACAGCGAAAGCCTGGTGCGCGACATGAGCACCGAAGTCAGGACCATTTCCCACTTGCTGCACCCCCCTCTGCTCGATGAAGCAGGATTATCGTCGGCGATTCACTGGTACGGTGATGGGTTCGCCAAACGCAGCGGGATCAAAGTCGAGATCGATGTGCCGGAGGATCTACAGCGTCTGCCGGCCGAATTGGAAACGGCCATTTTCCGGGTAGTCCAGGAGTGTCTCACCAATATTCACCGGCACTCTGGCAGTCCGGTGGCCCGAATCCGCGTTAGCCGGCATGATGAACATGTAGATGTGGAAATCGAAGATAAAGGCAGAGGCATTTCACCTGAGAAACAAGAGGAAATGGCCAACGCAGGAACGCCGGGTGTCGGTATTCGCGGAATGCGCGAGCGAATCCGGCAACTCGGCGGGACGCTGGACATCCAATCCAGCGCCAAAGGAACACTGGTGAAATTGCAACTCCCCGTCGTCGATACGGATGTCGGAGATGCTCTTGGAACGACCCCGGTGGCCGCGGCTTGAGAGATTGGCGATTTACGCGGCGATGGCCAATTTCATGAGCTGTGTGGCGGCATCGCGGCCGGAGCGCACGCAGTCGGGTACACCAATTCCGCGATAGGCATTCCCGGCAAGAGCCAGGCGGGTCAGCTTCTGCCGCAATCGTTCAATTCGATCCAAGCGATCCTGATGTCCCACTCCGTATTGCGCCATCGCAGATTTCCACTTGTAGATGCGAGCGAAGAGCGGTTCAGCCCGTAATCCTAGAATCTGTTGGAGTTCGTTGCGAACGATGCCCACGATCTGGTCGTCGCTCAGAGGCCATACATTTTCGGCATTGCATCCCGCGAAAAAGCAACGTAGCAGGGCGCGGTCTTCCGGCGCGCGGTGGGGGAACTTGTTGTGCACGAAAGTTGCCGCCAACAGCTGCTTTCCTTCGCTCCGGGGAACCAGGAATCCGAAGCCAGGAGGAAGTGAGCGGCGAACTTCGTGGTCGTATCCGAGGCCAACCGTAAGCGACGATGTGTATCGAATTCCGGCGAGTTCTGCTGAAAGCTCAGGGCCGGCGATACGCAGTACGCTGGCGGCCGCAAGTGCCGGCAGCGCGATAACAACGGCATCGAAGTGATCTGAATTCAGCCCAGCCGAGACCACCCATCCACCGGCTTCGGGTTGCACGGCGTCCACTGCTGCGTTCATCATAAGGCACGCTGGCGTGAGGCGCGCAACAATGCTTTCGGCCAGATGCTGCATGCCATCCTTCAGAGATGTGAAGAGCGGAGGCGCCAATCTGACTGGACCAGTCCGCATCTTCTTGCGAGCTGCAAGCATCGCGCGTCCCAGACTGCCGTGAGTGCGCTCCATTTCGGCGAACCGGGGCAAGACAGCTCGAACGCTCAGATTTGCCGCCTCTCCGCCGTACACGCCCGAAAGCAGCGGGTCGGCCAGGCGATCGACCATCTCTACGCCGTAATGGCGCTCGACGAAGGCAGCAACGGATTCATCATGATCCACCGCGCGCGGCGGATGAAACAGTTCCTGTGTCATCCGTAGCTTTGTCTTCCATGAGAAAAGCGGCGAGAGGCCGGTCGGGAGAATTTTGGTCGGGACCAGAAACATCAAGCCATCGGGCATCTCGACGAGACGGCCGTGAGTCAGGATGTACGTCTTACGTTGAGCGTCATTCGAGCCGATGAGCTCGTTGCCGAGCCCGAGCGAGCGGCACAGGTCCGCGGCCCAAGGTTTCTCCGTGACGAACGAGTCGGGCCCAGCTTCCACCAGGCAGCCATCTATTTTTTCGGTGCGAAGGACTCCGCCGAGTCGTGACGAAGACTCGAAGAGAACGTACTCGACGTTGGCACCGGCTTGTCGCCGCTGCTCGATTTCATACGCAGCGGCGAGGCCTGAGATGCCCCCTCCGACAATGGCGATGCGGATCATGAATGCCGGCTTCGGCCGCCCGGCTTCCGCGGGTCGTGATCTGCGCCGGAATCCGAGGAAAATTCCTGAACGAAGCTTGCGAGATTCTTTACATTCTCAACCGGTGTTTCCGGCAGGATGCCGTGGCCTAGATTGAAAATGTGCCCGGGGCGTCCAGCGGCGAGACGCAAAACTTCTTCAGCGCGCGATTTCAGTTCCTTCCAGTCGGCGAAAAGCAGAACCGGATCCAAATTACCCTGCACTGCGGCCTTGTACTCGATTCGGCTCCAGCCTTCATCCAGCGGGATGCGCCAGTCGAGACCAATAACGTCGGCCCCGGTTTCTTTCATGGCGGGGAGAAGAGTCGCGCTATCTGTTCCGAAGTAGATGATGGGAACCCCGGTCTTCTGTAACTCCTTCACCATCTCCGTGACGTGCGGCAGCACGTAGCGACGATAATCTTCTACGCTGAGGCATCCGACCCAGCTGTCGAAAATCTGGATTGTGTCGGCTCCGGCGCGGACCTGATCGGCCGAATACGCGGTGGTCACGGCAACCAGTTTGCGCATCAGCGCGTCCCAGTCGTTGGGACTGTTGTACATCATCTTCTTGGCTTGAACGTAGTTGCGCGAGCCGCCCCCCTCAATCATGTAGCTGGCGAGCGTAAAGGGAGCCCCGCAGAATCCAATGACAGGAACACGATCCGCGAAATGCTTCGCGACCAGCGCGACCGCTTCGGAAACGTATCCGAGTTCGTCAGCGCGATCCGTGCGAAGGCGCGCTATATCTTCCTTGCTCCGCACGGGCTTTTCGATCACGGGACCTTCGCCGGCCGAGAAGTGAAACGGCAGCCCCATGACTTCGAGCGGCAGCAGCAGGTCGGCGAAAATGATGGCGGCATCGACGCCAAGGATTTCCGCAGCTGTGACCGTTACCTCGGCGGCGAGTTCGGGCTTTTTGCAGATTTCAAGCAGCGAGTGTTGCTTGCGGACCGCCCGGTACTCGGCCATGTAGCGTCCAGCCTGACGCATGAACCACACGGGCGTGCGCTCGGTCGGCTGGGACTTGCAGGCGCGAACAAAGTTGGAATCAGGCGCAGACATGAATCCATGAATTTAGCATCTTTAGCGGCGCCGTGCAGTGATCGCACCCGCGGATTTGTGCGAGACTAAAACCATGCAAATTGAAACCGAGAAGATCGAGCTGAAAGTGGCGGGCAGTCCGTCCATGGGAGCGTATGTCGCCCGTCCTTCGAGTGCGGCGCACTATCCGGGTCTGGTGGTCTTTCAGGAGGCCTTCGGGGTCAACGGCCACATCCGCAAAGTCACTGATCAGTTTGCTGCCGAAGGATATGTGGCCATTGCTCCGGAACTGTTTCATCGCACCGCTCCTCCGGGATATGAGGGTGATTATAAAAACTTCCCTTCCGTGATGCCCCACTATCAGGCAGTCACAAATGAGGCTGCTGAGGCTGATATTCACGCCGCCTACGACTGGCTGCATTCGAATGCAAAGGTCAAGGCAGACGAGATTTCCTGCGTTGGATTCTGCATGGGCGGCCGCGTTGCGTTCCTTGCAAATGCGGTTGTTCCGATGAAGGCTGCGGTGTCGTTCTACGGCGGTGGGATCGCTCAAGGGCTGCTCGACCGGGTTGCGAAGCTGCACGGCCCGGCTCTCTTGATTTGGGGAGGGCTCGACAAGCACATCACGCCGGAACATCGAAAAGCCGTGATTGAAGCGCTTGCCGCACAGCACAAGACTTACGTCAATGTTGAATTCTCGAATGCCGATCATGCCTTTTTCTGCGATGAGCGCTCCGCCTATGAGCCGAACGCGGCTCGTCAGTCCTTGGCGCTGACTCTGGAGTTTCTGCGGTCGTGAAGACAGCTGGAATTTTTCTCGGACTTGTTTGCCTGATCTTTGTTACGGCCGCCTTGCAGACGAGCCCAAGCACCGAATCGAAGAAATCCAGCGCGCCCACGTTCTACAAAGACATCCTCCCAATCCTTCAGGATCATTGCCAGAGCTGCCACCGGCCCGGAGAAGTCGCCCCGATGCCGCTGGTGACCTACGAGCAAACTCGTCCTTGGGCCAATGCCATGGCGCACGAGACCGAGATGAAGATGATGCCCCCGTGGTTTGCCGATCCGCGGTACGGGCATTTTTCGAATGATCCTTCCCTCACCGACCAGCAGATCGCGACGCTATCAGCGTGGGCGCAAGCGGGCGCGCCTGCGGGCGATCCGCACGACGCCCCGCCTCCGAAAAAATGGGCTCACGGCTGGAATATTCCCCAGCCGGATCTCGTCGTGACTATGCCCGAGCCAGTGCCGATTCCAGCGAAGGGCATTGTCGAATACACCTACGAAATCGTCCCCACGCATTTCGCCGAGGACCGATGGGTGCAGATGTCGGAATTCCGTGCCGGTAGCCCGGCGCATGTGCATCACGCGGTGGTGTACATCCGGCCCCCGGATTCGACTTGGCTTCGCCATGCACCGGTGGGAGAGCCTTTCACCGCCTCGACACTGACCGATCCGGCGGAAAAGCGGCAGGCGCACGAAACGACAAGCGATCTGCTGCTCGTGTATGCGCCCGGCAGTTCGCCCGATCACTGGCCCGATGGGATGGCGAAGTTCGTGCCGGCTGGATCTGATCTCGTTTTTCAGATGCATTACACGACCAATGGAACGGCCGATCAGGATCAGACGAGCATTGGGATCGTGTTTGCGAAGACTCCGCCGAAGCAGCGCATCATCACGCTGCAACTGAATGATCACGCTCTGATCATTCCTCCCGGAGCCGACAATTTCCGCGTCGAAGTACAAGGAACTCTTCCGCATGACGCAACGCTTATGAGCCTGTTCCCGCACATGCATCTGCGAGGAAAGCGCTTTGAGTACGACATCGTTCACGATGACGGCAGCGTCGAGGTCCTGCTGCGAGTGAACTACCACTTCCACTGGCAATTGAGCTATCGACTGGCGCAACCGAGGCCGCTCAAGGCAGGAACGAAGCTGCGCGCTATTGCCTGGTATGACAATTCCAAAAACAACCCGCACAATCCCGACCCGACGAAGACTGTTTACTGGGGCGATCAGACGTCCGACGAAATGATGGTGGGATTCTTCGATGTGGCTGTGCCCGCCACAATGGACAAATGGCAGTTCTTCGATCGCAGCGGGCACTCGACTACGCAGAGTCACTGAGCAGAGACAGCCCTCATGGGGGAATCTTTTAATCTTCTGAAAGCGTCAGTTCTTCCAACTCCGGACGCGAAGGGCTTCCCGCTAGCGCCATCACTCCGTAGTCGAGGCCCTTTTCGAACGCCTTCAAGTTGAGTTCCCGAAATGAGGCCGGCACGGAGTCCGCGACCGCTTTTCGGACGGCGTCGGCACTCAAAAGCTCAGTGACTGCGGTGAAGAATCCAACCATTACAGAGTTCAGGACCATGCGCTTGCCCAGTTCTTCGGCGAAGCGCGTCGCCGGAATGCTGTAGACCTTCTTGTCTCGATTAAGATTCGAGACACGAACCAAATCTTCTTCCACGATGAGCAGTCCGCCGGGCTTCAGGTCTTGCGCGAAGCGGTTGTAAGCTTCCTGCGACATGATCACGAGGATGTCGGGCTGAGCTACATACGGATACAGCACCGGCGAATCAGAGACCAGCAACTGAGCGCTGCACGCGCCGCCGCGCGCTTCGGGTCCGAAATTCTGGGTCATGGTAGCGAAACCGTTCTCGTAGATGGAGGCCGCTTTGCCCAGCACGATCGCTGAGAGAATGACTCCCTGTCCTCCAAAGCCCGCGATTCGAATTTCGGTCAGCCGCATACGCACCTCTGGAAGCTATGAATTAGCGATTGTTGATTGTTGAATGAAACTCTTCTTCACCATCGGCGATCAACATTCCTCGCAACAACACTCCGCCGCGGGCTCATCTATGTATCTTTCACCTAGCGCTTCGACGTACTGCGCTCGCATCATCGATTGAAAATCGGGGCGGTCGCGATCCACGAACTTGCCGACCGCGATTTCACCATTCAGCGTGAGCCCGACTTCGCTGGTCGGAGCGCCATTCTTCACCTTCGACTTTTCCTTGTAGTACTTCATCGTGTCAAGGCCGTCGCCCATCTTGTTGCGGCGCTGGTAGAGCGTCGGGCAGGGTGAGATCACTTCGATGAACGAGAACCCTTTCTTCTGGAACGCTTCGCTGATCGAACGTGAGAGCTGCCGCACGTGGAATGTCGTCCAACGAGCGACGTACACGGCTCCAGCCGCTTCCACCAGGTGCGGTAAGTTGAATGCCGGTTCGAACGTGCCGTAGGGATTCGTCGAGGTCGTCGCGTGCCCCGGAGTGGTCGGTGCGGTCTGGCCGCCAGTCATCGCGTAAATCAGATTGTTTACGCAGATAACTTTCAGGTCGATATTGCGACGTGCGGCGTGAATGAGGTGATTTCCGCCGATGGCTGAGAGATCGCCGTCACCGGAATACACCACAACATTCAGCTTCGGATTCGCCAGCTTCAATCCCGTAGCGAACGGGATTGCTCGGCCGTGCGTCGTGTGAAACGAATCAAGCTTCACATAGCCCGCCACGCGCCCGGTGCAGCCGATGCCGGAAACAAGCGCCAGGGATTCCAGGTCGATTTTGGATTCGATCAAGGCGCGAGCAAAGGAATTGACTGTCGTGCCGATGCCGCATCCCGGGCACCATATGTGGGGCATGCGGTCGGTGCGCAAAAACGGTTCTACGGGATTCACAGTGTCGTCGGTGAGAACGTTCAGCATCGGCTTGCCTCCACGATCGCGTTCAGAATCTCGTCGGGGTTGTGCACTCCGCCGCCCGCGTGGGGGACAGCGAAGGTCTTTGCCTGACCATTGGCTGCACGCTCGAGCTCGCGCACCATTTGTCCGAGATTCAGCTCCGGCATGACGAATGCCTTCACCCGGCCGGCCAGTTCTGCAATTTTCTTTTCCGGAAAGGGCCACGCGGTGATGAGGCGCAGCTTGCCAACCCGCAATCCGCGCTCTCGCGCCATATCGATCGCGCGTTGTGCGACGCGCGAGGTAATCCCGTAAGAGACGACCGCCACATCCGCGTCGTCGAGCCGTTCTTCCTCGAACATGCAGATGCGATCAGCGGCGCTGCGGATCTTGTTTTGCAGCCGCTTCACCAGCTTGTCTTGAACCTGCGGTGTCATGTTCGGATAGCCGCGCTCGTCATGGGTCAGGCCAGTGACGTGAAACTTGTAGCCTTCACCCGCATGCGCCATCTCGGGGACCATGTCGCCGTTCGTGCCGTAAGGTAGATAATCTTCGATCGACTTATGTGTGTGCTTGCGAGGGACGACCTCGATCTGATCCGCGGGTGGGATGATTACTTTCTCGGTCATGTGTCCCACGACTTCGTCCATCATGAACATCACCGGCACGCGGAATTCTTCTGCCAGGTTGAAAGCCTTGATCGTCAGGTCGAAACATTCCTGGGGAGAGTTCGGGCACAGCGCGATGATCTCGTAGTCACCATGTGAGCCCCAGCGCGCCTGCATCATGTCTGCCTGGGCCGGCAGAGTCGGCAGGCCGGTGGAAGGTCCGCCACGCTGCACATCGACAAACACGCAGGGTGTCTCGGTCATGGCCGCGTAGCCAATATGCTCCATCATCAGCGAGAATCCAGGCCCAGAGGTCACAGTAAAGGCCTTGGCGCCTCCCCAGACTCCGCCCTGCAGCGCGATCGAGGCGGCGAGTTCATCTTCCATCTGGATGAAGCTGCCACCAACGGTCGGGACGCGCGAAGCGAAGCGCTCCACGACTTCGGTCGACGGCGTGATTGGATATCCAGCGGCAAACCGGGCTCCGGCGGCTAATGCGCCTTCACAGCAGGCATGATCGCCATCGATGAAGTGTGTCCCGGTCAGAACGCCACGCGGATCGGCTTTCATTTCTCACCTCCGCTGGCTTTTTGCGCTTTCGCTTCGGCGGCTTTGGTGCCGTAGATCGCGAAATCCGGGCAGTACATGCCGCACAAATCACAGCCGCTGCATTTTTCGGGATGGACCACGTGCGGCGGATGGTATCCCTTGGAATTGAATGCGGAAGAGAGCGCCAGCACGTGCGTGGGACAGAACTCCACGCAGAAACCGCAAGCCTTACAGCGCTCAACGACGATCGAAACACGTCCTTTTGCCACGCGAGCCCCCCAGCTGGGAGTAACAGTCACTCCGGGTGTTCAACTACGCAGGATGTGATTATGCGTTGCGTTCCCGCGTATTGGTGTGACGGCGATCACAGTTCGTGGTGAGGGGAAGCACCGTTAGTATGGATCGAAGAAATCGTGTAACTGGTTTAAATAAAGATACTTATAGAGCCCTGCTGCTCGGGGCGGTGCTTTTAATTACAGCCAGTTCGGTGAGCTGAAGTGATCGAGATCACAGGTACTTTCAAGATGCCGATTCGTGACTGTTTCCTCTGTTGCCGCCCTGTGTACGCCAGGTTTGCCTCTACAGAACGAACCATCTACACTCGGATTTTTGCCGCGAGTTTGGCCGCGTCCAGCCGCCGCTGCAGGAGCCCTTTTGGAGATTCTCGACCTCAGGCACTTTTCTTCCGTCGACCTGCGTTCATTGCTTGAGGACGAAACCCAGCTTTGGTCGAGTCTGCTGTCGTGGGACTACTCCGGCTCTGCGGAAATGATTCTGCGCTACATCGATGCCAAGATACTACCGGGCTATGCCGCCGTTGATCGCGGCCGGGTATTTGGCTATTCCTTCTTCGTGTACGAGGGGAGCAAAGGCGTGATCGGCGACCTCTTCGTCACGAATGGCAGCCGCCTGCCCAATGCTCGCGATGTCGAGATCAGGCTGCTTACGCATGTCATTGAGACCCTGCAGCAGTCCCCCGGGATTCACCGCGTCGAGGCACAGTTGCTCGCGCATGAAGCCAAGGTCGTCTCGCGGCCGTTCCTGGAAACGGGATTCCAGCGGCATCCGCGGCTCTTCATGGTCCTGTCGTTCGCGGCGACGGCCGCTTATCCACCTTCCATTCATCCCGATGTCGAAATCCGGCCCTGGACCGAAAACGATTATCAGCCCTCAGCCGCAGTGATCACAGCCGCATACCGGGGACACGTGGATGCGCAGATCAATGATCAGTACCATACGCTGAGCGGTTCCCTGCGCTTCCTGAACAATATCGTCCGCTTTCCCGGATGCGGAGTCTTCGACGCTGAATCATCGTTCGTAGCCAGCGATCGTAAGTCGAAGGCATTGATCGGCCTGATTCTGTGCTCGCGCGTGCGGCACGATGTGGGACACGTCACCCAAGTGTGCGTTTTGCCGGAATATCGTTCGCGCGGAATTGGAGAGTCGCTACTGGGAGCGACAGAAAGGAACCTGCGCAAACGCAATTTTTCTTCCCTGTCGCTGACCGTCACAGAGGCCAACGGCAAAGCAGTAGCGCTCTACAAGCGGCTGAATTTTGATACGAAAAGAGTGTTCGACGCGTTCGTCTGGGAAGGATGATCCGTACAAGACGTTGCTGGCAACGCCTTTGTCGGGAGCGTTTGTGAAGCTGCAGGGCGGAGACGTAGCGAGCTACGTTTTTAAGAAGCTATCTTCTCAGCAGCCACATGATCCAGCCGGCCACAAAGACTCCGCCGAGAAACATCACGAAACAATAAGCACCATAGCGGACCATGTCGCGCACGTTGTCGCGGTGCGTGATGCCGAAGACAATCGACGCGAAGAAAGCAAACACAAGAGCTGCGCTGAAATGTGTGAGCGTAATGTTCAACCTGACAATCCCCAATTCATGTGTCCAGCCCGATCGTTAAACTTCACTTCTTTTTCCCGATGGCAATGTGATACGCGTCGGCGATGGCGATGAAGTTCAATAGTCCCGCCACGATCATGAACTTGGTTCCATAATCGGCGGTAGCGATGGCGATCGCACCCTGTCCCCAGTCGTTCGCCAGCGTCAAAATGTAAAGTACACCGGAACCCACATCGCCGACAAAGCCCAGCATGTCGAGAATATCGCCGCCGTTCGCCTTGTAGATACGGCCCTGCATTGCCAGCCCCAGCAGAAACATCGTGACGATCGACACAAACAGCAGCAAGCCGCGAATCCAGCGCTTCTGGATCATGTGCCCGGCGCCGGGAATCAACCATCCAATGGTGGGTGCGATCACCGACATGGTGTTGATGGTGTCGCTCGATGTTGCCTTCGCCTTGCTTACAGTAGAATTCGCCATTCAGATGGTCACAATCTCACGTTGAATTTTTCCCGTAACTTCCGCCGATTTCGCGCGCACCAGAACGTTGACCTCGCTGCGCACGCCAAACTCCGGCAGGTAGATACCGGGTTCGATCGAGAAGCAGGAATTGGGAAGGATCTGCCGCTCGTCATGAATCTCCAGGTCGTCCATGTTGGCGCCATTGGAATGGACGTCCGTGCCAATGGAATGTCCCGTGCGATGGATGAAATAGTCGCCGTAGCCCGCTTTTTGAATGTGTCCGCGAGTGGCGCGGTCGACCTCCCATCCGGCAATGCGGCGCCCGGTGTTAATAGCATCGAGAACGATTTTTACGCCCGCATCTCGCGCGTCTCGGACAATGTTAAAGACTTCATGAATTTGCTGGGAAGGCGCTCCACCGACGAATCCCATCCAGGTGATGTCGTAATAGACCGCGCCCGGCGTATTTTTTTTGCCCCAGACGTCCATCAGGACCAGATCTCCCTCACGAATCGGAACGGGATGACTGGCGTGCGGTTCGTAATGCGGATTCCCGGCATTCGCGTTGACAGCGATGATCGGTGGATCGTCGGTCAATAAGTTTTCCCGCGCGAATGCGTCCATATACCACTTCTGGATCTCGTGCTCCGTCGTTCCACCGTTCCGGACGCGGCGGCCAATCTCTTTGAAGGCGGCGGCTACGATCGAATCGATGCTGTCCCGCGCCGCAAAGTGCGATTGAATCTGCTGGTCGGTCCAGGTCGATTCAAACTGAGCCACCAGATCGGCCGAACTGACGATGTTCTTTCCCAGGCCCCTCAGCAGATCGATCGTGCCGCCATCGACCAGCGATATCGTAAACACGCTGTTGTTGGGCGAATACTGCATCGCCAGATCGCGATGTTTGGCCAGCATCGATTTCAGTTGATCGAACAGTTCCTTCCAGCCGGAATACTGACGTTTTTTGCCAGGCAGCGAATCGAGATGTCCGGCCTCGATCTTGTGAACGAGCTTTTCGGGATCCCCCTCAGCCGGTACGAGATAGAACCAGCGCCGCGTCACCATCAGACTCTGGGGCAACCCCAAGACCCGATAGGCAATCGGGTCGCGATGATGGTGATCGTAAAACAGCCATGCATCGATATTGCGTTCACGCAGCGCAGACTGGATCGCAGCTAGGTCCATGGGCAAACGTCTATTGTAAACAAGGCCAGGGAGTTTGGGCGAATCGCCGGCCGCCAGCTTCAAAGACCCTGGATCTCATTCTTCCCAGACTACTGGACAGCTCTGGCGACGGCCCTTCTGCTACACTTTCCTCTTCCTGGGGGAAAACGGAATGGTGCACGGGAAATCCGGTCTGCTTCTGTCTAGCGCGTGCCTAGTCGCCGCAAGTGGATTCTTTATTGGCGCATTGAAAGCGCAGCCGAACCTCTCGGCCCATGTTACTGAACCTCAAGCGGCGGGCAGTCAAGCTCCGAAAACAGTCGAGCAGCAGTTCAAGAACATTCAGGTGCTCAAGGGAGTACCGGCCGACGAGTTGTTTCCGACCATGCAATTCATCTCCGCCTCTTTGGGGGTGGAGTGCGATTTTTGCCACGTGCAGGGGGCGTTTGAGAAGGATGACAAAAAGCCCAAGCAGATCGCGCGCAAAATGATGGAGATGATGTTCGCCATCAACGCCGATAACTTCGACCGGCAGCGACAAGTAACGTGCTACACCTGCCATCGCGGCAACACAACGCCGGTCGCGATCCCGGTCGTAATGACAGCAGAGAGTGCGACGGCCGTCGCCGAGCCGCATGTTCCATCCGAAGCTGCAGCAACGGAACCAAAACCCTATGCCGGTCCCAGCGCAGATGAGCTACTCGAAAAGTTCGTCCAGGCATCAGGCGGCGCGGCGGCAATCGAGAAGATTACGAGCCGGGTGATGAACGGAACCATTGATTTCGGTGGCCGCTCGGTACCGATTGACATCTACTCCAAGGCCCCTGACCAACGCATTTCATACACTCACATGCCAAGTGGCGACAGCGTGACTGCATTCAACGGGCATGAAGGCTGGCTTGGTTTTCCCGGTCGTCCCCCACGCGAGATGCACGGCAGCGACCTCGATGCGGCTGCCATCGACGCAGACCTCCATCTCCCAACGCATTTGAAGCAGATGTTTACTTCGATGAAGGCTCAAGGTCCCGAGAAGATAGATGGCGAGGAAACCTACGAAGTGATTGGCCAGCGCGAAGGAAACACGCCAATTCATCTCTATTTCGATAAGCAGTCGGGATTGTTGATCCGGATGGAGCGCTACGCCGACACGGCGCTCGGCTTGCTGCCTACCCAGATCGACTACGCGGATTACCGCGACGCCAATGGCGTGAAGGTTCCGTATCGCTGGACCTTGGCCCGGCCCAGCGGACTCTTCACCATTCAGGTGAACGAACTCAAACAGAACGTGCCGGTTGACGACTCAAAATTCGTCAAGCCGGCCGCTCCGCCCGAACAGCAAAGAGGTCCAGCTAAATAGGGGTTTTGTGGGACTATTGCCGCTGGGACAGGCGGTGTTCTCCCCCACCGTGTGCACCATTCGTGACCACCGAGTCGGATTCAATTTTGACCTCGACCTCAGCGCCCTCTTTTAACTTGACCTTCTGCCCATCTTCATCCGTAAGACGGTTCGGTACTCGAATCTCACGGTAAAGGTGATCTGCTCCTTGTACCCCAATTTGTGCCTTTTCCGGTTCGCCGGACCCGGGGTGCGGTTGAATGACTTTCTCGACTTTCCCTGGAAGCGTGGTACTTGCCTTGGCTTTTTTATTCGACACTACAAGACTCCTCCACTTGGCCTCTCGCTTGTTTGTGCGCGAGCTTGCGCCGACGGTTTGCGACGCAATAAGCCAGTATCTGCAGTTTTTCATGTAGATGGTATCGGGCAAACCCCGTAGATAGTTCGGACGTCAATCGCCCGGTTGCCACTCGCGGAGACTCGCACATCAAGGTTCCCGGCCAGCGAATTTTCAATAATAAAACCTGATAGCCACGATAAATAGTTTCGATTTCCGGGAAGCTGGCTCGGACGATACATTGAGGCGTCCTCAAAATTTGGTCGGGACAATCTGCTCAATGGGAGCTAATCCTCCAGTGTTCATCCGAAAAAAGCTGATCACGTGGTCGGTGACGGCGCTGTTTCTTCTCGTGTTCGCGCAAGTGCTCTGCGCCCAGTCGAGCCCTGCGGCGCCCAGCCCGACGACCGATGTAGCCGCGCGCCTCACGAAACTTGAGGCACAAGCGGCCGACGCCAAGAGTTCTGCGGACAATGCCTGGATGCTCACCTCGGCAGCGTTAGTTCTGATGATGACGGGTCCCGGCTTGGCGCTGTTCTATGGAGGACTGGTTCGGAAGAAGAATGTTCTCGGAACCATGATGCAGAGTTTCGCCCTGATGGCCGTCATCACCGTCATGTGGGGAATCTTCAGCTACAGCCTGTCATTCGGCTCAGGGACGAGCTTCATCGGAGGCTTCCAGAACGTTTTTCTCAGAGGCGTCGGAGCTGCGCCTGATGCGGATTATGCCGCGACAATTCCAGCCCAGACCTTCATGGTCTATCAGCTTATGTTCGCGATCATTACGCCGGGTCTCATCGCTGGCGCCTTCGCGGAGCGCATGAAGTTCAGCGCCATGCTGGTGTTTATGATTCTGTGGTCGATCGTCGTTTACGATCCGATGGCGCACATGGTGTGGGGCAAAGGTGGATTCCTGAATGCGTCACTGGGGGGAGCTTTCCCGACACTCGATTTTGCTGGCGGGACTGTCGTCCACATTACTTCGGGAGTGTCGGCCTTGGTCTGCGCGCTGTATCTAGGCAAGCGCGTGGGATATCCCAAGGAGCCGATGCCCCCGCATAGCGTCGTGCTCAGCTTCATCGGAGCCTGTCTGCTCTGGGTCGGCTGGTTCGGATTCAACGCTGGCAGCGCTTTGGCTGCGGGCAGTCTCGCAACCAGCGCTTTTGTAGCCACACATTTCGCAGCAGCAGCAGCGGCGATCGGATGGGCTGGTGCGGAATGGCTGCGTAACGGCAAGCCCAGCGTTCTGGGAGGAATCTCCGGAGCCGTGGCCGGACTGGTTGCTATCACACCAGCTTCCGGATTCGTGAAGCCCATGCCGGCGTTGGTCATTGGTTTCATTGCCGGAGTTTTCTGCTACTGGATGGTCGCGAAGGTCAAGGCTAAGTTCGGCTACGACGACTCGCTCGACGCATTTGGCGTGCACGGCGCGGGAGGAACGCTCGGAGCTCTGTTGACGGGCGTCTTCGCCGTGAGCGCGGTGAATCCTATCTTCAAAGATGCCCAAGGCAATCCGCTGCCCTCTGGCCTGCTCGAAGGAAACGGGCACCAGATGTTGAATCAGTTTGTCGGCGTGCTGATTTCCTGGGTGCTGGCGATTGTCGGCACTCTGCTGATTCTGAAATTTGTCGATGTCACTATTGGCCTGCGAATATCGGAGGAGGAAGAAGTGCAAGGCCTGGATCTCTCGCAGCACGGGGAAGAGGGTTACTATTGGGAGGCGCCGGCGTAGTCTGACAGCGGTTTTCCGTTTCAGACAGCCGCGCGACAGAGGCAAACAGGACTTGCAAATAAAATGACGAAGATCGAAGCAGTCATTCAAAACTCCAAGCTGGAAGCGGTGAAGACCGCATTGCAGGAAATCGGCGTCGAAGGCATGACCGTCCTCGAAGTGCGCGGCCACGGCCGGCAGAAGGGGCATACCGAGGTCTATCGCGGCCGCGAATACAGCGT
>Ga0070735_10001349_pt1 | contig 23914 bp, 20 predicted proteins | sample Coa_R1_FD_66443 | JGI IMG/M metagenome (GOLD analysis project Ga0070735, IMG submission 66443) | Surface soil microbial communities from Centralia Pennsylvania, which are recovering from an underground coalmine fire - Coalmine... | ecosystem: Environmental > Terrestrial > Soil > Unclassified ...
ACTACCCGAAACTGGAAGTTATCGTCGTCGACGACGGATCAACCGACGGCACGGGCGAAGTGCTGGACGAACAATTCGGGCGCAATCCGGCCGTGCGTGTGATTCACCAGCCAAATCGCGGCAAGTCCGCGGCGCTTTCGCACGCCCTGGCGGAGGCCAGCAGCGGAATCATCGTCACCATCGATGCGGACACTTCCGTCGAACCCGACGCCGTGAGCAAACTCGTTCGCCATTTCGTCAATCCCAGGGTTGGCGCGGTAGCGGGGAATGTGAAAGTCGGAAATCGAGTCAGCTGGCTTACACGATGGCAAGCGCTTGAGTACGTGACCAGTCAAAATCTGGAAAAGCGCGCCTTCGATTTGCTGAACTGCATTCCCGTTGTTCCCGGCGCGTTGAGCGCCTGGCGCGCTGAAGCAATCAACAATTGCGGCGGGTTCAGCGCGGACACGGTCGCCGAAGACACCGATTTAACCATCACGATTCGTCGAGCCGGTTGGAAGATTAATTATGAGGAGGAAGCAGTTGGCTGGACGGACGCTCCGGAAACCGCATCGGCGCTGGTTCGTCAGCGTTTCCGCTGGACCTTTGGAACACTGCAGGCGTTCTGGAAACATAGCGACACGCTGGGGCGCAAAAAATACGGGACGCTTGGATGGATCGCGCTGCCCAATATGTTTCTATTCCAGCTTCTTCTGCCGTTGTTTTCACCCGTAATCGATTTACTCTTTCTCGGTTCGCTGGTCCTGTATGGACTCTCGCAATTTCACTTCACCCATATTCCGCAATTGTGGACGACCGCCGACGTTCAGCGCTCCCTGGTTTTCTTTATTGGGTTCATGCTGATTGATTTTCTCACCTGCGTGGTCGCGTTCACACTGGAACGACATGAAGACTGGTCGCTGCTCTGGCCGCTGCTGCTGCAACGCTTTTACTACCGCCAGATGATGTACGTCGTGCTGTTCCGCGCGGTGATGGGCGCCGTGCAAGGCAGGTCGGTCGGATGGCGCGGCGTCGAACCGGAAGTTTCCACTCCTGTCGCACAGCTATAATTCGCGGCACAGTTAAAATTCCCGAAAACAGGTAATCTCGATCCGCGCGTTGGTCGAAGCCGCCGCTCGCGGTATAATCTTCTGATGCCGATGAGAAAAAATTCAGCGCAGATACATGGCACCACGGTTCTTTGCGTGCGTCGCGAAAACAAGGTGGTGATCACGGCGGACGGCCAAGTCACCATGGGCGAGCATGTGATGAAGCATACGGCCCGGAAAACGCGGCGCTTGTTCAGCGACAAAATTCTTGCGGGGTTTGCGGGTTCGACTGCGGATGCGCTCTCGCTTTTCGAGCGTTTTGAGGGCAAGCTTCAGGAGCACCAGGGGAACCTGGCGAAATCCGCCGTAGAGCTGGCCAAGGAATGGCGGAAAGATCGGGCGCTGCGGCATCTCGAGGCCCTGCTGATTGTCGCGGACACAAAATCGACGTTTCTGGTATCCGGCAATGGAGACGTAATCGAGCCCGACGACGGCATTTGCGCGATTGGCTCCGGCGGACCCTATGCATTGGCCGCCGCGCGGGCGCTGGCCAAGCACACCAAGCTTTCCGCGAAAGACGTGGCGCAAGAGGCCATGCGCATCGCAAGTGAAATTTGTATTTTCACGAACGCCAATTTCACCGTCGAGGAGTTGTAGCGTGCGCATTTCAAATGGCAGCGTGAGCGGCTGGTTCCCAGGTGGCGCCGGCATCTCGCCGGCGATTTTCGGCAATGCATGCGCAGAACAAAATCGCCGGCCCTTCCTTTGTCAGGATGAACGACACGCCGGCGCTACAAAATGCCGGAAGGCGGAGTGCAAATTATGGTGATCTATCTTCCCGGCGACCAGCGCGAATCTCAAGCCACGGCCGAGCCATCGTTCGACGAATTGACACCGCGTGAAATTGTCGTCGAACTGGATAAATATATTGTGGGACAAGCTGCAGCCAAGCGCGCCGTGGCCGTTGCCTTGCGCAACAGGGTCCGCCGGCAGAAGCTTCCGCCTGAGCTCGCCGAAGACGTCCTTCCCAAAAATATTCTGATGATCGGGCCCACCGGGGTCGGCAAGACGGAGATTGCCCGCCGCCTGGCGAGGCTGGCGGGCTGTCCGTTCGTCAAGGTGGAGGCCTCGAAATACACTGAGGTCGGCTATGTTGGCCGTGATGTCGAATCGATGGTGCGCGATCTGGTGGAGACGTCCATCGACATGGTGCGTGAGGAAAAACTGGACGAAGTGGCCGAGCGCGCAGAACAGGCCGCGGAAGAACGCGTTCTGGACCTGCTGCTTCCGGCATCGCCGCAGCCGCCTGCCGATACGGACGGCACAGCGGCGATCCAGACCGAATCACACCGGCGCGATCAGGCCGATCGCACACGCGAAAAGCTTCGCGTGCAGCTTCGCGACGGCAAGCTCGACCATCGGCTCGTCGAGGTCGAAGTCCGCGAGCGCTCGATGCCCGCATTTGAAATCATTTCCAACCAGGGCGTCGAGGAGATGGACGTCAATATCAAGGACATGCTCTCGGGTCTCTTCGGCCAGCAGAAAAAACGCCGCAGGATGACAGTCGCGGAAGCCTTCGATTACCTGATCCAGGAAGAAGAAAATAAACTGATCGATATGGACCAGGTGACGCGTCTGGCCGTCGAGCGCGCTGAGCAGATGGGCATCATTTTCATCGATGAGATCGACAAGATCGCGGGACGCGAATCCGGCCACGGGCCTGATGTTTCGCGTGAAGGCGTACAGCGGGACATTTTGCCGATCGTCGAGGGCACCACGGTCAATACGCGTTACGGAATGATTCGGACCGACCATATTCTATTCATTGCTGCCGGCGCTTTTCACATCACTAAGCCCTCGGACTTGATTCCTGAACTTCAAGGACGTTTGCCGATTCGCGTGGAGTTGACTGCGCTGGGCGAGGCGGACTTTGTGCGTATTCTCACCGAGCCAAAAAACGCGCTCATCAAGCAGTACATGGCGCTGCTCGAAACCGAAGGCCTCAAGCTCAATTTCACCGAAGACGCCATCGCCGCGCTGGCACGCTTCGCGGTCATGGTGAACGAGCAGACGGAAAATATCGGTGCGCGGCGGCTACATACGATTCTCGAGAAAGTGCTGGATGAAATTTCCTTTGAGGCTCCCGAGCTGAAAAAAAAGAACGTGAAAGTGGACGGCGCATACGTTACCAAACAGCTTGCCGACATCGTTAAGAATCAGGATCTAAGCCGTTATATCCTCTGACGCGATGAAACGCGCCGCCGCACTTCTTGTGCACGCACTTATCGTTCTGGCGTGCGCCATCCTGGCCTGTACGTTGCTCGTCGGCTGCGCCGCACCTGGAGATCCTTCCCCGCGGCACCCGGTCGTTCCCGCGGCGATCACTGACCTCAGCGCGCGTCAATCAGGCAGCTCGGTGGTCCTGACGTTTAGTCTCCCTCGTCAGTCAACCGATCGTGAATCCCTGGCCGAGACGCCGACGATTGAAATTTACCGCGCCCATCTTTCTCCCGGCATGTCTCCGAACCCAAGAATTCCGTGGCGGCTGGTGTATACGATTCCACCGGAGCGCGTGGATTCATACTTAAACGGCGACCGCATTGAATTCCGCGATCTCCTCACGCCAGATGATTTCACGGGAGCAGCAGGATCGAGTCTGGCCTATATGGTTCGAACTAGAGCGGTGAAGACCCGAGCCTCAGGCGATTCCAATATTTTCACGGTGCGTATTTATCTTCCGCCCGAAACGCCGCGGGATTTGCACGCTTCCGTTACCGAACCTGCAATTACGCTTTCGTGGAGCGAGCCGCCTGCCTCCGGAGCGGCACCGAAGCCAACCGGATATCGCGTGTACCGCGCGGAGATCGAATCGGGAGAAGGGCCCGCGCCACAAGATGTATCGCAAGCGAAGCTGAAATCGCCGTTGACGCTGCAAGGATCACCCACATCGCCTGAATTCAGGGATACACATTTCGAGTTCGGCCACAGCTATCTTTATACGGTTCGAGCGTTCGCACAGTACGGAGCCGATACGGTCGAATCCGCTGACTCCGCTCCCGCGATCGTAACCGCGCGTGACATCTTTCCGCCCGCAACTCCCGTGGGACTTGAGGCGACCGTAATTCCTGGAACCCCGGAGGCCCCCGCGCACGTCGAACTATCGTGGGCGATTAGTTCCGAGGCAGATCTGGCCGGCTACAACGTCTACCGCAGTGATCGCGACGACGCGACGGGCGAGCGCATAAACAGAGAATTGTTGCCCAGCCCGACGTTTCGTGATACTTCAGTGGTACCCGGCAGGCGTTATTTTTACAGAGTTTCAGCGGTAGACAATGCCGGCAATGAAAGTCCACCAAGTCCCGCGGTTCAAATCGACGTTCCGTAGAGAGCGAATTAGAGAAAGGCAGGAATGGCGGCCCGCTCCCAGCTTCCGGGCATGCGATTGTTTTTGTGGCTGCGCAATGCTTCGTTGCGCATTGGCGTCATCACCGGTGTGTATCTATCCTTCGTTTTCGTTGCCTGGCTGCTGATAGCCAACCGTCTCCCTCAGCTGCAGCCGTTCGCTGGAATTCGCAATCTTGCCGCGGCCGTAACCTTCCTGCTGCTGATGTTGATTCCCGTCTTGCGCTTCCGGCGCGAACCAGTAAGAATGTTCGTCGCTGGTCTGACGGCATGGACGCTACTGACCCTCACCTATATCGGGATGGAAATGAACTTCTCGCTCCTCGAGAGCCGCATGGGAGCGTTTCACATCTTCATGCTCGGCGGGATCACTTACGTCTTCGTGGCCGTGTTCCACTGGGTGTTTTTGTTTTGTGCGGAAGTGCGACATCAGCACGTCGCGCAAGCGGCCCATGGACCGGTTACAGCGTCCAGGCCTTCGAGCCACTAATCCAAATTAAATCCCAGCCCGCTAGAAAAGGACAAAGTCACAAATGAAACTCTGCCGTTTTCAGCCGCGCGTTATTTCCGCGGACCAGATTGGCGTAAACGTTCATCCTGAAGTTTTTCAAGGCGTTATTTCCGGCGAGACCGTCCGGGAAATTTCCGGCGACATTTTCGGGCGCTGGAGCGTGACCAACCGCTCCTGGCCGCTCACCGACGTGAAACTGCTTCCGCCGGTGGTGCCCAGCAAAATCGTTTGCCTTGGCAGAAATTACGTCGAGCATGCTGCAGAGTTCAATAATCCCACGCCGAAGGAGCCCTTGATTTTTCTCAAGCCTCCGTCGTCGCTTCTCGCGCCTGAAGATCCCATCGTCCTGCCTCCGGGACCTCAGCGCGTGGATTTTGAGGGTGAGCTTGCCGTCATCATTTCAAAGGAATGTTCGCAGTTGCCTGATGGAGCGGACGTGCGGCCCTACATTGCGGGCTACACGTGCTTGAATGATGTGAGCGCGCGTGATTATCAGGCTAGCGACAAGCAATGGACCCGCGCCAAGAGCTTCGACACGTTTTGCCCGCTCGGTCCGGTCATGGAAACCGAATACGATCTCACTTCCGGCACCGTGGAAACGTTGCTGAACGGCGTAAGGAAACAGTACTCCGCCTTCAGCGCGATGGTCTTCCCGGTTGATGTTATAATTCCCTGGATATCGCGTGTGATGACGCTATTGCCGGGCGACGTGATTGCAACAGGCACACCGGCAGGCGTTGGGCCGATGAAGCCCGGCGATACGGTGGAAGTGGTGCTCGCCGGCATCGGCACTCTCAGCAATCCCGTCATTGCACGCACGGCCTGAGTTCGCGGCGCCACTTCAAGGTCCGCGGCTCAGAGCAAGGGGGATTCGAAACATGAAGTTCTTTCTCGACACCGCGAATCTGGAAGAAATTCGGCAGGGCGTAGCACTAGGTGTGATCGACGGCATAACAACCAATCCCAGCCTGATTGCCAAGGAAAAGCGGCCTTTCCGCGAACATATTCTTGAAATCTGCAATATTGTGAAAGACGGCGTGGTCAACGCCGAGGTAGTGTCCACCGATACGGAGAACATCCTCCGTGAAGCGCGAGAGATTGCCACCTGGCATCCCAACATTGTCGTCAAGATTCCCGTAATCCCAGACGGCGTGCGCGCGTTGAGTATTCTTTCGAAGGAAGGGATACGCGTAAACATCACTCTGTGTTTTTCCGCCCCGCAGGCGTTGATTGTGGCAAAAGCCGGCGCTTATTTTGTCAGCCCGTTTCTGGGGCGCCTCGATGACATTTCTTCCGACGGCCTGACGTTGCTGCGGGAGATCATGGACATCTACAAGGCGTACGGTTATCCCACTCAAGTCCTGGCCGCGAGCCTTCGGCATCCGCTGCACGTAGTAGAGGCCGCTCGCATGGGTGCGCACATCGGCACCATGCCTTTCAAGGTATTCGAACAGCTCTTCAAACACCCGCTGACCGACCGTGGGCTTGAAGGATTTAAGAACGACTGGGAGAAGGCGCGCGCGACGCTGGGCGAGATTTTTCAGACAGCCGCGGCGCGCAATTCGAAACGTTGAGGAACATGGCGATCGATATGCGGCTCATGATTGGAGTCGCGGCGGCAGTCATCGTTGCCGCGGTCGTGGTTCTGCATCGTCACTTCCAGAAACCAGAGGATCCTGAAGACGAGGAACGCCGTCGCCGTTTTCAGCTCAATCAAGTGGGCCGCATTGTGGAAGGCCTGGTCGTCGAGTTGGTTGAAACTCCCGGCACGTTCGCTCCGGAATCCACCCCTGTTCCTGTCTCACATCAAAGTGCTTCAGCGCCGGGCGGAGCCGCATTCGGTATGCGCCGCCTGGTCCGATATAGTTATTCAATCGCGGGAGTCACCTACGAAACCGCTCAGGACGTCACTGGATTGGAAGAGCGGTTGTGTCTCGAACGTCTGGCGGCAGGACAACCTGCGAGCGTGAAGTATGACCCATCGAATCCGAGCAATTCGATTCTGGTCGCCGATGATTGGTCCGGCATCCACTAGAGCCTCATGCGTTATTTTTTGCAGCTTTTCTCGAATTTTTCGATAATCTTCGACGCAGATTCTACTTCACCACGGACAGACACGAGTGCCTGTCGTACCCGAATATGAGGGGCAAGATTTTTGCAGGCATGGCTGCGGTCGTCGGCTCTGCTGTTTTGACGCTCGCCACCATGATCGCTCTCGTGCAGGGATCGATTCTGGCCGTCTCGATTAGCAATCTGGCGCTTCGCATCATCGCGGTTGCCGCGGACATTGTTCTCGGGACCATACTCCTGGTCGGATGCATCTATCTCGCGACGCACCTGGCGGTTCGCATTCTCGGAGTAGGACACGTTGATTTTCCGCCATTGCCCGATGATTCGAGCCAGGGCCAACTCCCTAAAAATTAGTGGCGCAGGCATTCGGCCCTGTGCGAAAGTCTCGATGACCATACAATCATGACCGACAAACCAAAATTAACAGATCGAGTTGAGGACTTGCGCCGGCGAAGTGCCGAGGCGGAAACCGGCGGCGGCGCGGAACGCCGCGAGCGCGAACATAAGGCCGGCAAACTCACGGCGCGCGAGCGCGTTGCGCTGCTTCTCGATGAAGGCACCTTCGAGGAGCTCGACAAATTTGTCACTCACCGCTGCGACGATTTCGGCATGCAGGACCAGCGGCCGCCCGGGGACGGTTTCGTTACCGGCTATGGACGCATCGATGGCCGGCTGGTTTATGTATTTGCGCAGGATTTCACCGTCTTTGGCGGTTCGCTCTCGGAAACTAACGCCCTGAAAATCTGCAAGATTATGGACCTGGCGATGCGTAACGGCGCGCCGGTGATCGGCCTGAATGATTCTGGAGGAGCGCGCATCCAGGAGGGCGTGATGTCGCTGGCGGGTTATGCCGATATTTTTTTGCGCAACACCCTGGCGAGCGGGGTGATCCCGCAAATCAGCGCCATCATGGGGCCTTGCGCGGGCGGCGCCGTGTATTCGCCGGCGATCACGGATTTTATTTTTATGACGCGCGACACTTCCTACATGTTTATCACCGGTCCGGACGTCATCAAGACCGTTACGCATGAGGACGTCAGCAAGCAGGACCTGGGCGGCGCGGTGACCCACAATGCGACGAGCGGCGTCGCGCATTTCGCTGCAAGTGATGACGCCGAATGTCTCGCCATGATTCGCGAATTGTTGAGTTTTCTTCCCTCGAACAATCTGGACGATGTGCCGCGACGCGCAACGTCCGATCCCATCGACCGCGCCGATGCCGCACTTGATTCGCTCGTCCCCACGGACCCCACGCTGCCCTACGACATCAAGGACGTGATTGAATCCGTAACCGACGATAAATATTTTTTTGAGGTTCAGGAGCACTTTGCGAAAAATCTGGTTATAGGCTTCGCGCGGCTCGACGGACGGTCCGTCGGAATCGTCGCCAATCAACCGGCGTTCCTCGCCGGAGTTCTAGACATCAATGCTTCGGTGAAAGGTGCACGGTTCGTACGTTTTTGCGATGCGTTCAACATTCCGCTGATCACGTTTGAGGATGTGCCGGGATTTTTGCCGGGAACACAACAAGAGTGGAGCGGAATTATCCGGCATGGCGCGAAATTGCTTTACGCTTTTGCCGAGGCGACAGTTCCGAAGCTGACGGTGATCACGCGCAAGGCCTATGGCGGCGCGTATTGCGTTATGTCCAGCAAACACATTCGCACTGACGCAAACTTTGCCTGGCCCACCGCAGAAATTGCCGTGATGGGTCCCGAAGGCGCCGTAACCATTGTGTACAAGCGCGAACTTGATCGCGCACCCGAGGCGGACCGGGAACGACTGAGGCGCGAGAAGGTAGCTGAGTTCCGCGAACGCTTTGCCAACCCCTACGTAGCCGCCGAGCGCGGTTACATTGACGCCGTCATCGAGCCTTCCCAAACGCGGGCGAAACTCATTACGGCGCTGCGCTCGCTGGAAAACAAGCGCGACACCAACCCCAAAAAGAAACACGGAAATATCCCGCTATAAAAGAGCTGCGGCTAGAAGCCCCGGGAACGCCAATCGGGAGATTGGCGTTCCCGAGCTCCAAGAATCCAGGCGCAGCGTGATTCGCGCTTCAGGAGCTAAAGAGTCTGGGTGAGAACTGCAATACCGGAACTTCAGCGGCTAAAGCCGCACTGATTTTACAGCGTTTATGTTGCGGCTGAAGCCGCGACCCACAAAACTGTTGTGGGATGGCTCGGATTTTGAGACGTCTCGCAAGAAGTGAAATTCAAATCACTGCGCGCCCGTTGTACGCGTCGGGTTTAAGAGGTACTTAAGATCGTCGGTCAAACCGGTTAGGTTTAACGTTCTTCCACCGGCTCAGGATGAATGGTAACTCGCGCAATCTGGGGGAATCTTTCCTTCACGCGATCCTCGAGTGCGGCTGTCACGTCGTGGACTTGTGTGATCGGCAAACTTCCATCCATGGCGCAATGGCAGGAAGCCAGAATCTTGTGTTCCACTTGGCGAACGTGCACCTCATGGCAATTCACGAGTTCGTGGTATTCGCGCGGAAGCCCGTTAATGTAACCCTCAATGGCGCGGGCAAGCCCGGTCATTTCTCCGCGCTGTCCATCCACCGATGCGATGTGCGTCCCCAGCGGTTCGATGTGAATATTCACAATTGGCGCGGCGCCGCTCGCCGGAGCGGATACATCACGCAGTGTGCGGATTTCTTCTTCCAACTCCGAGGCCCGGCGATGCGCATCCCGCAGGCTCAGTTGTTCGGGCACTTCCAAATGCATTTCGATGAACAGCCGCCCGTCGAGATGGTGCGCGGAAAGTTCATGAACGGAAAGCCCGCGGCGCGCGGCGATCACACGAATTCTGTCAAACAGGTGTTCTCCCGCGACAGCGCGCGGCTCCATGTGCACCATCACGTCCGCGGGAATAATTTCGGCGACGCGATGTTCGACGGCGTCGGAAATCGCGTGAACCTGCTCGAAGCTAGCCGAGCGCGGCACGCTGATGGTGACATCCACGAAATGCTGATTGCCGGCCCGGCGCACACGGACACGCTCGGCCTTCAGCACGCCATCCAGATTCGTGACCGCAGTGGCCACGCGTTGCTGCAGGCCAGCGGGCGCGGCGTCAAGCAATGCATCGAGCGTGCGCTTTCCAAGTCTCGACCCGATCCAGATCACGATCGCGGCCACCACGAGCGCGGCGATAGGGTCGGCGTTTTGCAGCCACGTCATGCCCGTTCTTTGCCCAATCCACACCGCGCCCATGCCCAGAATAACGACGAATGTGCTCCACACGTCGGTCGAAAAATGCAGCGCATCCGCTTCCAATGCTTCGCTCGGGTACTCACGGGCCACACGGGCGAGCGCGCGCGAACGCACGATATCGATCACCATCGCCAGGCCCAAAATCACCATCAACAGAGGGTTCGGCTCCAGGTGTACGTGTTTGTAGAGTAGCCGCACAAAGGCTTCGATAATGATGTAAATCGAAGTGACCAGCAGCAGGCCGGTTTCAACGAACGCGGAAAAACTTTCGATTTTACCGTGTCCGTAGGTGTGCCCGGAATCGGCGGGCCTATCGGAAACGCGCACCGAAAACCACGTCAGAATAGCCGCAATCAAATCGAGCCCTGAATGCAGGGCTTCGGAAAGAATGCCAAGGCTCCCGGTGGCAGCGGCGAGAAACACCTTCAGCCCCACCAGAACCAAAGCGGAGCCAATCGACCCGAGCGCCGCCATCTGCTTCACCGAGCTAGGAGATCGTGTGATGAGGAATCCTCAAAAGGATTATACGATGTTCTAACGTGGAGCGGGTTTAGTAGCACAGACTCCAGTCTGTGTGATTTTGAATTTGGGAATTGCTAACGACACATTAACAATACAAAGCTGCATAACAGCACAGACTCAACAGTTTGCGAAAAAAGTCATCCTGTGTCATCCGAACGAGGTGAGGAATCTCTCTCTCGGTGTAAATACGCAAAGAAAGAGGATTCCTCGGCACGCAGCGTGACTCGGAATGACGAGAATTGCGTTTTGCCGCAAACTGTTCAGTCTGTGTGATTTTGATTTGGACTTTTTATCGCTACAAAGCCACATTCAAAACCACACAGACTGAAGTCTGTGCTACTGGAGTATTTGTTCAGACCTAATTCATCGGCGGCGCAGGAACCTGCGGCAGACGTTCCGGTTCACCGCGCGCGCCGCGAACTTCCACGTCGTCGAAAAGCAGCGACGGCGCAATGACAGTCGAGGGAACTCCAGAATCGGCTGAACCGAAGGCGGCCAGCGCGGTTCCGGCAAAGCCCGCCTGCTGGCTCTGCGTAAAGTTGAACGGCGTGGCATCGCTTCCAACGCCAGCAATATTTCGTATCGCGCGCAAGGTCAGACCCGCAAGTCGCGCGCCGCGAACCAGCGATTCCTTTCCGTCATCCACGTTGACTCGATACACTAGCAGCGGCAAGCGGTCACCGGTGGCGGCGCCCGATGCCGCGCCCATCACCAGTTCGGAAAGATCGTCCTGTTCGCGCACGCCGAGGACGGGATTGTCCATCGCGCGCACGATCAGACACCATTTATTTCCGTTCTGCTTGCAGGTCTCCATGAATTTTTTCTTCAAATCGGCTGGTGACTGGGCAGATGTTGAAGTGAAGAAAAGATTGCTCATCAATGGCCGGGGATCGGCGAGATACGCGGCGCGTCCGTGGCCGTTGGTGCGAAACAGGTCCGGACCCGGACGGCGCGACATCAGCAGATCACGCAGCGTCCCATTATCGATGAGCTGAAGACGTTCCGCTTTCACGCCTTCCTCGTCAACCGTATATGTGCCGAGCAAATCCTGCCCGCCGAATTGCTTTGCGCTCGGATCGTCGACCACTGAAACGTTGGCGGGCAAAACACGCGTCCCTATTTTTCCGGTCCATTCGCTGCGACCGCCCAGACGGTCCATCAATTGTTCGAATCCCGACTGGGTTGCCAGCGGACCGCGCGCGCCCGAAATGGACGGGCCCAGCATCTGCGCCAGCAGCGAACCGGCCGCGGGAGCTTCAAAAAATACGGGTCCATCATAGTCAGCGGCCGGAGGTGACACTCGCAGTGTGATCAAATCTTCCCCGGCCTGCTGCAAGCTCTTTCGAACCGCGTCAGCAGCGGGCAGCTGGTCAGGGCGGCTGCGATACACGGCGTAGAAATTATGCAAAGGCATGCCGTCGTCCGATTCCGTCTCCATGCTGGCTTCGACGGCGGCCAGGCTGTGATTGGCGCGAATCTTGGTCCCTTCGCTGTTGAGCAAATAACTGGTCGTATAGATCAAGTGGTAGGTGACGCGAGAGCTATACAATTGCGGAAATGCGCGCAACGCCGCGGAAACTGCTCTTGCTTCCTGCTCCCAGTTTCGCGTGGTCCAGTCGGGTTCGTGTAGAGGTTCCACGGAAACCGTGGGAGTGGCCGCGGAAAAATCGGGAATGCTAGGCGCTTTCGCCAGCCGCGAAACAAACGCCTGCTTCTTAGAAAGATTTTCCACGGCAGCCTTGAAGGCTTGATCGGATGCCAGCCAGAGATCCTGCCGCAAAGAATCGTAATCGCGGTCGATGCCCACCGTTCCAGTTGAGCCCAGGAATCCGCTGAATCCTTCATCGGTGATGAAATTCGAGCTGTCGAGATTGTAGTCGCCGACGCGGACGTCCACGCTCATGATGCGATTGCGTCCGGACGTCGAGGAAATCAATGCGCCAAATTCGGCAACGATTGTGCGCACATCCAAATCAAGCACGCGATACTGGATGTAGTACGGGTGCGCAGGTTGATCGGTGCCCGGAATTTTCAGTTCGAGCCGCTGACGCGAGCGGTCCAGCTCATCCTGCATGGCGGCAAGAGTCTTGTCTGAATCAGTTGCCGCAGGTTGTTGTGCCACCTCAGGCTTGGCAGCAGCCAGATGTTTCGGAGGAGCAGCCACTGCGGATATGGCTTGAAGAAACAGAAACGCGAGCGCTGCCAATGGAAGAAGCAGAACGAGTCTTTTCATATCAAAATGTTTCCCAAATCTGTTATTTACACGATTCATTGACGCGCTCCCTTCGGATCATGTGCAGGTGGCGGCAGAATCGGCGGTTTGTCAGTTGAAGTTTCCTTCTTCTGCACCTCCATTTCAGAAATCAGGATCGCCGGGGCAACCGCGGCTACCGGTACGGAACCAGACTCCGCGCCGCAGTAACCATTGAAAATTTCAGGTGTGTCACCAGTCGCGAGAATCTTGGTCAGCGAAACCAGCGGCGTGCCGACAATGTCCACGCCCCGCACCAACTGATCGGGTTTTCCATCCGCGAAAACTTTGTACACCACAAGCGGTTGCACCTGGAACGCTTGCGGCTGGCCTCGTCCGGTGAAAGTAAAACCTCCAGCAATATCGTCAATCAACAAGCCGAATGTTTTCCCCTGGCGCTTAATTTCCTCGATCAGTTTTTTGCGCAGCTCCGCGTTGGTTACCGTGAGGCTGCTTTGAACGATCAAGTTTCCCTGGCGAGAAACCGGCTGAGCGCCAATCTGGCGTCTGCCGTGTCCATTCGAGTGCGGGAATTCCGTAAGAGGCTGCCGGGACATCTCAAAATTGCGCAAAATTCCTTTATCCACGAGAGTCACGCGCTCGGAAGGTATGCCCTCGTCGTCAAAGGGGTAATAGCCGATCATGACTTCCTTTCCCATTGTCTTCATGGTTGGATCGTCATAGATCGAAAGGAACGATGGCAGAATCGGTTCGCCGACCTTGCGCGCGAAGGTCTGTCCTTCGCTGATATCTTTCTGCCGAAACCCTTCTGAGCGGTGCCCGAACACTTCATGGAAGAAAACCGCAGTAGCGCGGCCGGTGAGTAGTGCGGGACCTGCATAGGGCTCGACCAACGGCGCGGCCACGAGAGATTCCAGTTCCTTACGCAGAACCTGCCCCTCGGCGAGCACTGTCTTGTCGTCCGGCGCGTCCGCGGGATTCGTCCAGTCAAAATTATAGTAACGGTTGATGTCCATTCCGTCGGGCGCTTTGCCCTGAATAAACAATTCCAGGCGGTAATGAATCTGGCCAAACTGCAGGCGCGAGCCTTCGCTGTTGGCTTGATACTGGTTTTCTCCCAGCGCGCTGAATGTAACGATGGAATTCAGGATCTGCGGCGACGCGCGAAACGCGTGCGTATAAAGCCGGACTTTCTCTTCCCAGGGCTTCCGATCGGGATGAACGGAAACTTCCGGCCCATAAAAAACATGAGGCTGTTCGCGCGAAAAATCCGGAGCGTGCTCTTCGGCGGTTTGCGCCTGCACTTCCTTGCTCGTGTTAATCTTCAGCAGTCCCTGCGAAGCGGCGGTATATTGCTTTTCCGTCTGCAGCCAGATCGCGCGTCGCAGCACTCCCGCGTCGTCGTCCACCGGCACGGCCGTCCCGTAACTTCCCTGCCGTTGTACGGAATTGCCCACCTTATGCGTGTTGTCCAGATCATAGCTGCCGACCCGAACCTGCGTCTCAAGCCATCTGGAGTAGCTTTCCTGGCTGGAGAGCAGCGCTCCATTTGAGCCCATGACTTCGGTGCGCTGCGTTGACGTCAGCGTGTAGTTGATAAAATATGCCGCCGGAATCGCTTTCGAAAGGATGGGCAACTCGCGATCGAGTTCCTGGCCCATGGTGACCAGGACGGGAGAGGGGGCGACCTGCGTCGCCTGTTGCGCTGGCGCAAGCGGAGCTGGACGTGCCGCGGGCTTGTTGGCGGCCAGCGCGTTCATGGAAAGCAATATTGCAAAACTTGCGAGGGTAAATGTTTTCACGAGGGACGCTCCAGAATTACAATTCATCAATCGTGCAAAGATCTTAGTGTATGCCTATGCGTTGGCAATCTCAAATTCGCGCTCGCTGTTGTTGCGGCCAATGCAAGCCAGCGCGTATCCGGAGTTGGATGCGCTCGAGCTGCCGGGTGTCGCCACAAGTACAGTAATTATTTCGACATGAGGAGACCTAAACGCCAATCGGGAGATTGGCGTTCCCGGGGAACAGCCTTCCGTCGCGCTGTTTATGGAATTCTCTGTGCTCTCTGTGCTCTCTGTGGCTCTTCTCGGTGTTCTCTGTGTTAATTTCTGTAAACTGTGTGAATTACTAGCGCGATCCGGCAGCTACGCGTGGCGTACTCCGCTTCTACTAGCAGCGCGGGACATCCAATACCGGCGAAGATCGCCGACCAGGTAGAGGGAACCGGTAACGAAAATGACGTCATCAGGCGCTGCAAGCTCAAGCGCGCGCTCGAACGCGAGATTGGGCTCGGGGATGACCTCCAGCTGCCGAGCATGATGGCGAGTCATTTCCGCCAGAACCGAAGCGGAAATCGCGCGGGATTGCGCGGGTGCGGTAAGAATCACCGCCGAAGCATGGGGGAAAAGTATGCCGGCGATTTCATCAACGGCTTTGTCGCGCAGTGCGCCATAGACGAGAACAATTTTTCGCCCAGGCAAATGGGTTTCCCAGAACACGGCGACTTCACGCGCCCCGGAAGGGTTATGTGCGCCGTCGAGATAAATGTCAGGTTGCGTGGCGATGCGCTCCAGGCGGCCGGGCCACACGGTTGCGGCGATGCCGCGCGAAATCGCGTCATCATCAATCGGCGCGCCGCGCTCGGCAAGCATTCGGGCGGCGGCCAGCGCCGTAAGCGCGTTGCGGACCTGGAAGCGGCCCGGCAGAGGCACGGTCAACGGAATACTCGCTCCGGAATCGTTGGTAATGGCTGTGAACGAGAAGCGACCGTCGTGCGAGGTAATATTTTCGATGCGAAATTCGTTTTCGATTTCAACCAGAAAGGCATCCTGCTCCGCGACCCTGCGCCTGACCACCACGCGCGCGATCAAATGTTCGGCGGCGCTGACGACTCTTGCGCCCGGCTTGATGATGCCGGCTTTTTCTCCGGCGATTTCTTCGATGGAATGGCCGAGATAGTTTTCATGGTCGAAATCAATTTGCGTAATGACGGCGACCTCGGGCACCAGAATGTTCGTGGCGTCCAGGCGGCCGCCCATTCCAACTTCGCAAACTGCAAATTGAGCGCCCGCGCGCGCGAAAAATTCAAACGCCAGAGCGGTGACACACTCGAAAAACGTGGGGTGAGCGGCCAATTTTCCAGCGGCGAGCAATTCCTCAATTATTTTGTGCAGGCGCGTAAAAGTGGCGGCAAAATCCGCATCCGAAATTTCCTGGCCATTCAGGCGGATGCGCTCGTTGATGCGTTCCAGATGCGGCGAGGTATAGAGTCCCGTGCGCAAACCTGCCGCTCGCAAAATTGAGTCGAGCGTCGCGGCAGTTGAACCTTTTCCATTTGTGCCGGCGATATGCACCGATTGGAATGCCTGTTGCGGCTGGCCAAGGCGCTCGCACAACGTGGCGATGTTCGCCAGATCGAATTTCGCGACGCTTGCCTGCTGCGGCGACGCGAGTTCCCGTCCCAAAGTAAGCAGATAGCGGACCGATTCTTCGTAAGTCATGCGGTTAGGCCACGAAAAAATCGAGTGCGGAAGATATGTAGGTTTTCAGATCCTTGCGATGGACAACCGCGTCGAGGAAACCGTGCTCCAGCAGAAATTCGGCTCTCTGGAAACCTTTCGGAAGCTTTTGCCGCATGGTCTGTTCGATGACGCGCGGCCCGGCGAATCCAATCAGCGCGCCGGGCTCGGCGATATTGAGGTCACCCAACATGGCATAACTTGCGGTGACGCCGCCGGTCGTGGGATCCGTGAGAACCGAAATAAACGGCAGGCGATCTTCATCGAGGCGCGCAAGCGCGGCTGAAACTTTTGCGAGTTGCATCAGGCTGATGGTGCCCTCCATCATGCGCGCGCCGCCTGAACAGGAAATGATCACGAGCGGAACCCTTTTCGCGATGGCGGCCTCAATCGCGCGCGTCACCTTTTCGCCAACGACTGCGCCCATCGATCCGCCGATAAAATTGAACTCCATCGAACAGCAGATGACCGGCCGCCCGGCCAGCAGTCCCTCGGCGGTAACGATGGCATCGCGCATGCCGAGTTTTTTTCGCGCGTCCTTCAAGCGCGCCGCGTACGGCTTTGTGTCGGTAAAGTGCAGCGGATCGTTCGAGCCGAGTGAAGCATCATGTTCGACCCAGCGCGAATCGAGCAGCAGCACCAGCCTTTGCGTCGCGTTCAAGCGGAAATGATGCTGGCACTTGGGGCAGACGCGCCAGTTGGCTTCGAGGTCCTTCTTCCAAACAATCGCGCGGCAACTCTCGCACTTGGTCCACAGACCTTCGGTCTTCACGCGGCGCTCGTCGGGCGGCGTGGGCTGATCGATCCGCTTTTTCTCTCTCTTAAACCAGGCCATGGAATTTTTAATTCATTTCAAAATATCTAGACTTCGTCATTCCGAGGCATCGTTCGGAATGACGACCAAGAGACTTTTTCCGCAAACCACTCTTCCAGACAATTTCAGTAATCGATCCCGCGCTGCGCGAGAATCCCTTTCGTATAAGGATGCTTGACCTCGCGCATCTCCGTAACCAGGTCGGCCGCTTCCACCAGCAGCGGATGCGCATTGCGTCCGGTACAAATCACATGCACGCGCTCCGGACGCGCCGCAAGCGCCGCGACAACCTTTTCCGGGTCCAGCATGTGATAGCTGATCACGTAATTGATCTCATCGAGCACCACCAGATCGTACTTCTCGCTCTGTATTTTCGCCAGCGCGAACGACCAGGCCTCCTCGCAAAGGCGCACATCCTCTGGATCGGTTTCCGCCCCGCCAACCTTCACGAACCCACGTCCCATCGGCAGAATTTCCATCTTGTCATCGCCTAGCATTTTGGCGGCGTCAAGCTCCCCGTAATGCCAGGAGCCCTTAATAAACTGTACCATGAGCACGCGCAGTCCCTGCCCGACAGCGCGAAAGGCCGTGCCCAGAGCGCAGGTCGTCTTGCCTTTGCCGGGGCCTGTATAAACGATGAACAAACCTTTATTTTCGGGCATGTATTCTTTGCGATGCGTAGGTTTTAGTCACAGACTTCAATCTGTGCGTTCTTTGCTCGCGCAAAATCCAAATCAAAAACACACAGACTGAAGTCTGTGCTACTTCCCTGACTCAAAACATGCGCTTCGACACATAAATTGCGCGGCGATGATTAAAGCAGCATACTGACGGCAGGCCGCAGAAACGTCAAGCAACGCCCATTCAATTGTGGCGCGCCCTGGTTTTTGTGCACGTTATACTTTTGGCTACAAGGACTCGACGATGAAATCCAAGCGGAAGTTCACGGTCCTAATCGAGCGCGATGAAGAGGGGCTCTACGTGGCCTCGGTTCCAGCTCTAAGAGGTTGCCACACGCAGGCAAAAACTCTCGATACATTGATGAAGCGGGTCCGGGAAGTCATCGAGCTGTGCATCGAGGACCGCGATAGGATGGATGATTCTCTCGAGTTGGTAGGAATTCAGCAAATTTCCGTATGACCCGCCTGCCCCGCATCAAGGGCAACGAACTTATCCGGGCACTTGAACGCGCCGGATTCACAATCGAACGTACTCGCGGCAGTCATGTATTCCTCAGGCATTCAGACGGCAGAGTGCTCCGCGCAATCCTCCAGAAATGATGGCAGAACGCCTAAGAAACCTGCTCTGAAAATCGGCCAGCAGCGAAATTTCTCACTGCTGGCCAAATGGTCCGGCGTTTTCGTATTTCGCTCTATGCCACTCCAGCCTCTTTTTTCAGATCAGAGAATGGCACTACAACGCCGTGTAGCGGAGCAACAGTCGTCGGATCCAGCTTCAGCTTCTGGATATCCTTGTACAAGTTTGAGATGAAGATGTGTGGGCGAGGTCCTGAGGGAGCGGGCACGCCGGGAGCGTCAGGAGTGAAGTCATCAGCTTCCACCAGAATTTTTTCTTTGGGGAGATAAACCATCATCAGTCCGGCATTGTGAGTGTCGCCGTCGATGTGATAGATCTCGGCGGTTCGTCCACCATCGGTCAGAACGTATTTTTCTTTCACCGGAACAAATTCCGGCTTCTTTGGAGACTTTGAGAGCATGTCGGGAGCCAGCGTACGAGGCGCGCTCCATGCTTTCTCGTAAAACGGTATGTTAATTTCGTTCGTGATCACCGTAGCGCCTTCCGCTACATACGTCCGGACTCCTCCGGAGTGATCGAAATGATGATGTGTGTTGATCAAATACTTGATGGGCTTATTGGGAGCCAGTTTCTTGGCTTCCTCAATGACGGCCAGCGATCGAGCCTCACTCAACGGCGCCTCGATCATGACCAGATAGGTTGGGTATTCGAGCAGGACGCTGTTGTGCGAACCGCCGGCGATGAACCACGTGCCATCGGCAATCTTTTGTGACGCCACCTTCACCTGCGGCATCGTCGCGGATTTGACGGAGTCGGGCACAGAAAGATTAAGTCCCGTGTCCGCTTTCACGGCGGTTACTTTCAGGTCGAACGTCGGAAAGCCTCCCTGTTTTTGCACGATCGTGCTGGGAAACTTCACACCCTTGTAATCTTCATATCCCGAAAAAGTCGTTTCCACCAGCATGTCGCCAAGGACCGGATTAGGAAGCCAAGTTTCGGTCTTCGCAACCATATTCTGCGCGTCTATCGTGCCGTTCACTTTGAATTTGCCGGAGGTGAAAGACACCACGGTTCCTCCTGGGCCTTTTTTGGCGGCGGCATTATTTTCCTCCGCGGCCTTGAGAAAACCGTGGGGAGTGAGCCAAATCTGCAGCTGGCGTTCGTCGGCTGCGGCAACTTGCGGCACAGGATTGCTTCCCGGCTGGTCCCACGCGTATTGGCCGCTGACGAAGTTAACTTGCTTGTCCTCTCCAGCGAACGGTCGGCTTCCTCCCTTGATCGGAGGATTCTTTTCCACGCGAGTCAATTCTTCCTTGGCGGATTTAGATGTGTAGTCAATCGTTTTGGTGTAACTCGTAACATCGGTTTCGGGCCACGGGGTTCCGGGCGCAAAATTTTGTCCCAATTGGCTGAGATGTCCGGTTCCTGAGAATTGAATCGATTTCACGTCCCCCATCGTCTTCGTGGCGGACTGCAAAACGGATTTCGCGTCCTGAGCCGAGGCAATTCCCACAAACAGTGCCATCACAGCAAGCACAACTAATATTTTTTTGGTCATGACTCCTCCTGACGTATTCCGTACTGACTGCCCGATTATCGCGGATGATACGCCAATAAGCCCGGGAACGCCAATCTCCCGATTGGCGGGCAATCAAGCCAACGAGCTAACACACGCCAATCGGGAGATTGGCGTCCCGGGGCTGGCGGGCTGCAGTACTTGTTTTGATACAATCTGTAATACACTGCGCCTCATCGATCGCTCTGCGACTCCCACTTCACGGAGGAAAAATTATGTCCGCGAGTCCATTGTCGGTGGCTTGCATTGGCCTGGGGCGAATTGGCGGCGGCATTGCTCGGAACATTCAGGTTTAAAACCCACGGTGCGAACCGGTTTTCGTATCATAGACTTCAGTCTGTGTGGTTTTGACTTTAAGTTTGCACGGTCGAAATAGCGCGAATTCCAAATTCAAAAGCACACAGGCTGAAGCCTGTGCTACCTAGTCCCAGGGCAGGCCGACATAATTCTCCGCTAGTGACGTCATGGCGGCCTGCGAGCCCGTCAGATAGTCGAGTTCGGCAACCTGGCGGCGCTGATCAAAAGGATTGTCGGTGTCGAAGCGGTGAAGCATGGTGGTCATCCACCAGGAAAAGCGCTGGGCTTTCCACACGCGCCGCAGGCACCTTTGTGAATACTCGTCCAGCAAACGAATTCCACCGGAGGAGTAATAATCAGCGAACGCCTGCGACAGCAATCGTACATCCGCCGCGGCAAGATTGAGTCCTTTCGCGCCGGTCGCTGGAACAATGTGCGCCGCGTCGCCTGCCAGATAAAGCCTGCCGTATTGCATCGGCTCCGCGACAAAACTCCGCATCGGTGCAAGATTTTTCTGGAGGACGGGGCCTTCGGTGAGTGTCCAGTCTCCGTCAATTGCGAAACGAGCGTGGAGTTCCTGCCAGACTCGATCGTCCGGATAGTCTTTGAGGTCCGCATCGGGCGGAACCTGCATGTACAAGCGTCCGATTTCCATGGAGCGCATGCTCAGGAGAGCGAAACCGCGCTCGGAATGCGCGTAAACCAGTTCGTTGGATGACGGCGGCGCCTGCACCAGAATTCCCAGCCACGCGAACGGATATGTGCGGTCGAAAAAAGTGATAACTCCGGAGGGAATACTTGGCCGGCACACTCCGCGAAAACCATCGCAACCGGCAATGAAATCGCAGCTCAATTCGTGGGTTTGGCCGTCCACTGTAAAGCGAATCAGCGGACTTGTGCCGTTAAATCCATCGACACTCACGTCCTTGGCTTCAAAAAATATCTGTCCACCGGCCGCAAGACGCGCGCTTACGAGATCTTTGACAACTTCCTGCTGCGCATAAATCGTGATGGCCTTGCCGCCGGTGAGTTCATACAAATTGATGCGATGCTCCCGGCGGTTGAAGCGCATGTGGATTCCGTGATGGACAAGCCCTTCGCGCTTTAGGCGTTCTCCAACACCGGTTTCGATCATCATATCCACGGTGCCCTGCTCGAGCACGCCCGCGCGAATGCGGTGTTCGATGTAATGCCGGCTGCGGGCTTCGATGATGACGGATTCGATTCCCTGCAGGTAAAGCAAGTGAGCAAGCAGCAATCCCGCAGGCCCTGCTCCGACAATTCCGATCTGCGTGCGCAAGGTTTTCTCTCTCGACGGCCGGCAATGTAGGCGAAGAACGGCTAGAGTTTAGTCGCGCAAAGCGCCGCTTGTCCACGGCGCTAACGGATGGGGCAGTCTCTGAGCAAGATTTTTAGAATTCCACCTCTGAAGAACCTATCTAGGAACTGGAATTGACGTACGCCAGCGGCTTAAAACCGGTTTGAGAATGCAGGAATTTTCAAGGCTGAAGCCGTGACCCACAAACATGTCGTGTAGGCACGGTGATTCTGCGAGTCTGCTCGGCAACCGCGGAATATTTGTGGGTCGTGGCTTTAGCCGCGACATACGCTCTGTAGAATCGGTGAGACTTTAGCCGCTGGGGTTCAGATTTTGCGGTTGCCACAGCCTCTCAAGAGGCAACTCACATTGAGCGCGATAGAAATGAGATTGAAATAGCAGGAAAACAAACCTATTCGTTCGCGACGGGGCGCAAGACGGCGATGGCGAAATGTGCGAGCAGTGGAGCGCCCTCGTCAAGTTGCAGCCAGCGCACGGAGCAATTGTCTTTCAAATATTTCCCAACGCGAGCCTCGCCGATGCCCAGGTGTTCAGCGAGTTTCTCTTTCAGATTCGTGCCTTCTCGGCTGCCGCGCCCGCTGCGAAGCAGGTTTCCGATGCCGACACGCAACGTCTGGCAAGATTCGATGTAGTAGTAGCAAGTCTGGTCGCTGTCAGTAATCAGGAAAACGCCGGGCCCGGCGGGGGCATCGTCCGAGGTGTCCACGGAATGCAGCGAACAGGCCAGCAGGCGGCGAAGCTGCGATTCGAGCTTGGCCATGCGCGAGGATAGCGCAGGATCGCCGGCTCGAGCGCGCATCTGTAAAGTTGGCCCTGCGGCGGCGGTGTCAAAACTGCTGACCGGTTCCGGTTCGCGAGTATGGCTGTCCACCGATTCCTGGGAAACAAACGGACGAACGATCGGTGTCGCCTGTGGTTCGGCGACGTGTTCAAATGACGGCGGAGCAATGGGAATCGGATTCGGCGCGCCCGCTACAGGAGCGGCAACGCGAGTGCCTTTATGCCGCCCCCGCCCGCCTCTGCGGCCGCGGCGTTTGCGTCGATGGCCCGAGACTGCTTCTGTGATTGACGCGATGGGTGGCACTTCGCTCGGTTGTTCAAAAACTGATTCTTGTTGACCGCCGTCCGGTTCTCCGGCAGCTTCGGGAATTTGTCCTTCAGAAAATTCGGAAATGATAGGCTCCAATCGAGTTGTGGGCTCGGCTCCGGTTTCGCTCACGGATGCGGCAGCAGGCGCCACGGGAATCGGCGCACCAAGGCGGGTAAGAGCTTCTTCCGCTTTTTGTTTCCATTGCGCCCGACGAAAACGCTCGGCAGCGGCCGTGTACCAGCGGGCCGCTTCCACGTTCGCACCGATCTTCTCATGGAATTGCGCGAGTTCAAACGCAACCATCGCGTCGCGTGTGCGTTCATACAACGCCGCGAGCTGTCCGGGGGGATCCGCGCTGGTGCGCGCCTTACGGATGCGCGCCTGAATCTGTCGCCAATCGCTCACTAGGGAACATTGTATCAGCCGCACGCGTGCGGGGCCAGCGATACACGCGGAAGAAAGTGTCGTGATGTGAGTCGGATGTTCTGAGATCAGGCTAATGAGATTTGTCTGGTAGTTTTAAGAGTCTATGTGACAACTGTTATTGCCCACGTCAGCGGCTTAAAGCCGGTTCTAGAATGCAGGTTTATGTCACGGCTGCCGCTGAGGTTCAAATCTTGCAGTTGCCACACAGCGTCTTTAGACGCGGGATTTTCTTCGCAATGGGCAACCAAACCCTCGCCTCTGAATAGGCGAGCTACAATTTCGGCTCTGCCGGCGGATTTTTTCCTGCTTCTTCCGGGGCCGCCAGAAGGCGCGAGCAGGCACGCAGTATCCTGCGATAGGGCCATTCGCTGTTGCGTCGCGCGCGGCCCGATTGCGTCGGAGCAGTTGCGGCCTCCTGCGGACCACCAGCAAGCGAGCGAGCCGTGCCTTCGCGAAAGAATATTTCTCCCACTCGCGGTTTTCCATAAAACCATCGCGCGAGAAGGCTCAACTGATCTTCCAATTCGCGGAAGCTTTGCTGGGAGGGAGCAGTTTTCACGGTGGGTGGGCTCTGGACCTCCGCCGCTTCCAGCCATTCGCGCAAAATCAGCTCGACCGAGCGGGGCTCGCTGGC
>Ga0070735_10001352_pt1 | contig 23885 bp, 19 predicted proteins | sample Coa_R1_FD_66443 | JGI IMG/M metagenome (GOLD analysis project Ga0070735, IMG submission 66443) | Surface soil microbial communities from Centralia Pennsylvania, which are recovering from an underground coalmine fire - Coalmine... | ecosystem: Environmental > Terrestrial > Soil > Unclassified ...
ATGTCGACCAACAGATCTTTGCGCACATTGCCGCAGCGGAGCGGGAGAAAGCCCGACGGATAGATATCGCCGAGGTTCGAGACGAAGACAATGCCGTGTCCGTCGCGAATCTGGAAGCCGTGATAAACGGAATTGGTCTTCATATCGGGAGCGTGCTTTCCCGATTGGCGCATGGTTTCGATGGCGATTCGACGATACGAAGGCGCTTCGGTCGTCTTGACCGCGAACGGAGAATGCTGCGACAGATCGAAGACCCAGCGCATAATGCGCTCGCCTTCTTCGGGAGAAACTTCGTTCAGGGCTTTGCCGCGCCCTACGGAGATCAGCATGAACAAGCTCCAACGCATGACGGGAAACTCTTTGCTGAGCAGATCGTAGATCGCGGGAAGATCGTCGGCTGTTTCGGCAGAAACGAGGGTGTTCACCTGGATGGGGAGGCCGAGGCGTCCGCAATGACGAGCGGCTTCGATCGTGCGCTCGAACGTTCCGGGGACGGCGCGGATGTTGTCGTGCTTTTCGGCGCAAGATCCATCGAGGCTGAGGCCGAGGCTCTGGATTCCATGATCTTTTAGCTTGGTGATTGCTTCGTTCGTCAGTTCGGGCGTGGCGCTGGGAGTGATTGAAACCTCGAGGCCGAGGCCGTTTGCGAAATCTATCAGGGGATAGATATCTTTCCGGCTAAGCGGATCGCCTCCAGTGAGAATGAGATGGGGGAGGGGATCGCCGAAATCGACCAATTGTTTCAGGAAGTGCTTGCTCTCTTCGGTGTTGAGTTCGAGCGGATGCGCGGTGGGCATGGCCTCGGCGCGGCAGTGTTTGCAAGCCAAACCGCAAGCCTGGGTCATCTCCCAGTAAACCAACATTGGATTCTTGGAAAAATCGTGAGCCCCAAGGCCCATTTTTGGAGTAGTGCCAGCAACGACTGCCATGACGAACCCCCTTAAGCGACTAGCTATAAAAGAACACCCACAAGCAAGTCCTAGGGTAGTTTTGGCTTTATAAAAAGACTGTGATTTCGATCACACGGCGGCGTGATGAGTTTCGCAGTAAAGGGGACTTGAGGGATAAAGATTGGGGGTCGGTTCTCGGATCAGCGACGTCCGTCTTGGGTGTGACAAGAGCAAATCACTGAACCTATTGGTTTTATGGGGACCAATAACAGGCCTTAAACTTTACGTCCCCCTCCCCAGCGCCGTTCATCGTCTCCGAAGCACGGGGGGCGCCACGCCGTCTAAGCCACGAAGCATCAGTTGAGGCGCATTCTATTTCGCAAGTTGCTCGCGGTTCTCTTTTGCCCAATCGCTGTCTCGAGGCACTTCCTTGAGAGGAGGGCCGCCAGCAGTTCCGCAGGCACAGGGTCCTTCCATCTTGGCTTCAGTCATGCAGGAACATGATTTTGTTTTCAGGCAGGCGCATACATAAACGACCTTGCTCTGATCCCGGTTGTCGGCCACGGAGGGATTCACGGACCCATTTCGGGACTTGCTATTCGAAGCCTGAATAAACATCCCCGTGAATAACAAGATGATAATGCCAATGAACCTCGTTCGATTTCTCATAGGTTGTCCTTTGTCGTCAGGGTCGCAGGTAGAGACTGACGGGGATAGTCGCCGAATGCAATATCCACTTAAGGCCCGGTCCGCATAGCCATTCTGGGCGGGGCATCGGAAAAATGGATGGCATGCAGGTTAGAAACCGCCTGCTGGATCTCGCAGCTCTAGTCGTCTGGCGGGCCTGGAATATCGGGCTCTTGGCTGGGTGGTTTTGCACCGAAGTGATCGGCAAGTTCCTGACCGGTGAAGCTGTGGGTAAAGCTCTCCTTGATTTCCGGCAACATACCGGCATTCCACTCGTACCATTCGCGGACGAGTCGACGATAGATGTCGCTGTGCCGATCCTTCAGGTTGGCACGTTCCAACGGATCCTCAGCTACATTGAAGAGGAACGTGTTTTCCAGAATCTTGAGGAACTTGTAATCGCCGTCGCGTGCCGCCCGCTGGGCATTCGCCTTGTAACGCCAGAACAGTTTGCGCGAAACAGGCGCGGCAGTTTGCCCGAGAAAGGGCAGCAGATTCATTCCATCGAGTGGAAAAGCGGGATCTGGGGAAGCGCCGGCGGCCGCCAGAAGTGTAGGCACCCAGTCCATACTGATGGAAACCTGATCTGTCTTCTCGCCAGGAGGAATGCGGCCTGGCCATGCAATCACCGCGGGAATGCGCAACCCGCCTTCCAGTAGTTCCGTCTTTTTACCCGTGAACGGCCAAGTGTCGGCGAATCGCTCGCCTCCATTGTCACTGGTGAAAATCACGATTGTATTGTCGGTGAGGCCATTTGCCTGGAGCGCCTCGATCACGAGGCCAACCTGGCGGTCCATAGCCTCGATCATGCCCTGATAGGTCTTCTGGGATCCGCCGTCAAGGTCGAAGAGTCCTTGGCTTCCGGGCTGCGCAAGACGCTTCGACTCGGCTTCGTCGCCGGGGGCCTCCCAAGGCCAGTGCGGGGCGTTAAAGTGCAGGCTTATCAAAAAAGGCTGACGGGATTTCGCATAGGCGTTGATGACCTTTACCGCACGCGCACCCAGCAAGTCGGTTAAGTATCCGGTCTGATGGATGGGAATGTCGTCGTCCCAGAGATCATCCTGACGGCCCGTAGTGTGAGAGAAATAGTCGAGAGCACCGCCGCGGAAGCCGTAAAAATGATCGTAGCCGCTCTTCAGCGGACCAAACTTCGGCAGAACGCCCAAATGCCACTTGCCGATCAATGTCGAACTGTAGCCGACCTTCCTTAGTAGTGATGGCAGAGTTGGGTGATCCGGTGGGAGTCCGACTTCCGGATTACCTGCCAGTGGCTCTTCCAATCCCACACGCAAGCGGTACTGATAACGCCCGGTGATCAGTGCGGTGCGTGTCGCCGTGCAGACAGCAGAGTTGGCATAAGCCTGTGAAAACCGCATTCCCCGGGCTGCAATGGCGTCAATGTTCGGTGTCTGAAGATCGGGACGGCCGTAACAAGCAATATCGGCAAAACCGAGATCATCGGCGAGAAGGAAGACGATGTTGGGAGGTTTTGCAGATGCTCGCGCGGTTTTGGCGCCAGAGTCCATAGCCAGTGCAACCATGCCAGCGGCGGCGGCCCCGCGAAGCAAGTCGCGGCGTGTGATAGGGTGCTTGCTCTCGGACATGGATCGCATAACTCCGGCTGGTTTTCAGTCTATTTCGGATCGATATTCAACGGTTGGGCATTCAATCTATAGCGGCTGACTGCGAAATGCAAAGCCCGTACAGCGAAGTGGGGAAACCGCAGTACGCGTTTGGCGCAGTTTGAGACTGCGAGGCAAGGAGTTTACGTATCAGCCGAATCGGTCATTGAACCGGTCTGGAATCATGGCTTGCTGTTGGGAGTTTTCTTGGCTGTCATGGTGGAGGTGCCCGCGGATGATCGGCGTTGGCCCAGCACAATCCGCGCCACTCGGCTGCGGTCCAGTTTGGTCGCCTTGCCCTTTATGTTGATGTTCACGCCCGTCTCGGTCACCGAGGTGACGTTCCCCAGCATTACTGTCCCATTGCGTAAGACCACGGTGTCGAGGGTCAACGCGGTCAACTCCAGATCTACGCTACCGGGCATCGCGTTTTCCGTAATCTCGACCGGTGTGCTTCCGGTAGCATAGCCTTCTTTGCTGAACTCGAGCACATGCTTGCCGGGGGCGACCGGCAGGACTTGCGGAGTGACTCCGGCGTCTTGTGAATCGAGCTTGAGGCCGGCGCCCGACGGAACGCTCGAGATGTGCATTTTGACCTTCATCGGCTCGTCGGAGGGCAAATGCTGCGGCTGCAGTTCCATGCTGGCGAAGGAACCCATAGCGTGCGCGCTGACCGGAATCTTCGCGCGTTGCCCGGCGGCTAAATTTGTAATTTCCAGATAGCCCTCGCCCACGCGCTTTCCGTTTTTGTCTAGCAGATACAAATAGAAAGAGGCGGACGGAATGGTTTTCGTGCTGACGTTTTCCGCCAGCGCCTCACCTAGGTAGTCGGTCTGTCCGGAAGTCGAGTTGACTTGGCGCAATTTGCCCACGGTGAAGCGCAATAGCGCGTCGGTACCCTTGGCAGGCCAGGTCAGAACGGTATCGGCGGCGAGGGCACTAGCGACGGCCCACAGCAAGAGTGCAGGAACCCAGATCTTTGTACGCTTCATGAGCTCTATCTTGCCGGGTTCGAAGGGGCGACACAACGGGACTGTCGAACAGTGTCCGACTGGTCAACCTCAGGATGGGAAATGTGGCTGGATCAAAGAGGTTTTCAGTGGGGAGTTCGATTCTCAAGAGCAAACGGTAGAGACGTAGCAAAGCTACGTCTCTATGAAACGCCGCATCGCAAGAAACACTACGGGACGAGTTTAAATACCGTTCCGCAGCCCTTCGGTGAGTTGCAGGAAAGATTTCCCCCGAAGACGGTGTTGCTATACATATTGCCGGATTTATCAACGATCAATCCGGATTGCGGGTAGGCTCCGTCAGTGCCGCCAGTAAAGCTGTAGAGCGGTATCTCTTTGCCCTTTGAGGTTAACTCAAAAAGTGTGCCGAAACCGTTGGCTCCGCCGTAGATCGTGGTGCCGTAGCCGTTGCCTTGGTAATCCAATAATCCCCAGCTGGGACCCGCGCCGTCTGTTCCCTTGAAAGCGTGCAGGACGCTTTCATGGCCGCTGGGACTGATCTTGAATACGACACCGCAACCAGCGGTATTCGGAATACTCGTGCATTGCAAATCGCCGCCGAGATACGCTGTCCCGTATATGTTTGCTTGCCGGTCCATCAGTAGACTCCCGTTGGGAGCTCCGCCGTCGGTCCCTCCCGTAAAGGAGTACAGCACACTTTCTTTGCCTGCGAGCGTCACCTTGAAAATCACGCCGCAGCCGGCTCCGCTACAGTCTGCAAGAGTGCCACCATAAATCGTGGCACCGTAAATGTTGCCGGAATTGTCCATGGTGATGAAGCCGTTGGGCACACCGCCGTCAGTTCCGTCCTGAAAAGTGTAGACGGCTGTTTCTTTTCCAGTCGTGTCAATTTTGAAAATGACTCCGCAACCTATGCCGGTTAGCGGGCAGCTCAGGTTGCCGCCGTAAAATGCCGGACCGTAAAGATCTCCGGAGGAGTCGACGATCACACCTTGAGGCAAGGCTCCATCCGTTGAGCCGGTAAAGGTGTAAACCACGGAGAAATGGCCGGTCGACGTGAGCTTGTACACAACGCCGCATCCGGGAGTCGCGCCGTTCAGTACACAATTTGAATCGCCACCGTAGACGGTTGTCCCATAGACGTTACCCTTGCTGTCGAGTGTCAGACCCGAGCTAGGTTGGTTGCCGTCGGTTCCACCGGTGAAGTTGTAGATCACGGTTTCTTTGCCGGTGCTATCGAGCTTGAAGATGGTTCCGGCATTGAAGGTGCCGCCAGCACCTGTTGTGCCGTACAGTGTGCCTCCGATATCAAGCAGGTTGGACTGGAAGGGCTCGGAGCCGTCCGTACCGTCGAAAGCGAAGAGCGTAGTGAGAGTTTGGGCATGGGCGGCAGAAAATCCGCCGACGATAATCAGAAACAAGGTGCATCGCAGGGCGAATGAGAGTGGGTTGTTGGGACGTGACTGCTCCATTGAATCTCCTTGCAATTTGACTTTGAGGGGCTCCGGGGGACGGCAGGAACTTGCGGCGGTGGGAAAGTGTATTACAGAACCGGCGGATGTCAAGACCGTTTTTCGAGGCTTTCGGAGGACTTTGTGCGCCTGGTGCAAACAATAACCCGGGTCTGGGGGTGAGCACCGAGACCCGGGCTGGCTGTTCCGCGCGAAACGGAGAGGGGATATCCGGCTTGTCCGGCGATGTGCCAGATCATGCCGGTCTGAGCGGATCACTCACTCTCGCTTGGGCACTCTGCCTGGTTTGACGGAGCGCCGTGGCGTCGGCAACAGCAATCTTCAGTTGTTCTTCCGCGGAGCTCAAGCCCCGGGTCGAGAATCGGATCGGCACCAGCGCTTAGAACGCTGGGCCACCCGAGATCATCCGCCATCTACTTCTTTTGCGTGTCGCGAATGTAGGAAACGACCATCTTGATCTGGTCTGGAGTGACACCCTTGTTCGCGAACGCATGCATCGCCTTTTTATCTTTGCCGCCGTTGGCGATCATGTCGGTCAGATCGGTGTCGGACGCTTTCTTGGCGTCGTCGGAAACGAGGCTGGGGATCTTGGCAGCAGGTTTCCCCGCAAGATCGGCTCCATGGCAGGCAGCGCATTTTGCTTTGTAGACCGTTGCAGCATCATCGGCCCACGAAAGATTCGGCAAGATGAGGAATAATGCCACAGCGATCATGACGATCAAGAGTACAAGCTTCGTCATCTTCATCGATTGTGAGTCCTTTCACATCTTTGTAAGAGTGCACGTGTCTTGCCAGTTCGAACGGAGAAGAGCGAGACTCGCGATCGAACCTCAAGACTCGATAAGAACTTACTTACCATCAGGCAGTTTCCACAAAAGTAGACAGGGTAATCAGTGATTCTGATCACTTCGAGTGGTGATCGTGGTGGGCTTGTAAGTCTGTGAGACTGAGACAGATCGCGTCAAAACACTCGCGATCCGCGTCATATGCCGCACTATTGAAAAACTGAACACGCCATGATGCATTTAATCGCAGCGGAACTGATTGAAAACAAGACCCTGAAAGACGCGCCGTGGCACGAGGATTTGGCACCGTGCTTGCCCTTTAGAGGTTGCAACTTGCGCCGAGGTGCCTGTCGTGGAACCTACTCTTATGGTGATCGGACTGAACCACCGGACAGCTCCGCTGGCCATGAGAGAACGATTCTGGATTGGCGATCATCGGCGATATGAAGTTCTACGGCAGTTGAAGAGTGCGGAGGGAATTGAAGAAGTCGCTGTGCTTTGTACCCGATGCCGAATGGAATTCATTGTCTGGGCGAGCGAACCCACGTTGGCGGCGAACTCGCTGCTGCAATTTCTGAGTTCCGACTGCGGCCTGAAGTTGAGCGAGTGGCAGCATTTCTATCGACTGCTGGATGAAGCGGCAGTGACGCATATCTTCCGGGTGACGGCTGGGCTTGATTCATTGTTTCTGGGCGAGCCGCAGGTCGTTTCGCAGGTGGAGAGTGCGTGGCAACAGGCGCGGACCGTAGGTGCTGCCGGTCCTTTCTTGAACTCGACATTGAGCAAGGCGCTTGAAGTATCGCTGAAAGTGCGAAGCGAGACCGCGATCGGAAAACTGGCGGTCTCGATTCCGACAGCGGCGCTTGTGCTGGCGCGAGAGATCTTCGGGACCCTGGAGAATCGCCGCGTGTTGCTGCTCGGAACCGACGAGATCTGCGAACAGTCGGTGCGGTACATGATGGGGCGCGGAGCCGGATCTGTCGTAGTGGTGGACCAGTCAGCTGCACGGGCGCGGGAAATGGCGGAGAAGTTGGGAGGAACCGCAGCCCCGTTGTCGGACAGATGGAAATGTCTGGTACGCGCCGACATCGTGATTACGGCGACTGGGTGTCCGCATGTTGTGCTGACGCGGGAAGAGGCGGAGCGCATCGCGGAAGAGCGCAACCGGGTAGCGTTGGTTGTGCTGGACATTGGCATGCCGCGCGATGTCGATCCGGATGTGCGCCGCGTCGACGGCATTCTCCTTTACGACCTGGAAGGGCTAGAGCGGGCGGTGCAGAACAAGACCGAAGCACAAGACGCAGCCACGGTTGAAGCAGACAAGATTGTGGCGGAAGTGGTACAGGCCTTCCGCATTCAGTTGCAGGAGCAGGACACAGTGCCGACAATCCTAGCGTTACGCCAGCGGCTGGAAGAGATTTGCCGGCAAGAACTGGAGTCCTTTACAGAGGAACGCGGGCCGTTTACCCGGGAGCAGGATCAGTCGCTTCATGCAATCACACAGCAGGTTATCCAGAAGATTGCCAGCTCCCTGGCACGCGAACTCAAGGAAGTTCCAGAGAAGGAAGAGCAGGAGCGTATGACTGCAGCGGTTACGCGACTGTTCCACCTCGGATCGCCAAAACAGGCGCTTGCCGGCACCAGATCGGAGAAGGATGAACATGAGCGAACGAAAAGAACTGCAGTCGCAAGCTGAATTGGGCAGCAGCCCAACAAGCTGGACCAGCCTGCAAGCGTATTTACTGGCGGCATTCTGCCTGTTGCTGGGCGTGGCGTTGGGATATCTGTTCCACGGATCGGCATCGCAGGCGGCGGCTTCGACTGCACAGCAACAAGAGATGAGTGCGCCGAACGAACAGAATACGCCGAGTCAGAATGTATCGACCCAGCAGAACGCGCAGGCGGAAGCCGCTCTTTCGCAGGCAGTCGCGCCGTTTGAGGACGCAGTCAAGAAGAATCCGAACGACTACGACGCCCTGGTACAACTGGGAAATCTGTATTACGACGCGCGGCAGTACCCGAGAGCGATTCAAGACTACGAGCGGGCGCTAAAGATTCATCCGGAGAACGCGGATGTGCGGACGGACATGGGCACGGCGTACTGGTATGCAGGGAATGTGGACAAGGCGCTCACTGAAATGCAAACCTCATTGAAATACCGGCCGGGACATCCGCAGACGCTTTTCAATCTGGGTTGGATTCGCTGGCAAGGCAAGGCTGATCCTAAGGGAGCCGTGCAGGCGTGGGAGGAGTTGCTGAAGGATAACCCGGGCTATCCGCAGAGAGAGCAAGTGGAGCAGAACATCGCGAAAGCGAAAGAGCACGCTGCTCGAGGATAGGCAGCACAAAGCGTGGCGCTTTTCATAGAGATCATAGTGGTGCCGGAGGGCTTCTGATCAGGCGGCCCTTTGTTTTTTTTCCGACCGGAAGAGTTATTCAGTGCGCCCCTTCAGCAATTGTCTGCATACCTCAATTATCACTTGAGTCAAACAGCGGCTAGTCGTCGGGGAGCATTAGCGTTGCCACAGAGGACCGTGATCACGCGATCTGAGTGACGGCTGTGTTCCAGACGCGCGCGAAGGGAAATTGTTTTGTGAAAGGGCAGCCCTAGTTGGTTGCGTTTTCCGATGGAATCGAGTCGGTCGGTTCTTCTTCGCCTGCGGGGACGAGCTCGAACTTCTTTAATTTATAGCGCAGGGCGTCGCGGCTGATATCGAGCAGGCGGGCGGCATGGGTTTGATTGTTGTTGGCCTGGCGCATGGCGAGTTCCACCATCGCGCGCTCGACTTCCTCGAGAGAGGTTCCTTCTTCCGGGATGTAGAGTCGCGGCACGACGCGACCATTGGGAAGCTGTTTGCCCGCGCCGTCGCCCGAGGCGCTGCTGTGTTCGAAGGCGGTGAGTCCGCTGCGGGCGGCTTCTCCCACAGCAAAGGGCATATAGACCGGGCGCAGGATCGATTCATCTTCGAGAATCATCGCGCGCTCAATCGAATTCTTGAGTTCGCGAACATTTCCCGGCCAGTTGTGTGCGAGCAGCAGCCGGCGCGTTTCCGGAGTGATCCCGCGAATCGCTTTCTTGAACTTGCGGTTGTACCAGTCGATAAAAAAATCCACGAGTGGCAAAATGTCTTCAGTGCGCTCGCGCAGCGGCGGGATGAAGATGGCGATGATCGCGAGGCGGTAATAAAGATCCTGGCGGAAGTGGCCCTCGCGCACGGCCTTCTCAAGATCGCGATTGGATGCGGCGATCACGCGCACGTCGACCTGCATATCGCGCACGCCGCCAATGCGTCGGATGACTTGATCCTCCAGCACGCGCAGGAGCTTCGCTTGCAGCAGCGGTGAAAGTTCTCCGATCTCATCGAGAAAGAGCGTGCCGCCGTCGGCCGTTTCAAATAGGCCCTTCTTCATCGCCTTGGCGTCGGTGAAGGCTCCCTTTTCGTGGCCGAAGAGTTCGGCTTCCATCAGAGTTTCCGGAATGGCGGAGCAGTTAATGGCGACGAACGCCTTGTTCTGGCGGGAACTCTCGTAATGAATCGTCTTGGCGACGAGATCTTTGCCGGTACCGCTTTCACCCTGGATGAGAATCGTAGTGGCTTCGCTGGCGGCAACCTTCTCCACGAAACTCATCAGTTCGGCGCTTTTGGACGATACGGCGACGAAATCGTGGTAGCCGGTGTGGCGGCGGACTTCCCCGCGCAGCGATTGAACCTCGGTGCGCAGGCGGTTGGCCTCAAGAGCGTTGTGGATGGTGACACGGAGTTCTTCGAAATCGAGCGGCTTGCCGATGAAATCGTAAGCTCCAAGTTTAAGAGCCGTCTTCACGTCGTCGAGCTGAGGATCGGCCGTGATCATGATCACCGGAGGAGCGTCGGGAGCCTTCTTGATTTGCTCCAAAACCTGAATGCCGTTGATATCAGGCATGCGGACGTCGAGAAGCACAAGGTCGGGAGATTCGTGTTGCGCCAAGCGAAGTCCCGGCTCTCCGGAGGGCGCTTCGATGACTTGATATCCCCATTCTTCGCACTTCTGGCGCAGGGACCAGCGCACCAGTCGCTCATCATCCACAACCAGAATCTTCTCAGCAGGCATGCGTACCTAAGCTTACTACGGAAGGGAAGGAGAGGGCACGGGGGAGAGGTTATGGCGAATGGCGGCGCTCCCACGCAGAGGACAGTGATGGGAATGCAATGCTGGCGGCTCGCCGCCGGACATCCTCGGAACCAGCGCTACACCACGTCGATAACTATCAGCGTGATGTCGTCCTGCTGGGCAATGGTAGATGGCTGCCAGCGGCGCAGCTCGGCCAGAAGTTCATCCGACAAGTCAGATGCGGAGCGCGATCGATTCTCGCGAACAACTTGTTCGAGGCGGATATCGCCAAAAGAATCGCCGCGGGCATTCTCAGGTTCCGTTACACCGTCGGTGTAAAGCAAGAAGCGGTCTCCCGACTGGGTCGGCATTTCGAAAACGGGGTAAGAGTCGGCCCCCAGGTTCACTCCGAAGAGTAGGCCGTTGCTTTGGATACGCTCCAGCTTACCGTCCCGCCAGCGAAGGAGCGGTGGATGTCCCGCAGCGGAGTACAGCGCTTTGTGATTCTCCGTGTCAAGCCATAGATAGGCTGCGGTAACGAATTGATCGTGTAGTTGCTCGGAGAGAGCGCGCTTCAATCCGCGCAGTACTGCTCCCGGATCATCTGCGCAGGGAACCACTGACTGTATCGCGACCCTGATCATCGAACCAATAAGGGCGGCTGGAACACCGTGCCCGGAGACATCGGCTACGAGGAAGCCGGTCCGGTTTGGGTCGACGCCGATAAACCAGTAGAAATCTCCAGCGACGGCCGTCATTGGCCAGTAAGCCGCGCTAATCCGCAGACGGCTGAGGTGAGGAACGCCGCGCGGGAGAATCGAAGTCTGAATCTCACGAGCGATGGCCAGTTCATTTTCAATCGAGATCAGGCGGTGCTCGTCGGCTAGAACCTTTTCTGCTGCCACCCACCCCTGTGAGAAGACAAACAGCGTCAGTGCGACAGGCTCCAGGAATGGATAACTGGGGAGACTGAGAAATGTTCTTGAGTTCTCGTAGATAACTGCGGCGGCCAAAATCAAAGTGCCAATAGCTGAAACCTGGCTTTGAATTAGTAAGTATTTCGTCCCGATCCGCGGAACAACATTGGCTACCGCGACAACAAGGAGCAGGCAAATCGCCAGTACATTGGCGTATGGCATGAATCTCTGGGGATATCCTTGGAAGATGGCAAAAAAACCGCCGAGAGCAATGACAGATGCCGGAAAGAGCATAAGCTGCAAAAAGCGGCGCAAGGCGCCGAGGCTCAGCTCCGCCCAAAACAGCACTGCGGGGATCAGGATCACATAGGTGATGACCCATACGAATTGCGGAGCGTAGGGCCAAAACGGCCCGACAAGCAACCTGAAAGCCGCTGGCACCGCGGCAAACAGCCGGAACCCGTAAATTGCGCTGAAGATGCCAAACCAGGCAAGGGTCCGCCCAGCTTCCCGGCCCCGAATCGGCGCAATGCAGCACGCCGTTGCGCCAATAAACAGGAAGACCGTTCCGAGGATAATGACGACGACTTGTTCGCGGACTATCAATGAAGCTTCATTTGCTACACACGCAGGGAGTGAACAGCAAACGATACCAGAAGTCGAAGCCCGCGCCAGGGACACACGGAATTCACTGTTGATATTAGGCGTGGGTGTTTGAGTTAATTCCAAAAAGAAAGACCCCGGCAGTGAACCGGGGCTCAGGGAAGATCAGACTGCAGACTCAGTACACACTACCGGCAGACTTTACGACTGTGGATTGCACAGCGGTAAGCGTCTGAACTTGAGTGTGAAGAGTGGTTGTGTCCCAGGGACCGTTGACGGAGCATCCGACATAGATGAGATTGGTCGGGTTGGCCAAGGTGATCCAACCATTTGCCACCAAAGTCGTACTGCTCGTTGTTTGTCCGTCTGCTATGAATGGGAGTTCCATGGTTGCGAACGCGGGCTGTCCTATGTTCACCGTGCTGCCGCCGCCATCGGAAGCATAAAGGCCACACCACGGGTTGACGAAGCGGTGACCCTGGGGATCAACTCCGTAGGCGAGAGTTATATTCGCCGTCACCAGATAGGAACCCGCAGGGATATTCGTGAGTTGGATCACTCCCGGCGACTGGCTGCCCGAAGAGGTGCTTACCTGCGTGTTGGTGTATGTGGTGTTCACATAAGTATTGGTGGGGGCGTTTGTACCAGCAGGGCCAGCAGGTCCAGCAGGTCCAGTAGCCCCGGTAGCTCCCGTAGCACCAGTGGCACCTGTAGCTCCCGGCAAACCGTTGATGCCGGGGGCTCCGTTGATCCCGTTCGTGCCATTGATACCGTTGGTGCCCGCCTGTGCCATCAGCACCCACGGAGCGGAAGTTGAAACCCGTACCGTTCGTGCCATTCGTTCCAGCAACACCCTGCGGACCTTGTGGACCCTGGATACCTTGTAAACCGTTGATGCGGCGGAGCATGCCCAATCATCTTGTCGGTCCATTCGATGAAGTAACGCATGTTCGGCAGATCCGTATGCCCGCCATCATGTTGCCGCCAGGCAAGCTGTCCATCCAGCAGTCCCTGCCCGACCGGAGGCATCTTCGCCGTATGATAATCCCCCACCACATCAAGTCCCTTCGCGCCCAGCACAGTGAACACCCGGCTCGCGTCCACGGTCGCCATAAAGCTCCCTTGCTGATCGAGCCACTTCGCATCTCCACTCTCTGGGATGCCATAACTGATGAACGTCAGCCGCGGCGCGCACAGCGCAATCAGTTCATTCGAATCCACCGGAATATCGCCCGGCGTCTTGCTCCCAAACTTCGCCTCCGACGCCCCATACTTCATGAAGTTTCCTGCCATCCAGTAATACTCGCCGCCGGTCAGACTCTCCACCGCCTCGCCGAAGTTGCGCCGCAGCAGCGTCGCCCCGCCTTTTCCTGACGACCCGACCAACACCACCGCAAAGCGCTGATCCATCGCCATCGTCAGTAGCGCCGCTTTGCCGTATCGCGACACGCCCTCGATCCCGACATGCTTCGCGTCCACCGCAGAGTCAGTCTCGATATAATCCAGCCCACGGCTCGCGCCCCACGCCCACGCCCGCAACGCTCCCCAGTCCTCAGGCTTGCGAGGCTGCCCTTTGTTGACCAGCCCAATGATGCCGCGCGTGATGCCTTCTCCGTTATCCGCCTGCACGCTCGCCGTATCGAGCATCGCAAATCCCCACCCGGCTGCAATCAATTGCCACGTCGCCGGCGGATCTCCATCCTTCGTCAACTGGGGAAACTGAAACGGCGTCGCCTTCACCGGTTCCCCCGCCGGATGCTGCGCGAACACCTCCTGCAGCGACGGATCCTGCTGCACCAGCACCGCCTTCCAGGCTTTGTTAATGCGATCGAACTCATCCGCCGAAGGCTCATTCGGAGCAGGGAATCCCGCTCGCCCAAACATCATCAGCACCGGCACGGGTCCCTTCGCGTTCGCCGGGGTCACCAGTGTCATGTGGATCTTCACGCTGATCGCCGGATGCGCCGAGTTATCCACCTGCCCGATCAGATCCTTGGCAATCACGGGAGTGAACCCGATCGTCTCTCGATCCACCGCGGTCACCGTCCACGTCACCTTCGGCACGCCCGCGGGCACGCGTCCATACACGTACTTGTCGAACAATTCCACGACCTCCGGACGCCGCTTTGTCCACCACACGTCAGCCGTCGTCACCTTCTGCCCGTTATTCAATGTCAGCGGATCGGGAATCTCCGGAAACGGATTCGCTTTCGACTCATCGTAATTCGCGTGATTCGGGGCCTTCTCATTCCCGCTTGGACCCGGCCGCAGCGCCTTGATCCCAAGTTGATCCATCATGTTCTGATGACCCTGCTCCGCCGTGAACGTAACCGGCGGCACAGAACTCTGCGCACATGCTGCTCCCAGCAGCACACAGGCACAGATCAAACTGACGAGTGAGAAGGCTCGAAGAGAACGATGCACGCGTACACTCCAGCAAGCTGATATAGTCTCGATCGCGATTGATCTTATCCTTTCTTGTATGAGACCCGCATCCAGCCTCCGCCCGATCGCGCTGCTCCTCCTGATTCTCTGCTCGACCACAAAACCGTTCTCTGCGCGCAACTCCAAAGCGCCAGTTTGGATCGTCTCCTGGGCCGCCTCGCAACAGATCCCCGAACCTCACAATGCGCTACACGTCGACGATTTCCGCGACGCCACCTTGCGCCAGATCTTTCACCTTTCAGCCGGCGGGACAGCCCTACGCGTCCACGTCTCGAATGCGTTCGGTACCGAGGCGCTGCACCTCTCCGCGGTTCACATTGCCAGGCCGCTGAACCCTGTTTCTCCGGCGATCGATCCCGCGACCGATAAGCCGCTCACCTTCGCGCGTTCGATCGAGGTAACTGTTCCTCCCGGCGCGGAGTTCGTTTCGGATCCGATCGAATATCCCGCGACCGCGCTCTCCGACGTTGCAGTGACCTTCTATCTCGAGGTTCCGCCCGCGACCGAGACCGGCCATCCCGGCTCGCGGGCCACCTCGTATGTTGCCCACGGAAATTCCATATCCGCCGCCGATCTTCCCGATGCCAAGCACGTCGAGCACTGGTATCAGATTTCAGCCATCGATGTCCTCGCCGGTCCGAAAGCCGCTTCCATCGTGGTTCTCGGCGACTCGATCACCGACGGCCACGGAGCCACTACCAACGGCAACGATCGCTGGACCGACGTCCTCGCCGCGCGCCTGCAGGGTTCGCGCAACACGCCCGGCATCGGCGTTTCGAATCAGGGAATCGGCGGCAATCACTTGCTGACCGACGGTCTCGGGCCGAACGCCTTGGCCCGCTTCGATCGCGATGTCTTGGCCCAGGCCGGTGTGCGCTGGTTGATTGTCTTTGAAGGAGTCAACGACCTGGGCGGTCTGGCGCGCACCGCAGAAGTCCCGCCTGTCGAGCACGGCAGACGAGTGCGCGAAGTCCTCACGGCCTACGAGCAGATCATCACCCGGGCCCATGCTCACGGACTCCGTGTGATTGGAGCGACCATCACTCCTTACGTCGGTTCCGACTACTACCATCCGGGCCTGCAAAGTGAAGGCGACCGTCAGGCGGTCAACCAGTGGATTCGCGGCTCCGGTCACTTCGATGCCGTCATCGATTTCGATACTGTCGTCCGCGACCCACGCCGGCCCGAGCATCTCCGCCCCGCCTACGACTGCGGAGACCACCTCCATCCCTCGCCAGCGGGCTACAAGGCGATGGGCGAATCCATCCCACTCTCACTATTCGAACGCTAGCACGCTTCCAGGAGCGTTTTGGGAAGGCACGACTTTCAGCCGTGCCGCTACACGGGCCAAGAGTCTGTCATCCTGAGCGAGGACTGTCCGCTGCGCGAAGCGAAACGAACAACCACAGTCGAAGGATCCTACCGGTTCCACGACCAGAAGCGGCGTCAGGGAATTTGCGCGATCCACGAAGTCTGACCGCTGCTCGCGACAAGGCGAAGCTCCTTCCTTCCGGTTTTCCTGAACGAGCTGCTCGAGACTCTCGAAGGGCAGGTATATTAGCGATTTCACCGCTCCCCGGCGCGAGAAATGTGAATTTTCCTCGGGAGCCGCGTACGGATCTTTCCACTGCGAACGACTTCCACTGTCGCGGAAATCGCTCTTCGCTCAGGATGACAAGGTGTTTAGTGGCCTGAGGAGGCGAGCAGCGATTCCACGCCTGGGCGGTATCCGTAAAAGTTGCCCAGCGTGTGCAGATCACCGATGATCTGTTCGTCGTAGTGCTGCTTCAGCGGAGCGGTCAGAACATTGTGCTGAGCGTTCGGGTCCGTCATGAGATCAAAGAGATAGCTCTGCGCCGGCGAATCATAAGTCGTGTACAGATATCGTCCATCCGAGGTCAGAATTCCGTAGACCGCGCGCACGTCCGACGCGAGCAGAAGATCATGAGGCGCATAGCTTTCTAGTTCTTGCCGCGTTTGCGTGAACAGAGGACGTCCATAGAGCGCGTTCTCGCGTATCGGCTTGTGTCCTAAAAGGTAATAGAGAGTGGGCGCGATGTCGGTCAAAGTTGAAAGACGCGTGTCGTCGTAGACAGATTGTTCCCGCATGTTGCGCGGGAGATGAATGATCAGCGGAACATGCATGATCTCCGGCCAAATGCAGGTAGAGTGGCTGGAGCGACCGAACTCGCCGGTGGCATCGCCGTGATCGCTGGTCACGATGATGATGCTGTCGTCGTACAGTCCATGCTGCTTGAGATAGGCGAAGAATTCACCAAGGCGGGAGTCGACCCAATGCACCTCGTAGGTGATTCTCGTATTGAGCCCGGGACGATCTGGCCAATGCTGCGAGGTCGGCGAAGGAACGTCGTTACGCGCAAACTGGTGCACGTTCTTGGGCTGCGCGTAAACGAAGACCGGCTGACTGAGATCGGTCCGTGAATCGAGAAGAGTCTCGGCTTGCTTGAGGGTCGATCCAATCTCCAGTTGATTCCAGAGTTTCTTATCGGTGTCCAGCCTAACGATGTCATCGTCTGATGGCAGAATCACGCTGAGGATCTCGTCCGCGCTGACGATCATTCGGTATCCGTCGGTATGCAACAAACGGTCGAGGCTGTTCAGTCGTGAGAAAGGCTGCGCGTAGTGCGCGTGCAGCATCATCGCTCCGGACCAGATTGCGGGCTCGGACAGCGACGTTCCGGCATACTGTGAATAAGTGTGGTGGAGAACGATGCTATCGCGCGCGAAGGCGTCGAGATTCGGCGTGTAGTCGACGTTCGGATTGTATGCGCCGAGATAATCGGGACGCATGGAGTCGATCACGAATACGAAGATGTTGGGACGCGTGCTCTTGGTAGTAGTGAGATGCTCGACGAGTTGAACGTCGGTATGCGCGTGCGCGTCACGAATGTTGGAGTTCTCGCGCAGAATGCGGCAAAGGTCTCCGCAAACCTCATGTCGCGAGTTGCCCAGTATGTGATGTGCTAAGAGGAACGAGTTGTCGTTGCTGCCATAAGCTTCGAGATTAAGCGAGATCTCGTCGTCCGTGGATCCGAGCGTTTTGCTCCAGAAGATTTCAGTAATCTGCAGTCCTTTGTAAGTCGCGGCGACAATCAAGATGATGGCGAACACGGTTAGAACCGAATAGTGCGCGCGCCTGGGACGCAGACGATAGATGCAAACCGTGATGATGGTCCAGAGCAGAAGCGTGACAGTGCTCTGGAGGAAGCCGCTCCAATCAGCATCGCCGACGATGTAAGGGAAAGCGAGAGCGAGCGCGCATGAGGCCAACAGTGCAGCCCAAGTGCCGACTTGAGGCGCGGCTTCGGTTCGAGATCGCCGCAGGAATGGATGGATGAGAGAAAGTCCCCAGAGAGTGAGAGCCAGAGCCAGCGATGCCGCGTAGACATGAGCGGACCATCCGCTGAAACTGAGGGCGCTGTTGAGGAATCCGAATAGGACCGTCCACAAAGCTGCAAAGATCAGCGCAGCATTCAGCGTGAGGCGGACGAAGTGTGGTTTGGGAGTTCTCAGCGCGACTAGAAGAATCAGGTTCACGACAGAGAGAACTGCGACAGCCAGCGCGATGTGGGAGATCAAACTCCAGGCAGCGTACTCGAAATCGGAGACATACATTCCGATGGTACGAGTCTGGCTGTAGACGCGCATGTGCGCGCCTGTGATGTAGATGACGCTAATTACAGCAGCCGAGAGCAGTGCTCCAGAATAGCGGTAGAGCTTTGGATGCCCGGAAACTTCATCAGCGGGAGCGTTTGAGGAAGCACCTTTGAAATCGAATAATTGTGAGGCGCTGATGATGAGCCAGGGAAGCAGTGAGGCAAGACTCCACCAATACGTGGCCGGAGTGCTTTCGACATCGCGCAGGAATGGATGAAAGGTGACGTAAACTCCTGCGATCGTGAGAGCGGCGACGCTGAAAATGAACGCTGGCTTTCTGAGAGAAGAATCGCCGAAAGTCCAGCGCGACGCGAGAGCGGCGAGGAGTGCGAGCCAGTACAAGGCGGCTTGATGATGTACGAACCAAGGCATCCACGCGTAAGGCGGAGATTTGATCAGGAAGAAGAAGGTGTAGGGCAAGTAAGCGAGCAGGCAATACAACGACGTGAGAACGAAGTACGTTCCGACGGCGAGGCGAAGAAAGGCTTGCGTCCACAACTTCAACGGACCGGAACCTCAATAGACACGGGAAGTCAGGCTGCTCGTCTTTAATTTTCGACCCGCGGATTCGATAGGGGCAAGTTACCGATGCGCTGCGATGCAAACGCGGGCTTCAAGTCCGGCTTGGATCCTTAGCGAAATGGTGGAGATGATTTGGGGTTCCCGTTTCGGGAAGGAGGTTTACTTTTTAGTACCCCCTCCCCCCCTGGTCGGATTACTGGAATCATGGAGTTAGCGGGAAAATGAAAAGTAAATCCATTGACTGCAAGCACTTGCAGGTAAAATCTTGAGCCGTAAGGAGTTATCCCGTTTGGCTTGACATTTCTCAACACCGCGCCGCGGAGCGATCATGGGACAAATCGAGGGGCGAGCGCAAGGTCAGATGTCACAAGCGGATGTGGAAAATGCTCTAACCCGCTGAGAACGAGGAGTAAAAAGGTTCGAGAAACTGCCGGTCTTCGCTCCTACGGAGCTGGTTCGCCGTCTGGTATTGGCCCATGCCTGACGGTGTGGGCTGTACTTTTTCGCCGCTTTGCGGATGTTTTCTGTTGGGAGGCGGGACGAGGAGAGTGCCGATGTTCCCACCTTCCGAAGGGCGCGAAAGATGTGGCAACTGAGTAGAGTCCAAATGTCCCACCCTTCGAAAATCACAAGGGATGGAGACAGCTGATGTAACGAAAACCAGGGAGGATCATATGCGATTGAAATCTGCAGGTTGTGGGGTCCTCGTAGTAACTTGTTCGGTGTTCTGGTTCGCGAGCTTTTGTTCAGAACGGGAGGTGGTGATGGCTAAGGTGCCGAGCGGGCCGTCAGAGGAGCAAGCAACGCGGGCGACTGTCGATAAGTTCAACGATGCTTTCAACCGCCACGACGCAGACGGCGTCGCGGCGCTGCTGACCGACGATACGGTTTTCGAAGATACGTCCCCGGCGCCGGACGGGCGCCGCATAGAGGGCAAGGCCGCGGTGGCGGGATTTTGGCGAGAGTGGTTTGGGCGCAACGCCGACGCGCACTTCGATGGCGAGGAAGTAATCGTCAGCGGGAATCGCGCGACTGTGCTCTGGGTCTACCGCAAGGTACGCAACGGCCAGTCGTGGCATCTGCGGGGTGTAGACGTTTTCACGGTACGCGATGGGAAGATCGCAGCGAAGCTCGCGTACGTGAAAGGATGAACTGTGACTCCTGTCATTGACACGACGAGGGCGCGAGTATGAGAGTTGCGCACGTGCTCGAGGATCGAACTCGGAGGGAAAGATGAATCGTCGGCAGTGGTTGCAGGTGAGCGGGGGAATCGGGGCCGGGATGGCATTCGCGAAATTGCGAGACATGCCGGCCTGGGCGTCGTCTGCAAGCTGCAACTGGGAAACGAGCGTCAAGCGGCTCAAATTGCAGCACATGTGGACGACAACGATGTCGTCGAGCGCGTACCGCGACACGATTTTCGCCACTGTCGAGAGTGATGGGACGATGGGGGTCGGTGAGGGAGCGCCGATCGTCCGGTATCACGAGAATGCCGAGGAGGGAGCGAAGGCGATTGCGGCGATTGCTCCTACCCTGGATGCGGCGAACCTGTGGCATTTCGAAAAATTGATGGAGCGCATTTCGAAAGAGATGCAGGGACAGTTCGCGGCGAAGGCGGCGCTGGACGTCGCTCTGATGGATTGGATCGGGAAGAAGATGAACGTGCCGTTGCATCGGCTGTTCGGGCTGGATTCCGGCGATGCTCCGGTGACGACGTTTTCGATTGGGATCGACACTCCCGAGATTACGAAGCAGAAGGTGAGGGAAGCGGAGGCGTTCCCGGTTTTGAAGATCAAAGTAGGTCTGGACACGGATGAGGCGACGATCGCTGCCGTGCGAAGCGTGACCCAAAAGCCGCTGCGGGTGGACGCGAATGAAGGATGGAAAGATAAGGAAGAGGCTGTGCGCAAGATCAACTGGCTGGAGACGCAGGGTGTGGAATTTGTGGAGCAGCCCATGCCGGCGGAAATGATCGAAGAAACGCGGTGGGTAAGGAAGCGCGTGCATCTGCCGCTGATCGCCGATGAGGCCGCGGTGAATGCGCGGGCCATCCCCGGATTGGTGGATGCCTATGATGGGGTGAATGTGAAGCTGGATAAGTGCGGAGGCATCCAGCAGGCTTTGCGCATGATTTATGTGGCGAAATCTCTTGGGATGAAAACCATGCTGGGATGCATGGTGTCGAGTTCGGTGAGCGTGACGGCGGCAGCACATCTGTCGCCGCTGGTGGATTATGCGGATCTGGACGGGAATCTGCTGATCGCGAACGATCCATACAGCGGCGTGAAGGTGGAAAAAGGGAAGCTGGTCTTGCCGGACGGGCCGGGGCTGGGAGTGAAAGCAACGGGAGCGTGATTGGGTGTGCGGAGGGGAAGATCGATGAGTGAAACCGCCTGGTTTCGTCAGTTCGGATGTTTCTTGTGTATTCTGTAGCCCGAAATGGCGAAACAGTTTAAGTGGCTGTTTGTCGGATTGCTATCGGTTCTGCTTTTCGTGGGCATCGTGACCGGGCCAACGCGCATCGGGTTGTGGGCACAATGGTCCAATGACCACTATTCCTTTGGCGGTGGAACACAGCCTTGGGCGCTTGCATTCTCCGCAGTCGTCATTGGCCTTTATCTCTTGCTCATGTACGCCGAACCGTCCGGTGTGGGAAAGCCTCTGCCCGGAGTCGTGCGTCGATTTGTCGCGTTCTGGCTGGATTTTGTTCTTGCGATGTTGGCAGTAACTCCGATTTTCGGCGCTGTACTGACTCTTACGGAGTGGAGACGAACGGGGCTTTTTCAATGGACATTTGAGCGTGCGAATGCCGCCCCCGGTGACCGACTTCTAATCGCGGCGCAGTTGTTGCTGTGTTCCGTTGCGTTGGTCTTTTATTACGCTTTTCCCCTCGTTCGGAGGAGACCTTCTCCGGGCACTTGCATTGTGGGGTATCAAGTAGTTGCCGAGGATGGAATCACACTGACTGTGCGCACGGCATTGCTGAGAACACTCCTTGGATTCCTCGCACTCTGTGTTGCCTATCTCGCGCCCTTCATCGAACGAGATTCCAAGAACGGAAAGTTCTGGCTGGACAAGGTTTTTGGAACTCGGGCAGTGATGTTGGGCTAGATTGCTGTTGAAACATCCTAGTTACACTCAAAAATGCCATCAGTGCGGCTTTGACCGCCAATGATCGCTATGGGCCCGTCTGTGGCGGAAGTTGCATTTGCACGGCACTACAATGAGGGTCGGAGATATAACTACCTTCGAGAGGGACGCTGAATGCGGCGACCAGTTTGGCTGTGGCCGTTAACTATAACTGCGATTCTTCTTGCGTCTGGAACCACGCCGCAAGGCGCCGCACTTGCCGACGCTTCGCCGACCAGCCGCAGTGAAAAGAAGGCCGAGCGCTGGGCGCAGCATCAACAGAATACGATTCAAGTGCACCCGAGCGACACAACGTTTGAAGTGCCAGAAGCTTGGCGGTCCGACAAGACGTTCTTCTGGCTGACGCGCAACGAACTGCACAAAAAGGTCGCCCGGGATTGGATCGGCATACGCATCGCGGATGGGGCGTTGCAATTGGACGACTGCGCTGCGCAGATTAATCCCGACAACTTGAACTGGATGCGAGTATATGTCGTTAACGCGCCGGAGGAAGATGTCTTAAAACGCATTCGTGAAAAAGGTTGGAAGGCGTTGGCGAAAATACCAAACCGCGCTGGAGGATATTCCGGCGACTTTCAGTTGGATCCGGCCAAAGAAGGTCCGTGGACCCACGTAGACATTCCCTATGTGTTGGACTTCGGTGACTATAACGGGGACGGATACGTCAGCTTCTATTTGCGGACGGTCGGCGCGAGACAACTGGTAATGGTTTTCGGACATTTCTACGCTGGTCACGCCACGCCGGATGAGCGACAAAACGTACTGAAATCAGTTGCCATACCGCAGACTGGCAGCTAGAGAATCGCTGCCGGTCCTCCGTCAACGGCAGTGGTGTCCCACTGGGTACTTCACGCTGCACGTAGCTGTCGTAACATCCTGATCTCACTCTTCAGAGTGCCAGCTAATTCGGCCCGTCTGTTAGCGAACTGAGCGCACCCTCCCAGATTTGACCGCCACGGTACGGGCCGTCACCGTCAGCATCGAACTGTGGCTCGTCGAACCACACCCAGTAAACGGTGTGCATCCCCAGAGCACTCTTTTCCTGCCGCGTGAGGCCACCGTCCCATGGGCCACTCAGGCTTATGACCGCATCTGGCGGCGCTGAGATTGTTCCTGTCGCGCCTTTTGCCCAAAAGAAGTCATCAGAGACACGTACTCGATCCCCGCTGGAAAACTCGCTCAATGCACCTCCCCGATGCTGGCAACTCGCCGAGTTTAGCAAAGGCTGGCGAACACAACTGGCGATAAATCTCCATCTCACTCATCATGCCTTTGCCGGGGGTTTTGAGTGCAATGGCCCGATTTTCGGCGATCACATACTCTCAAATCCTGTGCGACTCCGATTACTACTGTCATTTGCGGGTTGAATCTGCTCCTGCTGCAATTAAAGCCAGATGCAAGCTCCGAACAAATGCCCAAGATGTGGCCTCGATCTAGGTAGGTACGCTGAGACGCATTGTCCGCAATGTGGCTTGGATTTCGGGGCAAAACCTCCGACCGCGGGGATTTTGCTGATCGATTGGATGATTGGCATTTGCGGAACGCTTTTTGTCCTTTCTTTCGTAGGGTGGTTTGCGCTCCACATGAATTCGTCGTCGCGCGCGAAACTGTACGAGGGCGCACCCTATCATGCGACGACATTCCGCGTGATAAGCGTTCAATACACTCCCGCCACCGTGGGGATCAACGGGGCCGCCTCAACCGGCCCATTTGCCTACGCCTTTGGAATCGTAGAGGGACAAAAAGAGACAATGGACTTGTTACCTTACATCTACCCGCGAAATCGACTTGAATTAATGCAGCGTTTTCCCGAGGGCACGGTCATTTCCGTCTATCTGTTTCCGACTCTTCGAGGAGTAAACCGCATTCAGCGTGTAGGCCCTCCCCCGGCAGAGATGTATCAACAGCAAGCGACCTGGGCGTCGAATCGTGCGCTCCCCGTGGTTGGCGGCATCGGGATGCTCACGGCTCTGCTGGTCCTCGGGCGTTTCCTCGTTTCGCGAAATCCGACGGTCGCGAACTCCTAATCAATTGGCGCAAAATTCCTATGC
>Ga0070735_10001353_pt1 | contig 23874 bp, 21 predicted proteins | sample Coa_R1_FD_66443 | JGI IMG/M metagenome (GOLD analysis project Ga0070735, IMG submission 66443) | Surface soil microbial communities from Centralia Pennsylvania, which are recovering from an underground coalmine fire - Coalmine... | ecosystem: Environmental > Terrestrial > Soil > Unclassified ...
CTGCGGCGCCCAAGCGCCGCTCAGAATCTTTCAGAGCTTGCGGAGCGGTATGCGGAGGAAGGAAGGCTCGCCGAGGCGGAGAAGCTCTATGAAGGGTCGCTGGCGATTGAAAAATCCATGTCTTCGCAGGAGGCCAGCACGGGAGCGACGCTCAACAATCTCGGCTGCGTTCGCAAGGCGGAAGGCCAGGTGGAGGACGCCGCCCGATTATTTCAGGAATCGCTGGCCATTTGGCTGAAGACTTTCGGGCCTCGTCATGTATGGGTTGCAGCGGCTCTCAATAATCTTGCCAGTCTGTGTCTTGAGCGACAGGCCTATCCGGAGGCGGAAGCGCTTTACCAGCAATCCCTGCGAATCTGTGAGAATGCCCCGCAGTCGGATTCATCGCAGCGTGCCGTCATCCTTGGCAACCTGGTTGAACTGTACAGTTCCCAGGGTCGGCATCGTGAGGCTGCAGCCCTGATCGAAAGGCTTCAACGTCGCTGAGGAAACAGCGGAGGGGGCCGCCCGGGATTTGCCATAGGCAAGAAATGCGGGTCAGGGGAAATCGCGTTTCCTTCGCACCCGCCCCGTCGTCAATGCCATACTCTCTGCAACGGGCCGCATACCCCAACAGCCCTCGATGGCGTCGTGATTCCATAAATTCATAGTCCAGTCAGCTCTCACATGCCTTCCAAACAACATCTGCTGCGCCGTTCGATGGTGGTGGGTTCTTTTTCCTTTCTGGGCAGCCTCACCGGCATTCTGGTTGAGATCACGATTGCCGCCCACCTGGGTCTTTCGCGCAACTCGGATACGTTTTATATCGCCTATACAGTCCCGTACATCATCACCAATCTGATTTCGGCCACCGGGCAGTTTTCGCTGGTGCCTTTCTTCTCCTCATTGGAAGAGGAAGCGGATTCCATCGCGCAGAACCTCTGGCAGGGCTTAAGCTACGCACTGAACCTCGTGGCCTTGGGGCTGGTTATTCTTGCAGTAGCGGGAACTCTGCTTGCCCCCTGGGTGATTCGCGGCATCGCGCCGGGTTTCACCGCGAGTCAGTCCCAAATGTCCGCACAGCTTGCCCGCTGGCTGTTTTTCGTTATTGTTCCGGCAGGCGTGGCGGAAGTTTTCCGCTCATTTCTCTTCAGCCAGCATCGTTTTGCGCTGGGATCAGCCGCGGGATTTTTTCGCAACGTTTCGGTGATTGCCTTCATTGTTTTCGGATTTCATCGCTACGGCGATTACAGCATCGTGATGGGTTATTTTGCGGGATATCTGGCCCAGGTCTCAATTCTGGGCGGACAGGTATTCTGGTCATTTCCTGTTCGCTATCGGTGGATGCTGCGCGGCCTCGGCAAAGCCTCCCACCGCCTGCACGGCGCCGGCGCTTCGCAGATTGCCTCCGCCCTGGGCTGGCAAGCGGTGGTGTTGGTGGAAAGGATCATCGCTTCCTTCCTGCCTCCCGGCACGATCACCGCCTTGAACTATGGCTTCAAGATCATGACAACGATCGCCGAACTCGTGGCGGGCAGCATCGGCACCAGCTCCCTGCCTGCACTCTCCCGCGCTTTTGCGCGGGAGGACGAAGCGATAGAGCGCAAAACTTTTCAAGATGCCATTGAAATCACGCTGGTGCTGCTTTCTCCAATCGCCGTTTGCTGCCTGGTGTTGCCTCACCCCATCATGCAACTGGTGTTTCAGCGAGGAAATTTTTCTTCCGCGGCGACGGGCCGCATGGCTTTCATCTTTTTCTGCTACAGCCTCAGCCTGCTTCCTTTTTCGGGTCTCCGTCTTCTGAACTTCTACCTGTTTGCGAGACACGAAATGAAAGCTTTTCTGGGCCTCTCGGCCTTGTACACGGGTGCTGTGGCAGGGCTCGATCTTCTTTACGTTATGGTTTTGCATTGGGGTGCAAAAGGGATCCCCCTGGCCCTGCTGACCTCCCTGGGGATCATTGGCCTCACCGTGTATTCCAAAAATCTGGCGGGCATTCGGCGATTCTTCAACCGCGAATTGGGAGCCCTGGCAGGTAAGGACCTCATTGCTTCTCTGCTGGCCGCTATCGTTATCTGGCGGCTCAGCGGGTGGATTCACGCTCCGCAAAGTAGCAGAGGGTTGTTGCTGTTCCTCTGTGTCGTCTGTGGAATCGGCTGCGCCGTTTTTCTGGCGGTGATGATCGGTTGGAGAGCGATTTCGGCCTCGCAAATCCTGAAGATTCTGGAGCGACCTGCCCATGGATAGCGAAGGCAGAGAAAGGACGGACAGTGGTTTCTGGGATGAGTGGTGGCAAAGATATCCTCTTCCGCCCTCCATCAATCCCACGCGTCGAGGCCTGAAAAACTATCCTTTCAGAAGATTCCACGAGTACTTCGAGCGGATTTTTTACGGCCACGAAACGAAGGGAATGAAGCTGATTGAAGTCGGCTGTGCTCAGTCGGCCTTTCTGCCGTATTTTGCGAAATCTTTTGGATTTGAAGTTTCAGGGCTTGATCGCTCTGAACTGGGCTGCGCGCGCTCTCGCGCCATCCTGGATCGGGAGGGTGTTCCCGGGAAAATCTATTGCGCTGACTTCTTCGCTCTTCCCGGAGATCTCGCCGGGCAGTTCGATGTGGTCTTCTCTCACGGAGTCGTTGAGCATTTCGAAGAAACTGCGATGGCTGTTAAAGCCATGGCAAGGCTTTTGAGACCGGGGGGACGTATGGTGACGAACATTCCCAATTTCACCGGTATCCTGCGTGCGTATCAGAAGTTTTTGGATCGCCGGATTTACGATGTGCAGGTGCCCCTGGATCGCGAAGGCCTCGCGCGCGCTCACTGGGATGCGGGGCTGTGGGTGGAAGAGTGCGAGTACTTCCTACCCATCAGCCTGGAGGTGCTGAATGTGGAAAGCTGGCCCAGACGCTGGCCTTACTGGGTTACGGTGCGCACCCATGGGGTCATCTCAAGAATCGTCTGGTTCGTGGACGAGCGTGTGGCGCATCTGAAACCCAATCGATGGACTTCTCCTTACGTGAATTGCGTTGCCCGAAAAACATGTCGGTGAGGGTTAAAGCTCGGCCCCGGTGGCGTAAATGAAATCCGAGCGCAAGAGGGTTCTGTTCGTCCTGCCATCGCTGGCTGGCGGCGGGGCAGAGCGGGCCGTGGTCCTGCTTCTGCGCCACATGAATCGCGCCCGCTTCGATCTTCATCTCGCTTTGGTGGAGGCCACAGGCCCCTACCTCTCGGAGTTGCCAAACGATCTTGCTGTCCACGACCTCAAGACGCGCCGCGTACGCTACAGTGGCTTGGGATTGGTTCGGTTGATCTGGAAACTTCGGCCTCATGTTGTCATTTCGAGCCTCCCTGAGCTTAATATAGCTACGGCTCTGGGCAAGGCTTTCATGCCACCCGGCACACGGCTGCTGCTGGTTGAACAGATTGCCGTGGGTGCACATCTCACCGATAGCCGCAAACATCCAGGGATTTGGCGGTGGCTTTACCGTCATCTTTACGCGAGGGCAGATCAAGTCATTTGCGTGGCGGATTACGTGCTCGCGGATCTGGAGGAGCGCTGCGGAATACCGCGACAGAAACTGTTGCGCATCTACAACCCGGTGGATGTCGAGCGGGTCAGGCGATTGGCTGAAGAACCCTGCCATGCCTCGTCAGTTTCTCACCCCCATTTTATCGCCGTAGGACGATTGGTTGCGCAAAAGGGAATCGATATCCTTCTGCGGGCCATGGCGGACGTGCGCGCGAGGATTCCCTCTGCAGAGTTGACACTGGTGGGGGAAGGGCCGTTGAAATCTGAGCTTGAAGAGCAGGCGCAGCAGTTGGGTCTCAGCCGAGGGATACATTTTGCCGGGTTCCAGTCAAATCCCTATCCCTACATCAAGCGCGCGGATGTGTTCGTGCTCTCCTCACGCTATGAGGGCCTGCCGCTGGCGCTGCTTGAAGCGCTGGCCGTGGGCACGCCTGTTGTCGCCACGGATTGTCCGGGCGGCGTCAGGGAGGTGCTTGCTGATTGTCCGATGGGCTGGCTGGCGCCGCCGCTCGACCCGGCGCAACTTGCAGAGGCCATGATTTCCGCCTGGCATTTCACTTTGAAAGTCCGCGCCCAAGCCGAGGGGGTGGAAAAAGTTCTGGGCCGATTCCGGGTTGAACAGATTGCCCGCGAATATGAAAGTGTGATTTCGAGCACTTGCAGCGCGACGCGATCGACTGGCCAAGTTGATGGCCTCTCACTCAGGGCGCGGTGAAGGATCTCTGCCTTCTTCCTCGCAAACCCCCCAAAACCGCGGAGCGCCCTACCGGCGCCGAAGGAGGAAAAAGCGTCTCAAATGTCTCATCCGTCTCCCTCCGCGGCACCCGCTCTGCTATGCTGAAACGGCGATGAACGCAAGTGTCACGCTACCGCTGGAAGGCTCTGGAAAGGGTGAAAACGAACCAACGATGTTGTTGAAAACAAGGGAGTTGAAAAGATAACGTGCGAGTCCCGATTTGGATTCAAGGTCGGGGGCGAGGGCGCGCGCAGCGGAAGCAATCCGCGCTTCCAACCGGGGAGGCGAAGAATGCATTGGCGGGAAGAGGCTTCGCGGAGGAATGAACGGCGGGGGTGATTTTCGAGAGAGCCGAAGGCGAGGAAGGATTCTGCATTTTGCCTGAATTCTCAGGCCTTCGGATCGCGGGCCAAAGTATCGGCCTGTTTTCAACGCAGAATGACCAACAAGCGTCATGAAACACGAAGGGTCAACGCATGTTGAGTTGGTTTGAGTCCCACCAGGTGGAGGTTGCCCTTAGGGAACAATGGATGCGCGAGGTGCAGAGGCTTGAGTTTGAAAGCGTCATCCGATTCATACCTCTCGGCTGCTCGGGCTTGTGTGGCGCGAGAGGCTCGGCCGCCGCGCGCTTGTCGGCGTTTGTTCTAAGGAAGATCAATTCCGGACTCCCATGATTTCCTTCCGCGTGCTGGTTGTCACCAATCTCTGGCCCTACCCTGCCGACCCCGGATACGGAAGTTTCGTCCAGGCGCAGATGGAATCACTCCGCCCGTTAGGAGTGGACTATGACCTTCTGTTCATCAACGGCCGGGAATCCCGCTGGAGTTACCTACACGGCATCCGGGATTTACGCCGCCGGCTGCGCGAGAAACGATATGACCTGATCCATGCCCACTTCGGGCTTTCCGGCTGGGTGGCGCGCTTGCAGCTTCAAGTGCCCGTGGTGGTTTCCTTTATGGGCGATGACGTGCTCGGGCGATTCAAGCGCAGTGGCCGCATCTCACTTTATGGGCGATTGCTTCAGGCGTCGAGCTTTATTCTGGCGCGGCTTGTGACGGCGGTCATCGTCAAAAGCGATGAAATGAAACGGGCGCTCCGGCTGCCCGAAGCACATGTGATTCCAAACGGCGTGGACCTCAATCTGTTCCATCCCATGGAAACATCCACTGCCCGATGCATGCTGGGCCTGGATGAAAAGAAAAAGTACGTCCTGTTCCCGTATAATCCACTGGAAGAAAGAAAGCGACTTGATCTGATCGAGTTGGCTGTGAGCCTGGCGCGGAAGGAGGCCCCGGAACTGGAAATCCTTCACGCACGCGGAGTGCCCCGGGAGCAGATGCCGCTTTATATGAATGCGGCCGACATGCTGGTGCTGGCCTCGCTGGCCGAAGGCTCTCCCAATGCCGTCAAAGAGGCGATGGCGGTCAATCTTCCGGTGATTACGGTGGACGTGGGTGATGCCGCTCAATTGATTGGACCCACAGATGGCTGCTATCTTGTGCCACGCGAGGCTCGGGCCATCGCTGAAAAAATCGTCGCAGTTTGTCGCAGCGGCCGGCGCACTCGCGGGAGAGAATGGATCGAACAGCTTTCGATGGAGCGTATTGCCCGGCGGATCGTGGACGTTTATGCAGCGATTGCCAAAGGGAAGTAGACGGATGAGGACTATTCGGTGTGCTCCTCACCCGGCTTTTGGCCATCCTCTCTTCGCTTGCGCGGAGAGGACAGACGGAAAGAAAGAATAAGTATGGCTTCACCTGCTCTTGAGATCAGCCCGGGGAATCTGAAGCCCTATCTCGTGAATCGCGGGCTTTGGAGACCGGAAGACGATCTGCTGGTACGTGAACTCGGCGGGGGTGTTTCAAACATCGTCCTGCTCGCCGAGGGATCAGGGCCGAACAAATCCAATCATCGGTGGGTCGTGAAGCAGTCGCTCGATAAGCTTCGGGTGGAGGACGATTGGCGGTCCGAGCGTGAACGGATTTTCCGCGAAGCCGAAGCGATTCAATCCCTGCGGGATGTGCTGGGACACCGGTCTCTGCCAGAAATCATCGATATTGACCGGCAAAACTACGCTTATGTCATGACCGCTGCGCCCCTAGGCTCCAAAGTGTGGAAAGAGCTGCTCCTGGCTGGGCAAGTGGATCTTGAGATCGGGCGCAAGGCCGGAGAACTCTTGGCCATGCTCATGAGCGCGACTCATAACCGTCCTCATCTCCGCGGGCCATTTGAGGATCGAACCGTGTTTGATCAACTGCGGATTGATCCCTACTATCGCACTACGGCGGCGCGGCATCCGGAACTGAAGGCTGCTTACGAACAACTCATTGCAGATTCCTGGGGCATTCGCACGGCGCTTGTCCACGGCGACTATAGCCCGAAGAACATGCTCATTAAAGACGGGGATATTTTCCTGATTGACTTTGAAGTGGTGCACTGGGGCGATCCGGCGTTTGATTCAGGTTTCCTGCTGAATCATTTGTTTTTAAAAGCGCTCCACCAGCCCGGGTTTGCGGAACTTTACTTTCAAGCTGCCCGAGGATTCTGGCGGGCGCTGGTTGCAGGCATCGAAAGCCACAGACACTCCAATCTGGAAAAAATGACCGTGCGGCATCTGGGCGGGCTCATGCTCGCTCGCATTGACGGCAAATCTCCGGTGGAATATCTCCGTGATGAGGGAACCCGAGAACGCGCGAGGCAGTTGGCTCGAAACATTCTTCTGGAACCTCCTGAATCTCTGGATGAGGCGATAAGCCTGGCTTTAAGCAAGATTCAAACCTCCGGCGTTTTCTGACCTGTAAGGATCCTGATGGTTTACCCCGGAATCGGACGCTTTTTGACTGCTGTTTTCCTGCTGTCTCTGGCCCTGCAAACTCTTGAGGGTCAGAGTCTCCGATCGGCCTCATGGTCAGGCGTGCTGCAAGAAACCGAAGGCAAGCCTCTCTCCGGGGCTGTGATCGAATTGCGCGAGGCTTCAAGCGGCTTGCAGTTTAAGGCAATCACCAACCGGCAAGGTGGCTTCTCTTTCTCTGATCTTCCGAGTGGCCGATACCGTGTCTCTGTACACTCAGGCGCTGTCGGGGCGAACGGCCGAGGTTTCATCAGCTTAAAGGCTGGAGAAACGCTCAAGGCAGACCTTGAGATTTCAGAAGACGGGCAATTGACGGTCCGAAACGTTCCGGCAATCGCGGGGCTGTTGAATGCGAATGGCACTTCGCAAACGAATGAAACCGCAACGGGAGGAGAAAAACTTACTGGCAAACAGGTCTCAAAACTTCCCCTGAATGGTCGGGATTTTGGGCAACTGCTTCTGCTCGCGGCAGGAACCATGACGGATGCCAACGGAGCCGCCAATTTCACTCAACAGTACGCCGTGAACGGGCAGCGGGGCGTCACGGCGGTTTTCGCCATGGATGGAATTGATATCACTGATCCGGAACTTGGGGGCGCAACTTTTGATAACTTCAATGTGGATGCCATCCGGGAGATCCAATCAAGTTCCGGAGTGATGCCGGCTGAAATCGGGGAAGGCGCTGCATCCTACACCAACGTGATCACAAAATCCGGAACCTCTGCGGTGCACGGGGACGTTTTCGAGTTTCTCCGCAATTCCAGCCTGGATGCTCGTAATTTCTTTGACCGTCGCAGTTCCGTTAATCCGGGTCGGCTGCCGCATTTTGAACGCAATGAGTTTGGACTTACGAACGGTGGTCCGGTGACGCTGCCCGGCTTATATGACGGTAAAGGACGAACGTACTACTTCGGTGAATACCAGGGTTTTCGCCAGATTCTGGGCACGACGCAGGTGCTTTCAGTCCCCACGCTGTCGGAGCGCATGGGCCTGGATACAACTGCTTTCCCGGGAGACACTTTAATTGTTCCGGTCAGTCCGCTGGTTGTTCCGGTGCTCGCGCACTATCCCTTACCCAATGATCTCGAAGGCCCCTATGGCGCGCGGACATTCGCCACATCGACTGCGGTCACGACCAACAGCGATCAGTTCTCTTTGCGCATTGACCACAAGATTTCCGACAAAGCCCGTCTCTTGGCGCGCTTCACGTTCGATAACGTCACCGGCCCCACCACGAATCCCAGCCAGCTTGCCATTGACCCAAGCTTTGCCATTCGCTTCTTCGATCACGAGCGCAATGTAGGCCTGAAGTATACCCGGACGATTTCCCCAAACCTCGTTTCCGAATCCACCTTGGGATTTATCCGGGCCACCCCGGTTTTCCCCTCCATCAATACGACGCAGCCGGCTTTGCTCTTTGGCGATGGACTGTACGAGCCCTTTAACTCAGCGGGAGGGACAGAAACCGGGTCATACGGCAATCTCTTCCAACTCCGGGAAAGTTTGAGTTATCTGCGCGGGAGACATGCGTTCAAGATGGGCGTTGAGACTCGCTTCAATCGGGATACCACTATCTTTGGAACCACTCCCAACGGTCAATATACCTTCGGCGGAGGGACGGCTTATTCGCCCGTGGAAATCCGCTCGGCAAGCGGCCAGCATGATATTCATGTTGGCGATCCTTTGCCGGATTCACTCACCGCTCTCCTCACCGCAACCCCATACAGTTACACCGCCTCAATCGCCTATCCGCTCTTTCCGCAGGGAAGCCACATCGGCGAGAGCGCGATTCATCGCGACGCCTATAACTTCTACTTCCAGGACGCATGGAAGCTGACCGACGGCCTGACTTTGAATTATGGCCTGCGCTACGAGGTGGATACGCCGATTCGTGAGCGACATCATCTGACTTCAGGTCCTGTTTTTCTGGGGCCGGATGGAAGGCCGGCGCCGGTTTGGGAAACAGGAGTGATGGAAGAAGCCGTTTTCTATCCCCAACCGCCTTACCGCTATTCAACCGACTGGGGAGGCTGGGCGCCCCGCGTCAATCTCGACTGGCGCGCCACGAAGCAGACAGTGTTCCACGCGGGCGGAGCGATCACCACCCTGCTGACCAATCTTTATCAGGATAATTTCCTTACCGGCGGCTTTCCCATGGTTATCAGCCCTTATATCACGACGACGCCGGGTTTCCCGATCCCATTTGTCAACGGGCCGCTTCCCATTCAGTTACCGGGCCTTTTCACAGCGCAGGGCGCGCCACTTTTCGTCTCTTCAAACCCGATGACTGTGCCTCCCAATACGGTGATGGATGTCCAGCGATTTGAAGAGGACGTGGCCGCCCAGGCTCCCGGCAGTGGCACTCATCCGGTCACGCTCTTTGGCATAGCTCGGAACTTTCAGAACGGCTATATCGCCACCTATACCGTGGGCGTCGAACATCACTTCGGCGATGTGACGTTCAACGCGGATTACGTGGCGACGATGGGGATCAAGTTGGCGAGCGTTATGTTTCCTAACAGTTATCCGGGCGCTGCGCCTGCTTTTGCTCCTTTCACACGCTTCAATGCGGCAGGTCAGGCGGCGGGCGGATTCGGCCCTGAATATTTGATGTCCAATCGCTCTCATTCCACCTATCATGCCTTGCAGGCTTCTGCGACCAAAACCTCCGCGCGCTGGGGCCTGGGCTTTCAACTGAGCTACACCTACAGCAAGTCATTGGATGACACCAGCGCAGTGCTGGCCGGGTTCAATTCCGCTTCTTCGGGAACGATCCTTCAGTCCTTTCCGCAAAATCCCTGGAATCCCGGTGCGGATAAGGGTCCTTCCACTTTCGATTTGACGCACGTCCTGAGTTTCAGCATCATCGAGAATCTGGGTCTTGACCGCGTTGGATTTCTCCGGCGGAATCTGGGGCATAAGCTGACTTCCGGATGGGAGTTGCTGAACATTTCGACGCTCACCAGCGGCCCGCCTTTCTCCGTCTTTTCAGGCATTCAGCAGACCGGAGCAGGCGCGGCGGGCGCTGACCGTCCGGATCAGGTTGCGAAGCCAACGCTTTCCACGAACCGCCCGGTGCGGGAAGACTATTTTGGATTAGGGTCGTTCAATGCCACGCTTTTCCACATTCCGCTGAATGTGCCCGGCGGTACGGGGCCGAATCAGGGACGCTTTGGAACGCTTGGGCGCGACACATTTCGCGGGCCAGGGTTTGCGGACTACGACTTCGCGCTGATCAAAGATACCGCTTTGGGGCATCGCCGCGGCGGTGAGGCGGTCACGCTGGAATTTCGCTCGGAGTTCTTCAACGCCTTCAATCTGGTCAATTTCGCTTTGCCGGCGAACATCGTTCGCGGTTCCGGCTTTGGCTTTATCAACCATACGGCGGGTCCATCGCGCCAGCTACAATTCTCATTGAAGTTGATCTACTGATCTAAACGTCACGAGTGGAGGAACTGGGATAATGCTCATTCATCGAGGCAGCGAGATTCTGGGAAGTGGGTGGTTTCTATCCGTGCGGCTGGCTGGTGCGTTGCTTCTTGCAGCCACAACTCAGGTTTTTGGGAACTCGGCGGTGAAAGGAAGGTATCTGGTTTTTATCGGAACCTACACCCAGCAAAACAGCCGGGGCATTTACGCCTATCGCTTTGATGAAGCGACGGGCAAGGCGACTCCGCTCGGATTGGCAGCGGAAAGTGTGAATCCCTCTTTTCTTGCGGTCGCTCCAAATGAGCGGTTTCTTTACGCCGTCAATGAGACGGATAACTACGAAGGCCGCAAAACCGGCGCGGTCAGCGCGTTCTCGATCAATCGCAGCACCGGTCAGCTCACTTTCCTGAACCAGGTTGCCTCAGGGGGCACAGCGCCTTGTTACGTCTCGCTCGACCATACCGGAAAGTATGCCCTGGTGGCGAATTATGGCAGCGGCAGCGTGGCCGTCTTCCCTGTGCTTGCGGATGGACGCCTCGGCAAGTCGATCGCACTGGATCAGCATGCTGGCCACAGTGTGAACCCGAAGCGGCAGGAAGGGCCTCACGCCCACTCCATCAGCGTCTCGCCGGACAATCGCTTTGCTCTCGCCGCCGATTTAGGGCTTGATGAATTACTGGTCTATCGCTTTGATCCAGCCAACGGTTCCCTTCAGGCAAACGATCCGCCCTTCGCGAGGGTCGCGCCGGGAGCCGGGCCACGTCATTTTGCCTTCAGCCCGAGCGGCAAATTTGTCTACGTCATCAGCGAGATGGGATCCACCATCACGGCATTCACTTATGACGCGAGTCGCGGCGTCCTGCGTGAGTTCCAGGCCATTTCAACTCTTCCCAAGAGTTATCACGGCGAAAGCACGGGCGCTGAGATCGAGGTACATCCATCCGGCAAATTTCTCTATGCCTCAAATCGCGGCCACGACAGCATCGCCGTCTTCCGCGTGAAGGCTCGCAGCGGAAAACTGACGCCCATCCAATACGTCTCGACTCGGGGGAAGACACCGCGCAATTTTGCGATTGATCCAACCGGCGCATATCTGTTTGCCGCTAACCAGGACTCTGACACCGTTGTGCTCTTCCGCATCAATCAAACAACAGGCCGCCTCACCCCAACAGGCCAGGCGCTCAAGATCTCCTCTCCGGTTTGTGTGGTCTTCGTGCCGGCGGAATAATCTCACAAGATCTTGGAAAGCGATTGCTTTGGAGAAAACGGACATGGGCGACCCGGTTATCGAGATGGAGCGCCAAATTCTCAGCGCGCTTTGCCGGGCGGAGCATGGTGAGCCCCTGCGGCGTCTCGCCCGGGAGTCGCTGCGATTCTATCGCTGGCGGGAGCCCGCCCATGAGGCGATTTTTGAAGTCTTGATGGCGCTTCCCGCCACCAGCCCCGAGAATATCCGTGAGCAACTCCCCACGCGAATTACGCGCCGCGGGTTCCCCGACATTCCCTGGGAGCAGTTGTTTCAATACCCCGCGATTTCAATGAGCGAAGTTGAAGAACTGGTGCGGCAGTTGCTTCAAACTCCGTCATCTCGGTAAGACCTGAGCCATGCTGGAGTGTCTTGAGTCCGCTCATTTCCAGATATCTCCGAGAGGCGGCACGTCTCCAAACTTCGGGTCGTTAATTCCCATCGCTTTCAGGATCGTAGGCCCAACCGAGATCATGCGAATGCGATGCAGGTCAACGTCCGACTTGATATCTGGACCCCAGGCGATGAACGATGCAGCCAACCCCTGGCGAAAGGGCAGATAACCATGTGTGCCGCCGGTCTGTGGCTGCTCGGTCACCAGCGGGCCTCGGCCTGCACGATCGAACATCGCCCCCTCGGGAGCATCCAGCGCGATCCGCGCGTCGGGATCGGCACCCAGATTTCGCAGAGCAACCGGCTCAAGCGCTGCCCAAACCAGTTTGCGATCGAAGAGCGGCTCAAGCGCCCGGTCAACGCGCGATCGCAGGTCTTCCTCCTGCGGCCAGTAAATGAAAAACGATCCGCCGTTCGAGACCGTGGCGATTCGACCGCCGGTGACGTTCCCTTGAGCATCCACCGTCAACAGGCCGGCTTTGACCAGAAGCGTATTGGGATGGATGATGCGGCGGATGGGCAGGAATCCGTGGTCTGAAACGATGAAAACGTCGGTATCAGCCTCTAATCCAGCATCCTGAACCGCCTTCAGAATCTTCCCGATGTGCCCGTCAACTTGTGAAAGAATAGCTGCAGCCTCCGAACTGGCCGGTCCTCGGTGGTGCTCAGCTTCGTCGAGGTCCGCCAGATGCACCAACATGAGATCAGGCTTGTGCTTTTCGAGCACGTATACCGCAAGACGCACCCGAAGCGAGTCCTCACTCAACCGACCCTGAGGCGATCCCAGAGCCTTCAGGATTTCCATGGCAAACGTCGGCTGCATAAATGTCGCCACATAGAGAGGATCGGGAGTGGGGCTGGGGGCCGGCCTCCAGATTTCCGGTACGTCCCAGTCAATGTCGGCGCCCGTTGTAACCGGCCAGGTAATGGAGGCCGTGGTCAGACCGTGACTCCGCGCTTCACCCCAGAGCGTGACGCACTTTATTGATCTGGCAAACCAGAACCAATCATAGGGATTCTTGCCTGCAGTGCGGGAAGAAAGGTTGGTGTAAATGCCGTGCTGGGCGGGGAGACATCCGGTCACGATTGTGGTATGGGAGGGATAGGTGAGGGTCGGATAAACTCCTTCCACGGCCTCGGCGAAGCTCCCCGCCTTTTTGAGCCTGAGCAGATTTGGGATTTGGGCGCTCGGGGGAGGATTCATGTAAAACCTGGACCGCATGCCATCCACAGAAATCACCAGAACGTGACGGTGATGAGCCTGTGCTGAGGCGGCTGGACGGCTTCCAGCCGTGCATCCAACCGTAAGCAACAGCACGCCGATCAAAAATCGAACGCGCGAGGCCGCAATGCGCTTCAGGAACTGACTAGATTTTCCGCTAAGTTTCATCATGATTCTGAGATTCCCTTACAATGAGCCTTGTGATCCGGCTTGATTCAACGCCTGCAAACAAAAAGATGGAGCCCGCCGCTTCCTTTTTCGCCCGCGCAGCAACAGCGGCGGAGTTGCTGATAGTTTACGCGTGCATTCTACTTTACATCTGGCGCTGGCAGCGTGATGAGCCGCTACTCTGGATTCCGCTGCTCGCGTTCGTTATGTTGACGCATGTCCTCCATCATGACACATTCCGCGAACTGGGCCTCACTCTTCATGAGCTTCGCGCCAGCGCCGGGATTATCCTTCCGCTGGCTGCGACTATTTACGGCCCCATCGTCTTCTACGCGCTGGTGCGGCACCACCTCGCATTGCTGTGGCCGGGCGAGTTCGCACTGGAGCGTTTTCTGGGGTATGTCCTTTGGTGCTGTTTTCAGCAGTACCTGGCGCAGTCCTATTTCCATCGTCGTCTGATGCAGGTCGTGGGGGGACAGCATTTAAGATCAATACTGGTTGGAATCATGTTCGCCGGCGCGCACGTTCCGAATTCGATCCTGGTGGTTGCCACGCTGGTGGGAGGAGTGATCCTTGCGGAGGTTTTTGCCCGCCACCCGAACATCTGGCCCCTGGCGCTGGCCCAGGCGGTAGGTGGATTCCTGCTGGCGGCATTAGTGCCGGCGCCCCTCATCCACAATATGCGAGTGGGTCCCGGCTACTATACCTATCATCTCAATTAGCCGCGCAGACTAGCCGTCGCTGACTCGGGAGCGTGGCGAGGGCTTGCATGGGAAACACTGCTTCTTCATGTAAGCTGACCTCTTGGAAAGGTATAATGAGGGCATGCCTGTTGATACTCGCCTGACATACGAAGACCTTCTTGCCTTTCCCGATGACAGCAGACGGCACGAGATCATCAATGGAGAGCACTTCGTGACGCCGAGCCCGCTGCGAAAGCACCAGATTGTGGTCATCCAGTTGGGGCGCCTGATGGCGGAATTCCTTCTTGAACGCCGGTTGGGCGAAGTCTATACGGCTCCGTTCGACGTGATCCTGTCGGATTATGACGTGGTACAACCTGATCTCATGGTGGTTCTGAACGACCGGCTGGAGCTGGTTACCGAACGGGGAATTCTGGGTGCTCCGAATTTGGTGATCGAGGTGCTTTCTGAGGCTACCGAGCGGCGCGATCGCGGCGAGAAGTTGAAATTGTATGCCAAATACGGCGTTTGCGAATATTGGCTTGTCGATCCTGAAACGGAGATCCTCGAAGTGTACTCTCCTTCGGAGAGCCTCCAGGCGCGTGAGCATCTCCACTCACAGGATACACTGGAATCACTGCTGCTCGCAGGTTTCTCTGTGCCACTCCGAAAGGTCTTTCACTTCGAGAGATAGCGTGCTTCGGTACTCTTTACTACAGAAAAGCACAACCGCTTTGCACCCTCTCGTCAGCCCGGCGGAGAAGAGAACAAACAGCGGAAAGCAAGCTATACTCTCACGCCGCCTGCCAGCCGGATGGCTTCATCCATCGAAGGCAACACAGGCTTTTTGAAATAGCCCGGAATCTGCGCGCCACAATACTGGCACTCGCCTTCTTCAGTAATGCGGACGTCGCTCACTTGGTGCCACCAGCGTTTTACAAGGGTGCGCTTGCAGCCCGGGCAGATAGTATTTCCGCCGTCTGAGTAGATGTTGCCTTCGTAGACAAACTTCAATCCCATTTCCATGGCCACTGCGCGGGCCCGGTGCAGCGTCTCAGGCGGAGTGTTGGGCTTGTCCCGAAGCTTGAAGTCCGGGTGGAAGGCGGTGAAGTGCAGGGGCACGTCATCGCCCAGATTTTCAAGAATCCAGCCGCAGAGTTCCTTGGTCTCCTCCACGGCATCGTTGAGCGTGGGGATCATCAGGTTGGTGATTTCAAACCACACATTCGTTTCGTGCCGCAGGGTTTTGAGCGTATCGAGCACGGGCTGCAAGTGGGTAAGTGTAATTTTGGAATAGAACTTTTCGGTGAACGCTTTCAGGTCCACGTTCGCGGCGTCGATATGCTCATAGACCTCAAAAAGGGCCTCGCGCGTGATGTAGCCATTCGTCACCATCACCGTTTTCAGCCCCACCTCATGCGCCACCTTCGAAATGTCCATCACATACTCTCCCCAGATTGTCGGCTCATTGTAGGTGAAGGCCAGGGAAGGGCAACGATATTCAATGGCCGAAAGCACGACTTCCGCCGGTTCGAGGTGAACGGAGCGTGTCTGGTCAGCTTTGGATTTTGAAATGTCCCAATTCTGGCAGAAGAAGCAGCCCATGTTGCACCCGGCCGTACCCATTGAGAAGATGCGCGTTCCGGGCATGAAGTGGTTCAGAGGCTTTTTTTCGATGGGATCGATCTGAATGGCCGCAGGCTGCGCGTAGCCCAGGTTATAAAGCTTGCCGCCGATATTCTTGCGGATAAAGCAGAAACCGGTCTGCCCCTCGCCGATATGGCAGTGGCGCGGGCAGAGATAGCAATGGAGTTTTCCAGTGGGAAGCGTTTCCCACCAACGTGCTTCATGAAGCTCAAGCGGAGTGTCGGCAATGACTGGAGCCCCCATAGGACCACCTTCTATTTTTATTCTCCGCCTCAAAGAACTCGTTGTCAATTCGCCCCGGGGTTTGAGAAGTCCCAGTCACTGAATGAGCGTCTTGTGACTCCGTAAACGGCTCAGCGTGATTTTCGAGAGAGCGCCGCCCCTGACGGTGAATAATCTCCTACGTCAGCTCAAACCCGCCGGATTTTTCAAAGGCGCGGGCCACTTGAAGCAGCCGAGCCTCGTCGAAGTGCCTGGCAAGCATCTGCATGCCTACCGGCAGGTGCGGTTCTGTTCGAGTCAGGCCGCACGGCACGGAGATGCCGGGGATTCCCGCCAGGCTGGCCGTCACGGTGTAGATATCCGCCAGGTACATCTGCAACGGATCATCCACTTTCTCGCCCAGCCTGAAAGGAGGAATAGGCGAGGTGGGCGTCACGATGACATCCACTTCATCAAACGCTTCCAGAAAATCGCGTGCAATCAGCGAACGAACCTGCTGCGCCTTGCGGTAATAGGCCTCATAGTAGCCCGAGCTCAGCACGTAGGTGCCCAGCATAATGCGCCGCTTCACTTCGGCTCCAAAGCCCGCATCGCGCGTTTTCTTGTACATCTCACGCAGGCCGTCATGGTCTGACACTCTCAGGCCGTAACGGACGCCATCATAGCGGGCCAGATTTGAGCTGGCTTCAGCAGTGCAGATGATGTAATAGCAGGCAATGGCATACTCGGTGTGGGGCAAGCTGATGGAAGCAATTTTGCAGCCAAGCTTTGCCAGACGGTCAATGCCTTTCTGAATGTTGTCGCCAATCTCCGGGCTGAGTCCATTGAAATATTCCTGCGGCACGCCGATGGTGACCTCACGCACATCATCTTCAAGAGTAGCCTCGTAGTCGGGAACAGGAATATCTGCTGTGGTGGAATCAGCCAGATCGCAACCCGCAATCACTTTCAGCACGCGGGCCACATCGCGCACGCTGCGGGCAAACGGCCCGATGTGGTCGAGCGATGAGGCAAAAGCCACCAGCCCGTAGCGCGACACTCGCCCATAGGTGCCCATCATGCCGGTGATGCCACAGAAAGCCGCTGGCTGGCGGATGGAACCGCCCGTATCGGAACCCAGCGCCACCGTGGCCAGACGGGCCGCCACTGCTGCCGCCGAGCCGCCGCTTGAGCCCCCCGGCACGCGATCCGGATTGCGAGGATTGCGGGTAGGGAAAAAAGCCGAGTTTTCTGTGGAAGAACCCATGGCAAACTCATCGCAGTTGGTCTTGCCCAAAATTACGGCTCCGGCAGCCTCTAGCCGTGCCACGGCGGTTGAATCATAAGGAGGGATGTAATTCTCCAGGATCTTGGAGGCACAGGTTGTGCGGACGCCGCGCGTCACGATGGCATCCTTGACGGCCACGGGGACTCCCGCCAGTGTAGGAAGCGGCTTTCGTTGAGCGACGAGTTGGTCTACCTTCCGGGCCTGCTCCAGCGCGCGTTCCTCGCTCAAAGTCAGATAAGCGCGCACTTCAGGGTCTTTCTGTCTGATGCGGTTCAGGTGCTCGCGGCAGATTTCTTCCGCCGAGACCTTTCGGGTTTCCAACAGCTCGCGGATTTCATCCGCAGTCAGCGCGGTCAGATCCATAGGAAGATTTCACCATTTTTCCTGCATTTCAGGAGTCCGCTCATTTTCTACCCTCCCACCTCACGGACGCGCCCGACTCAGCGGGTCACCCTCTCCCTGCAAGCGCGGAGAGGGCCGAAAGGACAGAGAGCTTGTTCCCTCTTCTCACTGGGGCGTGGGGCCAGGGGTGAGCGGTGTGAATAGATCACCGCAATTGCAAATAGCCGCACTCCGTAAAAATATGTAAGAAAGGTGAAAATGCTTTGCAGCGCGGCCGACTCTCTATTCTCTCTCGATCACACTCGGCACTTTGAAATGCCCCGCACCTGCTTCCGGAGCATTGGCGAGAGCGATTTCCTGGGGCAGCGATTCGTGGACGCAGTCCGGTCGCAAGGGGCGACTTGCACCGCCGGGAGCAATCACCTGGGCCATAGGCTCAACCTGGGTTGTATCCAGTTGGTTGAGCTTCTGCATGTAACCCAGTATGGCGTCGAGTTGAGGCTGGAATTTCCGGATTTCCTCATCGGTCAAATCCAGATGCGCCAGTTCCGCCACATAACGAACGTCTTTTTCTGTCAGAGGCATCCATTCACCGTCTTTCCGTTCCGCGAAAAATATTTGACAAATGAACGTTCAACGATCCGAGCCATTTCCGGATCAAGCTTTGCTTCGCTTTGCAGCTTGCGAAAATCACCTGCGGCATCCGTGAGAATCGCGGGGGTGCAATCGGCTGCTTCGGACGAATCCACGGGGGCGAGCGGCGCGGGCTGCTGGCGGATGCGGACTTTCCTAACCACCGGCACGCCCATCAGATGATTAATTTGTGCGCTGATCTCGGCTGACATTTGTCGCAACTGGGCAGCCCAGGAAGAAGAAAAGCACGCAAGCGTCAACAGGCCCTGCGAAAAGGCCACAGGACGCGACTGTTGAGCAATCCATTTCCCCACAATCCGGGGCCAGAGCACAGCCAGAATGTCAACCAGCGGCATTCTTCCGCCAAGCGCCTGTTTCCTGAAAACTTTGGGAAGAATGCTTCCAATTTCTTCCATCAAGAGCCTCCCTCAAATGCAAAAAAGTTTAGCATATTGCGAGCTTTTCGCGGGAGCATTCCGCCTTGCCGCCATTGACTCTCAGAATAGCAGGTAGCATGAATTTTTGTCTGGTATTTCTCGCTACTGCTTGGATGTAAGGACAAACGGTATTTCCCCCATCGGGCGCATGCCATACGATCCTCGTGTCAGGTGGCGGTGTTGCCATGGCCGGAAAGCCGTCGATCTTTCCATGGGATAACTTCCACTACATATTTTATATTGTGAAATATTACATGGTAAGATTTACCTGGTTAGGGTTCGTTCCGACAAAAAATGTTGCGTTGTATCTGTTTCAAGTTCATGCGCAGGTTGTGGTCCAAGGGGCAAGTCAAAATACGGCTTATTGATTCTAAAGGTTGATTAGGGTTCGTGCGGAAAAATTTTGTTTTACGCCTACTCTCCAAGCCCCTGCTCGGAGCGAGGGCCACACGCTCATCGACCTTCTCATTCACTTTGTAGTGGAAAGTCTCAAATTGGCTGTGAAATTTTGCTCGGAAAGGTGAAACCGGGCACGAGTTCATATTTTGATAGTCTACATTTCTAGACTATTAACGTCAAGATGTGAGTGGTTGGCCGGGAAAGGGTCTGGCATCTGACTGAAAGAACTCTCAAAACACGCCATGGGGAGAAACCCATCGGGGCCTGCCTTCCAGCCCCTTCATCCGAAGGTTGCCCGGTGCGTTGCCTCCGCGCAGGCAAGGATCTGTGGTATTCTCCCAGTCAATTCATTGCACTTACCCTCACCTCTGCCCCTTCCGGATCCAGGCGGGAATTTCCCGTCTTTTGAGGGGGGCTGGGATGTTGAGTTCCATCGGTCAGTGCGATTTGGGGTTTCCGACTCCAAGGATAGGGCAAATCTGTTCGATGGGCTCCCCGGCCTTGTACTTCACCTCAGGTTGGGTTGCGCAGCCCTGTTCCGTCCCATAAAGGCTTGGTTTATTTTTCTCATTTTCCTCCGCTTTGGCGGTCACTTTTTTCAGTGCCTGCTTCATTTGCTCGAAGGCTGTCGTCGTCACAATATACTTGGGTTTTTTGGGCAAGAACATGATTTCGCGCATGGCGTCGACCATGCGGGTATAGAACGGCGGATGATCCATGAACCAGCCGACGCCATTGACATAGCCCACATGGGTTGCCATCTTATCAAAAAAGCGAATGAAGCCTGTCGGGTCATAATCGCTGTTCCAGGCGTACTGAATGCCCAATTGGTCGGCCTGCAGCTCAAATTCACGGCTTACACCGAGCAATTTCAAATTCAGCACCAGGCCGAGGCCATAAAAACCGTATTGCAGGGCATAGTAGGTGCCAATCCCCATCACGCCTCCGGTCAGAATCATCGCGGCCACTTCCGCTGCCTGATAGAAAATGCCCGCGATTGTGGCCTTTTCCATCAGCTTATGACCATGCCGGGCCACGACGTGCCCGATTTCGTGGCCCATCACGCCTGCCAATTCCGCTTCGTCGTCAGCCGCCTCCAGCAATCCACGTTCGACAAAGAGATATCCTCCGGGAAGTGAGAAGGCATTAATCTCCTTCGAATTCAGCACGGTCACGTGCAAGGGCACATGGAGGTCGGAATGCGCGGCCACCGTTTGCGCGACATGGTCGACATAATCCACCACCGCAGGGTCTTTGACGACCGGCGGCATGATGCCGGATTGCTTCATCTGTTCGACCGCCTGCTGTCCCGTTTTGATGTCATCCTGCTGGCCTGAGGCGATCACCCGGAATCCGATGTCTTTCACATCGCCCCAGCGGCGGTTGATATAAGAACCATTGGCGATCTCGGCGTCAATCTGCTTCAAATCCTGGGGCCACTGCTGGATTAAATTCAGTTTGGCGTTTTTATTCTCGTATGCAATTGGAATGGCATGATCCGCCAAGATCTGATCCTCGGTCCGAGAACGGCGCAACTGCTGAATCCGGCAATGGATTTCGTGGCGCTGCTCATCGCTGATCTTCCCGGTTTCCTCACGCAGAGTCTGCTGAGTTTCCTTCAATTGTGAGTCAAACTTCTTGGTGCGATCCTTATAATAGTTCTGACAGTGGTCTCTCGCATTCTTCAGGAAATCTCGCATTTCATTGATTCGGCTAGCATCAAAATGCAGATGAGGGGAGATTCGAAACAATTCCAGATACGAATGCTCCAACTGGTTCCAGAGCTCGCTCAGCCCGCTCGGAATGGTGAGGGGTTTCGCGGATTCATCCGCAACGGCCCCGGCAGGCCAGAGGGGAATGAGGGCGATGCAGAGGATGACGGCAATGACCCTTTGAAAATTCCACCGGCGAATCGGCTCTTTCATTCTCACAACCTCCTTGTCCCGCTTTTACGGCGATGGTAAAACTTCCAGCCGAAAGGCGCAAGAACGACTCGGCCGACGACTGGAAATTGAAAAATTTTTTCGTAAAATCTGTTGATCTATGGCACTGATACTGGCTTCAAACTCTCCCCGCCGGCAGGAGTTGCTGAAAAACGCCGGCATCGATTGCGTGGTTCAGCCCGTCCAAATCAACGAGGCTCGACGGGCAGGTGAATCCGCGGAAGACTATGTCCGCCGCCTGGCCAGCGAGAAAGCGTTGGGCGCTGCGCGCACCGCGCCGCCCGGCAGCCTGGTGCTGGGTGCGGATACGGCGGTGGTGGTGGCGGGTCAGATTCTCGGCAAACCGGCCGACGCTGAAGATGCCGTCCGCATGCTACGCCTGCTTGCAGGCGCTACCCATCGCGTCCTGACCGGCATCTGCTTCGTGCGCGCGCCGGAAAAAGTGGAAGTGCTGAAGCACGAGGTTTCCACCGTCATCTTCAATCCCTTGACGGAAGAAGAGATTCAAAACTACGTGGCCAGCGGAGAATCGCTGGACAAGGCCGGAGCTTATGCCATTCAGGGGCTGGCTTCAAAATTCGTGAAGCGCGTTGAAGGTTGTTTCTTTAACGTCGTGGGCTTGCCTGTTTCGGTGGTCTATGAGACATTGAACTCGCTCTCGGCCAGCCCGCAATTTGTAAAATCGTGAAGGCTGGCGGGGAACACCGGCATGATAAGCCATGGGCTCAACATGCCTTTCAATCTCCAGGATTCGTCATGGATTTCGGTTAGGTCCCATCAGACCGGGAGTCTCGCGATGTTGCAGGGAGTCCTGCTAATTTTCTCTTGATGTCTGCGATGATCTGTTTTCCGTGAAAACGCCCGTTTTCAATGAAAATCTCATTGGTATTCCTTCCGGCAATGATCACCCCGGCAAGGTAGAGACCCGGGACGTTCGTCTCAAGAGTTTTGGGATTGCAAAGGGGCTTCATTGAGGCGGGATCCAATTCCACGCCAGCCTTACGGATGAAATCAAAGTCGGGATGATAGCCCGTGAGGGCAAAGACAAAGTCCGCTTCGACATGGAACGTTTCCCCTGTGGACTTTTCGGCACAGACGTGATCCCGGGTGATCTGCTTCACCCGGCAATCAAAGAACGCCCGGATCGAGCCTTCCTTGATGCGATTCCGGAGGTCCGGCATGATCCAGTATTTGATGTGCCGGCTCAACTCCGGGCCCCGATGGATCAGCGTGACCTCGGCTCCGTGACGGTAGAGGTCGAGCGAAGCGACAGCGGCGGAATTGGCGGCGCCAATCACCACCACCTTGCGCTGATAAAAGGCGTGGGCATCACCATAGTAATGCGAAACGTGCGGCAGGTCTTCGCCCGGAATGCCGAGCAGGTTGGGCAAATCGTAGTAGCCGGTGGCCAGGATGACGGTCTTCGCCTGATAGGTTCGATGGCGATCCCAGAGCCCCTCAGTCGCAACCTCAAAAAATGGGCCCCGCCTTTCGACGGAAACCGCCCGCTCGTGATAATGAATGGGAAGACGGTATCGTTCGGCCACCCGGCGGTAATACTCCAGCGCTTCGGCCCGGGTGGGTTTCACGTTGATGCTGGGCAGAGGCAGGTCTCCAATTTCCAGGCGCTCGCGGCTGGTGAAAAACGTCATGCCGGGCGGGTAATTGAAGAGAGAGTTTACGAGGCAGCCTTTCTCGATGATCAAAAGACTGAGGCCGGCCTGTTGGGCTTCAATGCCGCAGGCAAGCCCAGTGGGGCCTGCACCCACAATCAAAACATCCACGGTTTCTGACATAAGTCTCAAAATCTCCATCCTTCCCGGTGACACCGCACCAGAGTTCAAAAGCAACGATGGATGGGACGAACACTTTGTTCTCCGCCGCGATCACCCTTTGCAATTGGACGCGGACAGAGGTCGGGCCTCGGCTAATTTTCCGCTTCGGGAGGATGATTTTCCAAAGTTTCGAGGATGCGTCGAAGGGCCTGAATGACATCGTCGCGCCGGATGTTCTTGCGGCGGAAGCGCAGCACCAGCTTGAATTCCTTGGAGGGTGCCACGAAACGGAAGAAATTGCTTGGAGCTTTGCCGTTGGAATTTCTCTCGGCGCGCGCCTGTTCGCGATTCAACGTGCCCAGCGCAAACCGGCGGATCAGATCGCGCATTTTGGCTTCCGTTGGCTGGCGCGCCACCTGAAGCAACTGAGATTTTGAAAGGACGCCCTTTTCGATGCACAGCGCCTTGATCTCATCGGGGATGGAGCGCAGGCTCAGCGATTCGGTGATGGAGGAGCGTCCCTTGCTCACCCTCCTGGCAATCTCCTCGTGAGTGAGCGCAAAGCGATCGGCAAGCGCCTGAAGGCCGTCGGCTTCTTCAAACGGCGTCAGGTCCTTGCGTTGAAGGTTCTCAATTAAAGCCAGTTCGAGTGTCTCCGCATCGTTGACCTCCTTTTCGATGCAGGGGACTTCGCGAAGTCCCGCCGCGCGCGCCGCCTGATATCGCCGCTCGCCGGAAATGATCATATATTTTTCAGCCTGCGGCAGAAACCGGACCAGCAGAGGCTCCAGCACTCCCTTCTCACGCACCGATTCGATGAGCCCCTTGAGATCGCCCAGATCCTTGCGCGGCTGGTCGGCATTGGGTTGAATCTGCTCGATGGCAATCATCCGGCCAATCGCTGCGCCGCTGCGGGAGATGATGTCCTCGACGTAATGGGCATCGTGACGCATTTTTACGGTAACCGGCAGGC
>Ga0070735_10001354_pt1 | contig 23869 bp, 23 predicted proteins | sample Coa_R1_FD_66443 | JGI IMG/M metagenome (GOLD analysis project Ga0070735, IMG submission 66443) | Surface soil microbial communities from Centralia Pennsylvania, which are recovering from an underground coalmine fire - Coalmine... | ecosystem: Environmental > Terrestrial > Soil > Unclassified ...
TATGACCGACTACCACGAGTGGTCAGCCGAACGAAAAGCGACGAAGGAGCGAACGAAGGCGGCGTAACCGCCGACTTTAGGCCGAATCGAATTTACAGCAGATTTGGGACTTGACTTTTCTTAAGGACCCCAATTTACTACTATCCGTAGGTCGCCGATGCATCAACTCGTCAAATACCTATCCGAACTGATAAGGGTCCTCCGGGCTGCTCGGGATCCCAACCGAAGGTGGAAATGGGAGAAGGGCACAATGGAGTACCGCAGCGATGACCATGCAATCGATTTTAAGGAGGTTAAGCGGTTCTCCCCAGGCTACGTTATCTTTCGAAGCGGGGAGCGAAGCGTTCGCGGTCAGATGCAACTCGATTATGGCTTACGTTTCCAGTTTTGGCCAGCTTCCCTAGACAAGTGGGACGATGGCGACCCGGTTTCCGAATCGGAGCGGCTTAACCTGACAGAGGATCTTATGGAATGGGCGAATGAAAGCGTTTCAACAATAGCACTCATGGGGCCGCTACCAGACGGCTTGTAAACGTTAGCCCCATTGCGTTGGCGCTACGGGACCGAGAACACCGGTCAGGCCAACTAGAGGCTGCTGCCGCCGATGTCAGATGTTATGGCGATCTTAGTCGGTGTTTTATGCAGCGAAACCCGCGAGGGTTAGTGCGACGTTGCCGTGTTCAACTACCCCCTACTGTGGGGCTGATGCGGTTTCGTGGAGAGCTGCAGACTGGAAATCCGACGTCGTTTGCGCAGCCTCCGAAACGAAAGATCGCCAGCGCCAATTTGCCGGCGGCAATTTGTCAGACAGGCGCGACATCGCGTATTTTCAGACATCCCTTGAGCCTAGGGCGATAGCGGCTCGGTGACGTTTGTCGGCGTGCGGCGGCCCCAGAAAAGGTAGATTGGCGCACCCGAGAGCAGGATTGCGAAACCGATTGCCGTTTCGCGCGGCGAACTGTAAAACGATTGTGCGACCAGACCGAAACTTGCGGCGGTGAACGCCACCGTTATCCAGGGATCTCCCGGAACGAGGATTCCTTGCGCAGGCGCGGCGCCGTCGCGCTTACGAAAGATCAGCAGCGCAATGGCGCACAGCGCCATGAAGAAGAAGTCCATGCTGACGACGTAGCTGAGAATCTGATCGTACCGCCCGGAAAACGTGATAAGTGCGGTGGCGATGCATTGCACGGCCAAACCGTAGATCGGAACGCATGTCTTGGGATGAAGCCATGCAAATTGTTTGAAGAACAAGCCGTCTTCCGCCATCGCGTAAAAGATGCGCGGCGTGGTCAGCACGGAGTTGCTCAGGAATCCGAGTGTGGAAATCGCGATGGCGACGGCGACGAGCCGCGAACCGAGCGGCCCCGCGATTACGCGCATCATGTCGCTCGCAGGTGTCGTGCTCGAGGCAAGACCGACGGGCCCGAGTACGTGCAGCGCCGCAACGGTGACGAGAACGTACAGCGCGACGACGCCGAGCACGCCGAGCACCAGTGCGATGGGCAGAGAACGGCGCGGATCTTTCAACTCACCGTCGAGAAACGCCGCGGTTTGCCACCCGTCGTAGGAAAACAGCACGGAAATAAGGGCTAAACCGAGCGCCGCGAACACGCCGCCTCCTAAAGGCGGGATCGGCGCGGCGTGTGCTGCATGATTCGGCACGGCTACGCCGGCGATAATGATGCCGGCAATGGCTGCGGCTTTCAGCACCGTCAGAACGTTTTGCGTGGTGCCGCCTTCGCGCACGCCCAACGCATTTATCGCATGGAGCGCGATGATTGCGGCTACGGCAACTACCGCCGGTGAAACGTGCCAGCCGGTCAGCGGAGTAAAATACAGAGCGAACGTCACGGCGCTCGCCGCCATGCTGCCCGTTTGCGTAACGAGCAGCGCGGTCCATCCGTACATGAATGCGAGAATCGGATGAAACGCGTCGCGAAGGTATCCATACATGCCGCGTACGTCGCACCGGCGCCACGCCAATTCCGCGAAGACGAAGGCTCCGGCAAGCGCGACGACCGCGCCGGTGCACCAAGCAATCAAAATCAGCGGAGTCGTGCGCGCCGCAGCGGCGACGACGGACGGCGTCATGAAAATTCCCGAGCCGACGATGCCGCCCATTACGATGAGCACGGCATCGAACGTGCCGAGTTTGCGCGCGAGCTTCGTCATAGCGTCATTCAATGATGCAATCTTCCGCCGCGCGCGGAGGCTTTACTGCTTCAATAGGCTCGGAAAACGCTGGTGCAGCATCGCCAATTTCGGTTTGTCGTTGATTAGGACATATGGCTCATACGGATGGTGCGCCACGTAGTCTTGGTGATACGCCTCGGCCGGATAGAACGCCGCAAGCGGCGCGACGAGCGTCACGATCGGCGCTGAATACGTGTGCGAACGGCTCAAGCGGGCGATGTACTGCCGTGCCGCTTCGCGCTGCGCCGCGGTCGTGTAGTAAATCTCGGATCGGTATTGCGTACCGTCGTCGGGTCCTTGACGATTGAGCTGCGTCGGGTCGTGCGCAACCAGAAAATACACGTCGAGCAGTTGCTCGAACGTGATGCGCGACGGATCGTAGACGATTTGCACGGATTCGGCGTGGCCGGTGGTTCCGGTACTCACGTCGTCGTAGTGCGCGGTGGAGGCGCTGCCGCCGGAGTAACCGGCGACGACGCTCTCGACGCCGCGCAGCTGCTCGAACACGGCCTGCATTCCCCAGAAGCAGCCGCCTGCGAGGACGACGCGATCGCTTTGCCGAGGCGACGAACCGAGTACGGCAAGCGTCATGGCGCCGAGTGCGAGGATGCGGAGGATACTCTTCATGCCCATTGTACGATTGTGCGCAGCCTTTGGATTGAGGTTCATGGATGCACCTATTTGAGCCGCTGCAGATACGCGGCGTGACTTTGCGAAACCGAATCGCCGTTTCGCCGATGTGCGAGTACTCCAGCGAAGACGGGTTTGCGAACAACTGGCACCTCGTGCACCTAGGGAGCCGCGCCGTGGGCGGCGCGGCACTCGTCTTCACCGAGGCGTCCGCGGTCGCGCCGGAAGGCCGGATTTCTCCCGACGATCTCGGCATTTACCGCGACGAGCACGTTCCGAAACTGCGCGAGATCGTGGAGTTCATTCACGCGCACGGCGCAGTGGCCGGAATGCAGCTCGCGCATGCCGGATTCAAGGCGAGCACGGCGCCCCCGTGGGAGGGCGGCGAACCCGTTCGGCCGCAGGACGGCGGATGGGAACGCGTCGTGGCCCCGAGCGCAATTCCGTTTAGAGACGGCTGGCTCGTCCCGCACGCGCTCGACACGGAAGAAATCGCGCGCGTCGTCGAACAATTTGCCGCCGCCGCGCAGCGAGCGCTTCGCGCGGGCTTTCGGGTTTTGGAAATCCACGCCGCGCACGGCTATTTGCTGCACGAGTTTCTCTCGCCGATCACCAATCACCGTACCGACGGATACGGCGGGCCGTTCGAGAACCGCACGCGCATCGTGCGCGAGGTCGTGCAAGCGGTCCGCGCGCAGATGCCGCCTGAACTGCCGCTATTCGTTCGCATCTCGGCAAGCGATTGGGTCGAAGGCGGATGGACCGTCGAAGATTCGAGCGTGCTCGCACGCGAGCTAAAAGCGCTCGGCGTTGATCTCGTCGACGCATCGTCCGGCGGCATCGTGCCGAACGCAAAGATCGCGCTCGGACCAGGCTATCAAGTCCCGTTCGCGCGGCACATTCGCGACGTCGCGCATATTTTGACGGGTGCAGTCGGTCTCATCACCGGTGCGCACCAAGCGAACGAAATCATCGCGAGCGGCGGCGCGGACATCGTGCTGCTCGCGCGCGAGTTGCTGCGCCAACCCTATTGGCCGCTGCTTGCCGCGGCGGAGCTGCATACCGAGATCGACTACTGGCCCAAACAATATCTTCGCGCAAAACCGAAATAGGAGAGAAGCATGGTCGCCTTGCTCTTCGCAACGCTCCTGCTGGCGGTTCACCCGCCGCTCACTGCAACGGGAATTCCGCTCGATGCTCCCTGGAAAGTTGCCGTTTATCACCTCGCGCGCACGACGTTCATCCATCCCGCGTGGGGATGGCAGCATTCCGAGCGCAACTACAACGTCGCGATGCGCCTTGCGAGGGCGGACGGTTTGCGCGTCGATACCGACGTGCTGTTTGCAGCCTCGTTCTTACATGACATGGCCGCATTCCGGCCCTGCGCCGGCAAGCACATGGAACACGGCGACTGCGCGGCGATAGAAAGCCGGGCCGTGCTGCAGCAAGACGGTTTTCCGATGCAGAAGTTTGCAGCCGTGCAAGCTGCGGAGCGCACGCACATGTATTATCGAAATCCCGGCAGCGCGCCGGCATCGATCGTATTGCACGACGCCGATTCGCTCGATTTTCTCGGCGACATCGGCGCTGCGCGCCTCATCGCGCTCACCGGCGAGAAGGCGCCGTCGTTTTCACCGGCCGTAAAACAGTTGCGTCAATTGTTGCAGGCAATTCCGCCTCGGCTGGTCACGAAAGCTGCGCGCGCAATCGGCGCGCAGCGCGCTGCCGAATTGAACGCGTTTTTGCGCAGCTTGCAAAAAGAGAGTCCGCCGGACGTCTGACGCTTAGGGCGTAGCGGCCGGCGTCGCGTACCCGGGAGACGGCGTCACGTAGTTTGGAAGCGGAGAAAAACTGTTTGAGGGCGGATTGGTGGGCTCGGGCGTGAGTTTCGGCCGCGGCGATGGGCTGGGCATTCCGGTCGGCCGCGGCGTGTCGAACGGCGTGGGCATCGGCTGCTCCGTCGAATGCACCATCGGCTGATAGATTCCGGATCCCGGCGGCGCGGTATACGTCGTGTAGATCGTGCGCCACGCTTGCGTCGATTGGGTCGACGTCGCGCTGCCGTAATCTTCCGTGTGAACGGCGTGCGCGCGTTGCCACTGCGGCGCCGGCGTCTCGTCGGGCGTCTGACTCGGTTGCGGGGACGCCCCGGGCGTGCAATTCGGATCCGGGCTCGGCGTTGCAGAGAAGGTATCGAGCACCGGCGCCGGCGTTGGACACTGCGGCTGAATGTTGACGATGTGCGTGTGCACGCCGGAAACACGCCAGCCGCCGCTCGAGCCGGTGTCGCTCGAACCGCTGCACGCCGCGAACGCGCAGGCGAGCAGCAGCCCGAACAGCGCAACGCCGATAAAACGCATCGGTACGATTGTAGCGGGAAACGGAAAGTGCAACCCACCGCCCGAAGGCCGCGGTGATTAGGCCATATGTCTGCTCGCCGAACGTCCATCAGCCGAGCGCAAGCGTGCCGTATCGCGCTTGGCGCCCAGTGTTTTAACGCCCGCCGCCCGGAGCAAGTCTCGGCCGCGCATCTGCGCAGGCTGCTTGGTCAGCTCGGCGCAATACAAATCGATTCGGTCAACGTGCTCGTCCGCTCGCAGTACCTACCGGCGTTTTCGCGGCTCGGCGGATATAATCGCGCGCTGTTGGATCGCGTTGCGTACGGGCGGCCGCGACGCGTTTTCGAATACTGGGGGCACGAAGCCTCGCTGCTGCCGGTCGACTCTTTTCCGCTGATGCGCTGGCGCATGGAACGTTCGATTACCGGCAACGGCGTGTGGAACGGCGTTGCTCGCGTCGGACGCGAGCAGCCGCAACTCGTTGCGCGCGTGCGCGAACGCATCGCGGAACACGGTCCCATGTGCGCGTCGGATTTTCAAACGGAAAAGATGCAGCGGCGCAGCACGCAGGGCTGGTGGGGTTGGAACGACACCAAGCGCGCATTCGAATATCTCTTTTGGTGCGGCGCGATCACGCCGCTGCGCCGCCGCAGCAGTTTTGAGCGTGAATACGATTTGACCGAACGCGTCATTCCGCATGACGTGCTTGCGCGTCACGTCGACGAACGAGAAGCGAGCGCGCAGCTCGTGGAAATCGCAGCGGAAGCGTGCGGGATTTCCGTAGAAAGCGATTTGCGCGACTACTTCCGGCTTCCGCTCGCCGCTTCCAGGCGGGCCGTTGCGGAACTCGTCGAACGCGGACGCCTAATTCCGGTTCAGGTCGAGGGCTGGAAGTCGCCGGCGTACCTGCATGCCGGCGCGCGTATTCCGCGCACCATAGAAGCCAGCGCTTTGCTTTCGCCGTTCGATTCGCTCGTGTGGAACCGCGAGCGAACCAAACGGCTGTTCAATTTTCATTACCGCATCGAAATCTACACGCCGTCGCACAAGCGCGTGCACGGATATTACGTCTTGCCGTATTTACTGGATGATGCGCTGGTTGCGCGGGTGGACCTCAAAGCGGACCGGCGCGGTGGTGCACTGCTCGTTCATGCGGTTCACTACGAACCGGGCACCAAACGGCCGCTCGTGCGCGCGCGGCTCCAGGATGATCTCCGGGACATGGCGCGCTGGTTGGAGTTGGAGCGCGTGCGGTTCACGCGCTCGAGGCTTTAGGCGCCCAGGCGCGGGCCCCAGCCGCCGAAGATGATCGCCGCAGCGGTCGGCTGGGAGACGGTCGGTCGGATATCTCGGGGCGTCGAGGGGACGGTCGGACGGAGTTTCATGGTTGGGGCTCCCTTCAGAGCTTTCTCAACTAATTTACTAAGAGTATAGCGGAATGTTTCGCCCAGGTCAACTAAAAAATTAGTTAGAAGCAGACCGGGTGGACGGTTTTTCGGAGTACGGGCACTACGACGCGCTGGGCCTCGCAAATCTCGTGCGCGGAAAGCAAGTCCGGCCCGGCGAGCTGCTGGAGGAGGCTATTGCGCGCGCGCAGCGTGTGAATCCGCAGCTCAACGCGCTGATCTGCGAGCGCTTCGACGCAGCGCGCACCGACGCAGCCGCCGGTTTGCCGAGCGGAGCATTTTGCGGCGTTCCGTTTCTCGCCAAAGATTTAGGTCCGCGTTTGGGCGGCATCCCAATGCGCATGGGCAGCCGGTATTTCAACGATTACGTTCCGGATGTGGACGACGAGTTCTTCACGCGGATCAAATGCGCTGGATTGAACATTTTCGGAAAGACCAGCACGCCGGAATTCGGACTGCTGCCGTATACGGAACCGCAGCTTTTCGGCCCGTGCCGCAATCCATGGGATCCTGAGCGCACGCCCGGCGGATCGAGCGGCGGCAGCGCGGCGTTGATCGCCGCCGGTGTTGTTCCGATGGCGCACGGAAACGACATGGGCGGATCGCTTCGCATACCGGCGAGTTGCACGGGATTATTCGGCTTCAAACCCAGCCGCGGTCTCGTGCCGCGCCGCGGGACGCCGATCGCCGACATGAACGTCGACCTCGCGATAACGCGCAGCGTGCGCGACAGCGCAGCGTTGCTCGATGCGGTGGGTGACGGCGAGAGTGCATTTCGCGATGACGCGGGACGCGATCCGGGACGTTTGCGCGTTGCGTTGGTCCAAGGCACGATGCTCGGGCATTCGATCGACGCGCGTTGCCGCTCCGCCGCGCAAGAAGCGGCAGCCCTGTGCGAGCGTTTGGGACATCACGTCGAGATTGCCGAGCCGAGCGGGATCGACTATGAAGCTGCAGGGCTTGCGTTGCTGCTGATCTTCGCTAGCAACGTGGCGTGGATTATGAACGCCGGCAATCCGCTCCGCAAGAAGCTGCGCGCCGGCGATCTCGAGCCCGAGACGTGGGCAATGCTGACCATCGCCCAGGTTCTTTCCGCCGCGGACCTCACCGATGCCGTTCAAACGCAAGTCGATCTCGCGCAGCGTTTCGACGCATTTCTGCAGCAATACGACGTCATGCTGATGCCGACGCTCGCAGCGCCGCCGGTGCCGATTGGCGAGTTTGCGCTCAGCAGAGGGGAGACCGCGCAGATTGAAGTGCTCGGGCGGCTTCGTTCGGGAGCACTGATTCGCAAGGGCGCGGAAACGATTGCGCAGACGCTTTTCGATTGGATCCCGTACGCGCCGGTATTCAACATGACGGGTCAGCCGGCGATGTCCGTACCGCTGTATTGGACGCAAGACGACTTGCCGATCGGCGTGCACTTCGCGGCGCGCGTCGGTAACGACGCGCTGCTGTACCGCTTGGCGGCGCAACTCGAAGCGGCGCAGCCGTGGTTCAGCCGGCGACCGCCGATTCACGCATAGCCCGGCGTCACGCGACCGAGTGCCGCGCGTTGAATTGATATGATACGCTCGACGACTCGGTTTGCAAATCCGCTTGTGTACGGTGTCGTTGCGACGATAATCGTTCTTTTTGTCGGCGGTCTTGCGGCATCGCACCTGACGGTACGCGACGGCAACGCCGTGAGCAGCATGGTTGAAAAGGTCGCGGTAACCGAAGACAGATATGCGCCGGCGCCGCAGCCGAAACTGGAGATGAACGTGCCGCACGGTGAACGTGTCGCTTCACAGGGCAGCACGTCGAGCGCGCCGTCGAGTTCCGCGCTTGCACCCCTCATCGCTCGAACCGCAAAAGTCAGCCTGTACGTCGGAAACGTCGATAGGACCGCTGCTATGCTGGCGAGTATTGCGCGCCGCAACGACGGCGACGTGTTCTCGTCGGATATTTCCAACGGCGACGGCTCTACGGCCGAACCGAACGGGACGATGGAGGTGCGTGTTCCCGCGCAGCGGTTCGACGCGGCAATGAACGCCATCGCCCGCGCGGGAACGGTCCGAGAGCGCTCCACCAGTGCGGAAGATCTGACGGGAGACATTACGGATTCAGATGCTCGGCTGCGCAATTTGCGCAGCACGGAAGCCGACATTCGCCGCATAATGGCCCGCTCGGGAAGCGTCTCGCAGGTCATGGATGCGGAGATGCAACTCTCGCAGGTTCGCGAGCAAATCGAAACGCTCGAGTCGGACCTCAAGGACATGCGTACGCGCGTCGCTTACGCCACGATCGACATCGACTTGCAGGCGGAGACGGCCTCGGCGCCCGTTTCGCCGACTGCCGCATCGCAGATCGCTTCGGCATGGCACGCCGCGCTCGCCGCGCTCGGCGGATTTACCGTCGGAATCATCGCGTTCGTTTTATGGGTTGCGGTGTTCGTTCCGTACCTGCTCGCGGCTGCGCTCGTCGTCTGGCTGCTCGTGCGCAAGTTACGGCCAGCCTTTCATTGAGAGCGCAAACGGCGGTTGTTGAAACGTTGCCGCGCATCGAGAAACGTCCAGTCCCTTTGCCGAGAGCGTGCGAAGGAATTGAACGCGGAGCGCATCGGTGCATGCATTGTCCGCCCCGTGGCCGGCGCCGTTCACCAAGACGGCTCGGCCGTTCGGAAGATACTTCAGCGCTTCTTCGCCGTACTGCGGAGGCGTGGCGGGATCGTCCGACCCGAGGATCATCAGCACGGGCGCGCTGCTGCGAACCGGTTCGTTGAAGCTCGCCGGCATCGCGGGCACGTTCCATGAGGCGCACGCTTGCTGCTGCGCCCGAATCCGCAAATCTCCGGCGAATGTGTGCTCGCGCGCAAACGCAAGCTGCGCAGGCGTGATAAAGGGCATCAAGTCTTCGCAACTATACGAGAGAAAAGCTCCCATCGGCATGTCGCCTTCGACGCCCTGTACGACCGTTTGAACCATTTCCGAGAGCGGCGCATAGTCCCGATTGTACGCCCGTTCAACGATATACGGCAAATACGCTTCTGCCGCCGGATCGTAGAGCATATGCCGGATTTGATCGACGAGAACGGCTTTCGAGAGTTCCAATGAAATCGCATCGTGCTTGCGGACCTGCGCGAGCGGTACGGCGATCGGTCCCGCGTCGAACCGGTTCAGGACTGCGGTAAAGTGCTGCGAAAAGTGCGGAAAGTGCGAGTTGCAAACGTTGTCGCGCCGGCATTTGGCGAAGAGATCGTCGATCCCGGTCTGCGCGCCTTCGGGCGAACCCAGCGCGGTTTGAAAACCCGGCGCCGTGACGGCGGTCAGCATGGCGGCTTGCACGTGCTGGGGATGCCGCCGCATGTACACCAGCGAAAAGAACGTCCCGTACGAGCCGCCGTCCAGGATGATCTTTCCGTATCCAAGGGCGGCGCGCACGTCGTCGAGATCGTCCACCGCGTTATTGGTATTGTAGAGCGCAAGGTCGTGCGTCGCGGCATCGCGAGAGCGGCATTGCTCCACGAGCTTCGGCGGAAAGAGGTCGCGAAAATATGTTTGCGGCCGATCGGCGGGCGTCAAATCACACGTGAGCGGACTCGAACTACCCATCCCGCGGTTGTCCACGAACAGGTAGTCGTAGTCAGCGTGCAGTGACTGACGCGCCTTTCCAAAATCGCCGTCCAACACCCACGGCGCAAAGGAAGCCGCGCCTTCGCCCGGGCCGCCGCCGATTTCCGCGATTACGCCGCCCGCGCGATGTTGCGCCTTTACGACGACCAGATTTAGGTCGATGACACGACCGCGATGCGCGGTGCGATTTTCATACACGCCGAATGTTCCGCACAAGGCCGGCACCTTCGCGCTTCCCTGTATACACGGATGCAAGTGCAGACCGATAGTGTCCGGCGCCGCCTGTCCCTGTGGCGCGGCGAAGAGCGCGGCAATAGAAACGCAGCTCAGCATGAGACACCTGATGCGCATGAAAACTCCTTAGCGAATGTGGTTCTTTATATAATATCTGCATAATAGATAATATAGCGGCGGCTGTCAACCGGGCCTCGTGCACGACGATGCACGAGCGCGCGTGGTCCTCAACGCGCCGGAGGGAACGATCTCGTCGAAGGGCTTGACAACGGGTCCATTTGCGATATAGTAAACCTAGATATGTCGCAAGTGGACATATCGGAAGTTGCGAGGTGCGGTATGGCACGCACAGTTATCGTAGCCCTCCTGGTTTTGGCCTCGATGCTCGTCATCGTCCGTGCGTAGTTGGCCGAAGGCAGGCCGGCGCTCAAGACCATAGCCAGCATCGTCGTTCACGCGCATCATCACGCTCACGTCCCCGCACAACAGTAGAATGAGGAAGCCGTCATGCTGAACCGCCGCCAAGATCCGTCCGCACTGCTGCCGCTGCCGCAGAGCGCATTTCACATATTGCTTGCTCTTGCGGACGGCGAGCGTCACGGATACAGCATCACCAAAGAAGTGACCGAGTCCACGGGTGGAAAGATCCGGCTCGGCTCAGGCACGCTGTACCGGCAACTGCGCCAAATGTGTACTGACGGCTGGATTAGCGAGATCGAGCGTGACGACGAAGACGCGATGGGTCGCCGCTACTACAAACTCACGCCGTGGGGCCGGCGCATTGCGCAGGCGGAAGCGGCGCGTTTGGAAGAGCTCGTTTCCTTGGCGCGTTCGCGCCGCTTACTTCCCGTAGTCGCGTGAGCAAAGTCTTCAAACCCAAAGCTGTCGAACGCGCGAGCGCGATGGACGTCGTGCGCGAGCGCAAGCGCGGTATTCCCAAAGCGGCTTACGGGATTGTCGCCGCAACTGCGCTCGTTGCGCTGGTCGTCTGGGCACTCACATCCCTCACGCATCAGCAAGGCGGCACCGTCGTCGATAAGTCCACACTTGTCACCGACGTTGCGATTCGCGGCACGCTGGTGCGCTCGGTGAGCGCTCAAGGCGCGTTCGCGCCCGAGTTTGTGCGCGTCGCGTCAGCCACGCAGTCGGGCGTCGTAAATCAGATATTTGTGAAAGCGGGCAGCGTCGTTTCGCCGGGCAGCATGATCGCGCAGATGCAGAATCCGGCGCTCGACGCGCAGGCCGCAAACGCGCTTTCGGCGCTGCAAGTAGCGCAAGCGAATCTTGCCGACGCGCGTCAGCAAGCGCAAGCATCGGTAATCGGCCAGCAAAGCAGCCTCTCCGACGCGAAGGCGCAGGCGCAAACCGACGCCCTTCAGGCGCAGTCGTACGCGAGCCTGCACAACAGCGGCCTGCTGCCGGACCTGCAGTACCGTCAGGCGCAGATTCAAGCGAAGAAGAGCGCCGACGATCTGCAAAACCGGCGCGCGCAGGTGAACGTCGCGCAAGCGGATGCGCAGGCGAAGGTAGCCGCGGCCCAAGCGCAAGTCGAACAAGCGGCTGCGCAGCTGTCGGCCGCGCAAGCGCAGGTCGCCGCGCTCACGGTTCGCTCCGCGACGACGGGCATCGTTCAAAGCGTCGACGTCGATCCCGGTACGAGCGTTGCGCAAAATACCGAGATTGCACGCATCGCGGATATTCGCGACCTCAAAGTCGTTCTGCAAGTTGCGGAAAGCGACGTCCACGCCGTGTCTGCGGGCATGCCCGCGCGCATCGACACCGGAAACGGCACGATTCTCGGACGCGTCTCTCGCATTGCGCCGGCCGCGCAAAACGGTACCGTCGGCGTCGACGTCATATTCAACCGCCCCTTACCGGAGGGCGCTCGACCCGACGCCAACGTCGATGGTACCGTCATTCTTTCGAAGATTCCGGACGCGCTGTCGATCGCTCGCGCAGCGGGTGCGACCGACGGAAGCACCATCGATCTGTTCAAGATCGTGGCGGCGGAACGCGCGCGGTTCGCGTGCGCGTTCGTCTGGGGCAAGGCTCCAGCGATCGCGTCCAAGTGCTCTCGGGTTTGGCTCCGGGAGACAACGTCATCGTATCCGACATGTCCGCGTACCCCGATCAATCTTCGCTGCGTTTGCGTTAAGGAGACTCACATGCTCGTCGAACTGCATGACCTCGGCAAATCCTACTTTACGGAAGACGTCGAAACGCGCGCGCTGCGCGGCATCACGCTGCAGATCGATCGCGGCGAGTACGTCGCCATCGAAGGACCTTCGGGCTGCGGAAAATCGACGCTGCTCTCGATTCTCGGGCTGCTCGACACGCCGACCACGGGCAAGTACCGGCTCAACAGGCGAGCCGTGGAAAACTTGAACTCCGGTGAGCGCGCGGCGATTCGCAACCGCGAGATTGGGTTCATCTTTCAAAACTTCAATCTCATCGGCGACTTGTCCATCTACGAAAACGTCGAACTGCCGCTGGTCTATCGCGGCATGACGCGCGGCGAACGCCGCTCGCGCGTGGAAGAAGTCCTCGAACGCGTGCACATGTCGCACCGTGCAAAGCATTATCCGATGCAGCTCTCGGGCGGCGAACAGCAGCGTGTCGCGGTCGCGAGAGCGCTCGCCGGCGATCCGTCGATTTTGCTCGCGGACGAACCGACGGGTAATCTGGATACGCGTAACGGCGAGGCAGTGATGGAACTGCTCGGCGAGCTGCACGAGTACGGCTCGACGATCATCATGGTGACGCACGACGCGCGGTTTGCCAAACAGGCGAAGCGAACCATCGGCCTGCTCGATGGTCAGCTCGTTGAAGAACGGGTTGCCGCCAGCGCTCTGTAGTTGACATTCTGACCCCCGCGCGCTACGCGATATCGAACTGAGATATAGCGAGGTGCGATACAGATGGTCAGCATGAGCGCGTTTCAGCTCTATCGCATGCTCAAACAATTGGTCGACGACGGATGGATCGCCGAAGTCGACCGAGCCGACGAGAGCGATCCGCGGCGCCGCTATTACCGTTTGACGCCGCGCGGCAGGCGGGCGGCGCAAACCAAAGCGTCGCGTCATCTCCGATCGCGCGTTCCTTCCGGATTGTGTGCGACCTGGAATGGCGACAACACCGCAATCGTGGTCGCCGCCAAGCCACGGTGATATCCCGCCCCGTTTCTGTAAGATAGCAAACCGACGAGCGTGGGCTGCCCGAACCGCACGCCCTCAGGCACGCGGCTGCCGGTTTGGAAGGTCCGGATGCGGGCATAGGGACACTTGGGGTTAGACGCAATAGCCCCACGCTGCGCTTTTGCCCTGCGAAGGACGCCTTATGATAATTCAGTCGCTGGAGCCCGAGCATCTCGATCGCATTCTACGCGATCCGGCGCGGCTCGCCTCACTGGAACGCCTGCAGGCCACTGCGGACGGCAGCGCGCTCGACCGAATCGCGGAACTTCTTCAATGCGCGCTCGGCGCGGATGCTGCTATCGTCAGTTTTGTCGGAACGGAGCGGCAACTTTTTAAAGGAATTGCCGGCTTTCCCAAGGCGCTGTCGGCGGTTCGCGACGTCTCGCTTGATGACACCTTTTGCAAGATCGTCGTCGCGTCGCAAGAGCCCCTCTTCATTGCGGACCTGTGCGCGGAGCGGGGCCTTCCGAATGCCTCTGTTCTAAAGATGCTCGAAACCGCTGCGTACGCGGGCGTACCGCTGCGAGACGCGGCGAATCTGATACTTGGAACGGTGTGCGTAACTAGCCGGGCGGCGCGCGCGTGGTCTACGCGCGATCGCGTGCTGCTCGAACGGTTTGCGTCGTTTATTTCGGTGGAGTTGGAGCGTGCCGTCGAGGTCGCGGGCGTCGAAATGGAGCGCGTTCGCTCGCAGCTCGCTGAAACGCAACTGCTGCAGTCGATCAGCGCCGCGATGATTGGCGAAGAAAACGTCGACAAACTCTATAAGATGTTCGTGGACGCCGCCGTCACGATCATGGGATCGGACTACGGGTCCATGCAGATGTTCATTCCTGACCGCGGTGAATCCGGAGAGCTCCTTCTCTTGGCCTCGCACGGCCTCGACCAGCAGGCGCAGTCGTACTGGAATTGGGTAAGCCCTGACGCCGGATCGACGTGCGGTCAATCGCTGCGGACGCGGGCGCGAGTGATTGCCGAGGATTTCCGCGAGTGCAGCTTCGCGCTGCGCCGCAACGATTTGGAAGCGTTCGTCGGCGCAGGAATTTTCGCCGCACAAAGCACCCCGCTCTATTCGCGTGACGGTCAGCTGCTAGGCATGATCTCGACGCATTGGTCGCGGCCGCATCGCCCTTCCGAACGTGACCTGCAGTTGCTCGACATCTTGGCGCGTCAAGCGGCCGACTTGCTCGAACGGCGGTTGGCCGAAAAGGCGCTGCGCGAGAGTGAGCAGCGCTTCCGCGCGTTCGTCGAGACTAGTTCCAACGTGGTGTATCGAATGAGTGCGGACTGGAGCGAAATGCGCTCGCTCGCAGGCCGCGACTTCATAGCCGATACGTCGGCGCCCGAAACCGACTGGCTGGCGCGGTACATCCATCCGGACGATCAGGGTCACGTATTGGACCACATCCGGCAAGCACTCTCCACCAAGAGCGCGTTCGACTACGAACACCGCGTCATTCGCGCAGACGGCACACTGGGGTGGACGCATTCACGCGCAATCCCGCTGGTGGACGAGCATGGAAACATTACGGAGTGGTTCGGCACCGCTACTGACGTAACGCTGAAAAAACAAGCGGAGACACAACAGCAAGAAGCGCTGCGCGAGTCGCAGCGGATGGTGCAGGCGCTGCAAACGGCATTTTTGCCTCGCAAGCTCCCGCGTGTTCCCGGCCTTCGATTCGACGCTGCGTATTTGGCTGCCGAAGAGGGCGCGTTGGTCGGCGGCGACTGGTACGATGCCGCGTTGCTTCCGGACGGCCGTATTTTGCTGTGCGTCGGCGATGTGACGGGGCACGGGCTCTCCGCCGCCGCTACGGCGGGTAAACTGCGTCAGGCGGCGAGCGCGGCAGCCTTGACAATGTCGGACCCGGCGCAGGTGCTGGACCATCTCAATAGCGTGCTGCGCTTTGAGGAGTCCGAAATCTACGCAACGGCGATGCTCGCGTTCATTGACCCCGGCTGCACTCGGATGACATATGCAACTGCCGGTCACCCGCCGGCATTTCTTACTGGAGGTGACGGCTCGACCGTAATCGATCTGCATTGCCCCGGATTGCCGCTTGGCGTAGCAGAAACGACGGATGCGCGCACACATTCGGTCGTACTGCCGCAGAATTTCTCGCTAGTGCTCTACAGTGAGGGTCTCACTGAGTTCAATCGTGACATCGCCGGGGCGGAACGAACGATCAAGGAGTTGATGACCGCGTGCATTGCAGAGCCGGGGACGCAACCGGCTGGGGCGCTGCTGCGCGGTGTACTTGGGGAGATGCGGCCGTCGGACGACGTTGTCGTCCTGGTGGCGATGCGAGACGCGTTCGCGAACCTGGCGTGGAGTTTTCATACCTCGGATGAGGAAACAGCACGCAGGGTGCGCTCCGAGCTGGCGCGTGTCACGCATGAATTGCACGCGGACGCAGACACGTGTTTTGCCGCACAGGTTATTCTTGCCGAGGCGCTAGCCAACGCCGTGCAGCACGCATCGGGGCACGTTGAGGTAAGCGTCGAGTGTCGAGACGACGCGCTTTCCATCAATGTACGCGATCGTGGACCCGGCCTGATTGAAAGCACGCCGCGCTTGCCGCAAAACGTTATGGACGAGCATGGGCGCGGGCTGTTTTTGATCCAAGCGCTTGCCACCGAGGCGACAACACACTCGTGGGGCGGCGGGACCGAAATGCGCGCAGTACTTCCGCTCCAGCGCCGGACGTGCGTCAGCCAAGCATCGCTGAGCGATCGGTAAGGGCATGTAGCAGCGAACCGGAGAACGCGCCGGCGTGTCCGTCTACGAGCTGCCGCTTCTGCAAACGCAATAGTGCGCGGTTTCAGCGCAGTTCGCGCGCATCGATCCTCGTAGCCCTTACGCGGGGCGCGCATTCGGCCCGCGGCGGCGATTCGATACGAATAAGAGGCGGACACTTGACGCGTGAGACCATTTAGCATAGTTTGTAGATATTATGGCGAAGGGCGCCTACTTAGGCGAATTCGAGCACGTCGTGCTCTTGTCGATTCTGCGATTGGGGGACGGCGCTCACGGCGCGAAGATTCGAGCGGAGATCGAATCGGTGACGGGCCGGTCAACGTCGATCGGAGCAGTGCACGCGACGTTGGAGCGGCTCGAACGTAAAGCGCTCATCACGTCTTGGATGGGTGAACCCACCGCCGAGCGTGGTGGTAAAGCTAAACGGCATTTCAAGATCGAAGCTGCCGGCATCGATGCGCTCAAGGAAGCTCGCGCAACGCTTGAACGGCTGCACGCCGGGGTTTCGCTGATGGCGTTCGTAAGGTGACTCCGCCGGCAATTGCTCGGGCGATTGTTGCGATATCTGCGCCGCCGTCCGATTTCGAGAGCGTATGCGGAGATCTCCACGAGGAGTACGTTCGGATTCTAGCGCTCGAGGGCCGGCCCCGCGCGGACGCATGGTACTGGTCTCAAGCGATTCGTTCCGTCCCCTCGCTGCTGTCATATTCGCGCGTGCCTCGATCGCTAAGTGCGCTCGTTCTCACCGTTGCGCTGGTTCTCGTTGCAATCGTGGCAATGCTTTGCGTAAACGAGCTCGTCGACGACACCATCGCGGGTGCCTACCGTGCGTCGCATGGCACTGCATGGATATTCTTCATCGTCGGCCCGCTCGTTGCGGCAAGTTTCGGAGCACTCATTGCGGCGTTACGGCGTTCGTACGGCATGCGGCTCGTGCTGTTTTCCGCAAGCGGCCTTCTTGCGTTCATTGCGGTGCCGATTTTATTTCAATGGTCGTCGCGTCTAAGCGCAGCGACGTGGATCTTGATCGTGGCTGCTTCGGCGTCAATGTGTATCGGTGGTGCACTCTACCATCTCGCCGCCCGCCGCCGTCTGAAGGACTGATTCGGACCGCCCCTTGACAGCCGGCCCACCGTGCATTAATGTACTAATCAAGTAGTACATTAATGATGCAACATGCCGCTATATCTGAACGTTGACCCCGGGAACGGGCTGCCCGTCTACCTCCAAATCGTCGACCAGGTGCGGCGAGCGGTTGCGATCGGCGTGCTCAAACCCGGCGAGCAGCTTCCGACCGTCAAGCAGCTTGCGAGCGACCTAGTCGTCAACCCGGCTACGGTTTCCCGGTCTCTGCGCGAGCTGGAACACCTTGGGATCGTCCAGAGCCTGCCCGGCCGCGGCGCTTTTGTTCGGGGTGATGCGGCTGCGGGCGTGGCCAAAAGCGGGGCGCGCGACGTTGTCGGCGCTTCGATAGACGCCGCGATCCGCGAAGCGCGTTCCCTCGGTGTAGACGAGGCGGACTTGCAAGAGATCTTCCGCCGCTCGCTCGACGCGTGGTATCGCGGCGACGGCACCCACGGAGCATGATGATTCCTCTACACATCGCACACTTGACGAAACGTTACGGCGATTGCACCGCCGTGGACGATCTCTCACTGGAGATAAAGCCGGGCACGGTGTTCGGATTGCTCGGTCGAAACGGCGCCGGCAAGAGCACGACGATCGATTGCGTGCTTGGCTTGATTTCAAAAACGTCTGGTGAGATTGCGGTCTTCGGCGAGCAGCTGAAGGCAAAAACGCTCGATCGCATCGCCTATGTGCCGGAAATCAACTGTCTCGACGGCTGGATGACGACGCGCCAGCACGCCGAGTTTCGACGCCGGTGTTATTCACGTTTCGATCCGAAGCTGATGGACGAACTCATCGAGCGGTTCGAGATCGAACCGGGACGAACGTTGCGCAAGCTCTCGAAAGGACAGCGCCAAGCGGTCGCAATTGCACTCGCGTTCGCGCAGCATCCCGAGCTTCTGATACTCGATGAGCCGGCGACGGGACTCGATCCGGTGATGCAGCGCCGCGTGCTCGACACAATGGTGAGCACTGCTGCCGACGGCATCACCATTCTTTTTTCCTCCCATCATATCGGGCACGTCGAACAGGCTGCTGAGCGTATCGGCGTTCTCGACCGCGGAAGGCTGGTGCTCGAAGCCGACGTCGACGATCTGCGCGAAACGCGTTTCGCGGTCGAAGCCGTCTTTGACGACGGTCACGTCGAGCGGCGTTATGCGAACGGCGACGTCGCCGCCGTCGAGGCGCAAATGCGCGCACGCTTACCAATTACGGTCAGCCGGCGAACGATGAGTCTCGAGCAAATTTTCTTGACGACGATCGGCGAGACGAAGGAGCCGCAGTGATGATCTATCGCGAGTATTTGGTGATGCGTAAGGGGCTTGCATGGTACGCGGGCGCAGTACTGGTCCTCGCAGTCATTAGCCTCGTCCCATTTCGTGTGGGCGGCGTAAGTTTAGACGGCGCGGACATTGCCTTTACGTCCGGCGTTTTTGCCGGACTGTTCGCATGGATCTTCGGCGTCGCCTTGGGCAATGGCTCGCGTGAAGCGGCGCGGGTGCTCTGGGTGCTGCCGACGGAGCGCTGGAAGCTTGCGCTGCAGGTGATTGCCGTCGATCTGGCCGGCACGACCGTTGCGTTCGCCTTCGAGTACGCGATTACACTGGTAGTCGTGGCGCTCATCTCCCTGCATTTCCGCACGGAAATCCACGGCGTGCGCGGCGCGGACATCATGCTGGCGCTTGCTTTGACATATGCGACGTACGGATGGGGTGCGCTCGTCGGAATGTGCGGCCGGCGCATTGCTTACAGCGGTCTCGTAGCGGCGCCTGCGCTGGCAATCTGGCTCACCGTCGCGGAATCGCCGTCCCGAATAGGCGCGATTCTGCGCGTACCGATTGTGGCAAATCCGTTTGCGGTTTTCAATACGACGATTGCGATACGAAGCTGGGAGCAGCAGCGCTACGCAATCGATAGAGTTTCGTCGTCAATGCACTGGCTCGGGACGACTTGGGAAATGCCCGTACTGTTCGCAATCGCTGCCGCGACCTGCACCCTAACCGTCGTGCTCTGGCAACGAGCTCAAGTGATCTCCTAACAACCCTAGAGGTACGTAATGTTGTCACTCATTTTGGCCGCCGCCACGGCGGCTCTGGTTTCCCCTACGCCGCAGCAATATTATTCGCAAGCGCTGGCAACGATGCAAGCACTTCCGGAACCGGCGTACGTGGCGTTTGACACGACCGTTGCCGCGCGCGGCTGGGGCATCGCGGAACCCTGCGAGCAAGGCAAGATCCTTTGGTCGTTTGGATTTGGTGGGAAAATGCAGCGTCAACTAACGTGGCACGCCGTTTACGGTTCTCGGAACGCCGACGAGACGATTCGCACCGTGACGGGAGATACTTGTCACGGCCCGGCAGAGACCTTCGACCGCCCGACGTGGCAAGACGCGTATGCGTGGGTTCGTTACGGTTTCTCGCAACCGCCGAAGGCCGAAATCCGTACCGGCGCATCGCATACGACACAGACGTCGCTCAAGACCATCGCGGATGTCTCGGTGATTTCCCCGGGCGCTTATCGCATCACCGATGGCGGAGCACAGCGCTGCCCATCGGGGTCGCCGGGACACGCATTGCACTTCGCTCCGCGCTTCGATCCGATGACCCATCTGCTGCGGGACGCGGTGGTCGAAACGAATTCCATGCGGATCTGCATGGTCCGTCTCGATCTCGATACGTACCAAGCGGCCGGAACGGGATATCGAGGCGATCTGCGGCTGGACTTCGGCGAGGTCGACGGCAACTGGATCATTACGCGCGGTCATGCAGTCTTTGCCGTGCGTATGGCGGGCATTTCACTCAAAACCGCCGCGCTCGATTTCTGGTATGCCAATGTAGTATTTCCTGCGACGGCGCAAGGAGTTTGATGCGATGATGAAACACCTTGCGTACGCCCTCACCGCGCCAGCATGCTTTCTCTTGTGCACTACAGCTTTTGCACGAGCGGGCTCGGGCACGTGCACGATAACGGTGCCGCAAAGCGGCAGCGACCCGGCGGGAGCGGCGAATCAATTCTCTCTCGGCTACGATTTCACATATAAACGCAAGGCTGACCAATCTACTACCGTCAGCATAACGCAAGACGCGGCGGCGTTAATTCTCGACGTCGTGGCGAAGCAGCGGGAACCGGTTACCGCCATACAGACGACAAACGGACCTGGTGTCCTGAATGACGATAACGTCACGGTGTACATTTGGCCGCATGGGACCACGGGCTTTGCGTACACGTTTGCAGCCAACCCGCGCGCCGCGCGCGATCAGACGTCGAGCGAGAACGCGGCCTACGCGCCCGAGTGGGGCGCAAGAGCGACAAGGACGAGCGGCGGCTACACGATCGTCATGCGCATTCCGTTCGACGTGATGCGTACGGACGGATCGACGGCCTGGAAGATCCAAGTTTCACGCACGATAGTCGCAACGAATTCGACTTACGTGTGGTGCGACGATTCTGCACAGGTGCTGCCATTCGACGCAACTTTTGCGGGAACGTTCGAAGGCGTCGACGTCAAGAGCGTCGCTCACGCGGTGCGCCCGAAGCCGCGCTTGGCGCTATATGGGCTTGGCGAAACGCAGCCGGGCAGCGACACGTCGCGGATCGGTGCCGACCTTTCCCTCCCGTTCACGCCGACGGCGTCTTTTGTCGCGACCCTCCATCCGGATTACTCGAACGTCGAAATGGATCAGCAGACGATTGCGCCGACGGCATTTCCGCGGCAGTACCAAGAGGTGCGGCCGTTCTTCACGCAACTCAACTCGTACGTCAATCCGAATATGTTTTGTTCTTTGGATTGCCCACAGGAGCTCTACACACCGGGCATTCCGGCGTTCTCGCAAGGTTACGCCGTAGAGGGGACCCAGGGACATCTCGCTTTCGGTGCGTTTGACGCCGTGGGCGTCGGACGCAGCGACGGATTCGCGAGCGCAAATTATACGTACGAAGATTCCGACAAAGCCTTTCAGCTTGCCGTGCAGCGCGTCAGCGTTGATGCCGGCGCAAGCGCGATAAGCGGCCCGATTCACGACGACGTGACGTACGCCTCGACGGGATACATGAACCAGCACTCACACCTGTTCGCGTACGCAAATGCTGCGGTGGACTCGGGTTCGGCCGTCAGCGACGCATCGCAGGCGACATATGCCGAGGAGGGTGCCGGCTATATACTGCCCTCGACAAATACGGTCGTCATGTTCAGCCTTCAGCACATCGGTCCGCAGTTCGTTCCACAGGACGGTTACGTGCAGCAGCCGGACGTCACGGGCTACGACGCGCTTGCGCAGCGCGTTTGGACTTTCAAGCCGAACAGCGAACTGCAAGACGTGTCGGCGACCGAGGTTCTTTATCATCAGCACAACAGTTTCGCGCAGCCGGACCTCGTGCAATCCACAACGCAGCTCAATTTGGACTTCAAGCGGCAGTATACCCTGCATCTATTCGACACGAACCTTGCAACGCAAACGACGTACGCAACGCCCTCCAGCGGTGACCTCGCTCCGTTCGACTCCAGCGGGGCAATGATCGGCTATCGCTACGGAACGTCGACGCCGACGTCTATATCCTACAGTGCGGGGCCGTTCTACCACGGCCGCAGCGGCGAATGGTCATTCGTCACGACGGTGGGTTTGGCGCCGCGTATTCATCTTGGTCTCGAAGCCGATCGTACGTGGTACGCGCCGTCGGCGTTTGCAGCGGCGAAGTGGGGCGAGAGCGGAGCGCCGGAATGGTTGGAGAAGGCGACCCTTGATTGGCAGTTCAGCCATATCGCGTCGCTCGATTTCGGAGTACGCCGCGTCGTCGGAATGGTAATGCCGAACGCCTTTCAGCAGCCGATTTTTGGTGTGGGAACGAGTTGCGCGAACGCTGCGGCGGGTGCGATCATCGACTGCTCGAATTTGAGCGCAGGGTTTCACTTGCTGGTCGGTCATCAGGAGCTATATATGGCCTACGGGGATCCGAGCTTGCTCGAAACCAAACCGGCGTTTATCGTAAAGTGGATCCAGTATCTGGGCGCCGAAAAGGGTACCTAGCCGGAAGCAATCATACAGCTGCTCCATCGTCGTCGTTGCCGCAATTCGGCGAAGAGGTCAGCGAGGAGCCCATTGTGGGTAAGGCTGCCGTTGATCGCAATCATGCAGGCGACAGCTGCGATGGATCGGGACTTCACGAACGCCGTGTTCCGCCGTGCAAGGGCGAATAAAACCCGGACGCGCGAAACCACACGCACATGGGATCGGTCTTGAAGGCATGGAAACCGTATACAACGCCGTGCCGGCACGAATGACTGTCGCCACACTGGGAGCGCGGAACGTGAAAACGCTACGCAACTTCGACGCCTAACATGCGTGTTATCGTTATCGGCGCGGGGGGCGCAATCGGCTCGCCGCTCGTCCGTCAACTTCGCCAAGCGGGGAATGAAGTAATCGGCACGTCTCGATCGCCGGCTAGATTCGATCGGCTGCGTGCGCTCGGAGCCCAACCTATCGCTTTGGACGTGCTCGATGCTAGCGCTGTTCGCGCGGTGATGACGGACGTGCGGCCGGATGCCGTGATTCACGAGGCGACGGACCTTGCAAACCTTGCGGACTTCAAACACTTCGATCGAAGTTTTTCCGGCACGAACCGGCTGCGCACCGAAGGAACGCGCAACCTTCTGGCTGCCGCTCGTGAAGCCGGAGTGCGGCGATTCGTCGCGCAGAGTTATGCACCAATTCGTTACGAGCGAAAAGGTGGACCGGTCAAGACGGAGGACGATCCACTCGATTCGTCACCTTCGGCATCGATGCGGGAAACGATTGCCGCGATGGCTGATCTCGACAAAGCAGTCACCGAAGCGGGTGGCATCGCACTGCGGTACGGCAGTTTCTACGGCGATGAGAATAGCGCACTTATTTCGGCAGTACGCGCCGGAAAATTTCCAATCGTCGGCAGCGGCGCCGGCGTCTGGTCCTTTGTTCACGTCGAGGATGCCGCCGCAGCGACGGTACTAGCGCTCCAACACGACGGCGCTGCGATCTACAACATCGTTGACGATGAGCCGGCACCAATCAGCGTTTGGCTGCCGGAGTTCGCGAAGATCATCGGAGCCCACCCACCGCCGCATTATCCGGTGCTCCTGGCTCGGCTCTTTGCCGGTGAAGCCCTCGTGATCATGGAAACGGAAACGCGCGGCGCGTCGAACGCAAAGGCGAAACGCGATTTAGGCTGGACGTTGAAATATCCGAGCTGGCGCGAAGGTTTCGCAGCGGCATACGGACGACAGGCGGCACACGCGCACTAGCTTTGGGACTTATGGCACCGCGCTGCAAGCAGGACGCGGGGCCGCCCGACGTTCAAGAGAGCGGCAGCGAGGGCTTTTCTATGCTTTCTATCGTCG
>Ga0070735_10001355_pt1 | contig 23855 bp, 20 predicted proteins | sample Coa_R1_FD_66443 | JGI IMG/M metagenome (GOLD analysis project Ga0070735, IMG submission 66443) | Surface soil microbial communities from Centralia Pennsylvania, which are recovering from an underground coalmine fire - Coalmine... | ecosystem: Environmental > Terrestrial > Soil > Unclassified ...
CCGGGAATGTACGGCGCCACCGAAGAACTCTGGTTCGAGGAACATGACATGCAAGGAACGCCCTGGACGAATCCCGAAAGTTACCACAAGTGGTCGCCCAGCACGTATGCCGGCGACTTGAGCAAATACAAGACGCCGACACTGGTGATCTGCGGCGAACAGGATTACCGCGTTCCCTACACGCAGAGCCTAGAATTTTTCACGGCGATGCAAAGGCAGAGCGTGCCGTCAAAACTCATTGTCTATCCCGACGAAGGCCATTGGATTCTAAAGCCGCAAAATAGTCAGATCTGGTACAAGTCATTTTCCGATTGGCTTGCGGCATACTTGGAATAAAGAATATTTCCAGGAAGAACTATGCCCTGGCTGCACGTGCCGCCCGGGAATATTTTTTAACGGCATTCTCTATTCCAGGGGTGGCATTCTTCAAGTCTTCGAGAGTCATCGCGGGATGAATTTCGACTTGAGCATTGAACGCCAGAAACCACGGTTCAGCCACGGCTGGAATCTGTGAGGCATTTTCCAAATTGAAAAAAATAAACCCGGTTCTCACCCCTTTGTCTTCGGCGAAGTAAGAGGCCTCAGCTTTCAAGTCATTCAGAATGGAACCGATAGTTTGTCCCAGCGTTCCGTCCGATATTGCGGCATTTCCTTCCGCTACTGGAATGGAAACTTTCAAGAGACAACGCATCTAGCACCTCCTTAAAGGTGGCCAGAATGTACTGCCATTGGGGGGAGTCAAGCAAGTGCGGAGCGCGGGAACGCGTTAGTCTTTCCAAGCTCCAAGAAACCTGCGAACAGAAACAACCTGCCCCAGGTGATAGGCATTGTGGTCGGCGAGAAGTAGTGCTTCGCGAAGAATTGTTTGTCCCGTGCCGTGCGGAATTCGCGCAAACAGATCTGTCTTCGGATTCGTAACCAGCTTCCGCATCGCGGCCAAATCAGCGTCAAACAATTTCAGGCTTTTGTCCCAGGCCTTGGCGTTCGGAGGTTCCGGAGTTTTCGGCCAATACCCTTCCGGCCAATCCGGCGAAATATGTTTTGCATCGCGCGAGAATTCCAGGATATCCCATTGCGCGATACGCATGTGCTCCAGCAATTCCCACAAGGAATGCGGCATTCCGCTCGGACGAATTCCGCGAACCTTCGGAGGAATCCCGGCAAACGCCGCTTTGAAATCGAGGTGCGCTCCGCGCCCTGAAAGCAGGTTGTTAAGATGCTCCCGCAATGATTTTTCGTTCACGAGTTCTCCCGGAAGATCAGCGAGTGAAACTCTGACTTGTGTTCTGATTGCTGGCAGAGGGTCGTGACGAGCCCTGGACCGCGCATGCCGCTAACTGCGAAGTTCCTCCCCAAGCCTGAAGCAGTTTCTCCCCTTCGGAATTGATTTCCTCGATTGACCGGGGGCGGCCGTTTCCTGATCCCGGAAAAACAAGAAATAAAATTCCTCTTCTCGCGCCACCGTTGCGCGCATCGGAACGAATTCCGAGATTTTCCGCCAGCGCGACAGAGCCTTCGCCAATTCTGTCCGAGGGCCCCACGTCACCAAAAATTGCGTAGGAACTGTGGCCATTTCGCTGGTTGAAAACGACCGCGAAGTCTCCCGGGCGAGCGCCAATCGCGCGCGCCATCCCGCCTGGCAGGACAATAAAAGGGATCTTCGAGGCGTCGACATAGCGCGTAGGATCGTTCACAGCCTTGGTTCGATCAGACAGCGCGGTCGCGGAAACGTAATAGCCTGGAAAAGGATCATTCGGGCCCTGTATGAAAGGTTCTCCATCGGCATCTTTGGCCAGCCCGTACCAATTCCCGGCCGATCCCGCATTTGCGAGATCGTCGAGCCCAATGTTGTCAGGATGATAGGCGTTCGGAGCGCCATCGGCGTCGATTGTCATTCCAGCTTCATAAAAAAAGGCAGTGTCGCCAGTCACATGCCAAATTGGAATGTCGCGTTCTTCATCTCCTTCGTGATTCATCTGGAAATTTAAAAGCTGCTCGTTGGAACAGGTCGCTGGCTGAACTTGCGGCGCATTCGATCCATCCCGCCCAAGGGCGCACGTATTAAGCGCAGCCTCTGTTTCTTTAAGGATTTTTAAGTCCTGTTGCAAATCAGCAGCCGCACTGGCGCCATTCATTTGTACTGCGCCATTGGAATCGGATGGCGCGAGTGTGCCGCGATCGCGTTGCACGTTGCGCGTGGCCTCGCGTGCCGCACCGACAAAACCGCTACAATCCTGCGTGAGATTTGGAGAACCTTGAATTCCCGCTTGTCCGGGGATGGACGGAGATTGCTGCGCCTTCGCAAAAATCGACGAAAACAAAAAAATTGCTGCAACTGCAACAAGGATGCTTAAGGCTCGCTGCATGGCCCGTTACCTCCACCTGGCCCGAATAGCAATCTACTCATCCGGACATACAAGGTCCAGATTTCAGGTTCATATCTGTCCTATTGTAGACGCCTCCGCGGCATGGTGTGTTTCAGAGTTTTTAAACTCACATTAAGGTTGCCCCAATACGGCACGGTTAACCTGAACCAGGCCGCCACAGGACCTTGCCAGGCGTGGAACTTTCTGCATCAGGGGACCAAAACAATTTTTCCATAGTGGCCGGGCTCCAAAACTTCTTTGTGGGCACGAGCTGCTTCAGCGAGCGGCATTTCTTTACCGACGACAGGTTTCATGATGCCATTCTCAAGTCCGGCCCAGATCGCCGCATGAATTTCCTTGTCTTCCGCTTCGGTGATGCCCCACAGCGTAAAAGCAAGAATCGAACCGCGGCGCGACATAATGTCACGCGGCGAAATGGTGACGTCACCACGGCTGCCGATCACGACGAGGCGGCCGTGAGTAGCCAGCAGCTTGAGGTCGTGGCCAAGATTGACATTGGCAAGCATTTCGAGAATGAGATTGACGCCCTGACCGCCCGTCGTGTTTAGAATCTGTTCCAGGTAATCGGGTTTGGTGTGATTGAAAACATGGTGCGCCCCCTCACGTTTGACGAGTTCCAGGCCTTTGTCCGAGCCGGCAGTGCCAAAGACGGTCAGACCCATGGCGTGCGCGATCTGAACAGCTGCGAGTCCTACTCCGCCGCTCGCGCCGTGAACCAGAAGAGTTTCAGCGGCGCGCGCCTTCGTGCGCTGATTCAGTGCGTGGTAGGCAGTACCGTAGGGCACCCAAACTCCCGCTCCCTGAGCGAAGCTAATATTCGGCGGCAGCGGATGGACCTGGCTCTCAAGGGCCAGCGCATATTCCGCGTACGCGCCAGTCAGAGTCTTCGCGGTGTAGACGCGGGCCCCAGGCTTCACCTTTGTCACGCCTTCGCCCACAGCCTCGACCACGCCGGCGGCATCCGAGCCAGGCGTATAGGGCAATGAAGGCTTGATGGCGTAAACGCCGGCGCGCATGTAAGTGTCATAGGGATTGACGCCTGCTGCGTGGATCCGCACGAGGACCTGGCCGGGACCGGGACGTGGAGTGGGAACCTCTTTGAACTGGAGAACTTCTGGCCCGCCGAATTCAGAAACGACGATCGCCTTCATTTTGAATCCTCCGCAATTTTTTGGACGATTTGATCATGTCTCTTCTACCAGTTTCCGGAAAATGCGGAAAGAAATATTTAACCTTGCCGAGAAAAACGGTCAGGTTGCTTACGAGCCGCTTACTTTCATTGTGGGGGAGGCCGCTTCAACGGGCCGCTTGAAGACAATAATCTTCGCGGTGAATGACTGCACCTGTTCGCCATGTTGATTGAGTGTAATGCTTCGCACGATCACAATGCCCTGGTTAGGTTTGGAGCGCGAGGGCACTATCTCCATGATCTCGCTTTCCACGCGCAATGTGTCGCCGGGACGCGTCGGCCGAGCCCAGGAAATTTCGCCGCCCAGGCCGGCCATTCCGCCCGCGAACGGCAAGCTCTCGACCATCAGACGCATTGTTGCAGCGGCAGTGTGCCATCCGCTGGCGGCGAGCCCGCGGAAAATGCTGCGCTGCGCGGCCGCTTCATCCAGATGAAAGGGTTGCGGGTCGAACTCCGCCGCAAACACCTTCATTCGCCGCTCATCCATGTGGTATGTGCCGGAAGTGAAGCGCTGCCCCACGCTCAGATCGTCGAGATACAGCGAGGGACTCGCTTCAAATTTCTGATTCATCGTGTTCTCCCGTTTTTTACGTTAGCACACAATTTGATTGCAGGCTCTGGTCGGCGCTTCTCGTTCAGGTTCACACACGCTATCCGAGAGTCATCGGGCGCGTCTAAAATTTGGGCGAATTATTAGCTGGCGCTTCTTCGGAAACCGTATGACACTCTCTGCTCCATCTGGTTCGGGCAGAGCGTCAAGAGCGTTAGGAACGTTAGGACGGAGGGATTGACAGCAGGCCGCGCGAGTTTTTAGAATTATGCTTCGCTCTTTAATTCTACAACTTTGGAACCGTTTTCAAGTCGTATGCGTCTCTCTCAAAGAGAATTCCTATGATTACAGTAAAAGGACTGACGAAAAGATACGCGCATAACACTGCTGTTAACGATATTTCCTTCGAGGTGCAGAAGGGGCAAATCGTCGGCTTTTTAGGGCCTAACGGCGCCGGTAAGACGACGACGATGCGCATGTTGACGTGTTTTCTGACCCCGTCGGCGGGCACCGCCACCGTCGCGGGATTTGACATTCTCGAGCAACCCTTCGAGGTGAAGAAGCGCATCGGCTACCTGCCGGAAACACCGCCTGTTTACCCCGAGATGCGCATCGCGGAGTATCTGACATTTGTCGGGCAGCTCAAGGGGCTCAGTGGAAGCGACCTGCGCAGCCGAGTTGATTACTCGTGCGAACGCTGCGCGGTCGCCGACGTGAGGGACAAGATTATTGGGAAGCTGTCGAAGGGCTATCGCCAGCGCGTTGGCCTGGCACAAGCCATCATTCACAACCCCGATGTGCTCATTCTGGACGAACCCACTGCGGGCCTCGATCCCAAGCAGATCAACGAAACGCGCGATCTGATCAAAAGTCTGGCCGGCGACCATACCATCATTCTCAGCACCCACATTCTTCCCGAAGTCAGCCAGACGTGCGAGCAGGTGATCATTATCAATAAAGGCAAGGTCGTCGCGACCGACTCGGTGAGTAATTTGCAGGGCCGCGCTCGCTCCGGTGAATCCGTGCTGCTGGAAATTGGCGCGCGCCATGGCAGCGTTGATCCGGTTGCGGTGCAGCGCAAGCTTGAACAGGTCGCCGGTGTAACTCGCGTCGTCTTCAAGGAAGACGGCCAGCGGCATGCTGTATTTGAAGTGGAAGGACAAAAGGGCCGTTCGCTGCGCGGCGATTTGGCGCGGTCTGTGGTCGAGTCGGGCTGGGATCTGAATGAACTTCGCGCCGCCTCGATGAGCCTGGAAGAAATCTTCCTCCAGCTTACAGGCGAAGAAGCCCCCGCGGAATTGGCGGAAGTGGCTGCAGGAGGCCAGGGCTGATGAGAAACATATGGATTATTTGCATGAAGGAACTCCGCAGCTATTTCGTATCGCCGATCGCCTACCTGCTGCTGGTCATGTTTGCCGTTATTTTCGGATTCTTCTTCTGGAACTCGCTGGGCTACATCGTGAATATGACGATGCAGGCGCAGCTCGAAGGCGAACCATTTCCGATGAACTTGAACGAGCAGGTCATACGACCCCTCTTGTCCAATATCAACGTGATTGCGTTGTTTTTTATTCCCATGATCACCATGCGCCTCTTCGCCGAGGAAAAGCGTTCCGGCACGATCGAATTGCTCGCGACTTCGCCGGTGAGTGACACCGAAGTCATTGTCGGGAAATGGCTCGCTGCGGTTCTGATGTACGCGTTGATGCTGCTGACAACTGTGTTCGACTTTATTTTCATGTTCAAGTATGGCAACCCGGATTGGAAGCCGCTCGTGATCGGATATTTAGGATTGCTACTCCAGGCGGGCGGGCTGTTGGCCATCGGCACATTTATTTCCACGCTCACACGGAATCAAATTATCGCCGGGGCGGCCACGTTCGGCGTGTGCTTGATGCTCTGGGTGCTCGACTGGGTCAGCCAGTTTGAGACATCCACCTGGGCGCAAGTGCTTTCATACATGTCCGTGATCACGCACTTTGACTCGTTTGCCAAAGGCGTGCTCGATACCAAGGATGTATTTTTCGATATAACTGTAATTTTCCTGGGATTGTTTTTTACCGCTCGCTCCATGGAATCCCTGCGGTGGAGGTCGTAAGTGAATAGCCGTTTGCTGAGTGCCAGACAAACAAAATTTGCAGCCTATGCTGCCCTGTATGTAATCGTGATTCTCGCCATCGCTTCGGTGGCTAACGTGCTTGCGAATCGTTACAACAAATCCTACGACTCGACTGCGAATAAGCGGTACAGCTTGTCCGATCAGACAGCCAAAATTGTAAAGGGACTGAAACAGAACGCCTCAATTACCTACTACGACCGGCAAAGCGGCTTCCAGCAGGCCAAGGATATTCTCGACCGATACACGACACTTTCACCCAAGATCCGTGTCGACTACATCGACGTTGAAAAGAGGCCTCAGGAAGCGCGTGCAGCAGGCGTCACGAAGTTGGGCACTTCGTTCGTGCAAATCGGAGCAAAAAAAGAAGAAGCCAAAAGCGTGACCGAATCAGAAATCACCGGTGCAATCATCCGTGATCTGAAAACCACAACTCGCACAGTTTGTTTTGTTACCGGAAGCGGAGAACATCAGCTCGACGATACGCAAAGAAACGGATTTTCGCGACTGAAGGACATTCTCGCCAAGGATCAGTACACAACGAAATCAATTAGCCTGCTTGAAAAGGCTGAAATTCCCGCCGACTGCACTGTGGTAGTGATCGGCGGGCCGCAAAGCGAATACGTGCAGCCCGCGGTCGATGCCCTGAAAAAATATGTCGAAGAGGGTGGGCGCGCGATGATTATGCTCGACGCTCCGCTGAAGTTTGGGCGTCCCACTGCGGATAACACGGCGCTTTCCGATCTTCTGCAAAGCTGGGGCGTAAGCCTGGACAAAGACCTCCTGCTGGATTTGAGCCCTGTGGGCCAGCTTATGGGCCTGGGTCCTGAAGTTGCGTTGGTTTCTACATACGATTCGCATCCCATCGTGGACGAAATGAAGGGCACAGCAACTGGGTTTCCGCTCTCGCGTTCTTTGACCATCAAGAACACGGATAAGACAACGATTCAGAAACTGTTTGAGTCGTCGGCTACCAGCCTTGCGACCACCAAGCTCGATTCGCCGAACGTCAATCCGAGCGACCCGAATAATAAGAAGGGGCCATTGACGATTGGCGCCGCAGGAAGCTACAAAACAGGCAAGGAAAATTCGGAGGGCCGCTTCGTGGTCGTTGGCAGTTCCTCATGGCCCGCAAATTCGTTCATCAATTTTAATGGCAACGGCGACCTGGCGTTGAACGCGTTGAATTGGCTGGCCTCGGATGAAGATCTGATTTCGATCCGGCCGAAAGAGCAGGAGAACCGCACCGTCACCATGACTCATGCCCAATTCAACTGGGTGCGGCTCAGCAGCCAATTCCTGTTGCCGGGCGCGCTCTTGCTTGCCGGCGTGTCCGTCTGGTGGCGGCGAAGATAAACAGGAAATCTTGAGGGCGCTTCGATGCCGGAATATGGCGATTGTAGCGCCCGCCTTCAGGCGGGCAGTGCGCACGGCTAAGAATGCCGCCCTGAACGGCGCTGGAAAAGTTCAATCCACAGCGGGACAAACAAAATGAAAATCAAACAATTAATTGCAGCTGCTATAGTACTGGCCGCGCTTACCGCGACACTTTACTGGTCCAATCGCCGCAAACCAATTGAGGACGCCGCAAAAGCCGCTGCCAACGCGCCAGTCAAGATTATTTCCTTCCAGAAAGACGACATCTCCAAATTGCAAATAAAAAGAAAGAACGGAGAAGTTATCGATCTCTCAAAGACGAGCCCCGCCAGCTGGAAAATTACCTCGCCCAAACCCCTGGTTGGCGATGCGGATACGGTATCGACCATTCTCTTTGCGATCTCTCCCCTCGAAACTGATCACGTGATTGAGGAAAAAGCGTCCGACCTGAAAACGTATGGCTTGGCGGAGCCGGCTGTCGAAGTATCCGCTACCGACAAAGGCGGGAAATCGCAAAAGCTTCTGGTGGGCGACGATGTTCCGACTGGCGGTTCCTCCTACGCGATGCTGTCAGGGGATCCGCGCGTTTTCCTAATTTCCAGCTCGACGAAGACGAATTTGGACAAAGGCGTGAAGGATCTGCAGGACAAGCGCCTTCTGCCCGTCGATTTCAATAACATCAGCAAGATCGAAATTGTAAGCAAGAAACTTAATCTCGCGTTTGGCTCCAACAATGGACAGTGGGTGATGCAGAGCCCCAAAGATGTGCGCGGAGACACTTCGAAGTTCGAAGGAGTAGTCGAGAAACTGAGGCTGGCAACTATGGATCCCAGCGCGCCGGAAGCAGACGTGAAAAAAGCGGCTTCTTCTTTTTCCTCCGGCACGCCCGTCGCGACCGTGAAGGCCACGGACGCATCCGGCTCGCAGGAACTGCAAGTTCGTAAGAGCAAGGAAGACTACTACGCAAAAACGACGGCCATGGAGGGCGCGTTTAAAGTAACAAAGGAGCTCGGAGAAGCGATAGACAAGAACCTGGATGACTTCCGCGAAAAACGCGTTTTCGATTTCGCGGAGAGCAATCCGGAAAAGATCGAGCTCCATAGCGGGCCAAAATCGTATTTGCTGACACGAAGCGGCGAAGACTGGTGGTCAGACGGAAAGAAAATGGATGCGCTGAGCATCGACTCCGTGGTCCGTGCAATCCGGCTGCTTTCCGCATCGAAATTCGTCAGCAGTGGATTTTCTAGTCCGGTCGCAGTCTTAGTGGTGACATCGAATGACGGAAAGCGCGTCGAAAAAGTGGAGATAGCGAAGGCAGGCAGCGGCTATATAGCAAAACGCGAAAACGACCTGCTCCTGTACGAGTTGGACGCGAAAGTTTTTGAAGATTTCCAGAAGTCAGTGGATGAATTAAAACCTGCCGAAGCACCTAAGAAGTAATTCGGAACAGTGATTCAGCGCGCGTGCACTTTAGGCGGGTGCCCCATCCTTTGTGTTTTTTGCAAGGGTGGGGCTTTTGCCTTCCATCCGCTAGTTCTCTACTGGCGCAAAATCTACCCCCCACCGTTTGAAGATCACAAAGGGCGGGGCACCCGGCCAACTGAAAAATAATTAACAACAAGTCTTCAGCTTGAGTGTAGGGGTACGGCAGGCCATGCCCCTACCTGTGCAATTCCTTGCGGAATTGCTTATCCCTTCGGATACCAGTCCAGCAGGCGTACTTCGATTCCAGTGCCGGCCACGCCCTTTTCGAAAGCGCTCAGATCAGACTTGCCGTAGTGATAAGGAATCACTACCTTGGGATGAAACGCTTTGACCGCGTCAGCCGCTTCCTCAGGCGTCATGGTGTAGGGCAGGTTCATGCAGACCAATGCAACATCGATATTCTTGAGCGCGCGCATCTCCGGAATACCTTCGGTGTCGCCCGAAAGATAAATGCGCGTGCCGCCGTACGTCAGAATGTAGCCGTTGCCGCGCCCTTTATCGTGATAGAGCTTGCCGGCCTCGGGTCCGCGGGTCAGGTTGTACATGGGAACCGCTTCGATAGTCCAGCCTCCCCAGGTCTTTTTCTCCCCGTTGGAAATTGGGCTGGCCGTGGTCACAGTCTTGACGACCGCCGGCGGCGCGATGATTTCTGTTCCAGGCTTGCTTTCAGCAGCGATCAGCGAAGGATCCATGTGATCGCCATGGATATCCGTAATTAATATCAGATCAGCTTGCGGCAGACCTGTAAAAACTGCCGGCTTGGCTGGATCGACAACGATCACTTTTCCACCCGCCTCAATTTCCAGCGACGCATGATAAACAGGCGTGATCTTGATCGGGCCTGCTGACGACTTGAAAGTCTGTACGGGCCGATCTTCGGCCTGCGCGGAGGCCGCGAACAGGACCAAGACGGCACAAGCGAATACAACGAGTATCGATTTCATTTATACACTCCTAAAGTGTTTTTCCACCCCTCGAACGCCCGAAATCTTAGCACGCATGGCTTGGAGCGACAATCTTGCTGTCGGAGACTCGGTTACGCGCGTCTTAGGAGAGATTTTTTCCGCTGTGTGACGATGTTTCGACGAATCACTCTCGCCAGAAGGCTATTGAATATCTACGCAAATTGCCGGCATGCGTTGCCCCGCAGTCTCCGCATGCCGGCACTTGCATTGGACTAGAGTGAACGCAGGAAGTTAAGAAGATCCTGCTTCTGATTCTGCGTGAGGTTATTGAAAATACGGATGACGTTATTGGCTTCCGAACCCTGGCTTTGGTGTGCCTCAATCGCACCCAGCAGGTCCGAAGCACGCCCGTCATGCAGGAAGAACAGTCGCTGGCCTATTCCCCAGAGAAGCGCGGTACGGAATTCGTTCGGCCCGGCGTCGCCTTGGGAAACGCCGTCGGCGAGACCTGACCCCATGTTATGCAACAGCAAATCTGAAAATAAGTGAGCATCGATGTTACTAAGAGCCGGAACGTATGCTGGGCCTGTCGTCATCGTTGGCGTATGGCATACCCCGCATTTCACTACGTCGATGAACAGCCGGCGTCCATTTTGAATTGAGGGAGAACAATTGGCACCTGTACACGACGGGGCAGGCTGATCGAGAAAGCGCATGAAGTCCGCAAATGCGATGACGTCGCTGGGAATCGCGGTCGAACTCGAGGCGTCAAAGTTCGTGCCATCCTCAGGCGTCTGATTAAACAAACAGCTGGCCGGAATTGGACGCGGAGGATAGCCACGCTCGTTCGGAAAAAGTTCATTCGTGATCCCCATTTCAACGTTGTATGCTTCACCTGCAAAAACCATCAGTGACTTGTTCTGCGCCTTCCATCCGAAACGAGTGATCGACCCGTCATTTCCACTACGATTGGGGCGACCTGACATTCCTAATGAGGCTTTCAACTCAGATTCCGCAGTCTGATTTTTTATAATCGTGTCCTCGCTAATGCTCTCAACTAACCCTAAACCGAAGAGTGGCGTGGGAATACAAAAAGACACGTTATTTTCCGCCATCATACGCTCAAAGTTCGGCTGGACCATTTCGCATCCGGCGGCATCGCTGCGACCTTCAATCGTGAACACTGCGTGAACGCCCCCATCGGGAACATTTGTGAGTGATCCGTCTCGATTGGTTGCAAATTTGAAGCGCGCCTCACGAACGGGCCCGTTTAGAGTAATGAAGGGAGGGATCGTATTGGTTGCGCCGGAATCATTGGCGACTTGTACTTGAGGATTCACCGCCGGGCTGGTTCCTCCGATGGCGGGTTGCGCGTGGCAACTGGAACAAGAATTGGAATTGAATGTGGGTCCGAGTCCGTTGTTTTTTCCGTTCCGGACGCTCTCAACGTCCTGAAACCTCATAAATCCGTCAGTGAAATAGGCCGATTGATTCGCGGTGAGTCCCGCAATAGCGTTTCCGGCTCCGGGGTTGCCTGTGCGGGACCCGGCATCCCGCGCGGGGTTTTGACCTTGAATCATTACGGCAGAAGTCAGCAACAATGCCGCCATGAACAACGCGAGCAATGGAACTTTTCCCTTCACAGTAATTTTCGGTTTCAATGGAGGCCTTGAATTGAGGGCTGCACACACTTTTTTGACAAGTTTCATGTCTTTTCCCCGTGGTTTTTCTCTGCTGGGCTTCGAGTTGCTGATACTGATTCCGACTGCTGGGACTGGCCGGAGCGCTGCAGGTGTCCGCATGGGAAAATCGATGTGGTCCCAGATTGCAGGCACTTTGTAAGAGTCGGACTTTAGTTTCTTCGATCGAACATATCTGCTGACCTGAAGGGCAAAATCAGTACAACTGGATGACCAGTGCAAGAGCTGTCCCAGTTGCCCTCTATAAGAGGCAGGGCGGACGAAAGAGCAAGCCTCGACAATCGTTACGAGTAACATTTAGACTTCAATAAGCGGTCGCGAGGATTATCTGGGGAAAGGGGTGGGGCACGCGATGAAACCAAGTCAATACGCGAAGGCATTTCGTGTGACCGATGGAGCGGAGTTTCGCCTGAAGGACTACGACCCTGCGGAAACCCTCGGATTGAAATCCAAGGAACACGCGCAGAAAACCCTGGAGAGCGGGGTGGCCCGTCTGGCCGAATTGCAGGATAAACTTTTTGCACAGGGCACTTGGGCCGTTCTGGTCGTACTACAGGCGATGGATGCGGCAGGAAAAGACAGCACGATCAAGCACGTCATGTCCGGCGTGAATCCGCAAGGCTGCAGCGTGAGTGCGTTCAAGGAGCCTTCCGCCGAGGAACTCAAACACGATTTTCTGTGGAGGGCCGCGCGCGTTCTTCCTGAACGCGGAAAAATCGGTATATTCAACCGTTCCTACTACGAAGAAGTGCTCGTGGTTCGCGTACATCCGGAACTTTTATTGAATGAGCGATTACCGGCTGAGCTGATGTCAGGAAAAATCTGGCGGGAGCGCTTTGAGGACATCCGGGCGTTCGAGCGGTACCTCGATAGAAATGGGATTGTCATTCTGAAGTTCTTTTTGAATATCTCGAAGGAGGAACAAAGAAAACGCTTCCTTGAACGACTGGATGAGCCCGAGAAAAACTGGAAATTCTCCGCCAAAGACGTCATGGAACGAAAATATTTTGACAAATATATGAATGCCTACGAAGAAATGATCCAGAACACAAGCACGGAGCGCGCGCCGTGGTACGTTGTACCGGCGGACCATAAATGGTTCACGCGGCTGGTCGTGGCCGAGGCGCTCATTCACGCGCTTGACAAGTTGCATCTTTCCTACCCCCAGGTAGACAAGAGAAAACGTGGCGATTTGAAAAAAGCCCGCGCCATTTTGATGCATGAGAAATAATTTTCCTGTGTTCCCTTGCTGTATCCATTTGGTACTGCTTCACAAATACAACTTCGCCTCACAACGGGGCATCTCATGATCGCAGCATACAAACTTTTCAGTGAGCTCACAGATCGACGTCATCGTCATTGGGGCGGGCCCGGCCGGAATCGCCACGGCGATAGCCGCACATCTACGGGGATTCAGAACCGTTGTTTTCGATGCGCGGACGCCGCCGATTGATAAACCTTGCGGAGAGGGACTCTTGCCGCAAGGAGTTGCCGCGCTGCGCTCTCTCGGAATCCATTTAAATCCTGATCTTGCGGTATCCTTTACTGGAATCCGTTTTGTGGGAGGCGAATCTTCTGCTTACGCAAAATTCCCGGATGCACCGGGATTCGCTCTGAGGCGAGTCAGGTTGCACCAACTTCTGGTCGAGCGCGCCATCGAGGCTGGCGTCACTTTTCAGTGGAGCACGCGAATCACAAAAATCGATTCGCGCCACGTAACTACCGGAAAGATACAAATTCCATACACCTGGCTCGTGGGCGCGGACGGACAGAATTCATTTGTCCGTAGATGGGCGAAGCTGGGTCCGGTGCGCACGAGCGGTAAACGATTCGGCTTTCGCCAGCACTTTCGCGTTCGATCCTGGCCGAATTTTGTGGACGTATACTGGGGGCAAGATTGTCAGATGCTGGCAACCCCGACCGCTGCACGTGAAGTGTGCGTGTCCGTGCTCTCCCGGGACGCAGGCTTCCGCATCAGTGAAGCCCTGCCACAGTTCCCGGGGCTTGCAGAGAAACTTCATGACGCGACGCCGGTGACCAGAGAGTTGGGAAATGCGACCTCGCTGAACCAGCTTGCGGCTATTGCACGCGGACGCGTGGCGCTCGTCGGAGATGCTTCCGGCTCGGTCGACGCTATTACGGGCCACGGGATGAGCCTGGCGTTTCAGCAAGCTATTCTTTTGGCTGATGCCTTTGAACATGGGAATCTTGTGCAATACGAAACCGCGCACCGCAAAATGGCGGTGATACCCGCTCTCATGTCACGGCTTATGCTCGTGATGGACAAGAATTCGTGGATGCGCCGGAAAACGCTTCGTCTATTCGAGACCATGCCGGACTTATTCGCAAAGCTCTTGTCAATTCACACGGGTGCAGCGCCACTATCCTCCGTGAGCCGCGGAGAGATGTTCGATATCGCATGGAAACTATTGAGAGCCTGACAATGATAAGTAAAGCCGTATCTGCAGGGCGAAACCGCGTGCGAATCGTTCTCGCGCTGTTCTCCCTGTTCATCGCGCTTATTCTTGTATCTGCCGCTCAGGCGCAGGATATCGCCGTCCAACTCGATCCCGCGCAATCGAAGATCGAGTTCACGCTTGGCAGCACCCTCCACACGGTCGAAGGCACATTCAAACTCAAAAGCGGCTCGATTCGGTATGATCCCTCGACCGGCAAAATGGGCGGCGCGATCGTCGTGGACGCAGCCAGCGGAGAGAGCGGCAACGGCGGCCGCGATCGCAAAATGCACCGTGAAATTCTGGAAAGCAGCATGTATCCCGATATCGTCCTGGTGCCAAATCGCGGGGAGGGCACTTTCAATCCCAGAGGCCCTTCGCGGCTGGAAGTTTCAGGACGATTCAGTCTTCACGGACAGGATCACGAAATAACTCTTCCCATCGAAATACAACCATCTGGACGGCAAATGACATTCGCGACGCACATTACAATTCCCTACATCAAATGGGGATTGAAAAACCCGAGCACGTTCATACTTCGCGCCAGCGATAAAGTGGAAATCGAGATTCACGCCGTGGGGCAATTTGTGGGGGAGGAAGCCACGCGGTAGCGCGTGTGCCTTGTGGCAAAGCAGCGAACGAGTTTTCTTCTTCAGAAAACGCACGACCTAGAATATGAGTCGCAACCCCATCTGGATTACGCGCGGTGTCGATGCTGTGCCTGTAGCCACGCCAAAATTGGGATCATTGATGTACATGTCCGAGGAGCTGGCACCGGGATTGGAGACAAGGTAGTTCGGATCTCCAACGGCGAAGGTCGGGTGATTGGGTGCGTTGAACATTTCCACACGAAACTCCAGATCTTTCGCCTCGGCGATCGGAATATTTTTCATGATGCCGAGGTCCCAGTTGAAAAACACAGGGCCGTTGAACGCGTTGCGTGGCAAATTCCCTACCGTGCCCGGTTGCGGGTTGCAAAAGTCTCCCGAGACTAAGGGAGTACAGGTCAGGGCGTCGTTGGGAACGCCGCGGCCATCGGTACCGATAAATTTCGGATTGATGAGCAGAACTTCGTCATTGGAGTGATAAGTACCGAGCTGACCGGCGATCTGCTGCGGCGTGGATGTTGTGTACGCAGTGTTGCCTGTCAGCGAACGAGCTCCACGGTTCAACGTGCCCTCGCCCGACAAAATCGAAAACGGTGCGCCGCTCTGCCATACAAAGATCGACGACATGACCCACCCTGACCCAACCTTATTCAGCACGCCATTCGACGGAGCCCAGAAGCGTCCCTTGCCTATCGGCAATTGGTAAAGAAAGTTGGCCTTGAAGGCATGCGACAGATCAAAATTTGCGCGAGCGCGTTCGAGACCCGGCTGAGCGTTGTCAAGGTATGGTGCAAACCGTTGGGAACCTGCATTCGTATCCGCGCTGTAATCGGTAAAGACTTTGCTGAATGTATAGCTTCCTTGAAAATTTAGCCCACTACGAAAGCGACGGCGAATCTCCACGCTTCCGGCGTTGTAGGATGAGCTGGAATAGTTGCCCAGCAAATCCGCCGCGCGCAGATATTGGTTCGGCGCGAGGCTCACGCGAGCCCCGAAATCTTTAGAATCTGCGCCGGCGGAATGGTAGATATCCGCCAGATTTCCCACAGCGCCTTGCTGAAGGTACTGATTGATGAGAGACGAATAGCCAAATTGATTCAGGTCATACAGAAAGTTGGGCGGAAGGAAATAGTTTACCTGCTGGCTGCCGGGAATTTGTGAATTATAGGTAGGATCAAAAGTTCCGTTCGCCGCCTGCGCCAGGAAGCCATTCTTTCGAAGCGCGTTGAATGCCTGAAGAAAACCGTTCCCATTGATCTGCACCTGGTTTAGATCGATCGCGCGATACAGCTTGCTGCCTTTGTTGCCAACGTAAGATACTGTGACGGAACTGTTCCATCCTATTTCGCGCTGAATGCTGAGATTCCACTGCTGCACGTAGGGTGTCTGCAGGTTCGGATCCACCGCGTATCCGTAACTTATCCCCGTATCAAAACTGTAGAGGTTGGCCCAATTGCCCGAGAAAGTATTGGACATCTTGGGGACGGGAATCTGCTTCGGGCTGCTGAGCGTCGAGTTGGAGAGAAACGAAAACCCCGCTTGCGTGCTGACGCCCGGATTGAGCAAGCTGGCATTATATGGAGCGCCAATCAGTTCGTCGTTGACGTAGTTGATGCTATATCCGGCGCGTATTGAGGTCTTGCCGTCACCATATGGGTCCCAGGCAACCCCAACATTTGGAGCGAATGCGTCCAGATCTTTTTTATACACGGAATGTCCGGTGTTGCCTCCGAAATATCCGAGTGTTGCATTTGAGAGCATTGTTTGCTGAACGGTCTGCCCTGCCGGAACCACAGGAAACTGGAGAAGCCCGTCACGTTCATTAAATGGGCTGTTGTATTCCCAGCGCAACCCGTAGGTAACTATAAGATTTCTGCGCAACTTCCAGGAATCGCCGGCATAGAGCGACCAATTGTTATAGCGGAAATTTTGCGCAGCAGATGCGCCTGGAACGTAACCGGAAGTCTGACTGGTCACGTTGAATGTCTGTTTCTCGGACCCGACAAGTCCCCCAAGGGTGCTGAGCAACTGTTTTGCCGTAGCCAGGTCGCCGGCAGAGATACCGCCCTGCCCGCTGAAATCCTTTGAACTCACCAAATTTTTATTGCGGGACTGCGCATAGTCAAGATTCAAATCCGGAACCGTATTTGCATAATTTTGCGCGAATACGGTGACTCGCTGAACCTGGATGCCAAAATTTAATGTGTGGTTCCCTCTCGACCAACTAGCATTATCCTGCCATGACCATGTGTGCACCTGGCGGCTCGACGGAAATTCATTCTGATCTGGATTGTTAAACAGTGTGCCGCTGACCGTGAAAGCTCCAAAATTCTGGTTTGTCAAAAAATTTATTGGGGCCAGATCAAATCCGAATCGAACTTCATTCGTAAAATTTGAGGACGGGGTCCAATGCCACGCTGTGGAAAGGAAATCTTCCTTGTCGTTGTTGAAATTTGGCGGGACAGCGTCATAAGTATTCGACAATCCCAGCCCGAATCCCGGCCGGTCGAGCACTTCACGGTTCCAAGCGTACGTCCCGCTGAAGGAATGGTGCACGGACGCATTCCAATCCAATCGACTGCTGGTGTTGTCGCGCGTGTCGTTATCGCGTTGGTTGAATGAATAGCCGCCGGTGTTCAATCCGTCGCCTATGCTTGAATTGTTGATTGTGGTCGGAACGCGCGCCAACAACCCAGCAATGAACGGGTCAATTGATAGGCTCTTGAGTGACAGCAAATTGAGGGACTGGAGAGAATTGTGCGACACTCCGGCCGGGCAGTTCGTTGTGCAAGTTGCCCTCCATTGAAAAATGCCGGTTCGCGCCGCGATCGTCAGCACGGTAGTGGCAGTAGGAAACTGCTGGCGCCGGCGAAAGAGTTCGTATGCGCCGTAGACGAACAGCTTGTCCCTAATCACCGGTCCGCCGATATCCCCGCCACCCTGATTTTGCAAAAGATTAGGCTTTACGACCCCATTGGCATCGTTGAACCAATCGTTGGCAGCAAACTTATCACTCCGGTAGTACCAGAAACCCTCTCCGTGCCAATTATTTGTGCCGCTCGGGGTGACTACGCTCACCTGCGACGAGCCAATGCCCGCTTGCGGCCCGGCATTCTGGGTTGTCGTAGTAAATTCCTGTACCTGACTCATCACCAGATAATTGGGTGTGTAATCCAGGGACGCTGAGCGGATATAGTTGTCCTGGATATTGATCCCGTCGAGCGTGATGTTGCTGAACGATTGGCGCTGCCCGTTTATCACTGTGACAAAAAGGCCGGACCCGCGGTGATTCTGTCCCACACCCGCCTGCAAAGACAACAGGCTAATCGGATTGCGATCGAGAATTGGCAACTGCTCGATTTGCTTGCCTTCGACCGTATTCGTCAACTCCGCGCCCGCTGTGCGCACTAGATCGGCGCCTGCCTCGATCGTGACGGTGTCCGTAACCGGGCCGATCTCCAGCGTTACGGGTGGCACGGAATATTCGGTTGAAGTATCCAGCATGATCCCATTGACAACGGAAGTCTTGAAGCCCGCTTTCGAGACTTCGACTTTAAATACTCCGACATTCAGATACGTGAACTGGAAAGCTCCCCGGGAACTTGTGGTGGTAGTCTGAGACTTAGCCGTGCCTTCGTTGGTCAGGGTGACTCTGGCACCGGCGACCGACAAGCCCTGTGTATCCTTAACGGTTCCCTCGATGGTGCCCGTGGGGACTTGCCCGAAGGCTCTCGCTGCCGAAACGCCAAGAAGCAGCAGCACGAGTAAAGGAATTCTCCAATTTCGATGGAGGTACATTCGGGCCTCCCGGTCCGTTGTCCAAACAACCAAACACTTCCGTGCCGCAGTTCCCACTAAGCCATTACCGTGAGGCTAAATTCGTGACATATCTTAGCTCTAATATTTAACCCGGCCTCAAAATTATCTCGCCGGCAATTCATCATGTGTCGCAAGTAAAGGCATCCCTTGGACGCAGAAAATCAATTTGTTCAACTGATCGCAGCATAATGAGATCGTAAATGCCCAGATGTGAATACGTTCTTGCAGGCTCCGAAGGTATCGAATCACTCTTGAAGGCCGGCAGCCCAGGCCGCTCGAGACATCGCGCCGAGCAATGGCGCGTCTTCATTGAGCACCATCTGTATTGGGATTTGCGCGAGGAGTGCGCTGAACTTTTCTTTTTCACAAAACGCCCGAAAAAAAGCGCCGTCTTCCATTTTCTTGCGAATCTTTACGGCGATGCCCCCTGCGACCCAGACGCCGCCGCGAGCCAGGGTCTTCAATGCAAAGTTCCCGGCTTCCGCGCCATACAGATCGGTCCAGAGATCAAGCGTCTCCACGCAAACCGGGCACTTTCTTTCCAGAGCCAGGCGCGTGATTTCCGGGGCAGCATCGTCTTCAAGGCCGTTGAAGCTATCGTGCCGCACGGATGCGTCAAGAAATTCGTGCAACGTGAGGAATCCGCGTCCGGATAAAATTAGCTCGACACTTACATACTCGTTGCGCTTCTTCATGTAACGCAAGAGCTCGATTTCTCGCTCGTTACGCGGCGCAAAGTCCGTATGACCGCCTTCGGTACTGGCCACCGCGTAGCGATTCCCAGTCCAAAAAAGGATGGATTCCCCCAAGCCGGTACCGGCGGCAATGAGAGCTTGAGTGGCTTTCGGTGCAGGCACGCCCCGGTTGAGAATTGAAATTTCCGATGAGCTCAACAGCGCCAGGCCGTAAGCAGTTGCTTCCAGGTCGTTCAACAAAGCTATGTGGCGATTGGCAAGCTGGGCGACCAACACGGCTCCGTCCACAGTCCAGGGTAAATTGGTTGTTTTTACGCGATTGTCGATGACCGGACCAGCCACTCCAAATCCCGCGGCTTCGATTTTTTCGTCGCCGGTTTCTTTCATTTCGGGAGAGATTTCGTTCAGAAATTTCGCGACGACGGCCTCAAAGGACGAAAATTTGCGACTATCATATCTGCGCTTGGTGATTTGCTGATATTTCCCTGCGCGAAACCGGTACGCGGCGAGATTACACTTGGTACCGCCGACATCACCGGCCAGGATCATTTGTTCCTCCCGGGATTCGGGCGCGAAGTCCCTGGACCATGAGGCGTGACTGGTTCGAGCAGCGCGGCGGCTGCCTGGTCCACCAGAAACAATTTCGATCCATCCTCGCGAGGCTGAACCATTTGCGCCGGTAATGGTGGGTCGGCTTTTCCCAACAATACGGCGCGGAGGATTTCCGCTTTTTCGGCGCCGACCACAAGAAAAACGACGCGAAGCGCCGCATCAAGCACGGGCAACGTCAAAGTCATGCGACGCGCATTGAGTTTTGCCACCGTTGGCGTGCTCACCCATCGAGAAGTTTGCCGGGTGACCCGCGTACCAGGGAAAAGCGAAGCGGTGTGGCCATCGGTGCCCAAGCCGAGCAGAATCAAATGGAATCGCGGGAAGCCACGATCGTCAAGCTCGAGATATTGTCGCAGCACTTCTTCATAGTCGTGCGCTGCGCGGCCGATATTCGGACTCTCGGCTTCCATGCGGTGAACGTTTGCCTGCGGAATGGGCACACGAAGAAGCAGCTCGCGCCGCGCCATGCCGTAGTTGCTGTCCGGATGTTCGGGAGGAACCGCGCGCTCGTCAGTCCAAAAAATGTGCACCTTGGCCCAATCCACCTGGCCACGGAATTCAGCCGAAGCGAGCATTTCGAAAAACTGACGAGGTGTGTTGCCCCCCGATATCGCGACCATAAACTTGCCGTAGCGCGAAATCGCCTGCCAGGCATAATCCACGAAGAGCCGCGCTGCCGCGCGCGCAACTTCCGTCGGATCCGGATACACAAATACCCCGGGAAGAATTTCCCGTGGTCCTGTTTTCGCTTTAAGTAGGTTTTCGCCAGTGTCGGCCATCGCGCTCCAGGAGTTCGTCGGCTTCCCGGGGACCCCACGTCCCCGCCGCGTAGTTGGGAAATTTCGGTTTGTGCGATTCAAAATACTTGAGAAGGGGATCCACCAGCGCCCAGGCTGCTTCCACCCCGTCCGCGCGGTCAAATAGGGTCGCGTCGCCTCGCATGCAATCATTAATTAAAGTCGCGTACGCGCTGCGTTCGCCCCCTCCAAATTCCTTCTGATAGCTGAAATCCATAGTCACCGTTTTCAATTTCATTTCCTGGCCCGGTAATTTTGCGTGGAAAGAAATCGAAATTCCTTCGTCGGGCTGAATGTTCAGTACCAGAGTGTTTGACGAAAGGTCCTGGCCGCGAAACACCAAGTGCGGCGCTTTCCGGAACTGAATTGCGATCTCGGTCACACGGCTCGGAAGGCGCTTGCCTGTCCGAAGATAAATCGGAACACCGGCCCAGCGCCAGTTATCGATCAGAAGTTTTGCCGCGACGAAGGTTTCCGTCGTTGAATCCTTCCGGACGCCGGGCTCTTGCCTGTACCCCGCGATGAGAGAAGAGTTCCCCGGCATGCTGCCTGGGCCGTATTGCCCGCGAACAACATCAGTCTTGATAGTCGCCTCGGTGAAAGGACGAATCGACTGCAGCACCTTAATTTTTTCGTTTCGCACAGCGGTAGCGTCAAACGCCGCGGGAGGTTCCATGGACACCAGCGAAGTCAATTGCAGCATGTGGCTTTGAATCATGTCTCGTGTCGCGCCCGTGGTTTCGTAGAATGCCGCGCGCTGCTCAACGCCGAGCGTTTCCGCAGCTGTGATTTGCACGTGGTCCACGTAGTTCCGGTTCCATAGCGGCTCAAAAATTCCGTTTCCAAAGCGCAGCACCAGCAGGTTCTGTACCGTATCTTTTCCAAGATAGTGATCGATGCGATAGACCTGCGATTCGTCGAACACTTCCAGCACGGTCTTATTCAGTTTTTGCGCCGATTCCAGGTCCCGGCCATACGGTTTCTCGATGATGATGCGAACCCAGGATTTTCCATTGGGGTGCTTGGCGAGGCCGGCCTTATGGAGTTGTTCAATGATCAGCGGATAGACATCCGGCGGCGTAGCCAGATAGAACAAACGGTTGCCATTGAGTTTGTGTTCTCGGTCCAATTCTTCCAGGCGCTGCTTCAGTTTTTTAAATGCTTCTGGATGATGATATTCACCGGCTACGTAGGCCAGGGCCTGCGCGAATTCCTTGCACTTGATTTCATCTGTCCCGGGCTCCGCGAATTTCTTTATGGAATCGATCGCCGACTCCTGAAATTTATCGTCGGTCATGGGTGTGCGTGCGAATCCGATGATTGCGAATCGACGCGCCAGGCAATTCTGCGCGGCCAAGCTGTACAGTGCCGGGATAAGTTTCCGGCGTGAAAGATCACCAGAGGCCCCAAAGATGACGATGGTGCAAGGATCCGCGGGAGTGGCCGACAGCTTTCTTGCTGGTGCTCCGGGTTTGGCGACGGTGTCTGGCTTCATTTGCTTCATCCTCACTTTTTCGCCGCCGTCTTGATCGCATGGCCGCCGAATTGATTTCTCATGGCCGCGAGCAACTTGTCCGCGTACGAATCTGTATCGCGCGAGGTCAGCCTCTGTATCAGGGACAATGTTATCACTGGCGCAGGCACATCGAGTTCGATCGCCTCTGCCACCGTCCAGCGGCCTTCGCCAGAATCCGACACATAAGGCGCTACTCCCGCCATCTCCACATTTTCTTTCAATGCAATGCTCAGCAGGTCCAGTAGCCAGGACCGCACCACGCTTCCCTTCCGCCAGATTTCGGCGATTTGGTGCATGTCGAGCGCAAATTCCTTTTTCTTTTTCAGGATCGCGAAACCCTCCGCGTACGCTTGCATCATGCCGTATTCGATTCCGTTGTGCACCATTTTGACGAAGTGCCCGGCGCCGGACGGCCCGACATGCCCCCAACCCTGGTCCTTCGCGGGCGCTAGCGTTTCAAACAAAGGCCGCAGCCGCTCGACCGTGGCCTTTTCTCCACCGACCATCATGGAGTATCCTTCTTTTAGTCCCCAGATTCCGCCGCTGGTGCCAACGTCCACGAACCCGAATCCCTGCGTCTTTAAAGCCGCCGCTCGGCGCTGCGTGTCTTTGTAATTACTGTTTCCGCCGTCGATCAGAATGTCGTCCTTGGACAAGTGCGGCAGGAGCGCCGCAATCGTTTCGTCGACTGGTGCGCCCGATGGAACCATAATCCATATAGCTCTCGGACGTGAAAGTTTCCCCGCCAGGCTCGCCAGGGAATCGGCGCCCTCGGCGCCCGCCGCAACGACCCGCGCCACCGCTGCAGGGTCACGATCGTAACCCACCAGCCGGTGTTTGCCTTGCACCAGCCGCTCCACCATATTCGCGCCCATGCGCCCCAGACCAACCATTCCGAGTTCCATTTAGCCCCCTGAATTATTTTCAGCCTACGGTCACGCCATTGGCCTGCAAATCCTGCTGCAATTGTGCGGCATTTACAAAGTGAATCGTACGCATCCCCATTTGCCGAGCGCACTCCAGGTTCAAAGCACGGTCATCGATGAAAAGACATTCCTCGGCTCGACGTTGCGTTACTTCAAGCGCCAAACGGTAAATTGCTTCATCGGGCTTCCGTATGCGCACGAAGCAGGAACTGAAAAACGCCTCAAACTCCCGGCGCAGGTTGAATTGTTCGATTCTTCTGACGTTGAGTTCAAGCGGCTCGTTGTTGATCGTTGCCAGAAGATATTTTCCCGTTTGTGCCAGCGCCGAAAGAACCGCGCGCGATTCGGGAAATTCTTCCGACTGCGCAAACATGAAGGCGATGAATTCTTCTCGCGTAAACGCGCGCTTGCGGTAGAACACCGTACGTTGCAGATAAGTATCCAGCGTGATCTGGCCCGTCTCAAACGCAGGGCTCGACAGTTCGTGCCGGTCCTGAAAATCTTCCCAGTCCAGTCCGAACTTTTTTGCGGCCTCGGCGCGGGCAGCGCGGTCCCAGCCGTTTGAGAGTATTACTCCGCCGACATCCCAGAATAGCGCCGTCACATCTCCCATCGCGCTCCCCTCTGACTCCACTTTAAGGCCCTCCTAATATCTCACAAGTTTGGATTTCGCCCGAACTTGCAGTATCGTAGTGTGAGTAATTGCTTGAGCCGATC
>Ga0070735_10001356_pt1 | contig 23847 bp, 12 predicted proteins | sample Coa_R1_FD_66443 | JGI IMG/M metagenome (GOLD analysis project Ga0070735, IMG submission 66443) | Surface soil microbial communities from Centralia Pennsylvania, which are recovering from an underground coalmine fire - Coalmine... | ecosystem: Environmental > Terrestrial > Soil > Unclassified ...
GACTGGACGGCATTTCTTCCGGATTGACGACAAAATAACCGCAAATAAAGAACTTCTGAGGCACGACAGATTGGCTCGGAAGATGCTTCAATCTTCCGGAGCAGCAGTCTGCTCGCGCCGGGTCGCGCGCGAATGACAAAGGAGATGAAGCCCATGTTCTTGCAGGATCTGCGAATCACGGCGCGTCACCTGAGCAAGTCTCCTGGTTTCAGCGCGACGGCTGTGCTGATGCTGACGCTGGGGATCGGCGCGACGACGGCCATCTTTTCGATCGTCGAGGCGGTCCTGCTGCGTCCGCTGCCATTTCCCAATCCTGAGCGGCTTGTCTCCATCTCTGACGTCCTGCAAGACGCCAAAACATCGAACGACGGCGGAGATAACGGCGTAACGTCAGTCGACATCCTCAACTACAGTCGCGACACGCACGCCTTCGAGAGTTCAGGCGGCTATCAGCAGGTTGCGTTCGAACTTTCCGGCGCCGGCGAGCCCGCCCAGATCAATGCAGCTCGATTGTCGACTGGAGCGCTGGACGCTTTGGCGGTCCAGCCGATGTTGGGGCGGTTCTTCACAAAGCAAGAAGATGATCAGCACGAGCCAGTCACGCTGATCAGTTATGGGTTCTGGCAGACGCGTTTGCAGGGCAATCCCAACGTGCTCGGAACAAAGCTTTTGTTGGACCGAAAGCCGTATCTCGTGATTGGCGTCATGCCTCGCAACTTCGAATTTCCGCTGCTGCCGGGGCGCCTGAACAACGCGGAACTCTGGGTGCCGATGAGTTTCACTTCCGAAGAAATGGGAGCGGGACAGCAGGCAAACTGGGATTTCCGGATGATCGGCAGGCTCAAGCCGGGAATCAGTTACGCTCGGGCGCAACAAGATGCAGAGAGAGTGGCGCAGGAGACGATGCGCGGCTATCCCGCGTTTATGGCGAGCCTGCACATTCGAGCGTCGGTACATTCTCTGAGAGAGGAAACCGTGTATGACGCGCGCGATCTGCTGCGAATGTTGTTTCTCGCCATTCTTGTCGTGCTGCTGATTGCGTGCGCGAATCTCGCGGGCTTGCTGCTGGTGCGGGCGATTCGACGCCGGCGCGAAATCGCGATGCGCCTGGCGCTGGGAGCGAGTTCGCTGAGACTGCTTCGCCAGTCTGTCCTCGAGAGCCTGCTGCTGAGCGTCACCGGAGGAGCGCTGGGACTCGTTCTGGCCGCGCTGGGCTTGCGGATCGGCGTGAGCTATCTGCCGGAAACGCTGCCGCGCATTGATGAGATCGGTCTGGATTGGCGGGTCGTGCTGTTTGCGGTCGGCCTCTCGCTCCTGACCGGACTCGGCTGTGGGCTCGTTCCCGCTTTCGCGGCGCTGAAGACGAACGTCAACGACACGCTCAAAGAAGGTGGCCGCAGCGGATCCAGCACGGGCCATGCCTGGATGCGCTCCGGACTGGTCGTGGGCGAAATTGCGACCGCACTCGTGCTGCTTGCCGCCGCGGGGCTTCTGCTGCGCAGTTTCGAAAAAATGCGCAATGTGGATCTCGGATTCCATCCCGATCATGTGCTGGTGGCCTGCTACTCGTTGCCCAAGCAGCGATATCCGAATCAGACGGCAGTCAACGGATTCAATCGTGAACTGATCAGCCACCTGCGGCAATTGCCCGGAGTCAAATTTGCGGGCTTCACCGAATATCTTCCAGCGCTGAGCGACGCGAACAACAGCACGTTTGTTGTGGAGGGTTACGCTCCACCCAAGGGTGCTCGCATGAACCTTGCCACCTACATCCTGACGGAAGGCGATTACCTGCAGAGCATGGGAATTCCGCTGCTCAAGGGACGGTTCTTTGCTGATAGCGACAACGGAAGCTCTCCGCTGGTGGCGATTGTGAATCGCAAGTTCGCGGAGCATTACTGGCACGATGCGGACCCGATCGGAAAGCGCTTCCGCATCGGAACGCCGGAGTCGCGGACGGAGTGGCTCACGGTCGTCGGCGAAGTGGCCGACGTAAAGGAGTATTCGCCGGACAGTCCCGACAAAGAGGAATGGTACCAGCCCGTGGAGCAGTTCGGGAGATCTCTCGCCGCACTCGGTTCCGATTACAACCTGAACGGCAACGCCGGATTCATCGCACTTAGGACGGCCGAACCTCCCGAGCAGATGGCGACTTCGCTGCGTGCGACGGTTCGTTCCATCGATTCGCAGTTGCCGTTGTCGCAGTTGCAAACCATGCAGCGCGCCGTGTCGGATAGCGAAACTCCGCGCCGCTTCCAGACCACGTTGATCTCGGCATTCGCGGCGTCAGCGTTATTTCTCGCGATTCTTGGAATCTACAGCGTGATCGCGTTTTCTGCGGCGCTTCGGGTGCAGGAAATGGCGGTCCGGATGGCACTGGGATCGCAGCGATCGGGAATTCTGCGGCTGGTTTTGCTCTCCGCGACGAAACTGGCTCTTCTCGGGTGCGTGCTTGGTCTGCTCGGCGCCGCGGCAACCTCGCGTCTGATCGATTCCCTCTTGTTCGAGGTTAGTCCGCTGGATCCGCTGGTGCTGAGCCTGTCAGCTGCATTCGTGATGACGCTCGCGATCGTAGCTTCGCTGCTTCCGGCGCAACGCGCGGCATGGTTGATCCGGTACAGGCGTTGCGGGCTGAATAGACCGATCCCGGTTGCGGAACTTCCCTTTCGTCCCGCTGTGCATCGCACTCGCTTCGGCTTTGTGACCTCACAACTTGCGACGAACGCGATCCGGGGTGATCCGCGCGAGATTATTTTTCATGATCAATTCGCGCAAAATATTGTTTTCAAAGAACTTATCGGGCTCGAGCTACCGAGAGTGCCCGCAAAATCTTGAGCCACAAACACTTACAGGTAAAATCTTGATAACGCTGGAGTTACTAGGGCTCGGGAGCTCGAATTTCCGAGGCCTGCATTCGCGGCCCGCTGTCATGATCTGGGTTCGGGGCTGTGGAAGACAAGGTCAGATGTCACAATCAGATGTGGAAAAGATTTTATCTGGAACCCGGGAGTCGGATGAGGATGCCAGCCCGATTCGCGGTTTGGAAGTTGAAAGCTATCGCCTAGTTTCGATCGCTCATTCTCGTGATAACTGCCGATAACTCATCCCTCTGCGGATAAGGATTGAGGGTCAGGCAGTTTTTGTGAGGGCGGCGTGAATTCGCTGGGCTGCGATTGCATCCTCGCCGGGCTGCAACATCCAGACTCCCACCACGAGGGTATTTGCGTCCGCGGGAATGCCCTGATTCGGCTTCTGCCCGGTATTCGGATTCAGTTCGATCGAAGGTGTTCCAGCCCGCAATTCTTGAACGATCTGGGCGGTGGTCTTTCCAATCACCGCCGGATCGAACCGTATCAGAAGATGCGGAACGTGGTTGGCAATCCTTGGCACTACAGTCTCGGTTTTGACCGATGGAATGCCTCTCATTGCATCAGCAATGAGGTCGGCGCGTTTCTGATAATCGCCCTGCATCGATTCTTCGGTATGCGAGAGGACCCAATCCACCGCCGCGACCATGCCCACAATTTGTTCCTTCGCTACCTTCATCCCACGGCCAACACCGTCTGCCGGATTATTGTTCACCTGCGCCAGGTCGGTCAGCACCTTCCGGCCAAGCAATAGTCCCGCATTCTGCGGGCCGCGCATTCCCTTGCCTCCAGAGAAAGCCACAAGGTCGAAGCCCATGCCCGTGTACTTCCATAAATTCGAGATCGGAGGCATGTCGGCCGCCGCGTCCAGATGGCAGGGAATCTTGTACTCATGCGCCACGCGCAGCCACTCTTCGCGGCCAATCTGCGCGGTTCCCGCGATCCCATCTTCGTCCTCGGCAGCATTGAAAAAATTCGTCATGACTGCGTTGCCGGCGGCGCACGCGCGCTTGTAGTCGTCGAGCGTCACCACCTCGGTCACCCGCGCGCCACACAAATACAAGGCTCGGTCATATTCGTAACGGTGCGCCCGCTGCACAATCACCTGATTCTTCATGCCGTCAATAGCTTGCGGCATGTCGAAGATGCTGGCATTGTTTGCATACTGCAGGCAGGCGGCAGCTGCCAGAGTGATCGCACCCGAAGCACCTGAGGTCACCACCGCGCCCTCGCACCGGAGGCGCCGCGCAATATACTCGCCGGCCTTCTGCTGCAAATCGCGCAAAACCACGGGGTGAAGGGCTGACTTCTGCACGGCCGCCAGAACCTCCGGAGGCATGCATGCGGCGGTCAGAGTCGTATAGGTTCCGGCCGCATTGATGATTGTCCGCACGCCGAGCTTAGCGTAGTAGTCCTCGCCATCTGTTGGCGCCTCGGATGCCGCGGCAGATGAATGCGCCCTGGCGGAGGAAATGAATGGCGCCAGTCCGAGTCCCGCAGCGAGCGAACTGGAGAGACGAAAGAAACCGCGACGGGAAAAGAAGCCTGGAGATGATTGAGTGGTTTCGGACATTGATCGCTCCCTATAGCCGTTGGTGGAAAGATTTTCGCATGGAAAACTGGTTCTAAAAAGTGCCACAGCTGTTGGTCATGAATTCGTAAGGGATTCGTTGCTCCATAAATAAGGAGGCATGGGGAACCTTGAACCACCAACACGTTTTTACGCTTGATGAGTGCGTCTGCCCTGAGGTTTTCTGTTGTGAATCCTACACTCCTATGAAGCCTGGCTACAGTAAAACCTGTATTCAAAATGAGCGTGTGTCTTCGATAGGTTGGGAATGTCTCCTGAAGAGAAGCGGATTGCAATCGACGTTCTCTTTCCGTCCTGGGTTGAGTCTGCACCAAGACGTTCTCTTTCCGTCCTGGGTTGAGTCTGCACCAAAAGGTAACGAGGGAACATTAGTTGTTGGCAGTCACCGGTCGAGCTGGGTGTCTGCGTACGGGTATTTCAAGAGGACAAACACAAATGAGCACAGTTCCAATCGATCGTAAAAATCTGGCCCTATTTTCGATTCTCGCCGAGAGTCAGGAAGAGATCGTGTCCGATTGGATCCGCGAGATGACTGGCGCGACGCGGCGGACCGACCTGATGAAAGAGTCGGAATTAAGGATGCAGTGCACCGAAGTTCTTCGAGCGATGAATCATGCGCTGGAAAGGGCCGGCGCAGATTTCCGGTCTGACGCCTGGGAGCCGGTTCGAGGAATGTTGAGCGAGATCTCGCGAAGCCGCGCGCAGCAGGGGTTTTCTCCGGCGGAGACCGCTATGTTCGTGTTCTCGGTGAAGAAGCCGCTCTTCGCACACATTCGCCGAGCGTACAAAAACGACCCGGAGGGCTTTGCCGATGAGACATGGATTACCACGGAACTGCTGGATGCGATGGGGCTTTACACGACCGAGGCGTACCAGAAATCGCGCGAAGAGGTAATCAAGCGCCAGCAGGAAGAATTGCTGGAGCTTTCGACTCCGGTGGTGAAGTTGTGGGAAGGAATTCTGGCGTTGCCGGTGATTGGCACGCTGGACAGCGCCCGCACCCAGGTGGTGATGGAGTCGCTGCTGCAGGCAATAGTGCAGACGAACTCGAAGGTCGCGATCATCGACATTACTGGAGTTCCCACCGTCGATACCGTGGTTGCGCAGCATCTGCTGAAGACGGTAACGGCGGCGCGGCTGATGGGCGCGGATTGCATCATCAGCGGGGTGCGTCCGCAGATTGCGCAAACCATCGTCCACCTTGGAATCAACCTTCTGGATATCACGACGAAAGCCAGCCTCGCAGCGGCTTTCCGGCTGGCGCTGGACCGGACGGGTTTCACTTTTGTGCAGGATGGCAGAAAGGCGTAGGAGTTCCGTGGAAAAGATCCCTATTTTGAAGATGGGCGATTTCCTGCTGGTCACGATCCAGGTGGACATGCACGACCGTCTGGCGATGGCGCTGCAGGACGACCTGACGCAGATGATTAATGAGACGGAGGCGCGCGGAGTTCTGATCGACATATCCAGCCTGGAAATTGTGGACTCGTTTATCGGCCGCATGCTGGGGAAGATCGCGGCGATGTCGCGGATACTCGATGCGCAGACCGTGGTGGTTGGCATGCAGCCGGCGGTAGCCATCACGATCGTGGAGCTTGGATTGTCCTTACCCGGAGTACGGACGGCGCTCAACGTAGACGCGGGCATGGAGATTTTGCGGTCGGCGGTGGATGGGGCGAAGAGGACGAATGGCAGTCGTCTCAACTGAAACCGTACCGGTGAAAACTGAGCCCGACGTGGTCGCCGTGCGCCGGAGGGTGCGGGAAGTATCTGCGCAAATGGGCTTCAGCCTTGTGGACCAGACAAAAGTCGTCACCGCAGCCAGCGAACTGGCGCGGAATACGATCATCCACGGTGGCGGAGGCAGGCTCTGCCTTGAGACCTTGAATGGTCCGCGTCGGGGACTGCGGCTGACATTTGAAGACAACGGTCCCGGCATCCCCGACATCGAACTCGCGCTTCGGGATGGATTCACGACTGGTTCGGGATTAGGCCTTGGTCTTGGAGGATCGAAGCGGTTAGTGAATGAATTTGAGATTTTTTCGCGTCCGGGCGAAGGCACGAAGGTCGTCGTTACGCGTTGGAAGTAAACCGAAGATGTTGATTCCAGTTACGGAACCGAGCCAGGCAGGAGACGCCCGCAGACGCGCGATCGCGCTCGCCGAAGATCTGCGCTTAGACGAAGGTTGTTGCGGCGCGGTGGCCCTCGCCGCGACTGAAATGGCTACGAATCTCGTGAAACATGCGGGGGGCGGCCACCTTCTGCTGCAACGCGTGGGGACGAACGGCAGTTCCGGAATAAGGATCATCAGCGTCGACAAAGGGCCCGGAATTCGCGACATCGGAAGCGCGCTGAGCGACGGCCACTCTACCAGCGGCACACTCGGAAGCGGGTTGGGAGCGATTCAGCGGTCATCGAGCGGACTGCACCTTTACTCGATGCCACATTCGGGCGCGGTGGTATCGGCGGAGTTTTACAGCCGTGAGGCAAAGCATTCGAGTAATGGGATGCAGTTTGAGATTGGCTTTGTGTCGGAGCCGATCGCTGGTGAGGACGTTTGCGGCGATGGTTGGGCTGGACGTCCGTTTCGGGATGGCTTACGTCTGATGGTGGTTGATGGCCTCGGACATGGAGTGCTGGCCGCCGATGCCGCGCGGGAAGCGGAGCGGATCTTTGACCGGAGCCAGCATGAATCGCTGACGATGGTTCTGCAGGACACGAATCTGGCGCTCCGGAAGACTCGCGGGGCGGCGTTCGGGCTGGCGCAGGTAAATCTCGAGCGGGGTCTTTTGAGTTTTGTGGGCGTGGGGAATGTCGCGACCAGCGTTGTAGCGCCGGGCGTGAGCCGGAGTCTCGCTTCGCATAACGGAATTCTTGGCCAGCATATGGAACGCGTGCAGGAATTCACGGTTCCGTGGAACGAAAATTCCGTGCTGGTGATGCACTCTGACGGATTAGGAAGCCGGTGGGATCTGGACAGGTATCCCGGGATATGGAGCAAGCATCCAGCGGTCATCGCTGCGTTGCTTCATCGTGATTTTTGTCGCGGCCGCGATGATGTGACCGTCGTCGTTGCCAAGCGGGCGGCCGCAGGATGAAAGGAAGCATGGCACTCAACCTTCTCACGGTGGATATCCGACTGGAGAACGACGTCGTGCTGGTGCGACAAAAAGCCCGTGCGCTCGCGGCTGGCCTTAAATTCGACTCGCAGGATCAGACCAGAATCGCGACGGCCGTTTCGGAGATCGCGCGCAATACGTTTCAGTACGCCGGAGGGGGACAGGCGGAGTTCCGTCTGGAAGAGCGTCCGGAGAAGATGCTGATGATTACCCTGCGGGACAAAGGCAAAGGGATTCCGGATCTAGAGAAGATCATGGATGGGCAGTATGTGTCGCAGACAGGAATGGGCGTCGGACTGCTTGGCGCCCGGCGGTTGATGGATTATTTCGACATTCAGTCAAGCGCGGAACACGGTACTACTGTCGTTTTAGGTAAAAAGGTACCCGCGAGGTTTGGGCGATTCGATCCGAAGGATCTGGATCGGGCGCTCGCGGCGGTTGAACAGTCGTCGAAGGATCCTTACGAAGAGCTGAAACAGCAAAACAAAGAATTGATGGAAGCGCTGGAGGAACTGCGGGAGAGCCAGAGCGAGCTTGCGCAATTAAATCGTGAACTGGATGAGACGAATCGTGGAGTGGTGGCTCTATATGCGGAATTGAATGACAAGGCCGATTTTCTGCAGCGCGCGTCAGAACTGAAGAGCCACTTCTTGTCGAACATGAGCCATGAGTTCCGCACTCCGTTGAACTCGATCACGGCTTTAAGCGGGATCCTGCTGGATCGATTGGACGGCGACCTTACGGCGGAGCAGGAGAAGCAGATTCGGTTTATTCGGGACTCCGCGCACGGATTGACTGAACTCGTGAACGACCTGCTGGATCTGGCGAAGGTGGAGGCCGGGAAGGTCAGCATTCGTCCAAATGTGTTTGAAGTTGAAGGATTGTTTGCTGCACTGCGCGGAATGCTGAAGCCGCTGCTGAGCCAAAACTCTTCGGTCAATCTTGTATTTGAAGATCCGGTTGCGATCCCAGAGTTGTTTACGGACGAGCCCAAGGTGTCGCAGATTCTGCGTAATTTCATCAGTAATGCGTTGAAGTTCACGGAGCGCGGCGAGGTACGGGTTGCAGTTGAGAGGGGCTCCGGTGCGGACGTGATTTTTTCCGTGTCGGATACGGGTATCGGAATTGCGCCTGAGGATCAAGACAAGATCTTTCAGGAGTGGACTCAGCTCGATGGAATAATGCAGAAGACTGTTAAAGGCACTGGGCTGGGCCTGCCGCTCTCACGCAAGTTTGCGCAGCTGTTGGGTGGCGACGTTTACGTGAAGAGTGAACAGGGCGTCGGGTCGACCTTTTATGCCGTTATTCCTATGCGCTTTAGCGGGGCGACCGATGTGGCGTTCGTTCCGGAACTAAGGCGGGAGATCGATTCGAAGCGGAAACCTGTGCTGGTGGTCGAGGATAATCGCGAGGCGCTGTTTGTCTACGACAAATATCTTAAGGGAAGCGAGTTCCAGGTTGTTCCAGCGCACAGCTTGAAAGAGGCCCGCGCCGCGCTGCGTGAATTCAGACCAGCGGCGATCATCCTGGATGTTCTGCTACAAGGGGAACACTCGTGGGAGCTGCTGCTGGAGTTGAAGCAAAATCCCGGGACCGCGACGATTCCCGTCTATGTCGTGACGATCGTCGAGAATCGGGAAAAGGCTCTGTCGCTAGGAGCCGACGGATTTCACGCTAAGCCGGTGGAGCGCAACTGGCTTGTGCAGCAACTGCAGGCGGTCGATCACGTTGTTCGAAAACGCCTGTTGGTGATCGACGACGATGAGATCTCGCGCTATCTGGTGCGGACCGTCATTGGAAGTTCTCATTTTTCGTACATCGAAGCGTCTACAGCAAAAGATGGCCTTCATCTGGCAAAAAAAATGAAACCCGACGCCATCATACTGGATTTGAATATGCCGGACCTTTCAGGATTTGAAGTACTGAAGCGGCTCAAAGCCGAGCCGAGCAGCGAGAATATACCGATTGTTATTTTTACCTCAAAAATATTGAACGACGACGAGCGCAAGAGGCTGACGGACGCAGTTGCAATCATTTCCAAGGCGAGCGAATCGCGTGAGGATTCTTTTGAGAGATTCGTCGCTGCATTCCGCGCGGCTGGAATAACTTTCGGGCAGAGCGCCGGTGAGGTTCATCAACATGTCTGATGCAATCGCACTTCGCAGCGCAATCAAGTGGCAGGATTTCAGGGGATCGCCTGTCAATAATAGCCAGGTCAAAATACTCGCAGTCGACGACAATGAGGCATTGCGGTACTCGCTGGTGCGCTCGTTGCGCGAGGCTGGATATCAGGTCATTGAAGCAAAGAACGGTACTGAGGCGCTGGCGCTGGTGAAGCAACTCCCGGATCTGGTGACTCTGGATGTGAATCTTCCGGATCTCCACGGTTTTGATGTTTGCAGGCAGATCAAGTCCGATCCGCTCACGGCGCATATTCCGGTGCTGCATCTTTCGTCTACTTTTGTGGATCCCGACGCGCGCGTACAGGGATTGAGCAGCGGAGCAGACGCTTATCTTGCGGAGCCGATCGACCGCGCCGAGTTAGTTGCGACAGTCGCAGCTCTGCTTCGCCTCAAGAATGCGGAGAACGCAGCCCGGCAGCAAGCCGAAGCTGCGGAACTGGCCCGCACGGAGCTCGCACTTGCAAATGCAAAACTGGAAGAACGCGTCAAGGAACGCACCTCAGAACTGCAGCTGGCGAACGAGAGTCTGCGGGAATTGTCGATTCGTGTATTGCAGACGCAAGATGCAGAACGAAAACGCATTGCCCGGGAGTTGCACGATAGTGCGGGACAATTGCTGGCGGCCATCAAGATGAGCACCGCCGCGCTGATGAGCGACCCCTCTGGCCTGAGCGCCAGTGCCGCGAAGACCGTTGCCGATATCGACAAAATGACAGACGAAACTCTCCGGGGAATTCGAACGATCTCTCATTTGCTGCATCCTCCATTGCTGGATGAGTCCGGATTGTCTTCGGCGTTGCGTTGGTACGTCGAGGAATTCGGGGAGCGCAGCGGCATCCAGGTCCAGCTGGAATGTTCGCCGGAGTTGCCAAGGTTCTCGCCGGAGATTGAAACCTCCATCTTTCGCATCGTCCAGGAGTCCCTGGGGAACATCCACCGGCACTCTGAGAGCAATACGGCCTTGATTCGCTTGAACGTGGAGTCCGGGGCCATTCAACTGGAAGTGGAGGACAAGGGGCGCGGGATTCCGGAGGCACGGCTTCGTGAGCTGAACAGCGGGGCGCGCGGGGGCGTGGGGATCCGCGGGATGCACGAGCGTGTCAGCCAGTTCGGAGGCAAATTGTTCGTGGAATCGAAGGACCGCGGCACAACGATTCGCGCAACTGTGCCGTTTCAGCGATTGTAAAGGTGTGTGCGCGGGACAGCTCCTAAATTATCTCCGCTTAAAACTCTAATCCTTTCATAAACTTCTGCATTGATATCCATTTGAGCCGGCATGCATTGCCCTCGAACCGGCTTTGCCGCATCTTTGAGCCAAGTAGAGCAGCTCGGATCTGCTGATAACGGTCTGGCCCATTGCTTGGGGCACTCGACGGATCTGATCAGAGGACGGCGTTATGTATCCGAATCCAAGGGCTCACCGGTTCACCATCCGGCGGCGACCCAATTTAGAGCAGTCATCCGAGAATCGTCCTACCCCAAAGCCATCCCTCCACAAGGCACTCGTGGGTGGGGCGGTACTATGCCTCCTGTTGGGAGCGCGATCAGAGCTCGCAGCGCAGGACGTAGCTTACCCTACAAATTCGCAACAGAATTATTCCCAGGATCAGCCTTACTCACCCCAGAGTTACTCACCGGACGAGCAGCAGCCTGCGCCGATACAGCAGCCGCTGAACTCAGATCAGGTGGAGCAGTTAGTGGCTCCCATTGCTCTGTATCCGGATCCACTGGTAGCACAAATTCTGGCGGCATCGACTTATCCTCAGCAGGTGCAGGCGGCGGATCAGTGGCGGCAGGAGCGGGCTGGCGCGCCTCCGGAGCAGATTGCGGCGGAGGCTGACGCACAGCCATGGGACCCGAGCGTGAAGGCTTTAACGGCATTCCCGCAGGTGCTGGCGCAGATGGATCGTAACTTGCAATGGACAACCGATCTCGGGAACGCTTACTACAACCAGCCGCAAGATTTGTTGGAGGCGGTGCAGGTGATGCGCAGGCGGGCGCAGGCTGCCGGAAATCTGCAAAGCACTCCGCAGGAAGTCGTGCGCGACAATCCTGGGTACATCGAGGTGGTCCCAGCCAATCCGCAGGTGGTGTATGTACCGGCCTACAATCCGTGGACGATCTATGGTGATCCGGTCACACCTTACCCGGGGTTCTCAGCTCTGGGTGTTCTCGGAGACATTTTGGAGGCTCCGCTGCAGTTTGGCGCAGGGATCGCGATGGCAGCGTTCTCGAGTACGCCGTGGGGCTGGCTGGCGTGGGGGCTGGATTGGCTTGGCCACGAGTTGCTGTTTGATCACTCCGAGTACTATTGCCACAGCGATTCGGTCGTTGATTGGGGTTTTGGACACAGGGGGTTTTACGCGTACGGCGGACGAGGAGGTTTTGGACGTGGCTGGGAGCACAGAGGAATGCGTGGCGGAGGCTGGCGTGGAGCAGGAGGCCGCTGGCACGGAGGAAGATTTGCGGGCAAGTCGTCGGGGCGCGGCGGGATGGGAAACCGAGGCGGTTGGCATTCATTCTCACGCGGGAACGCTTTTGCGGGAAATTCTCGCGGGTGGAATTCTTTCAGGGGCGGCAACGCATTCGCGGGCAATTCTCGGGGTTGGAATTCCTTTTCACGTGGGAACGGCTCCTCGAACAACTGGAGAGCGGGCTCGTCCGGATTCCGTGGATTCAAGGCTGTGCGTGGTGGTATGAACAGCCGGGGATTTGGCAATTCGTTCCAGAATAGCCGGTCGACGTATGCTGGGAATTTTCATCGGGCTCCTGCCAACGGTTTTCGGGGGAACGGATTCGGGAGTTGGTCTTCCGGTAGATCGTCCTCGCACTTTGGGTCTTATAAACCGTCGCGCGGATCGTGGGGCGGGTGGGGCGGCTCTCATGGACAGCGAGGATTTGGGAACGGGAGTTCGCAAAAAGCCCTTGGCGGGAGGGGCTGGGGCGGATTCGGCTCTCATGGCGGCGGTCACGCACCGAAAGGGTTCGGCGGCGGGGGACACTTCGGCGGGGGACATTCATTTGGGGGTGGGCATTTCGGGGGTGGGCACTCATTCGGTGGAGGGCATTCTTTTGGTGGCGGGCACTCGCATGGTGGCGGGCACTCGGGTGGTCACGGTGGCGGGCATCGCCGGTAAAAGTGTCTGATTCACATTCCGGAGTCAAACGCACCTTCAAGCTAACTCGTCAGAGTATCGGGCTGCCTGCCGAGAAATCCCCACTCCTGGCAAAATCAGCCAGAAGTGGGGGCACCCTGTTCATCTCCGCACTTGATCTTTTTTGGTACCAAAAGACATTCCCTTGGCGAGCTTTCCCTTCCAATTCTTCTCTTTCTAGATTTGTATGAATCCGGTATTGTTGGGTTCCGCGAACGAAGCACGGAACAGCGGAGGTCATTTGATCTCTGCCGTTCCGATGCGTTTGCGATGGCCGGCGCCCAAGCTGGTTGAGAATACAACTCGGGGAGAGTCATTGATGCGAATCCAGCGTTTCGTATCGCGCAGTTTTGTTCTTCTTGTCGCTCCGCTGATTTCAGCGCAAACCAGTTCACTCAAACCCGCCGATACCGCACAGCTCGCGGGTTACACGGTTACTTCGTCGAAGTCAGAGCACGATTGGGAAAAAAAGTTTCTGGACGGAGTTGTGAGCGACAACGTAAAGGAGAATATGCGGCGGTTGAGCGCGCGTCCTCATCATGTAGGGTCGCCGTATGACAAGGACAACGCGGAATGGATTCTTGGAAAATTTAAGGAGTGGGGATTTGACGCGCACATCGAGACCTTCAATGTATTGTTTCCGACGCCGAAGGAGCGAGTGGTCGAACTTTTGGAGCCGACACGCTTCAAAGCGAAACTGCAGGAACCGGCTGTTCCTGCGGATCCGACCAGCGGACAGACTTCGGAGCAGTTGCCAACCTACAACGCATATTCCATCGATGGGGATGTGACGGCTCCGCTGGTCTACGTCAATTACGGGACTCGCGAGGACTATGAACAGCTAGATCGTTTGGGAATTTCCGTCAAGGGGGCGATCGTCATCGCCCGCTATGGTGCGGCGTGGCGCGGGATCAAACCGAAAGTTGCGGCACAGCATGGTGCGGCGGGATGCATCATTTATTCCGATCCGCGGGATGATGGTTACTTCGAAGGAGATGAATATCCGAATGGCGGGTGGCGACCCAGAGAAGGAGTGCAGCGCGGCAGCGTGATGGATACGGATTATCCGGGAGATCCGCTGACACCGGGCGTTGGAGCTACGGCCGATGCGAAGCGGCTTTCGATCAGCGAGGCGAAGACGATCACGAAAATTCCTGTCTTGCCGATTTCGTATGGGGACGCTTTGCCGCTGCTTTCCGCTCTCGGCGGCCCGGTTGCTCCAGAGCCATGGAGAGGTGGTCTGCCGATCACTTATCACATTGGGCCGGGCCCAGCGAAGGTTCATCTGAAGGTTGCATCGAACTGGGATCTGAAGCCGATCTATGACGTCATCGCTACGATGCGCGGGGTGGATGCTCCGGATCAGTGGGTGATTCGTGGGAATCACCACGATGCATGGGTGAACGGAGCGGACGATCCGGTATCGGGTATGTCGGTTGTGCTCGAGGAAGCGCGCGAATTGGGTGAACTGCACAAGCAGGGATGGACTCCGAAGCGGACGATTATGTATTGCGCATGGGATGGCGAAGAGCCGGGATTACTCGGATCGACCGAGTGGGTGGAGGAGCATGGCAGCGATCTGGCGCAGCACGCGGTCGCTTACATAAATTCGGACAGCAACGGGCGGGGATTTTTCCACGCTTCGGGCTCACACGACCTCGAAAAGCTCATGAATGACGTTGCGCGTGAAGTTAATGATCCGGAGAAAAATATTTCCGTCTGGCAGCGGGCGCGATTAGCGCGGATCGCGAATGCGAAAACGCAGGAGGAGCGTGACGAAATCCGAAAACGGGCTGAATGGCGGATCGGCGCGCTGGGAGATGGTTCGGACTATACCGCATTCCTGGATCATGCAGGAGTGCCGGCAGTGAATATCGGGTATGGCGGGGAAAACGATGCGGACGCTTACCACTCCATTTATGACGACTTCTACTGGTACACGCACTTCATGGATACCGATTTTGTCTACGGACGTGCGCTCGCCCAGACTGGCGGCACAACAGTGATGCGTCTCGCCGATGCCGATTTGATTCCGTATGAATACACGGGCATGGCGGACACGATCGGAAGATATGTAAGTGAGTTGGAAAAGCAGCTGAAACAAAAGCAGGACGAAGCTAAAGAACGCGATCTTGAACTGAAAGAAGGAGTGTTTTCGGCCGTAGCGGATCCGAGGAAGACTTCCGTGCCACCTCCCAAGGAGATCGTGCCGCCCTACATGAACTTTGCGCCTTTGCAGAACGCGGTGGAGTCGCTCAAGAAAAGTGCCGAGCGGTATCAGGCGGCAGCGGCGAAATGGCAGGGGGAAGGCGCGCCGGCAATTTCACCGCAGGCGCTGGAAGCCATCAACACGAATTTGATTCGCGTCCAGCGGAGTTTTCTATCGGAGAAGGGGCTGCCGGAACGGCCATGGTTCAAGAATCAGGTGTACGCTCCGGGAGCTTATACGGGCTATGGTGCGAAGCCGCTGGCGGCTGTCCGCGAATATATGGACGAGAAGCGATGGGCGGATGCAGATGGGCAGGTTCCGAATGTCGCGAAGATCCTGGAGGATGGAGCGGCGGCTATCAGTAGAGTAGCTGATCAGTTGGAGGCAGCGGAGACAGGAAGCCACTGATCGTTTCAGTCAATTTTCAATCCCGCTATTAATAAGGAGCGGAGTCACGCCGGCTCCTTTTCTTTTCTGTCTTAGTTGTGACGTTCGGAACTTTCCCCATCCCATCGGAGTCAGTCAATATTGGGTTGGTGTGCTCCTCGCTGGCTACGGCTCTCGGGCGAGACACGCGCTATGATTTTCTATTTCGAAAACGACGACTGAACGAGTAGATTTATGACCCCTGGGAACGTCGTGGAAACTCATTGATTTTCTATAACTTTGGGCGGTCTCAGAATAGTAGTCTGCAAGTCCGGCTCCTGATGGCGTTCTCCAAGCGGAGGGACGAACAGGGCCAAAGCATTGCTAACGGAGAGACCATGGAAAGTCCCAAGAGGGAGTTCCAACTCGCCAGATTCGTCTCTTTCATTAATTTCACCGTTCTAGTAATCACGGCCGTATTTGCTATTCCGCCTGCGCAAGTGCAAGGCAGTTCGCATTCTCCAGCCGCAATTTATTCCCGTGGCGCCTTGCGCGTGACAATTCCATATAGCGGTCCAAGGGCGGGAAGCGGACGCCTCATTATCGAAATCCTCGACCCCGACGACAAGGTCCTGGGCCGTATAGAGCGACAGGTGACTGTCTCGGCGGGATCAGGACGCTGGAAAGATGAGATCGAGCTGGCAAAATCTCTCCCTTTGGAAGACTTGATATGGCAGCGACTCCACTATCGCTTTGAGTATGACGAGAATGGCAAAACTGCGATCGAAGGGATTGTATCCATATCGGAAATCCTGCAAAGGCCGGTGATACGCGTGCTGGGGCAGCAGGCATATTTATCAGGCAGTCTGGCCGGTGTACGGATCATCATTACCGATTCGGACGATCAGCCCATCGCCGGAAACGTGAGCGTTGATCTGGTTGGTGCCGGCAAGAAGTCGAAACATCTTTTCATTGGCCATTTCAACCGGCGCGGAACAACTGAGGCGCAGTTCCGGCTTCCACGCGGCGTCATCGGCGATTACCAACTTCGTTATGTAGCAGATACTCCGATCGGTTCGACCGAGCTCACTCAACCGGTCCACCTGCAAGAGAAGACTTCGATCCTACTTACGACGGAAAAACCAATCTATCAGCCGGGGCAGACGATTCATGTGCGAGCCCTTGCGCTCGACCGCTCGAATCATGAAGCGTCAGCGAAACGCAAGTTGACCTTCGAACTTGAGGATTCGCGCGGCAACAAGGTTTTTAAGAAGACGACAGAGACTGACGGCTTCGGCGTTGCCTCGGCCGAGTTTAGTTTGGCGGATGAAGTAAACCTGGGCACATATCACGCGCGCGCCTTAATGGGTGATCCTGACGCACCAGCAAATCGGGCGGAGAGGGCACTTAACGTGGAGCGCTATGTGCTTCCGAAATTCAAGGTTGGAGTGGATCTCACCGAGAGTGGAGAGAAAGCAAAGCACGGCTATCAGGCCGGCGACCGCGTCACCGGTACAGTACGCGCAAATTATTTCTTCGGAAAGCCAGTCGAAAATGCGGATGTGACTGTGAGGACGGAGGCGTTGGATGTCGCTCTGTTTCAGGCGGGATCGATTCAGGGCAAGACAGATTCCGAGGGATCCTTTCATTTTGACCTTGAGATTCCGAAATACTTTGTGGGGCGTCCTTTGAATCATGGCGCCTCGCCTGTGTTGGTTGAAGCCAGCGTGAAAGATAATGCCGGGCATTCTGAGACTCGAGGGGAGCCCATCTTCGTCAGCGAGTCGCCTTTCATGTTCACCGCAATCCCTGAGGGAGGAACTCTAATTCCGGGATTCGCGAACCAGGTGTTTGTACTGGCCTCGTACCCGGACGGCACGCCGGTGAAGGCGCGGATGACGATTCACGCGGGGGATAATCCGGATCAGGACGTTACAACTGATGATGGTGGAATCGCCATGGTCAGCATTACGCCCTCGGGTGACGGCGAATTTATTGACATCGCAGCGGCTGACCAGGATGGCAACCGCACCGTGAGCCAGGTGAAATTGGACGTCCGAACGAACCAGGAACAGGTTTTACTTCGAACGGAACGAGCGTTATATCGAGCGGGCGACCCCATTCAGCTCAAGATTTTCTCCACGCGGAAAAGGGGCACAGTTTATCTGGACATTGTTCGAGAGGGGCAGACACTGCTCACTCGCGACGTGGACATTCAGAATGGAGAAGCAGAACTATCGATCACTGCGACTCCTGAGATGGCAGGGACGCTGGATCTGGACGCGTACGTTTTCGGCGCCGACATCCGGCCGGTAGCGGACCATCGACTCATCTTTGTGCAACCGGCAGACGAACTGAAGATTGAGACGGTCGCGGACGCGCAAGTGTACAAACCGGGAGCCGATGCCCGAGTGGATTTTCACGTGACCAACTCGCGCGGTGCAGGCGTACAAGCGGCGTTGGGTCTCCAGATTGTGGATGAAGCGGTGTTTGCCCTCGCAGAAGAACGGCCGGGATTCGCCAAGGTGTTTTTCTATCTTGAACAAGAACTGATGAAGCCGCGGTATGAGATTCACACGATCGCGATGCCGGATATCGTGGAACCGGTTCCGGCGTTGCAGAGCGAACGGCGGCAGATGGCGGCGCGGGCCTTGTTTTCGGCGACCGAGATAACTCGTCCGGACAATTTTGATGTTGAACTCGGTAAAGACTTGCCGATGAACAAGTATTGGGAATATTCGCAACGTTATCGCGCACGCCTGCAGAAACAGGTTGGTCTCTTGGCAGAGGATCTGAATCGCGCTTTCAGGGAAGACCGAAAGAACACGAATCCACGTCAGGTCTACGCGCGGCTGGCGAAACATGGGGGCCCAGAGTTTCGTGATCCGTGGGGTACAACGCTCGAACTGGAGCCTTTGGCGTGGGACACTACAAAGACATTTTTTGTCGTGCACAGCGCGGGTCCGGACAGGAAATTCAAAACGGCGGACGATCTTCAAGCCAATCTGTTGATTCGGCGCAAGAGGATTGATTCAGGGCGTACACCAATCGCCTTCAAGATCGAGCATACGGTCGGGGCGAATCGAGTGGCGGAGATTGTTGGAACGGTTCTCGACCCGTCAGGAGCAGTTGTTGCTGAAGCGACAGTCGTACTGCGTGATCCCAAAGGCAGGAAAATTCGCAGGACAATAACGAGCGCGTCGGGTCAGTTCCATTTTGCGGCACTGCCGGCGGGAGACTACGTTGTCGAAGTGGTCAGGTCTGGATTTCGAACCGCATCGCAGGCAATCACACTCAATCTTCAGGATCGCGCCGTGCTGTCGGCGAGATTGTCCATTGGGGAAGCCGTCCAGACTGTCGAGGTCAGAGCAGAGGCGCCAATACTCCAGACAATGGCCGGCGCCATTGGCGGTGTCGCAGGCGGCGTACCGGGCGGGCAGATGGGTGGCGTGTTTGGCGGTCTAGGGCTTTCCAAAATGCTGCCAGCAGTACGCTCGTATTTCCCGGAGTCGCTGTACGTGAATCCTGAAATCATCACAGACCGCGATGGACGGGCGAGCATCGGCATTCCGATGGCCGACTCCATTACGACATGGCGAATGGCAATGATCGCCTCAACACAGCACGGAGCGCTCGGCACTGCGACTTCGTCGTTGAAGGTATTTCAGGATTTCTTTGTCGACCTTGATCTTCCGGTCACCCTTACTCAGGGAGACCGCGTTACGATTCCGGTTGCAATTTACAACTACTCGGGGTCATCTGGAGAGGTCAAGCTGCATCTTGAACCGGGAGATTGGTTTTCTCTCGTGGATGACAGTGCGGACAAGGCCGTTGTGCTGAATTCGTCCCGCGTCGCTGGTTCGCAATTCTCCCTGCAGGCGAACCGAATCGGCAAATACAAGCTCACGCTGCTGGCGCGAATGAAAGACGATCCGGCACACGCCGATGTGGTCGTGCGGGAAATCGAGGTGATTCCGAACGGTCGAGAACAGGCGGTGGTATTCAATGGACGTCTGGACAATGCGGTCCAGCACCAAATCACATTCCCGGCCGGTTCGTTACCCGATGCCAGCAAGATCGTGGTGCGACTCTATCCGAGCCCTATCAGCCAGATCGTTGAGGGGATGGATAGCATACTGCACATGCCAGGCGGCTGCTTCGAACAAACTTCTTCGACGACCTATCCCAATGTGCTCGCGCTCGATTACATGAAGCGCACGAAGAGGCTCACAACCGAGATTCATGCGAAGGCCGAAGGCTTCATTTCCACCGGTTATCAGCGACTGCTGACATTTGAAGTTCCGGGAGGCGGATTCTCGTGGTTCGGAGACGCCCCGGCGAACAAGATTCTTACCGCGTATGGACTGATGGAGTTTCATGACATGTCGAAGGTGTACGAGATAGATCCGAAGCTCGTGCGGCGCACACAAGAATGGCTGGCTGGGCAGCAACTGTCTGACGGGAGCTGGAAGCCGGATGCGGATAACATCCATGACGGTGCCACGGATCGTTACGACTCGGATGTACTACGGATCACTGCCTACATCGCGTGGGCGCTCCAGAATACGGAGTATGACGAGCCTGCAGTGGACCGCGCAGTGGACTTTGTAGAAAAGCACATGGATCATGTATCTGATGCGTACACGCTCGCTATCATTGCGAATTTGGCCGCCGATTACGGTGATAATCGCGAGTTCACGTCGCGTGCGGTTCAACAGCTTCTGGATGCGCGGGTCGAGAAGGGCGAACAGGTCTGGTGGACCACCGATGAAACGGGCGTGTACGGGACAGGCGAGAGCGCATCCGTGGAAACGACGGGGCTCGCGGTACAGGCATTATTGAGCTCAGGGGAATCGTCGGGCGTGGCGCGGAAAGCTCTTACCTACCTCATCTCAAAGAAAGACGCCAGTGGTACATGGGGAACTACACAGGCAACGATCATGGCGCTGCGGGCTTTGCTGACTGCGACGGAGAAAGGCTCGGCCGACGTGCAGGGCACGGTCACAATCCTGCTGAATGGAAAGCCCAGCGAGACTCTTGTTTTGAGTCCGGAGACCGATGATCTGTTCCATCAATTCGCATTGAAGGGCGTTGATGAGAAAACGCCGAGCAACGTCGAGATTCGTTTTGACGGCAAGGGCGGGATTACCTATCAGGTAGTTGGCACCTATTTCTTGCCTTGGGAGCAGAAACCAGCCTTCGAGCCACTTTCCATCGATGTGTCCTACGATCGCACGAGCTTGATTCAAGACGACATCGCGACAGCGACCGCTACGGTGAGAAACAATCTCGACAAGACGGCCAAGATGGTGATCCTGGACTTGGGCGTACCGCCTGGATTCGAACTGCTCAGTGAAGATCTCCAGAACTACAAGGAGAAAAGTGCGGCACTGAAGAGTGGACATCTATCGAAATTCAGCGTGACTGCGAGGCAAGCCATCCTGTACTTTGATTCGTTCGCACCAGGAGATACCGTTAAGCTGAAGTATCGGCTGCGGGCGAAGTACCCCATTCGAGCCAAGACACTAAGAACGAGTGTTTATGAGTACTACGCGCCCGAGGTGAGTTCGGTAGCTCCGCCTGTGCAACTCGAAGTGCGGGGACGCTAGATTAACATCCTTGTCCCACAGCTCTCTAGGCATAAAACGTCGATCGGGCATTCAACCTAAATATGCTGATGCGGCAAAACTTTGGGCGGACATGAGTGCACCTCAGAATCCAGAATGGAGAACGAGACTGGTGAATTCGTTTGCAGTCCTGGCTATCATCGCAATCCCCAGCGCCGTCACTTGGGCGCTGCTTGTATTTGGGCTGGTTTTTGTCATTGGGCTCGCGACGATTTTTCTCAGCGGAGATTGGCAAAAAACGCGAGGACTGGAGAAGCTGACTCTGTTCGGAGCGGCATTCTACGCGGCTCCCGTTGCCGCCTTCGGCACAGAACACTTCACGCTGACACAAATGATCGCGTCGATTATTCCGGCGTGGATTCCGTGGCACATATTTTGGGCGTACCTGGTGGGCGGCTGCTTTATCGCGGCCGGGCTGAGCCTGGCGACTCGGATTCAATGGCGTCTGGCTGCGAGTCTGCTCGCACTGACGTTTTTTCTTTTCGTCGTATTGATGGACATTCCGGGCTGGCTGCAGAATCCGCGAGACCGGTTTGGGCTGACGCTAGCTCTGCGGGAATTATCTTTTGGCGCCGGCCCCTTAGCGCTCGCCGTAAGCCTCCGCGGCCCAGGGCACGAGCGCGGCAGACACATTCTTCGGACAATTGCGCGCTACTTCATTGCCGTCACGGTGCTCTTCTACAGCTTCGAGCAATTCCTGCATGCCGACCACGTCCCCGGCATTCCTCTTGAACGAGTGACGCCGACCTGGATTTACGGACACACGTTCTGGACCTATTTCGCCGCGGTCATCTACGCAGTCGCGGGGGTTCCGTTGCTGCTTGGAAAGAAAACTCGCGCCGCCGCGACTTGGATTGGATTGGCAGTGCTCGTGGTGGAGTTATTCGTCTATGCGCCGATCGGAGTCGTTGACCGGGCCAGCCTCGAGAATGGCTTCAATTACTGGGCGGATACATTGATGTTTTGCGGCGCGGTTCTTCTGCTCGCGAGCGCCATGCCTGGCGAGGGAGAGCCCTCAAAATTAGCAATACGAAACTCGGATATGGCCCGCTCAGTGTAGAAATCGATTCGATAAACCCGTACACTTTCTGCCGCGGCGGACAATTCTGCCGCAAAGGAATCCCTGAAAACGCGAACCGTCGAGCGATAAGTCTTTATTTCACTTGTCCGACGATCAGAGCGCTTGGGCCAGCCAGATTGATTCGGCGTACACCGTCAAAGCCGGCCTCTTTCATCCAGCGCGTGTATTCGGGTTCGCTGTAAGTGGCGCCAGCATCGGTCGAGACCAGCATGTTCAGCGAGAAGAGAGCGGCGTGCTGCGGCCCGGTCTTCTCGGGATTGAGGATGAAATCTTGCATGACGAGGCGTCCGTTCGGGGCAAGGGCCTGACGCGCCCGGCGGAAGAGATCTAGATTCTGATCCTCGGAAAACATGTGGCAGATGGCGTTGAGCATGACGACGTCATAGCCGGAGCCGAAATCGGAGTGAAGCATATCGCCGGCTCGGACCGTGACTTGTCCGGAGACTCCGGCCTTCGCGACATAATCGGCAGTGAGCGGCACGACTTGCGGCAGGTCGAGGATTTCGCACTTCACATCAGGGGACGCCTTTGCAAATGCGATGGAGTAGGCTCCGGAGCCGCCGCCCAGGTCAAGGATCCGGTGAATGCCGTCCGTTGCTAAAGCGCTCACAACCTGCGCCGCTCGAGCCTTGGCGTTCCGCTGCATGGCGGTAATGAAGTCGAGAGTCGATTCCGAGCGATCATCATCAGCCGGAACTCGCGTGCCCCGGCGTACCGCGTCCGTGAGAGTACTCCACCGGTGCCAAATGTTCGCGATGTGCAACAGCCCATTGCGATGATTGTCTTTTGAACCTTGAACAAAGTAGCGAGCCGTTTCGGCGGTGTTCTGGTACTCGTCGGAACTCTTCGAAAGCAAGCCCAGGGAGACCAACGCGTTCAACAACGTTGCGGTCGCGCGAGCGTTTGCATTGATTATCGCTGCAACTTGCGCCGCAGTGCTGCCATCTCCAACTGCTGTAAAGACGTCGAGCTCGAGCGCGGTAAGAACGCAACGACTCGGCATGTATCCCCGGATCATTTGCTCCAACCGGTCGGGGAGAGTGCCGGCCTTATCACGGGCAGCCATCGCGGAGCGGAACTTTTTTTCATGCTCCACTGCCATAGCCTTCATCGCAGAAAGGTTGTTCCAGACAAAGCGCTCGACCGGCCTATTTCCGTTAATGTGGCTGGCAACAATCTCGGATACATCCGAGACCTGCACATGGCGGTACCAGACGCCTTCCGGGTAAACAACCAACACCGGTCCTTCATCACAGAGGCCCATGCAGCCGCAGGTGGTCAATTGCACAGCGCCGTTCAGGCCGCGAGCCTGAATCTCCTGATCGAGACAACCGAGGACCACGAAAGATCCGCCGGCAGTGCATGAAGGCACTCCCTCCGGCTTCTGCTGGGTACATACGAAGAGGTGAAAACGAAAGGGTTCCATAGCAGTTAAGCGTAACGAACCTCTGGCACGTGGTACGTGATTTGAATCACTTGGGACCATGACCGAGACGACGGTTGCCGTGCACGGCAAACATCGCAAGCCTTGCAATTCTCGAAAACTGAAAGTCATGAGGGAGGCGCAAAATCCGTTGACACCCGCCCGGGTCTTTGCTGTACTTAAGTTGTTAACCACGGTGAAGGAGTTCACCGAAACCGCTGTCCC
>Ga0070735_10001358_pt1 | contig 23835 bp, 18 predicted proteins | sample Coa_R1_FD_66443 | JGI IMG/M metagenome (GOLD analysis project Ga0070735, IMG submission 66443) | Surface soil microbial communities from Centralia Pennsylvania, which are recovering from an underground coalmine fire - Coalmine... | ecosystem: Environmental > Terrestrial > Soil > Unclassified ...
ATATCGTCCATCATCATGAACATGGCAGGGACGAACACCAGCGACAGGATGGTGGAAAATATCAAGCCGCCGATCACGGCAAGCGCCATTGGCGAGCGGAATTCGCCACCGGCGCCGAAAGCCAGCGCAGACGGCGTCATGCCGGCGGCCATCGCGACCGTGGTCATGACGATGGGGCGGGCGCGTTTGATGCCGGCATCGATGATTGCATTTTCACGCCTTTCGCCTGCGCGAATGGATTCGATGGCGAACTCCACCAGCATGATGGCGTTCTTGGTCACGATGCCCATCAGCATCAGGATACCGATCCAGACCGGCGTGGTGAGTTGTTTGCCGGTCACCAGCAGCGCCACAATCGCGCCGCCAATCGACAGCGGCAGCGAGAACAGGATGGTGATCGGTTGCAGGAAGGCGCCGAACAACAGCACCAGCACCGCATAGACCATCATCAATCCCGCGGTAATGGCGGTCGCAAAACCCGCCGACAGTTCGTTGAGGCTCTCGGCATCACCGGAAGGGGTGACGCTGACGCCTTTCGGCAGGCTCTTCATGACCGGCAATTCGGAAATCTTCTTGGTGGCGTCGCCGAGCGCGGCCGCGCCGACGAGATCGGCGGCAACCGTCGCCTGCCGTTCGCGGTCATAACGGTTGATGCTGGTCGGCCCCTGGTCGAGCTTGATGTCGGCGATGACCGACAGCGGTACGCCGCCGCGGCCGCCGCCAAGCGGCACTCGCAATTGTTCGAGAACCGGCAGGTTGCCGCGCGCGCCGTCCTCGAGCTGGACGCGGATCGGCACCTGCCGGCCGCCGGCGTCGAATTTGGCCAGCGCCGGGCCGACGTCGCCGATGGTCGCGACGCGAATGGTCTCCGACAGGCTTTCGGTGGAGACGCCAAGCCGCGCGGCAAGATCGGCGCGGGGTTGGATGCGAAGCTCCGGCCTATCGAGCGAGATTTCCGAGATCGCATTCGCGATCAGCGGAATCCGCTTCATCTGGTTGGCGAGTTCGCTCGCGACATTGTTGACGATATTGCTATCGGCGCCGGTGACGACCAGCGAAATCGCGCGCAGCCCGTTTTCGTCGAGGAACCAGAATCTTATATCCGGAACGCTCTCGATTTCCTGGCCGATCGCCAATTCGAGTTGATGCTGGCTCAGCTTGCGTGCGGTCTTCGGCGTATAGTTGATGATCAGTGCCGCGCGGCGGACCTCGAAGGTGCCAGGCGGTACCCGCCCGCCATCGACGAAGACGTTCCTCACCTCCGACCGCTTGCGCAGCCGTGCAACGATCTCCTCGGTCACCTTCTCGGTAAAGGCGAGTTGCGAACCCGGCGGCAGCTCAATGGCCAGCAGCGACCGCGCGGTGTCCTGCGCCGGCAGGAAGCCTTGCGGCAACAGCGTGATACTCCAGATCGAGGCGGCGAAGACCCCGAATCCGATCAGCACGGTGATGAGATAGTGCTTCACCGACCACGTCACGAGCCGCGTATAGGTTTGCAGCATCCATCCGGGCGGCGGATCGTCATGCGGATGATCTTTCAGGAAATAAGCGGCCAGAACCGGCGTGACGAAGCGCGCGGCGAGCAGCGAGAAGAATACCTGCACCGAAACCGTGATGCCGAATTGCTTGAAAAATTGCCCCGCGACGCCCGACATGAAACTGGCCGGCGCGAAGATAGCGATGATGGTCAGTGAAATGGCGATGACGGCAAGGCCGATCTCGTCGGCGGCCTCAAGGGCCGCGCGATAGGGCGATTTGCCCATCCGCATATGCCGCACGATGTTTTCGATCTCGACGATGGCGTCGTCGACCAGAATGCCGGTCGATAGCGTAATCGCCAGGAAACTGACGAGGTTGAGTGAGAAGCCGAGAATATCCATCGCCCAAAACGCGGGAAAGATCGATAGCGGCAGCGAGATCGCGGCGATGACGGTCGCCCTGATATCGCGCAAAAAAAGAAGCACGATGACGACGGCCAGAATCGCGCCTTCGAACAAGGTCGAGATCGCCGCCTCGTAATTACCCTTGGTGTATTCCACGGAAGTGTCGATCAGCTTGAGATCGACATCGGGATAGGCAATTTTCAAGGCATCGATGCGCTTCTGCACGGCGGCGGCGACGACGACGTCGCTGGCACCTTTCGAACGCTTGATTCCGAGCGCCACCACGGGCTCGCCATTAAAGCGCGCGAAGGTCCGCCGGGTCGCGATGGTGTCGGTGACGGTGCCCAGATCATCGAGGCGAACTTCGCCGCCGTTCGGCAGGCTGATCATGGTTCCGGCGAGTTCGTTAAGCGTCTTGGCACCGGCGAGTGTGCGAATGGCCTGGTCGTTCTTGCCGATTTCAGCCCGTCCCCCGGCCAAATTGACATTGGTGCCGCGCAAGCGCCGGCTGACGTCGACGGCGGTCAGTCCGGCGGCCTGGAGGCGGTCGGGATCGAGCGAGACGAGAATTTCGCGCTCGACGCCGCCGATGCGCTCGACTTGGGCGACGTTGCGCACGCCTTGCAGCGCGCGTTTGACCACATCGTCCACGAAATACGACAATTGCTCCGGCGTCTTGCCGGGTGAAATCGCCGCATAGGTGACGATCGGCAGGCCGATGACATCGACGCGCTGGATCAAGGGTTCGTTGACATTCTGCGGAAGGTTGGCGCGCACCCGCGTCACCGCGTCCTTGACGTCGTTCAACGCGCGGTCGGTGTTGGTCTCAAGCGCAAACTGAATCGTCGTCAGCGACAATCCATCCGTGATCGATGACGAAATATGGCGGACACCCTCGACGCCCGACACGCCGTCCTCGATGGTCTTGGTGACCTGCGATTCAAGTTCGGCGGGAGCCGCGCCGAACTGCGAAACCGCGACCGAGATCACGGGGATGTCGGCATTTGGCAGCCGCGTCACCGCAAGCTTGGTAAAGCTGATCCAGCCCAGCACCAGCAGGATGATCGAAAAAACCACCGATGGAAGCGGATTGCGGATCGACCATGCTGAGATATTCATCGTCATCAGCGTGTCCGCGTCCGCTCGAGCTCGTCGGCAAACACCGTCTTGATCTGGTCGCCGTCATGCAACGAGGAGCCGGCGTCGGCCACCACGATTTCGCCGACCTCGAGGCCCTCCAGGATTTCCGTCGCGGTGTCGGATGCGAGTCCCACCCGAACCTTCCGCGTCTCCACGGTATTTCGCTTCACCACCTGGACCGTGAGATGGTCAATGGCGGTACGCGGAATCGCAACCCCGCAACTCCGCTTGGCGTCGATGCTGGCTTGCGCGAACATGCCGATCTTGAGCAAGGGATTGCCGGCCATGCCTATCCTGACATGACCGAGCTGGGTGTTGCGGTCGATCTGCGGTAAAACCAGCCGGACGTTGCCGGGGATATCAAGGCCGGTGTCGCGGTTGATGCGCGCCGTCGCTCCCCGACTGAGTTTCATGATGTGGACGGCCGGCACTTCCGTATCAAGGTCGATTTCACCGTTGACGGCGATGCGAAACATCGGGCCGGCTTGAGGGGAGGCCGGCGCCCCGACAAGGGTGTTGACCTGGGTGACAAGTCCGCCGGTTGGTGCCCGCAGCGAAATCGTCCGCGCCGAATTCGCCGCGCCCGGCGGCGGGGTCAAGCGCGCCAATTCCTGATTTTCGGTGACCATCTCGCCCTCGCGAGCCATCACCTCGATGACTTTGGAGCCGTCTTGATCAACCCCGACAACAGCTTCGCGGCGCGGCACCACAAATCCGGTGACCCGCACCAGATCCGAGAAACATCCCCTGACCGATTGGGTGACGACGACCAGGGCGTTACCCGTTGTTTCCTTCTCTTCAGGTCGCGAGCGATGCTCGAACCCATACCATCCGATCCCTAAGCACACGAACAAGGCACCCGTCAGCGCAGGTTTGAAATAGTCGGAAAGTTTCATGGCCGGATCGATCCAGACGGAAAGCTACGGGTCAAAAGGTTTCTTCTCTCGCATCAGCGTATGGCAATTCAAGGAATCTCAACGTACTCCATAGCCCGCAAATTCCTTCACAATATTCGGGTCCATGGCCTTCGCGTTGTTGACGTCCAACTCGCCTTCCGAAACCGCGCCGCTGCGTTGTTTCGCAAGGCCGCGGCCATAGAGCGAGGAGGTCAGGCGCGGGTTGATCTTGAGAGCGGCGTCGAAATCGGCGATCGCATTTTTGGTCGATCCGCTCTTCAGATTGACAAGGCCGCGGCTGTCGAGCGCTTCGACGAAGTTCGGGCGCAGCCGAAGCGCTTCGTTGCAGTCCCGCAGCGCCGCCTGCAAATCGCCGATCTGGGCGCGGCTCCAGCATCGGTTATTATAGGCTTCGACATCTTTCGGATTGAGCCGGATCGTGTCGTCGAAATCCTTGATCGCAAGACCATACGCGCCTTTGCTGGCATAGACCTGCCCGCGCCGGTAAAGCGCCCCGGTATCATCGGGATTATCCGCGATTCTCGCGCTCAGGCTTTTGATGGTTGGGTCATCGGCAAGTAACGGCTGTGTTGACGAAGGGGGATTGTTTGGAAGGGTCGGGGTTGCCGGCTTCTCAGGCGAAGGCAGGAGGGCCGCTTCGGCTTTCGGCATCGGAGGACTAGGCCGGGCTGAGGGCACTGGGTTAGGCGCCTGTTGGGATGGAAGGACGGCCACCGGCTTTGTGCCCGGAATAAAAGCAAACTCCTCCGCCAGCGAAGAAGATATCCACGGCACCTGCTCGCTGCCGGAGGAGCGCGTCACGCCGATGCGGGTGTGATTGAGCGTTTCTTCCGCCATCAGGCCGGGAACGCGGATTTCCTTGAGCAGCTCCTGAACGAACAGGCTGCGATCACCGCCATTGTCGGGAATGACCGAACTGAGCGCCGCCGAATACATCACGAGCGTGCCATTGGGGGCGATCACCGGCGCTAACCCCGCGGAGAAATTCCGAAACCGCCGCTCGAATGGATTGCGGCGTGAAGCATCGATCAGAGCGATTTTCACGCCGGCGCCACGGCTATGGATTTCGCCAAGCACCGCTTCGAGACTGAGGCCGTCACGGCGGACGTCCGCCTCGGTCCAGATCTGCGCATCGATCGGGATCAAGAAGCTTTGGCGATTGGATTGAATGCCAAAGCCACTGAAGAAGACGAGTGCAACACTGCCGGGCTTGATCTGGCCGTAAAGCCGCTCCAGCGCTTTGCGCATGCCGTCACCGGACAGATTTTCACCGACCTCGACCGTAAAGCCGTTGCGCTTGAGCTCCTCGGCAATGCTGCGGGCGTCGTTGACGGGCTCCTTCAGTGGCGCGTCCGCGTCGGGATATCTCGCATTGCCGATCACGAGGGCGAGTCGGTCCGCGGCGGTCGCTGGCGGCGAAAAAATAGGTGCAATCGAAAACACCAAAACAGCCAACAACGGAAGGCGTATACCCATTCTGCGTCATTCCTGCCATAAACGCCGGTCCAAAGCTCACCCAAGGCGGACCCTATCGCACGAAAACGGCATTATCAAACCGCGCGCCGGAATGCTGTCAACCGTCCGCGGCCTGTTATCGCCGCGACCTCATTGGCGGGGCCATTTCATATGCCCGACGTGAATGGCTTAAGGGTTTGACCTTTCAATCCGGCAATGGCTTGCTGGGTTGGACGAATTTAAAAGGGGTTGAACCAATGGCCGACGCCTACGAAATTTATGCCCTGCGCTATGCGACGATGTCGCCGCGCACCCCGCAAATGAATTATCTTTCGCCCGACCCGCACGAGACCGCGGCGGCGGACCTCGATTATTTCGTATGGCTCGTCCGCGGCAAGGGTCGGCATATTTTGGTCGATACGGGTTTCAATGCCGTGGAGGCTGGCTTGCGTAATCGCAAGCTGACGCTCAATCCGGTGGACGCGCTGCGGCGCTTTGGCGTCGATGCCGAGACGATCGGCGACGTGATCGTGACCCATATGCATTACGACCACGCCGGCAATCTCGATTTGTTTCCAAACGCGCGATTTCATCTTCAGGACCGCGAGATGAGCTACGCCACCGGACGGTGCATGTGTTTTGGCCATCTGCGCCACCCGTTTTCGATCGAGCACGTGACCTTGATGGTGCGCCATGTCTATGGCGAACGGGTTACCTTTCATGCCGGCGAAGGCGAAATTGCGCCGGGTGTCACGGTTCATCATGTCGGCGGTCATTCCGACGGATTGCAGGTGGTACGGGTCGAAACCGCGCGCGGTCCGGTCGTGCTGGCGTCGGACGCCGCGCATTATTATGGTAATCTTCACCGCCGCAGCCCGTTTCCGATTGTCTATAATATCGGCGATATGTGCGCGGGTTGGGAAACCGTCGAGCGGTTGGCCGGCCATCCCGATCGCGTCATTCCCGGCCATGATCCGCTGGTTGCCGAGCTTTACCCGCGCGCCAGCGACAAGGTCGATGCCTTCGCGCTGCATCAAGCGCCGAAGCGTTCTTTCGCGACGTAAGATGCCGCTTTCGAACATTGCGCGCGGTTGATCGGTTCAGCGTTCTCCGGGTGGAATATCCCGGATGCGCTTTGAATGCGCCGCGATCTCATCGAGGGCGTATTTAAGATGAACCCGCGTGGCGGAAGCCGGCTGCTTTTCCAGTGAAACCCCCGGCCGCCATTCCTGGGTGGGGCGGATCGGCCGCGCGGTGAATCCGCCCCCGCAATTGGGGCACACATTGGCGAGCTTGGTCTCAACGCAGGCGATGCAGAAGGTGCATTCATAGCTGCAAATGCGCGCCTCATGGGAGGAGGGCGGTAAATCCTTGTCGCAATATTCGCAGTTCGGTCGAAGCTGTAACGCCATGATTGAATACCTCTCGCAAGGTGAGAGATCATGGCAAAAGGTACAGAAATCTCGAAGGACGAATTTCCCTCGATTTCAGACGTCCATCGCTTGGACCTTACCGTTGAGAACGGATTTCCTTCCGCCACTCTTGGACAAGGTCTTCAAGTTCGGCCTTTATAGGTTCGCGGATGACGGAGGGCGTGCGCGAGAAGCGTGGCGCGGGTGCGGGTTGGGCGGTGCCGTGGCGGTGGACGAAGGTCTTTCGCGCCGCCATGTGGGGATGTCGAGGGGCTTCCGCGAGGGTGAGTACCGGCGCGAAGCAGACATCGCTGCCTTCCATGACGCGGCACCATTCCTCGCGGGTCTTGGTCTTGAATATGTCCGCCAATTTTTGCCGCAGCGACGGCCAAGCGGCGCGCTCCATCTGGGCGTCGAAAGATTGATCCGACAGGCCGGCGAGTTGCCGAAGCAACGCGTAGAATTGCGGTTCGATCGATCCGATGGAAATGAAATGGCCACAGGCGCATCGATAGACGCCGTAAAAATGCGCCCCCCCATCGAGGAAATTGCTTTCACGGTCCTCGGTCCAGCGGCCGGCCGCGGTAAGATCGAAAAACATCGACATCAGCGAGGCCGCGCCGTCGCACATCGCCGCATCCACCACCTGACCCTGGCCGGATTTGCTCGCCTCCAACAAAGCGGCGAGGACACCAACCACGAGATAAAGCGCGCCGCCGCCGAAATCGCCGACCAGATTCAGCGGCGGCACCGGCCTTTCCGCCGGGCCGATCGCGGCGAGTGCGCCGGTGAGGGCGATGTAGTTGATGTCGTGACCGGCGGCTTGCGCAAGCGGGCCGTCCTGTCCCCATCCGGTCATGCGGCCATAAACCAGCCGCGGATTTCGCGCCTGCACCGCATCGGGACCGAGCCCTAACCGTTCCATCACGCCGGGCCGAAAGCCTTCGACCAAGGCGTCGGCCTGTTCGAGCAGATCGAACACGCCCGAGAGAGAGGCCTTGTCCTTCAGGTCGAGCTCGATGAATTTGCGCCCGCGCGCGGCCGATGAAGTTTGATTTTTCCGGGCGCCGACGCGATCGATGGTTACGACCTCCGCGCCCATGTCGGCCAGCATCATGCAGGCGAACGGTCCCGGTCCGATGCCGGCAAATTCGACGATGCGCAAACCGGCAAGCGGGCCGCAAGCCGGAATGGTCGAGGTAGCAGCGGCCGGCTTGTCGGGCACCTTATTTTTCCATGTACCCGAGAGAACTCGATTAACCGGCCTGGGCGACCGCACGCTGGGCCATCACCTTGACCAGATTGGCGCGATAATCCGCCGACCCATGGATATCCGTCAACAGACCGCTCGGTGAAACCTGCACGTTGTCGAGCGCGCTTGACGACCAATTCGCTTTCAGCGCCGCCTCGATCGCCGATACCCGCATGACCCCGTTCGACGAGGCGCCGGTTGTCGCGACGCGGACATCGCCGGATTGGCTCTTGGCGACGAAGACGCCGGTCAAGGCGAAACGCGAGGCCGGATGGCGCATCTTGGCGTAACCGGCTTTGGCGGGAATCGGGAATGCGACCGCAATGATGATCTCGCCATCGGCGAGCGCGGTGGTGAAGAGGCCTTTGAAGAAATCGTCGGCGGGGATCGACCGTTTGTTGGTCTTGACCGTCGCGCCGAGCGCAAGCAGCGCCGCCGGATAATCGGCGGCCGGATCATTGTTGGCGATCGAACCGCCGATGGTGCCGCGATAGCGAACGGCCGGATCGCCGATCAGCGAGGCGAGATAGGCAAGCGCGGGAATGGCTTTTTGCGCGACCGCGCTGGTCGCCACATCATGATGCGGGGTTGCCGCCTTGACGGTCAGTGTGTCGCCGGATGTCTCGATGCCGACGAGATCCTTGATCCGGACAAGATCGATCACGTCGGAAGGCGCGGCGAGGCGTTGTTTCATCACCGGGATCAGCGTGTGGCCGCCCGCGAGATATTTGGCTTCCTTGCCCTTGGCGAAAAGGGCTATGGCTTCGTCAATCGAAGAGGGCCGGTGATAGGTCGTCTCATACATGGCTGGCCTCCCTCTTATGCGTTGCCGTGAATGGCGTGCCACACCCGGTCGGGCGTCGCCGGCATTTCGAGCTTGTTGTTGCCGATCGCATCCGTGATCGCGTTGATGACGGCGGCGGACGCGCCGATCGCGCCGGCCTCGCCGCAGCCTTTGACGCCGAGCGGGTTGCCCGGGCACAGCGTTGGCGTGTGGTTCAATTTGAACGACGGCAGGTCGTCGGCGCGCGGCATGGCGTAATCCATGAACGAGGCGGTCACGAGCTGGCCGGAGCCGTCATAGACCGCGCCTTCAAGCAGTGCTTGGCCGATTCCCTGGGCGAGGCCGCCATGGACCTGGCCTTCGACAATCATGGGATTGATCAGCCGGCCGAAATCGTCGGCCGCGACGAAGTTGACGAAATCGGTCTTGCCGGTCGAGGGATCGATCTCGATTTCGCAGATATAGGCGCCCGCCGGAAAGGTGAAATTGGTGGGATCATAGAACGCGGTCTCCTTGAGGCCGGGCTCCATGCCGTCGGGAAGATTATGCGCGGTATAGGCGGCGAGCGCGACCATCGGCAGCGCGATCGCCTTGTCGGTGCCGGTGACCTTGAACTCGCCGTTTTCGATGACGATGTCGCCCTCGGAAGCTTCTAGAAGATGCGCCGCGATTTTCTTGCCCTTGGCTTCGACCTTCTCCAACGCCTTGACAATCGCGGTGCCGCCGACCGCAATCGAGCGCGAGCCGTAGGTGCCCATCCCGAATTGCACCTTGTCGGTATCGCCGTGAACGATCTGCACTTGGCTGATCGGCACGCCGAAACGTTCCGAGACCAATTGGGCGAAGGCGGTTTCATGGCCCTGGCCGTGGCTGTGGGCGCCGGTCAGCACCTCGATCGTGCCGACCGGATTGACCCGCACTTCCGCCGATTCCCACAAGCCGACGCCAGCGCCGAGACTTCCGACCGCTTTCGAGGGCGCGATGCCGCAGGCCTCGATGTAACAAGAGAAGCCGATGCCGCGCAGCCTGCCTTCGGATTTCGCCTTGGTCTTGCGGGCGGGGAAGCCGGCATAGTCGATCGCCTTCAGCGCCGCGTCCAGCGAGGCGCCGAAATCGCCGATATCATAGGCCATGATGACCGGCGTCTGATGCGGGAATTGCGTGATGAAATTCTTGCGGCGCAATTCCGCCGGATCGACCTTCAACTGCCGCGCCGCCGTCTCCATCAAACGTTCGATCAGAAAGCTCGCCTCGGGACGACCGGCGCCGCGATAGGCATCGACCGGCACCGTATTGGTATAGACCGTGATCACCTCGGCATGAATGGCCGGAATGTTGTACTGGCCCGACAGCAGCGTCGCGTAGAGATAGGTCGGCACCGCCGACGAGAACAGCGACATATAGGCGCCGAGATTGGCGTGGGTCTTCACCCGCAGGCCCAGAATCTTGTTGTCCTTGTCGAAGGCCATCTCCGCCTTGGTGAGATGATCGCGGCCATGGGCGTCGGTCAGAAACGCCTCCGAGCGATCGCCGGTCCATTTCACCGGCCGCCCCACTTTTTTGGAGGCCCACAGCGCCACCATTTCTTCGGGATAGACGTAGATTTTCGAGCCGAAGCCGCCGCCGACATCGGGTGCCACGACACGCAGCTTGTGTTCGGGGGCGATGTTGTAGAAGGCCGACAGCACGAGTCGCGCGACATGCGGATTTTGCGAGGTGGTGTAGAGCGTGAAATGCTCTTCGGCCGCATCATATTCGGCGACCGCCGAGCGCGGTTCCATCGCGTTCGGCACCAGGCGATTGTTGGTGAGTTCGAGCGCGACCACATTGGCCGCGTTGCTGAAGGCGTTCTTGGTGGCCGCCTCGTCACCGATCACCCAATCATAGATCACGTTGCCGGGAGCCTCCGGGTGAAGTTGGGGCGCGCCCGGTTTGATCGCGGCGCGAATGTCGGGAGCGGCGGGGAGTTCTTCGTAATCGACAGTAACGGCTTCCGCGGCGTCCTTGGCCAGGTTCTTGGTTTCGGCGATTACCACCGCGACCGCCTGTCCCACGAAGCGTACCGTTTCCGGCGCCATCGCCGGCCACGCCCCCATCTTCATGGGAGAGCCGTCCTTGGAGGTGATCGCCCAGCCGCAAATCAGGTTGCCAACCTTGTCATCGACGATCTGTTTGCCGGTCAAGACCGCCACCACCCCCGGCATTTTCATCGCCGCTGAGGAATCGATGCGTTTGACCTTGGCATGGGCGTGGGGGCTTCGGATGAAATGGGCATGGGTCATGCCGAACAATTTAATGTCATCGACATAACGTCCCTTGCCCGTGATGAAACGCCGGTCTTCCTTGCGCACCACCCTGGCGCCGATACCCTCAACACCCATTGCAGTCTCTCCCTTTCGGATGGCTTGCCTGACGTGACGGAAAATGCCCCTCGCCGCCGGCTTTTTTGAGAAAATACATGCCCTCGCGCCTCGGCCGGTTATTCCGCCGCCTGCGAAACCTTCATTCGGGTCGCGGCGTCCAGCACCGATTTGACGATGTTGTGATAGCCGGTGCAGCGACAAATATTGCCTTCCAGCTCCTGGCGAACGGTCGCCTCGTCGAGCCTGCCGCCATGACGCTGGACGATATCGATCGCCGACATGATCATGCCCGGCGTGCAATAACCGCATTGCAGGCCGTGATTATCGCGAAAAGCCGCCTGCATCGGGTGCAGTTCTTCGCCCTTGGCGATGCCCTCGATGGTGGTGACGTTGCTCCCATGGGCCTGACCGACCAGGACAGTGCAGGATTTCACCGCGCGCCCGTCGATATGCACGACACAGGCCCCGCATTGGCTGGTGTCGCAACCGATATGGGTGCCGGTTAAATTCAGGTGATCGCGAAGCAGATGAACCAGAAGTGTCCGGTCTTCGACATCAGTCGCGACCGCTTTGCCGTTCACCGTCAGCTTGATGGTTGACACGCGCCGTACCTCCCGGATGTCTTTTTGTCTTTGAGCGAATTAGAGGCGGGCGCGGAGAACTTTGCAACTGGGAATTTCGTTGCGCAAGCGTCATGCCGGCCCCGTGATCGCCGCTCTCCTCCTCTCATGGTAAGGGATGAGGCCCCATTGCTTTCCGACATGGCGCCCGCTTCGGGCGCGGGAGGCGCCGATGGGCATAATCGCGTTCGCCCGAAAAATGGAACCTTTGAAATTTACACCCTTTTATCCATTCTATTTAAGGTTTCAGCGTGGTCAAAGGCGCTAATCTTTCTCTGATGGGGCGGCGGGCGGTTTTCCAAGAGCAGGAGGGAGAGGTGAGGTTTTTGAAGCGCATCCGGCTGAGGCCGAATTTGCCAAAGCTTCATTTGCCAAAGCTTCCAACCCTGCGATTTCGCGAAAAAATAAGCCTCGGCTTTGCCTTCGTGCTTGCGGTCTCCGCGATCAGCATGGGTTTCGCCTATCTGGGATTCGAGCGCGTCGCTAATGGCGTGACCGCCTATCGGAACAGCGTGTCGGAATCCGACCTCGCCCAAAATATCGACCGTGAGCTGATTTCCTATCGCGCGCTGGCCCAATATTACGTGGTGAGCGGCAAGGAGAACGACGCCAAGGCAGCGTTAGCGGCGCAAGTTGGCCTGAGCAACGCCATCGATCAATCGATGAAGAATACGACCAATCCCGCGCGCATCAACCAGGTGACGCGTTTGCACCGGGAATTCCATGCCTTCACCAAAATCTTCGCCGACGTGGTGAAAACCAAGCATGAGAGCGAAGCGGTCCGCCAGAGCGAGCTTCAGCGCATCGGCCATTCGCTGCGCGACAAATTCGACGATCTGCCGGTCGGGGTCGAAGACGATTCCGTCCTGGCGGCGGTCGCGGTTGTCGCGCGGAAAGTGGCGGCGCAATTCCAAAGCGCGATGGCGCTCGCCAATACCTTTATCGGCAATTCCGACCCCTCCGCCGCCGCAAGCGCGATCGCGGGTCTCAAATCCGTCAAAACGGCGCTGCAAACCGTGCCGGTCCCTGAACAAAAGGTGGCGGAGGCCGTCAAGGAAGCCTCCGTTCAACTCGAAGAATATGAGAAAGCCCTGACCAAGTTGATCGACAACGCCAAGGAAATCGATGAGCTTTCGATCGAAATCGCCGATTCCGCCGCCGCCATCATCAAGGCGTCGAATGCGATGAAAGCCGATCTGCTCACCGATCAACAACAGCTCGATTCCGAATCCAACACCATCATCGGCGAGACGAAGCGTCTGGTTGTGATGCTTGCGATCGGCGGCTTCTTGTTGGGCGGCGCGCTGGCCATATTCATGGGCAGGGGCATTTCGCGGCCGATGGCGGCGATGTGCAAGGCGATGCGGGAACTCGCCGGCGGTCAATTCGATGTCGTCCTGCCGGGCCTTGGCCGCAAGGACGAACTCGGCGAGATGGCGGCCGCGGTCGAAGAATTCAAGATGCAGGCGGTCGCCAAGGCCGAACGCGACACGGCCGTGTTGGATGCCCAGAACAAGGCTTCCGCTTCGGGCCGCAGGACGGAACTCATTCGCTTTGCCGATGAATTCGAGTCGGCGGTCGGCAACATTGTCGCCAATGTTTCGGCATCCGCCGTCCAGCTCGAAGCTTCGGCGGGAACGTTGACGCGCACGGCGGAGACCACCCAGAATCTTTCCGGCCACGCCGCGGGCGCATCCGAGAAGGCTTCCAACGATATGCAATCAATCGCGGCGGCAACCGAAGAACTCTCGGCTTCGGTCGATGAGATCGGAAGACAGGTGCAGGAATCCAGTCGGATCGCCGAAGCCGCGGTGCTTCAGGCCCGGCAAACCGACGGGCGCATCGGCAAATTGTCGCGTGCCGCCGAGGAGATCGGCGACGTCGTCAAACTGATCACGGCAATTGCCGAACAGACCAATCTTCTGGCGCTCAACGCCACCATCGAAGCGGCGCGCGCCGGCGACGCCGGCCGCGGTTTTGCCGTCGTCGCTTCCGAAGTCAAATCGTTGGCCAGCCAGACGGCGAAAGCAACCGACGAGATTTCGACGCATATTACGAGCATGCAGGGCGCGACGCAGGAATCGGTGTCCGCGATCAAGGAAATCGGCGAAACCATCGGCCGGATTTCGACCATCGCCGCGGCCATCGCAAGCGCGGTGGAGGAGCAAAGCTCCGCGACCCAGGAAATCGCGCGCAGCGTGCAGAATGTCGCGCAGGGAACTGGCGATGCCGCCGCCAATATCATGGAAGTCAATCGGGGGGCGTCGGAAACCGGTTCGGCTTCGACCAATGTGCTGGATTCGGCGCGCACGCTGTCGAGCGAAAGCACGCGGTTGCGCGAGGAACTCGATCGCTTTATGGCCAATATTCGCGCCGCTTAAGGGGACGGCGCCGTAACAGATCGCCAAACGCTCCCGTGATCATGCCTCTCTGCCAAATTGGCGCTTTAGTTCGGTTTTGGCTTTGGGCGCAAACGAGGGAGAAGGCCGTTGATTTCCCCTTCCCTCAACGAGGAACTCTGGCGTCGGCCTAGGCGTTGATGGTTCGGGCCGATCGCCTTTTGCGCCGATAGCAGAAAGGGTTTTCGCCCTCCCGGCCCTTTCCGATTGGTGCAGCGCTATGGGTTTGCAGCGACCGCAGAGCGATTGGAACGTCGCACGGGAGCCCATAAATTCAACCGATGGCGTGGTCGAAACCAGCATTCCCTTCCGGCTCGATGCGTTGCGCTGGAGCGGCTTTCACACCCGCGTCGTGCTCGCGCTCGGGATCACCTGGATTCTCGACGGGCTTGAGGTCACGCTGGCGGGCGCATTGTCCGGCGCGCTCAAGGAAAGTCCTGTACTGCATTTTTCCAATGTCGAGGTCGGGTTTGCCAATAGCGGCTATCTTGCCGGCGCGGTGCTCGGTGCGCTTGGTTTTGGCTGGCTCACGGATCGCATCGGGCGCCGGAAATTGTTCTTTATCACGCTTACGCTTTATCTCGCCGCCACCGCGGCAACCGCGCTGTCGTGGGGGGTAGCGAGCTATGCGACGTTCCGGTTTTTGACCGGAGCGGGCATCGGCGGTGAATATACCGCGATCAATTCCACGATCCAGGAACTGGTCCCGGCGCGTTATCGCGGATGGACCGATCTTGTGATCAACGGCAGTTTCTGGATCGGCGCCGCGCTCGGCGCGCTCAGTGCCATTGTGCTGCTCAACCCGGCATGGGTCGGCGGCGATCTTGGCTGGCGCCTTGCTTATCTCACCGGCGCGGGATTAGGGCTTATAGTGTTTGTGATGCGGATATGGATTCCGGAAAGTCCGCGATGGCTGGTCATTCACGGCCGCCCCGATCAGGCCGATGAGATCATGCGCGATATCGAATGGTCGGTGACGCGCCATGCACAGGCGCGGCCCGTGTCGCCCGCCGCTCGCAACGAAGATGCGCCGTCGCATAGGTTGCCGAAATTGCGGCTGCGCATGCGTCACCATACGCCGTTGCGTGAGGTCGCGCGCACCTTATTCAAAACCTATCGGCAGCGTTCGCTGGTCGGTTTGGCCCTGATGATCGCCCAGGCATTTTTCTACAACGCGATTTTCTTTACCTTCGCGCTGGTCTTGACCGATTTCTATGGCATCGCCGCCGGCGATGTCGGCTGGTATATTCTTCCCTTCGCGGCTGGAAATTTTCTCGGGCCGCTCGTTCTCGGGCGGCTGTTCGATACGCTGGGGCGCCGCCCCATGATCGCGTTGACCTATGGCGTCTCCGGCATTCTGCTCGCATTGTCGGGTTATCTATTTGCGATCGGCCTATTGAGCGCGAGGACCCAGACCATCGCCTGGATGGTGATTTTCTTCTGCGCTTCGCCGGCCGCGAGCGCCGCCTATCTTACGGTCAGCGAGACTTTCCCGTTGGAAGTGCGGGCCCTGGCGATCGCTTTATTCTATGCGGTGGGGACCGGCATTGGCGGGGTCGCGGGGCCCGCTTTATTCGGAGCGCTGATCGATACCGGTTCGCGCGGCAGCGTCTTTATCGGCTATCTGTTTGGCGCGAGCTTGATGCTGGTCGCCGCCGGAGTCGGCTGGCGCTATGGCGTTGCGGCCGAGCGGCGCCCGCTTGAATCGGTCGCGCAACCTTTGGCCGTGGTGGAGGAGGTGAGATGAACGAGGGTTTGCTGAAGCCGGAAGCGCTTGCGCGGCGGGAGACGTCGCCAATGAAAACCGCTTCGCGCGCACTCGTCGCGGACGACCTTGCCTCACATCCCGACGAATACGCCCTTTTGCTCGACATCGATGGCACGCTGCTCGATCTCGCGCCGACGCCGCGCGAGGTGTGGGTGCCGTCCGGTTTGGTCGTGACCTTGCGTTCCCTGTATGAGCGCACCAAAGGCGCGCTTGCGCTGGTCAGCGGACGATCGCTCAACGACATCGATTTGATCTTTGCGCCCGATGTCTTTCCCGCGGTCGGCGGACATGGCGCGGAAATGCGGCTGTCTTCCGAGAGCGAAGCGGTCGCCACTCACGCCCCGCCGATCGATAAGGAACTGAAGCGCCGCCTGGCCGCGATCGCCAAGCTCAGCCCAGGCATTCTTCTGGAAGACAAAGGCTACTCGCTGGCGCTGCATTACCGGCTGGCGCCGCATGCGGAGAAAGCGATTTACGAAGCCGTGTCGTTGATCCGGGCCGATCTGGCGAATGCGCCCATCGAGATATTGCCCGGAAAATGCGTGTGCGAAATCAAATCATCCGGATTCGACAAGGCGACCGGCGTGCGCGAATTGATGAGCCACGCGCCGTTCCAGGACCGTCGCCCGGTTTTTATCGGCGACGACGTCACCGACGAATCTGTTTTCGCGGTGATGCCTGATCTTGACGGTTTCGCCTTTTCAGTCGGTCGCCGCGCGCAAGGCGTGGAGGGCTATTTCGACGCGCCAGGCGATGTTCGCGCGTGGCTCGCGCGCCTTAGTGATGGCAAGGCTTTGTCCGCATTGTGATGGTGGCCGATGTGGTTGAGTATCCCGTGTCGCGCAGCGAGAAATAATTTGCGTGGTTTTTCGAACATGTTCGGTCGCACCGACGCCTGAATTTGGGTTCAATTCGTTGAAAAGGTGACCAGGAACCATATTGATGAATGGCTGTTAAACACAGCGAAGCATCAAGAGGGGAACCCAGTGAACCTCGTCGTCGTTTCGAATCGCGTGACGCGCGGCAATGCCAACGAACCCGTAACGGGAGGGCTCGCGGCTGCGCTACTGCCCATCGTGGAAAAGTCAGGCGTGATCTGGGTAGGTTCGAGCGGTCGCGTGCGTGACGGGGCCCAGAAAGAACCATTTGCCGAAATCGAAGCGCTTGGCCGCGGCGCGCTCGCGATGCTGGATTTGCCGGCCGCGCATTACGGCGGTTATTACGAAGGTTTCGCCAATTCCGCGTTGTGGCCCGCATTGCATTCGCGCGCCGATTTGATCCGCGTTTCGCGCGCCGATTATTTGTCCTATCGCGAAGTCAACGCTTTCATGGCGCGCGCCTTGTTGCGTTTTCAGAACACCGGCGCCGCCTATTGGATTCAGGACTATCATTTCCTGGCGCTCGGCGCGGAATTGCGCGACCTCGGCGTGATGCAACCGATCGGCTTCTTCCTGCACACGCCATGGCCGGCGCGCGACGTCGTTGAAGGAGTTCCGCATCATCGCGAATTGGTCGAGGCGATGCTGGCCTACGACCTGATCGGATTCCAGACCGAGAATGATTGTGAGAATTTTGCCGGTTATCTTGCGGCTTCTCTTGGCCTTGCGGCCGAGGACGGCGTTGTGATTTCGCGTCACGGCCAGACCCGCATCGCGGTCTTTCCGATCGGCATCGATGCGGACAAATTCGCCCATCAAGCCGCGCGCGCGGCCTCCCATCCCGAAGTGTCGCGCCTTCGCCGCAGCTTAAACGGTGAGAAGCTCGCCATCGGGGTCGACCGGTTGGATTATTCCAAGGGGCTCGTCAACCGCGTCGATGCGTTCGACCAGATGTGGACGTCGCAACCCTCATTGGTTCGCACGGTGTCTTTATTGCAAATCGCCATACCTTCGCGGGGCGGCATCCAAGCCTACGAGGCCGTGCAGAATGAACTTGCAAGACATGTCAGCGAGGTCAACGGTCGGCATGGCGAGGTCGATTGGACGCCGATCCGCTATCTCAACAAGGGTTTCGGTCAGACGGTGCTGTCGGGGCTTTATCGAACCGCCCAGGTCGGCGTCGTCACGCCGTTACATGACGGGATGAATTTGGTGGCCAAGGAATATGTCGCCGCGCAAAACCCGGCCGATCCCGGCGTTCTGGTGTTGTCGAAATTTGCTGGCGCCGCCGATGAATTGGATACGGCGCTGTTGGTCAATCCGCATGATATTGACGGGATGGCTCGGACCATCGCGGTCGCGTTGTCGATGCCGCTTCTGGAACGGCGCATGCGGTGGGAGGCGATGATGAACAAGCTTCGCCAGCGTTCGATTCAGCGTTGGTTCTCCGATTTCGTCGATGCGCTGGAACGAGCTCAATCCGATAGAAATGCCGATAGAAATTTCGCCGAACCGGCCGCGGCGTCACCCGTCTTGAGTTCGCTGCGTTCGGTGAATGCGCGATAAAATGAGCAAGATGATGGGGTCCGCGCATCAATAGCAATACGACACGCCATCGAGAATCGCGCACCGCGCTTTGTTCGGCGCATTCGGATCGTCGAGCGGTTCGGCGCCTTTGCCGCGGCCGGCGAAAACGCCCGGTCCGATCGCCACCGACGATTGATTGCCGATGATGACGCTTGGGTGCGGTGAAGAACGCGATCGGGTGCCGTCCGGCCAGGTAATCGTATCCCCCGACCATATGCCGTGCCGTCCATCATCGCAGGTCACGGCTGATCCCTCGCGCCGGCAAAGTTCGGCTTGCGCGCGGGGGAACTGGCAAACGGCCAGCAGGAAAATCAGAAAGAGCAGCGCGCGCTGAAACATGGTGTGATCCCCATCAGCCCGCTACTATTATAATGTATCTCAACAAAGCCGGCCGCGAGGCCAGCCGGTTCGCCCGGTCTTTGAGCGCGCCCATCGGTTTGAAAAATTAGCCAATCTTTTCAAGCGATTGTGGAAATGGGCCGGCTTTCCGCCGCCATCACTTGCAAAAGTCGCCCCGCGCCTTCAAGAGAGGGCCTCGCGGAGAGATGGCCGAGTGGCTTAAGGCGCACGCTTGGAAAGCGTGTGTGCGGGAAACCGTACCGTGGGTTCGAATCCCACTCTCTCCGCCAAATGCGGATGTAAGGGCTTGATATCCGCAACGTTTTTGTGGCGACTGAGTTGGTGTCCTAACGGCTGCCCTAGCAGGCTCGCTCGCGATCTGTTCTCCAAGTCCGTTTTGCATAATTTGAGAGACTTACGCCGCGCAGTTAGCGCCGAGAGTTGCAGCCTGTGGCTTGTCCACGGCGTGGCGCTGGCGTCTAAAGCGCGATGAGATTTGGATGAATCGTCATCGCGCTTTAATTCTTTGATTGAGCATGATCTTTTCGGAAAACCGCTTCACACTTTTCCGGATCATGCTCTAGCTCGGCAACAATACGCGCCGACACTTCTGGATAGAGGTCGCGTTTCATTTGGCTGTAGCTGATGCGATCAAAGTGAGATCACATTGCTATTGCCGCGTCGGACCTCGGGGGCGTGCTTCAAGAATTCACCCCGGGGGGTGCATGGACAGGCCTCCCGTCTCGCGCGCGCGAAGACCTGTGCCGCGCAGATGTAGGTCGTCAAAAAGCAAATCGTTAATGATTAGTTAAAGCACAGCAGCGGAAGGCGCGAGCGGTCTGCGTGAACACTCGTTTTATTCAAAAAATCTCCCAGCGAGACGCCGAGAGTTGTCGCAAGCTTCTCTAGGGAATCCAGCGTTGGGTTTGCAGTGCCAATCTCGATTGCACTCACCAAAGCCTGCCGCGTCTTGGCTGCGGCAGCCAGGTCTTCCTGCGAAAATCCGCGGTCAAGACCCAACTGCCGTAGATTGCGCACCAAGATGCGCCGTGCCGATTACGAAGCCCGCCCTGCCATTCTTGGGGATGGTTTATTGCGGCGAGCATATCGCCACATGCTTTAACGTATAATCAACGCATCTAGAGGTAGAAAGAAGCGCAGCGTCTTCTTTCCGGCCCGATAGAACCACCAGAAGTTTATGGGACCGGCGGACTACATTTAAAAACAGGGAAGTACAGTGATGCGTGTATTAGCCTTCGCATTTTCAGCGCTTGTTCTTTTGCCCAGTTCTCTTTTTGCAGGCGATGTGGGCTCGCACCGCCTACCGACCGTTACGGTAAAGCCGGAGAATGAAATTTATCGCGGCTATTACACCAGCCTGGCGGCGGTCGCGGATCGCAAAGACCTTGCAGATTTGACGGAGGGCTTGCGGCACCAGATCGATATCGTGGAAGGCGCCGGGTTGAGCCACCGCGTGCTTGAATTTTTTCACACACTTCCGATTAGGGTCGACGAATTTGCATGCGTGGGCTATATGACCGCCGCTCCTCCTTCGGGTGAAATGAAACCAATCATGGAGGCGGCCTGTTATGGTCGGAACGTCCCCGAGAGTATGCGAGATAAACAGCTCGGCGCGTCAGTTTGGGACGACCAAAAGGGTTGGTCAAATAGTTTCGATCCAGCAACGCAAGCGGCGGCTCAGTGGACTGGCACCGTAATGGTTCGCCCTTCAACGTTGGTGGATCATCGAGAGCGAGGGCGTCCGACGATCCTTCACGAGTTGCTTCACGCATACCACGACCGCGTCTTGCCAGGCGGCTTCAATAATCAAGCGATTATGTCCTGGTTCAAGCGGGCCACGGATACGAAGCTCTACGCTGCTGACGCATATCTCATGACCAACGAAAAGGAATTCTTTGCTGTGACAGCGAGTGTGTTCCTGTTCGGAAAAGATGGGCCGGTTGATCGGGCGAAAATCAAAGAAGTGCAGCCAGACTACTACCGATATCTCGTGTGGCTGTTTGGACTTGACCCGGATCGCGCGGCAGGGGTCTCGCCCGTTGCTTCAGCCAATTGACCTAAGAAGGTAGCAAAGTGAAGCCATCAAATTCCTACCGTTCACCGGAGGGCGGCCGTTTGACTTTGTTACCTTAGCAGCTAGGTCTGCGGACAAATGCCGTTCGACGACGACCGGATTGACAGGCGAAGACGGTCTGTCTGGTGGCTAAGTAAAGCATTGTGATTTGTTGGATCAACACTGCTTATCTATCCAAAGTCATTCCTTTGACGGCCCATACTGCCAATCGACCCCAGGCGGTCGTGGAAATGGACCAGCGATTCGCTTCTTCCAATTTACCCCTGCTTGAGGATTTGCTTCGTCTTGGTTTCGGGCCATCGCTCGCCGAGCGGGCGGACGCGAACGCGCGTGCCGTCCTCGGTGTTGATCAGCGCGTGGGAAGCGATGTCGTCGTAGATATCGAATAATCGAAGTTCGGCGGTCGGCAGCCAGGTCAGGGTCTGGTCGATATCGCCGGGAAAGATTTGCCAGGTTGAGCCATCGACCAGTTTGACGATGTGGCTCTCGCGGTGTTCGAGGATTTTCATGGGCTTTGTGACTTTCAACGAGATCAGCGCGCGGAATCGGATAGCTCTTGTTTGGCCGGCGCATGGCCGTTGCCGGCGTGATGCCCGGTGCGCGCGGGCGCCGGAGAAATTTCTCCGTCCAGCCAGTCCTGCTCGTCGGCCAGTGCCCGCCACGCCGCTTCCATCCGTTTGTAACGATGGAAAGCGGGTTCGTTGGCCGCGCTCTCCGCCAGATGCGCGCAATTTTCAGCGTTTTCGCGAAAAATGTCCGACTGCTTCATGGGGCTCCATCCTTCTATCGAAGGACAGGTATGTCCAAGCCGCGCGATTACAACGAAGTTCCAAATGAAAGGTCGGTAAGGTTCGGTTGAGATCGATCGCATCACGCGTCATCACGGAACCGCGAGGGGTTGGCGAAGCGGACGGTCGGTTTGCAGTCCTGCGTTCACCGCCTTCAAAGCCGAGCTGTCACCACCCATGTCGCTGCCTTCAGCGTCACTCCATCAGGGCCATCATGGGCCGCGAGCGCCGCTCGCACGGCAGGTAGGACCGCAGGCTTGAGTTTGGGATTTTCCCGAAGGATTTTTCCCAAAGCTCCGACCCGCGAACAAACGGCCAGCATCGTCTCAAGGTCGCCGCTTCCGACCTGTTGGTCATGGGCCGTCATCTCGATTTCCTTAAAGCCCGCGCTTTGCAGAATACCGAGCACCCGATTGGGATTTGCAAATGAAAAGGGGCCCGGTGCGTTTGGATCAGGACCGGATTGCGGCGGCAAATGAGTGGAGGCGGCCTTAAGCGGCAGAAGGTCGAGCGGGTTCTCCTCCAGCGCCCGCCAGCAGACGAAGGCGAGTCTCCCATTCGGCGTGAGACTCCGGCGAATATTTATGAATGCCGCGAGGGGATTGGTGAAAAACATCACGCCAAACCGCGAGAAGGCCGCATCGAACGAGGCGGGTTCGAAGGGGAAGGTTTCGGCATCGCCCTGAAGGAACCGCACCCGTTGATATCGGCTGGCTGCGGGGCGCGCGAATGCCAGCACCGCTTCCGAAAGATCAATCCCCAGGACCGTGCCGTGGGGGCCAACCGCGCGGGCCAGGTCCAATGCGGTCTCGCCACTGCCACAGCCTATGTCCAAAATAGTTTCGCCAGGATGCGGACCAAGCGCGGCCAAACCGCGCTGGCCAAGCGGAGCAAGCTGTCGTTCCAGCGGTTGACGGATTTCGGCCCAAGCGGCGAGCCGTATTTCGTCTTGAGTAAGCGCAAATGAGGGGCGGATATCATCCATGCGAGACATCATTGACCGCTGATCTCGAATTGTCGAGATTTGCGCAATCTTCAAAAACAAAACGGCCGGATCGTAAGATCCGGCCGTTTCAAATATGTCTCTTTCAGAAGCCTTCGAAAATCAGCTCGCCTTTTGCATCGGCGCGGTGCCGATCTTTTTCTCGATCGCCCGCTTCAATTCAAGCGCGCGGGGCGAGAGATCGGTGGCGCGGGCCTTCAACAGGAAAGCGTCCAGGCCGCCATTGTGATCGACGCTCTTGATCGCGTTGGTCGAGACGCGCAGGCGCACATTGCGGCCGAGCGCATCCGAGATGAAGGTCACGTTGCACAGGTTAGGCAAGAAGCGCCGCTTGGTCTTGATGTTGGAGTGGCTCACCTTGTGGCCCACCAGCGGGCCCTTGGCCGTCAGTTCACAGCGCCGCGACATCGTCGATAAATCCTCTTCCGTCGCGGCGGCCATTCGCGTGATGCGGGCCGGCGCCAAGGGTGAAAACACGTCCATCGAGGGAACCGCGGACGTATAGGGGTTGATCGGGTGGGCGTCAAGGTTTTGGGGAAGCTTAGAAGCCTCATTATAGCGGGCTTTTTGGCCGTTTTTACCATCATATAAAGGGCGTATTCGCCGCCGATATCAAGCTTTCCGCAAGGCGCGAAAGCATTGTTCGCGGGTTTTTTTAGTTTAAATGAAACATCGTTCCCGATTCTCGTTAAGGATCGCCGCCGTGACTAGTACCCACTTTCCGAAGTTCGGGCTCCATCGCAGCGTCCACTTCCACGAACTTCGGAAAGTCATGGGTACTAGCAAACCTTTTGATTCTAGCGCCGCTTTTCTATTTGAAGTTCCTGGATCGAATTCGTCGCTTGTGGTGCGGGAACTTCAAATAGACGGCACTAGGCTCCGCACGATTTTGTCCCGACGGCTCTTAAGGGTTCTGGCCTTATTGTGCGGTTTTGCAATGGTCCTTGCGGCACCCTCGCGTCCGGCTGTCGCGCAAGGCAAGCTTGAGGCGCAATATGAGGCGACATTGGCTGGCATTCCCGTCGGCCGGGGCGCCTGGAACATCGATATTTCGGACGATCAATATTCGGCGGCCGCCGTCGGCGGAACATCGGGTCTGTTGAAGGCCTTCGCTTCCGGCTCCGGTTCGGGCGCCGCCCAAGGCCGGGTCGT
>Ga0070735_10001359_pt1 | contig 23828 bp, 22 predicted proteins | sample Coa_R1_FD_66443 | JGI IMG/M metagenome (GOLD analysis project Ga0070735, IMG submission 66443) | Surface soil microbial communities from Centralia Pennsylvania, which are recovering from an underground coalmine fire - Coalmine... | ecosystem: Environmental > Terrestrial > Soil > Unclassified ...
GAGTGGTCGAAAGAGCCTACGATTTGGTCATTCGCGGCGGGACCGTCGTCGACGGGACCGGCCGTCGACGCTTCGACGCCGACGTGGCGATCAAGGACGGACTCGTCGCGTGCGTCGGGCGGTTCCCGGGCTCGGCCGTCGAGGAAATCGACGCGCGAGGGAAGATCGTCACGCCGGGCTTCGTCGACATTCACACGCACTACGACGGCCAGGCGACTTGGGACGTGCGGATGCAACCGTCGTCTTTTCACGGGGTGACCACCGTCGTCATGGGCAACTGCGGGGTGGGCTTCGCGCCCTGCCGACCGACGGACCACGACTGCCTCGTTCGCTTGATGGAAGGCGTCGAGGACATCCCCTTCCCCGTCCTGTCCACCGGCCTCGCGTGGACGTGGGAGGGGTTCCCCGAGTACCTCGACAGCCTCGACGGACGCCGCTTCGACGTGGACCTCGGGACGCAGCTGCCCCACGCCGCCCTGCGCGTGTACGTCATGGGCCAGCGGGGGGCCGATCGGGAGCCGGCGACGGACGCCGACGTCGCCGCGATGGCGACCCTCGCGAAGAACGCAGTCGAGGCGGGCGCGCTCGGATTTTCGACGTCCCGGACGCTCAATCACCGCACGAGCGACGGCCAACCCACGCCCACGCTCACCGCCGGCGAGGACGAGCTGGCGGGGATCGCGCAGGGCCTCGCGCGCGCCCGGGGGGGGGAAGGCCTGGGCGTGCTCCAGGTGGTGTCGGATTTCGCGACGCCGGACGCGGAGTTCGGGATGCTCGAGCGGGTCGTCGAGCGGAGCGGGAGACCCCTCTCCTTCTCGCTCGTGCAGCACGGGCGCGATCCGGACCAGTGGCGCCGCATGCTCGAGCGCCTCTCCGCGGCGACGGGCCGCGGCCTGCCGATGCGGGCGCAGGTCTGCGGCCGGCCGGTCGGCGTCCTGTTCGGCTTCGAGCTCACGCATCACCCCTTCAGCCATCACCCGAGTTACGCCGCCATCGCGGAGCTTGCGCTGCCCGAGCGCGTCGCGCGCCTGCGCGATCCAGCGCTGCGCGCGCGTCTGCTCTCCGAGAGCACGGCTGCGACCCGGGGCTTCGCCGCGAACATGGCGCGCGCGTGGCCGATGATCTTCCTCATGAACGACGAGCCGGACTATGAGCAGCCGCCGGAGCGGAGCGTGGCGCGGCTCGCGACCGAGCGGGGGCTGACCCCGGAAGAGGTCGCGCTGGATCACATGCTGACGCGCGACGGGCGCGGCATGCTCTATCTGCCTTTCCTCAACTATGCGACCGGTTCCCTCGACCCCAGTTACGAGATGATGACGCACGGGGACACGGTCCTCGGCCTCTCGGACGGCGGAGCGCACGTGGGCACGATCTGCGACGGCAGCTTCCCCACGTCCAACCTGACGCACTGGACGCGAGATCGCACGCGCGGGCCGACGCTCCCGCTCGAGCAGGTGGTTCGGATGCAGACGCGCAAGACGGCGGAGGCCGTGGGCCTGCTCGATCGGGGACTGGTCTCGCCGGGGTACCGCGCGGACCTCAACGTGATCGACTACGAGCGACTTCGGCTCGCGGCGCCCGAGGTGGCGCACGATCTACCGGCCGGCGGGCGTCGCCTGGTGCAGCGGGCCGCGGGCTACGTCGCGACGGTCGTGCGGGGCGAGGTGACTTACAGGGATGGCGTCGCCACGGGAGCCTTGCCCGGGCGTCTGCTGCGCGGGCCGAGCGCGGATCCGGCGCGCACGCGCGATTGACGGCGGCGAAGGAGGTCGAGATGACGCCCGAGGTTCTCGAGACGACCTGCGAATGGACGGCGGACGACGTGGCCGATCCGGCGCGCTGGACGGAGCGGCTGGGCGATCGCGACATCGACGAGATCGACCGCGCGATGCGCGTGGCTCGGGCCAAATCGCGAGACCTCCTCGAGATTGGCAAAGAGGATTTCCCGTTGCCGACGCTCGCGCCGCGCCTGAAGCAAATGGAGCGCGAGCTGATGGACGGGCGCGGCTTCGTCCTCATCCGGGGCCTGCCTCGGGACCGCTACACGAACGACGACATGTGCCTCGCGTACTGGGGGATCGGCGCACATCTGGGCCGGCCCTGGCCACAGAACCACCACGGTCACTTGCTCGGCGACGTGACGGACCAGGGCAAGACAATCGACGACCCGACTGCGCGCGGCAACGAGCTCGGGAAGATCGCGCTTAGCTACCACTGCGACGGCTCGGACCTCGTCGGCTTGCTGTGCCTGCAGCGGGCCGCGTCGGGCGGCCTCTCGGCCGTCGCCAATTCGGTCGCGCTCCACAACGAGCTCGTACGCCAGCGACCGGACCTCGCCGCGGAGCTCTACCACCCTCAACCCTTCGATTTCCGCGGGGAGCAGGCGCCCGGCGCGCGCGCCTGGTACCCGATGCCCGTCTTCACCCGCTGGGGGGACCGGCTCTTCTGCCGGCTCATCGGCGCCTACATCCTGGCCTCCCAGCGCCACCCGGACGCGCCCCGCCTGACGGAGGCGGCGCGGGAGGGCCTGCGGTGGATGAACGAGCAGGCGGAGAGCGGCAAGTACAGCGTCGTGATGGACTTCGCGCCCGGGGACATGCAGTTCATCAACAACTACCACGTGCTCCACGGCCGAACCGAGTACGAGGACGCTCCGCAGTCGGGCCAGGTGCGCCACCTCAAGCGCCTCTGGCTCGAGACGGAGTCCTTGGCGGATCGGCCGCCGCATTTCGTTGCGCGGCACCGCCAGTCGCACTGGTCGGACAAGCGAGTCGTGAGCCGGCTCGACGCCAGGAGCTGACGGCGCGGGGGCGGGCGCGAACCACGTTGCTCGTGCGGTAGAATGGGGGACTGGCGTGACCATCTTCGGGACACGCGCATCCGTCTTCGGTACTCGCGCGTCTGCCCGCGGGTACCGCACGTCTCTCCCCTAGACCCGCGCACGAATATCATGGGTCGACGTACCCCCCACGGGCATGCGCGCATCCGTCTCGTGGACGGCCGCATCGCCCCGCAGGACGCGAGCGCGTGTCCTCTGGACGGGAGCGCCGGTCCCAGCGTCACGGCCATCGAACAACGGGAACCGCGCATCCATATCACGTAGCGCGTACGCCTTCGGGCGGGACACGAGCGGGCGTCCCGCAGACCGATGAACCTATCCAGCTCGTACGGCCATCGATGGCATGGGATGGGGCACCCTCTCCCGAGGACGCGCTCTCCTCTGCGACCGGGCTTGCGCCGTCCCGAAGACCGCATCCGGCGACCATGGTCGTCGACTCACCAACATGACGCTCTCATGGTGTCGACGTGGTCACGGTGGCGTCGGTGCAGGGCGCCGGCAGGTTCGCGTCGAAGAAGAGGGCGCTGAGCGCGCAGTTCTGGAACGCCTGGGCGCAGTCGGAGGTACCGGCGTCCGGCGCGCCCGGGCCCGTGCATTTCGCGTCGACCATCGTCACGAGGTCGTCATTGAGGAGCAGGACGGAGGTGCCCGGGCTCGCCGAGTTCCCGGCGTCGTCCACGTCGAGCGAGAAGAAGTTCGTGCAGCCCAGGGGGCGAGTCCGCGAAGCACCGTCGGGACACTGCGCGCAGAAGTCCGTCTTGACCTTCGCCTGCGCGGGCGAGAGATCCCCGAGGTGGGGCACCAGGCAGGCCTTGCTCGGGAAAAGGGACCCGGCGTCGATGCACGCCTGGGCAGGCGCGAAGCAGTCCTTTAGCCCCTCGCGGAACGCCGCGCTGAAGCTCGGCGCCCAGGTGGAGCAGTACATGGCCTGGGCCTGAGCGCAGCGGCCCGTCGGGGGGCAACGCTGCGAATAGGCCGACAACGCCGAGCAAACCGCGGTCACGTCGACGGCGCTGCCTGGAGTCCCCCCGTCGGCGCCGGACCCCTTCGACCCGCCCGACGAGCTGGTGCATGCGATGAGGCTCAGCGCGACGACGGCGACGCGAGCGTCAATCCGCGCCGGCATCGGAGGTGCCGCTCGGCGCGGCCGCGGTCGGGCTCCCGGTGATCTTCAGATCGAACCCGTGGCCGGGATAGTAGTAGCCGCCCACGAAGCACATCTCGTCGAGCGCGCTCTCGCCGAACGTGATGGTCCACGGCGTCGTGTTGTTCCAGTCGCACTGGTATGTCAGCCCGCTCGTCCCGTCGAAATCCACCGTCGGACTCAAGAGGCTCCACGCCGGGTTCGACCAGTCGAGATCGTTGGCGATGGGGCGGCTCATGTCGCCGGCCTGCGCGCTGGCCCAAACCTTGATGCCCGTCCCCAGCGAGTGCTGGTGGGTCGAGATCGACACGAGGTGGGTGCCGGCCGTCCCCGCCTGGAACGTCGGCCTGGTCGAATACGTCGCGCCCGGCGGGATGTGGATGCTGTCGGTGCCCCAGAAGAGAAAGTCGGCCGCCACGTACGACGGCGCCGACGCCTTGGGCGTTCCCTGGAAGGAGACTGCGCCGAGGCCCATCAGGTCCGCCGCCGACGTGTTGATGTAGTGCGCCTCGATGCGCAGCATCTGGTTTTTGGGCACCTCGACGGCCACGCCGCTCGGGAATTTCCACTCGAGCTTTCTCTCGTTCACGAGGACGAGCGGCACCGCGTCGCCGCCCGCGAGACCAACGAAGGGCCTGCAGGGGGTCGGGGTGAGGTTCTCCGCGGTATCGTTCGTGGTGTAGAGGATGAGGTGGTGCGACCCGGGCGCGAGCGACGCCGTGTAGCCCGAGATGGCCAGATCCTGGGTATTTCCCAGGCGCTTGGTGATGCAAACCGTCTTCTCGACGCCGGGTGCGACGTCGATCGGACCGATGGACGTCTCGGCGATCCCGGCGGGCAGGTCGAGGCTGGCGAGATCGGCGCCCGCCTCTGCGGCGGGGCCCCCGCGCGACACCGGGGTGGCGGAAGAACCGCAGGCGAACGATGCGGCGCAGGCGAGCGCCACGAGGACGAGCGTTATCGTCGGACGCATCCCGTCGGCGTAGCATACCTCGACCGTACCGACCACGCGGTCAGGGTGGCCGGCCGTCGCCGCTCTTTTTTTGGCCGTCGCGCGACCCGCGCAGGCTTCGGCGGTAACCGGCCGGCGTCGTCCCGGTCCATCGCCGAAACGCCCGCACCAGCGTCGACGCCTTGCTGTACGCCAGGCGCTGCGCGACTGCCTCCGTCGAGAGCCGGGACGTGCGAAAGAGATGAAGCGCGCGGTCCCGCCGCTCGGCGTCGACGAGGTCCGAGAACGTCGTTCCGTGCGCGGCGAGGCGCCTGCGGAGCGTGCGAGCCGAGAGCGCGAGGCGTTCGGCCACCTCCTCGAGCGAGAGGAACATGCCGTCCTCGGTCACGAGGGCGCGGCGCGCACGTGCGACGAACGTCACGTCGGCGCCGATCTCGCGCAACTCACGCTCGCACTGCTCGCGCGCGAGCTTCAAGCCCCCCGGATCGGCCATCACGATGGGCAAGTCGAGGACGCCCGCATCGAAGTAAACCCGATTCGTCGGCTGGCCGAAGTGCGCGTATTGCATGAGCCCCGGCAGCGGCGACCGGTAGCCGGGCTCGGGGAAGGCGAAGTCCGCCCAGCCGACCAGCTCCGTACCCGTCAGGACCTTGCCGATCTCGCGCAGGCCGACCGCCATGCTGATGAGGACGATGTCGCGCGCCGAGCCCAGGTCGACTCGCTCCTCGATGCCGATGGACGCCGTGCGGCCGTCGACGTGAAGGTCGAGGCGCAAGGTGGTCGAGAACGTCGGCGCGTACGCCACCGCCAGTTCGAGCGCGTCCCGCAAGGTCGAGGCGCTCAGCGCGGCAAAGCCGAGGAATCCGTAGAGCGTGGCCCGCGTGTGCAGGCCGAGGTGGTAGCCGAGCGCCGGCTCGCCGGTCATCGCGCGGGCTCTCTCGAGGAGCGTGCACATCCGGGCGACGGGCAGGCGTGCCCAGGGGTCCTCGAGCATCCCGACGTGCAAACCGACCGTCGAGAGGAGCGCGTCGGCCGAGACGTTCCACTGCTTGACGACCTCGAGGAGGTTCTCGACGAGAATGGCGGGCACCGTCGGCGGCTGCGCGGCCGACACCTGCACGGCCGACGTGAGGTCACGTTCATCGTGCTCGCTGGCAACCAGGACGGGCGAACTCACGGCGTCTCCGCGCGCAGGGGAGGGGAACGTCCCGCGCTCAAGCGGTGGGCGAGAACAGTACACTCCGCAAAGCCGCTCGCAAGGCGCAGTCCGGGACACCCACCGCCGCCCGATGGCCGTCCTTACGCATCCGTGACCGCCAGAGTGACTCGAGGACGTCAGCGCATGAAGCGCAAGACGGTCGGTGATCCGACCGCCCACGCTTGGCCCGGGCCGGTGGAGGCGATGCCGTAGAGATCCGTATCGGTGCCCGTGACCGTGCCCGACCAGCTCGTGCCGTCCCAGTGCCACGCGGCGCCGCCGTTGCCCGAGACCCACGCGTCCGACGGACCCGACCCCGAGATCTGCGTCGCGTTGAAGGGCAGCGTCGCAACCTCCGCCCAGTGGACGCCGTCGTAGTGGTACACGTCGCTCGCGGAGGAAGCGTCCGGATCGGCGCTAACGACCCAGACATCGGTCGGGCCTGAGCCCCAAATCAAGCCGACGGGCGCCGAGGTCTCGAGCGTCCAAGTCGTGCCGTCCCAGTGGGTCATCGGCCCCCCCGCGATCCAAACGTCCGTCGCAGAGGAACCCCACACGGCGGTGCCGCCGTTGTGTGGACCCGTGACGACGCTGGTCCAGGTGGATCCGTCCCAGTGCCACGAGTGAGACGTGGCGCCGAGGCGAGCTTGCGTGACCGCCCATACGTCGTTGGACGCGCTCCCCCAGATGCCCATGATGGACTCCTCGTTGCCCAGGATGGTCGGCGACGACCACGCCGTCCCATCCCAATGGCTGAGCGCACCGTACTGAGCGGTCCCGGCAGCGCCCGGCAGCATCGCTCCGATCCAGATGTCGATGTTCGAGCTGCCCCAGATCGTGTCCCAGACGGTAGCTTGGTAGTTCGCTGGGATGGGGACGGTCGAAGTCGTCCACGTGGCACCGTCCCAGTGCCGGACCTGGTCGGAGACCAGGTAGACGTCCTTCGGCCCGATCGCCGTGACGGCGCGGAAGGCTGCATTGCTCCAGGACGCCGGCGTCGACGGCGTGCACGCGCTGCCGTCCCAGTGCGACACAGCCCCGGATTTGCCGACGAACCAAAGGTCGCCGAACGTGCTGCCCGCCACGTCGCCACCCCCGCAGTCGAAGGTCGTCCAGGAGGCGCCGTCCCAGTGGCCGCCGCTCGAGGTCCAGACGTCGTTGGGCCCGGTTCCTCCCATGCTCCCGCCGTAGCCCAGGTAGCGCGACGTGCCCGTCGTGTCGGTCCAGAAGCTCCCGTTCCAGTAGAAGGGAGGTGACCAGATGTCGTTCGGTCCGCTGCCCCAGAGAGACATCCCGGTGGTCTCCAAGAAGGGTGCCGTCGGATTCGTCCACGCTTGCCCGTTCCAGTTCCAGTATTTGACGCCCCCTCCCGGCCCTTGCCCGACGACCCACACGTCGCTCGCCGAGGACGCCCAAACCGCATCAAATGTTGCGCTCGCATTCGTGAATGCAGTCGAAAAGCTCGTCCCGTCCCACTGCTGCAGCACGCCGGGGTCCGCGACGTTTCCGGTGCCGGCCGCCCAGATGGCGGACGGCCCAATTCCCCAGAGGTCGATCAGGTCCGAGGTCGTGCCGCTGGGCACGGGCGACCAGGTCGTACCGTTCCAGTGCAGGACGGTCCCACAGTCGCCAACCGCCCAGACGTCGTTGGCGGCGCTGCCCCACATCGAGCGCAGCCCGCAGGTCGTACCGCTCGGCCATGGCGTCCAAGTAGCTCCGTCGAAATGCACCATCGAGCCCAAATCGCCGACCGCCCAGACATCGTTGGGCGCGGACTCCCATATCGCGTGAAGCGTATTGCCTTGCGGAAGCGGGTTGACCCAGGACCATCCACCGACGGACGCGTCCGTCGCGGAGGCATCCGGGGGCTCGGTGGCGGCCTCCGCGGGCGCGTTCGCGGCGTCCATCGGACAGCACCCGCCGGCGTCCCAAGGGACGCTCGCATCGCCGCCTCGCGTGTCCGGCGGCGCATCGACCACGGCGCTTCCAGGCGCGTCGGCCCCACCGTCCGGGCCTCCGCTCCCGCCGGAGGTACATCTCGTCGTCGCGAGGGCTGCGAAGAATGCACCAGCCCAGCGACGCGCATCGGTGCGCGCTCGAGTCAGCACGCCCGATTGGTTTCACGTGCTCCGGTCGGCGTTCAACTCGAGAGCCGAACCATCGCGTCCTACATCTCCTGGAGCACGCGCTCGACGACGTGCGGCTGCATCAGCGCCGACCGCGGGACGAGCAGGTGCTGGATTTCGGCGGCCAGCTTGTGCAGGTCCGCGTGGCGCGCGGCGGCCTTGTTCAGCGCCATGCCGAATCGCAAGCTCGTCTCGAAGTCCGCGGGCCGCTCCCCGCGGGTCTGCCGGAAGATGAAGTCCGGAATGGCCGCTTGCGCCCACGGGGTGTCGACGACGGCCGCAACGGATTGAAAGTACGGCCGCCAGACGTCTCGTAGCGACCCCTGCCCCGCCGCACACCCCGACAGGAGGCGCCCGAGCGCCTGCGCTTGCTGCGCGGCGACGCTCATGCCCTGCCCGAAGATCGGGTTGAAGCGGCAGATCGCGTCCCCGAGGGGCAAGAGGCCAGCGGGAAAGGCGTCGAGGCGCTCGAGGTGCCGCAAGCGGCTCTCGTGGAAGCGATAGCGTTCGACCCGGCCGAGCATCTTCGTGCGCGCGATGGCAGCGCCGATCGTCGTCGTTCGAAGGCTGTTCGCGTAGTCCCGGAAGCCCGCCTCGTCGCCCGGCGGGTGCTCGCCGATGCGACCACCGAGCGCCAACATCCACCTGCGGCCCTCGACCGGGATCATCAGGCCTGCGCGGCTCGACGTGGGCGCCTGCGGCATGACCATCACGCCTTTCCACTGGTCCGGAGCATCGTCCGGGATGGCGAAGAGGGCGGTCGAGTAGCCGAGGTCGACCCCCACGACAGTCTCCGGGGGTGCGGCATTCCCCGTCGCGCTCAGCGCCCCGAGCGTCAGCTCCCCGGTGCCCGACGCGTCGACCACGACGTCCGCGGTACGCTCCTCGGTCCGCCCGCCGCGCGCGAAGCGAACGCCTCGGACGGACTTGCCGTCGTCCCCCGGTGTGATGCCGGCGACGCGACACCCCCCTCGAGCGCGACGTTGGCGATCTGTTTCACGCGCTGGCGCACGCACAGCTCGAGCTGCGGGCGCGTGAGGCCCGCCGAGAAGAAGCCGAGGACGCGCTGCCCGGCTGCCAGCAGCGTGTGCACGTGCTTGCCCTGGGGAACGCCGGGACGGCCCTCCGCCGCATCCCCGGTGCCATCGCGCTCGAGGATCGTCACCCGGTCGAAATGGTCCGAGAGGACCCGCGCCGCCATGAGCCCGCCCATCCCCCCGCCGATCACGATCGCATCGGAGCCCAATGTGCCCATCGTTCACCCCGGTCAGCCGATTCTGGTGTCGTTTCGAACAGCCCCGCACGCTGCGGACCGGACCGCGACACCCGCCGCCATCACATACAAGAACCGCCGGCCATGCAGTGGGTTTGGGTCGTCACGCAATCGGTGCACGTCCCCCCTGTGATGCCGCAGGCCGTGTCCGAGTTGCCCTGGACGCATTGCGAGGGGACGGTGCCCGGCGGCGTGCAGCACCCGCCATTGCAGGTGCCCGAGCACGTCTTCGAGCAGGTGGATGTGTTGGGGTTGCAGGCGGAATAGAGCGGGCAGTCGCCATCCGAGTTGCAGCCGCACTGGGGCGCCCCGGCGGCCGACATGACGCACGCGCTGCCGGCCGTGTTGCTCGGCGCGGTGCAATCGGTGCAGCTCGCCCCGCAGCCCATGGGAGAACCCGTCGTCTCGCACGTCCCGCCCGTCGAGCAGCAGAAGCCGTTGCCGCAGGGGACGTTCGCGTTGCACGTGGCGGTGCACGACCCGGCGGAGCACGTGGGCGTCCCGCCCGCGCACGGGGTGCACGCGGCTCCGGTGGTCCCGCACGCGGCCGCGGCGGTTCCGACCGCGCACTGTCCGGCGGTCGTATCGCAGCACCCTCCGTTGCAGCCCGTGTCGCCGGCGGCGCCGCACGCCGCGCCGCACACGGCTGTGGACGTATTGCATGCCTCGTTCGCCAGGCAGTCCGTGGCCGCCGCGCAACCGCACGCGCTCGCCCCGCCGTTCACCGGGATGATGCACGTCGAGCCGTTCGCGTTGCCCGCGCAGCTGGCGCAGGTCGGTCCGCACGCCGCCGGCCCCTCGGCGACGCAGGCTCCTGCCTGACAGCACGTTCCCCCGCTGCACGTTCCGTCGCCGGTCGCCCCGCAGGCCGAGGTGCACGCGCCGGCCGCGCCGCAGGTCGGCGTCGCCCCCGTGCAGGTCGAGCACGTTCCGCCCGCGGAGCCGCAAGCCGCGTTCGCCGTCCCCGCCAGGCAGATCCCGCGGAGCGTTTCGCAGCAGCCGCCGTTGCACGGCGTGTGCGTCACCCCTCCGCAAAGCGCGCTGCAAACGTGGGTCGTCGTGTTGCATGCGGTGTCGGCGGGACAGTCGGTGGCAGAGTTGCACCCGCACGCCCCCGTCTGTGCAACGCACGCGGAGCCCGTCCGATTGCCGGTGCAATCGACGCAGGACCCCGAACTCCCGCACTGGGTCATGCTCGTGCCCGGGGCGCACGAGCCGTTCGCTCCGCAACAACCGGCGGCGCACGCCGCGTTCGCAGAGCAGGTCAGCGTGCAGAGCCCGGTGGCCCGGTTGCAACCGGCGCTGGTCGAGGGACACTCGGCGTTCGTCGTACAGCCGCACTGGCCACCCCCCGCGACGGCCTCGCAGGTGCTGCCGCTCGTCCCCGCGCCGAAGGTGGTGCTGCAATCGGAGCAGAGGCCGCCGCTGTTCCCGCACACGGCGGCGCTCGTACCGGCCCGACACGTACCGTTCGCCGCGGCCGAGCAGCAGCCGCCGTTGCAAGTCTGGGTCGAGCTGCACGCCGTCGTGCACGTGTTGCTGGTCGGGTCGCAGGCTTGGCCGGAGGGGCAATCGGCCGCCGTGCGGCAACCGCACTTGTTGGGCGCTGACGTCGCGCCGGCGGCGCCCGGAATGCACGCCGACCCGCCGGTCGCGCCGGTGCACGCGACGCATGCGCCCTGACCGACGTCGCACGTGGCCGCCGTCGTGCCGGAGCTGCACGTGTTCGTGCCGGGCGCGCAGCAGCCCCCGTTGCAGGCCGTATGCTGGGCGTCGCCGCAGGCCGGGCCACAAACGCCCGTCTGCGTGTTGCACGATTGCCCGGTGGGGCAGTCCGTGGCGTGAGAGCAGCGGGGGCCGACGTCGGCGGGGGCGTCGGCAGGCGCATCGCCGGCGGGCGCGTCGGCGCCGGCCTCCGTGGTCCCGTCGGGGCCGGACTCTTGCGCGGTGTCCGGTGCGGCATCGCGTCTCGTCGCGTCGGGTGACAGCGACGACGAGTCGTCCGGCGCGCTCGAATCGAAGTCGGCGCCCCCGCCGTCGAGCAATCCCAGATTGTCGGTGGCCCCCGTAAAGCACCCCGCGATCGAGAGACCCGCCACCACGCTGAGCAATGCCAGAAGCCGAGTTTTCATGGGAGCTCGTCTCCGGACGGTTCGTCCGGGCAAGAGGGGGGTGTCGCTCCCCCGATCAATCAATCTTCCCACGAACGACCGCGACGCGCACGGATGGCCGCGTCGCCGCCTTCGTTTTCGAACCCGCTGCGCATCCCGGGACGCGCCGTGACCGCGGGCATCTCATCGCGGATCGCCTGCTATCCGCCCTGCATGCACATCGCCGATACGGCCGGGGCGAAGCTCGCGTTCTGGGGCGCCTGCAGATAGCTCTTGAGGGGCTTCGTGTCGTCGAGCAAGTCGGCGCAAAACTGCTTCAGGTCGATCATGTCCTCGCGAATCTCGGAGCCCGCCCAGGGCATCGTGAGGACCTTGTTGTCGTCGGTCGGCTCGATCGGCGCGTTCCCGATGGGCGGGATCGAGACGCAGTGGCTGCAGTTGTCCGACCGAAAGAAGGGGATGTAGTAGGCGAGGTTGGCCTGGGCGTCGTACGTCGCCATGAGCTCTTGCAGATCCTGCCACCACATCGCGTGAATCTGCGCCTCCGTCGAGCCGGGGAAGAACCGTTGGTAGGAATAGAGCGAGTAGTTCAGATCCATGCGGTACGCGGTGAGGCTCAACCGATCGTGCGGGTACTTCTGCGCGATCGCGACGTTGACGAGCCCGAAGTCGGTCTGCAGATCCGCCAGGCTGACCGGGAGGATGCCGCTCAGACTCTGGAGGATCGGGTCGACGTTCCACGCGGAGCGGATGGTCTCGTGGAGCTGCTTCGATGGGCCGTCGCTGTGGAAGATGGGCCCCGAGTCGTCGAGCAAGTAGCTGCATTGCACGCTCGAGCCCAGGCCCTCGCGCATGAAGGGGTAGTTGAGGATGGCGCCCGCGCCCCCGGCGCTGCACCCGGTCATGAAGAGACGCGGGATCGTCGGGAATGTCTTGTGGATCCAATCGATGACCGCCAACGTGTTGGCGTGGCCCGCGTGGTGGAACGTGAGCTCCATCGGCCCCCCGTCGCCGCCCGCCTCGGCCCCGCCGTCGTCCCCCGCGCCGCCGTCCGGCGCCCCGCCTTCGCTCACGTACGTGATGACATTGTTGCCGGTGTGCACGTCGCCCGTGCAGTACGAGACAAACACCATGTTGTAGTCTTGCGCGGGGTTGTCGGTCGTCCGGCGCAGTAGATTCAGGTATTGATACTGGGACATGTGGTCGTCGGGGATTCCGTGCGGGTTCGCCGCCCCGCGAACGCCGCCGGCGCCCGAGCAGCTCGCGTAGTCCCAGCATGCGCCGCCCGGCTCGAAGTGGACCTCTACGTCGTTGCTCGTATTCGAGTAGTTGACGAAGAACTTGAATTGGCTGCCGTCGCCGCACACCGTGCCCGGCAGCTCGACTTTGATCCATGCTCCGCACTGGGGGTGACTCATGTCGTTCGGATCGGTCGTGCATCGATCCGGGGGAATGGGCGCCGACGCGTCGGGTACGCACGGGAGGAGCGCGCCCTTGCCGCCCTCGGCCCTGTCGGCCGGGGTGCCCGTTTCGGCCGTCGGGGCGCCTGTCGCGTCGGACAGAGATGCGTCGGCCTTGTCCGCCGAGCCCGAGCCTCCGCATCCGTAGCTCGCAAGAGTGGCCGCCCCCGCGGCGAGAAGGAGGACCGCGGTCCGGACACTCCGCTTCATCGCGATATCCTCGCGTGCACGAGGGGGCCGGAGCAAAGCAAATCGCGCCCCTTGCGGCGCCAGCTCGTTCGAAGGATGGTCCGTCTCTCGTGAGCATGAGCGAGACAGGCGGCGCCCGTCCCCCGAATCCCCCGAACCCGCTCGCCACCGCAGAGCCCTGGGATCTCGTCTCCGACGGCTACGTCGACGAGGCTCTGCCGTATTTCGAGAGCTTCTCGCGCGCCGCGCTTCAGGTCGCGGCGCTGCCCCCGGGCGCGCGGGTGGTCGACGTGGCGACGGGGCCCGGGACGCTCGCCCTCCTCGCCGCCTCGGACGGAGCGACGGTAAGCGCCATCGACATCTCCGAGCGCATGATCGCCGCGCTCCGCGCGCGCGCGGCGCGAGCGGGTCTGAGCGAGGCCATCGACGTCCGCCTCGGCGACGCGCAACGCCTTCCGTTCGAGACGGCGGCCTACGACGCCGCGTTCTCGATGTTCGGGTTGATGTTCTTCCCCGACCGCGCGACGGGCCTGCGCGAGATGCGGCGGGTCCTCCGACCGGGACGTCGCGCCGTCGTGTCGAGCTGGGTGCCTTTCGAGGGGCCGTTCGCCGAGCTGTTGAAGGCGGCGCGCGAGTTCATCCCCGGCCTTCCGCTCGGCGGAGGCCGCCCGCCCTTGTCGAGCCCAGAAGAGATTCGCGCCGAGCTCGAACACGCCGGGTTCGACTCGGTGATGGTCGAGACTGCATCCGAGACGCTGAGCGCTCCGTCCTTCGACGCCTTCTGGAGCTCGATGCAACGGACCAACGCGCCGCTCGCGCTGCTCAAGCAACGCTTGGGACAGCGATGGGACGAGGCTGCCCCCAAGATACGCGAGCGGGTTCGCGCCACCCTGGGCGAGGGGCCGCTGGTCATCGGCCGCGGCGCCTATCTGGGGATCGGCACCGCTCCCTGAGCGGCTCACGCCAAGAGCTTCGCGCGCTCGTCGTCGGGGATGGCGATGCCAATGGTCGCGAGCGGGTCGAGGATGTCCCGAACGACGACGTCACGCGCGACGGGCGCGAAGCGCGCGGGCCCGAGCCACCCGAGGGCCGCCAGGTCCTCGGGAGGGCCGTGCGGCGAGGGGTCGGTCGCGGCGGTGATCTGGGACGTCGCGGAGGTCGCCTGCTGCGATCGCGCGCGCCAGAACGGCGCGAGCCCCTGGAGGGCGCGAAGGAGCACCTGCCCCAAACGGCGAAGCTCCGCCTCGTCGATCTTCGACAGCGCCCACTCGAAGTAGAGGCCTCCGAGCCGCCGATGGTGCGCCTCGTCGCGCAGGATGGTCTCGTACACGGCGCGCGGCAGGGGGTGGGTCGTCGACTCCAGGCTCACGGAGGCCGTCCCGCCCGAGAACGCCTCGGAGACGCAGCTCACCCGAAGAACGAGCTCGTTCGCGCGCTGCCATGCCGTGCCGCCGCCGGCGCGCACAGCGAAGTTGTCCAGGTCGATCGCCCGCGGAGCCGCGCCCCCGAGCTCCATGGCCATGCGGCTCGCGAGCTCGACGTGGGAGCACTCGTCGGCGAGAAAGTCGCTCGTCATCCCGAGCAGGTCGAGCGGCGCCTTGACGTCGACGAGCGCGCGGAGCACCTCGCAAAACGAAGCGACCGCGCGGTACTCGTTGATGGCGACTTCCGTCCAAGCGCCGCGCGCGTACTCGATCGCTGGTCGCGCGTACTTGGACGCGTCGAGCGTCCCCCACGGGAGCTCTTCGGTGGTCGGTCTCGCTTTGCGAAAGTGGTGCTCGGCCGCTCCGCCCATCCACTCGAGCTCGAACGGGATCTTCATCAGTGGCCGGCGTCCGGGGGCCGGATGATGACCCCGAACGGACCTCCGTCGGGGTGGATCACGGTGCCGAGGAAGACGTCCTCGCCCCCCTCGGGGTGCACGATCGTCCCGAGGAGCACGTCCTCGCCCGCCTCCGGGTGGAGGACCAGGCCGAGACGAACGTCGGCGCCGCCGTCCTCCGGGAGCGACACGCTTCCCGTCAAGAGGGAGGCGTCGGGACCGGCGCCGCCTCCCGACCCGCTGCTCGAGCCCGTGGAACCGGGAGGTGGCGGCGGCAAGCAGTCGCCAAGACAGCCCCCGCCCGGCGAACCCGACGACGATCCGCCCGTCTCCCCAATCCCCGAGGTGCCTCCGCTCGACGTGGCGCCACTGCCACCCCCGTTCGACGAACCGCTCGGCACCGCTACGTTGGGGTCCCCCGGGTCGGTCAAAGACCCCAGCTGCGTATGCCCGCCGCCGCACGAGGCCAGGGTGAACGTCGCGCCGACCCCCATGCCCGCCGCGATCGAGAGGAGGAGTCGGGTCGGGTGAGGCGGAGATTTCCGATAGAGCATGGCGCGCGCGCCTCCGTTCGCCTGACAGAGCAAAGAGTAGACCCGGCGGGCTGTGCGTTCCAATCGGTGAAGTCCTGCGGGACGAGGGGAGACCGCTGTGCCACCGTGGGCCTGCGCGGCAATCGCGTCGCGGGTCCGAGGTCCGGCGTGTCCTACATTTCCCATATGGCATGGCTCTCGCTCCACACCGGCTCGGCTTCCGGCGGAAGCAGCGGGCGAGCGCCCGACGCTGGCGGATCCGTCGAGGACTGCACGAAGACCCGTATCGAGGGAACCGCGTGCATCGAGGACCGGTTGGAGGGTCAGTTCCTTCCGCCCCCCGAGGGGGGCCGGCTCAGGGTTGCGCCCGATGGTGAGCGCAAAGCGCCGCGACGGCGCACGACGCCAGGCGCGAGCGGGCCGAATCGGCGCGGCTCGTCAGGACGATCGGGACGCGCGCGCCGACGACGATCCCCGCGAGCTCCGCGCCGCCGAGGTACTCGAGCTGCTTGGCGAGCATGTTGCCGGACTCGAGGTCGGGCACGAGGAGAACGTCCGCCGCGCCCGCCACGGGAGAAGCCAGGCCCTTGATCGCCGCGGCGCCGGCGCTGACGGCCGTGTCGAACGCGAGCGGACCGTCGACGACCGCGCCCGTGATCTGCCCGCGGTCGACCATCTTGCATAGAGCCGCGGCGTCGATCGTGGAGGCGATCTTCGGGCTGACCGTCTCGACGGCCGAGAGGATGGCAACCTTCGGCTGCGCGATCCCGAGAGCGTGGGCGAGGTCGATGGCGTTCTTGAGGATGTCCACCTTGTCGTCGAGCGTCGGGTAGATGTTGATCGCGGCGTCGGTGACGAAGAGGAGCCTCGGGTACGCAGGCGCGTCGAGGACGAAGACGTGGCTGACTCGACGCGCGGTGCGGAGCCCCGCGTCCGACGCGAGGGCGGCGTGCATGAGCACGTCCGTGTGCAGACTCCCCTTCATCAAGGCGCGCGCGCGGCCGGCCTTGCAAAGGGCCACGCTCTTTCGGGCGGCGTCCTCGTCGTCGTCCGCGTCGACGAACGACGCCCCGCCGAGATCGAGCGACGCCTTGGCGGCGACCGCCCGGATCCGCGCCTCGGGGCCGACGAGAACCGCATCGACGAGCCCCTGCTGCGCTGCCAGCACGGCCCCTTCGAGCGCGACGTCGGTCACCGGATACGCCACGGCCACCGGGGTCGGCGGCAACGCCCGCGCCTGCGTGATCAGCTGGTCGAAGAAGTCGGGGCGGTCGGCGACCACCGAGGCAGCGTGCGAGCGTTCGGCGAGCGTCATCGGCGCGCCCGCGAGGATGCGACGCGCCGCCCCGGACGTCCAGCGACCCGTCAGCCTCGCATGCGGAGCACCCTCCACAGCGAGTAGCCGATGGCCAACGCGGCGACCCCGTCCACCGCGAGCACCGCAAGGAGCGAGACGACGTAGGCGGCGGCCGCGCGCGCACCGGCACCTCGTCGGAAACTCCAGCTCTGCGCCGCGCGCTCGACGCGCGCGAGGAGATAGTGGGTCATGCGCGAACGAACTCCTCCCAGGATAGGCCCCACGAAACGAGCTCGCCCGGCGGCGCTGCGACCGCGTTCGACGGCGGAGCCACGGGCAAGATCTGCGGATCGACCGCATGGGGTGCCGAGGCCGACACGGCCACCCCCGCGGCCCCGTCGACGAAGGCGACCGCACCGCCGTCCCGATCGCGGAACAACCCACCGCGGAAGCGGCCGAGATACGTCCCCTTCATCGCATAGACGGCCTCGCCGGCGAGGAAGGCCACGCAGTGGTTGGCCTCGAGGATGAAGGGGTCCTTCAACCAACCCACCACCTTGCCACAGGAATCGAAGATGGGCGTCACTAGGGCGCTCCTTGGGCAGAGGCCTCGACGTGCGCGTGGCCTCGGCCCACGACGCGCGCTGGACGCCGGACCGACCCGCACGCCGTCCCGACGCAGACTCCCGCGCACGTGCTTCGCGCGCGGTTACCTGTCGTTTACATCCACCAGTGACAACGTCAAGGCGGCCCCCCGTCTCCAAGGCGTCGCGTCGCTCACTTTGATGAGCTTTGATCGGTATGAGAGTCGACGCGTGGAGCGGAACGCGTCGCGGGAAGAGCGGAGTTAGTCGAGCCCGCCGTCGCAGCTCGGGGAGCTAAAGCAGCTGGCCCGACCCCCGGACTGGCAATAACAGGTCAGCACGCCGGTCGCGCAATTGCCGAAGGTGCACGACTGCCCGTACGGACACGTCCCCTCCCCCGGAATGGTGCACGGCGGCGGGGGTGGACACGCGAGCTGGCAAGACGCGGTGCCGTCGGCATTGCAGGTGCAGCCGTACGGTGTCGTGCCGTCGGGGCAGGTTCCCAGCTGGCAGAATTGGCCGACGGGACAGGTGTCGTACCCCTCGAGCAAGCAGCTCGTCCCCGGAGGGGCGCCCGAGTCGCCGAAGGGAAAGATCACGCCGCCGTCGATCCCGCTGCAAGGGTACGACGAGCAATACGCCTGCCCGTTCTGGCCGCAGCTGCAGACGAAGGCCGTCGCCGAGGGGTCGTTCGTGCAGGTGTCGAACGCGCAGCTCGCGTTGTACGGGCACGTGCCCTGTCCCGGGATCACGCACGGCGGCGGGGCGGGGCAGACCACCTGGCAGTTCGTCGTGCCGTCGGCGTTGCAGAAGCAGCCGTACTGCGTCTTGCCGTCCGGACAGACGCCGAGCTGACACCACGAACCCGCAGGGCACGCGTCATAGCCCATGAGCGAGCAGACGACGGTAGCGGCGTCGCCTGCGTCGGACTGCGGTCCCCCGTCGACCCCCGGCGGGAGGCAAGAACAACCGGGGCCGTCGACCAACCCGGCCGGGCACGCGTAGGGGCACGCCACGCACGAGCCGCAGCCGGCCGCCGGCGTCTGGCCGATGGGACACGTGTTCGCGCAGGGAACGCACTGACAGGACGCGTTGACCGTGTTCCCCGGGCCGCAGAGGCTCGCGTCGAAGCAATCGACGACGGGCGAATCGACGAAGGTCGCGTCATAGGGCGGCGGGGGTGGCGAGTCCGCGTAGGTGAGCGTCCCATCGGACGGCGCATCCTCGAGGGGAGGCGAGCCGTCGAACGACACGGGTGCGTCGAACGCCGCGTCGCGGGGAGCGTCCATTTCGGGCGCGTCGATCGGAGCGTCCGCGGCGGCTTCGGGCCCGGCTTCGGGCGAGGACGAGACGTCGGCCGGCGACCCCTCGACGTGCGCGGCGTCGGATCCGTCCGGGACGGAAGACGCGGCGTCGCCCGGCTCGCACGCGCACCGCACAGGATCCCACACGGCGCTGCTCGGGCATGGGGACACCACGTTGCACGCGTCGGGGCCGACGGGCGCGTCCCCCGTACCGGCCGCGTCGGTACCGATGTCGTCGGAGCGACCGCCGCATGCGGCGAAAAGCAGCCCGACGACCAAAGAGAGGAGCGAAAGCGCCCGGCGCGAGCGAAAGGGGGTCATGTTCCTTATGGCTCATGGCCGTCCCCTGCCCTGCCCGTCACGCCGCAAGCTACCGGCTCACGCCGTACCGCGCCTTGAGGTGCGCCAAAAACTCGGGGAGATTGGCGCCGTGATCGGCACGGACTCTCTTGACCGCATCGCGCTGTTCCATGCGCTCGAGGTATCCGTCAAGCGCAGGCAGGAACGCCAGCGGATCGTGGTCGAGCACCGACTTCATGATTCGCCTCACGGCTGGCAAGTGAATCGCGCAGGCGACGTCGGCGGCACCGAAGCGATCGCCCATGGCGTAGCCGTCGAACCGCGCGAGACGCGCGAGCGCCCGCGCCCCCTTGGCGGTCACCTGTTTGACGTCGTTCGCGATCGCCGGCGGCGGCTGCGTGCTCGTGAAATAGTTGGGGAGGAGTCTACGCGCGGCGAGCTCGAGGTAAAGGTCGATGACCTGAGTCACCTCGTGGACCTTGGCGCGCGCGAACGGGTCCGCGGGCAAGAGCGGACGCTCGGGGAAGGCGTCGTCGAGAAAGGCGACGATGCACCGAGACTCGGTGAGAAAGCCCTGCTCTGTCTCGAGGCACGGCACTTTGCCGAGCGGGCTCTTCGCCAAGTACTCGGGGTGATATTCGTCGCTCGCGCCCGTGTAAATGACGACCTCTTCGAACGCGAGGCCCTTCTCGAGCAGCGCCAGCTTGACGATGTTGTAATAGTTGCTCGAGCTGAATCCGTGGAGCCTGAGCATTGGGATGCCGAGAGGCTATCATGCGCCCATGACGCCGAGCACCGCACGCATCCCGGTTCGTCGAATGGGGCGCGACGACGTCCTTCTCGGCGTCGAGCAGCTCGACTCGCTCGCCATCGAGGAGCCCCTCGAGATCCGCCTCGCCCTCCGCGAGGGCAGCGGCGATCGTTCGGTCGCGGTGACGATGCGCACGCCGGGTGAGGACGTCGATCTGGCGGCGGGCTTTCTCTTCGGTGAAGGGATCCTGCGCGCGCCGAGCGACATCGCCTCGTGCACCGTGGGCGACAACGTCGTCCGCATCGAGCTCGCGCCCGGCCACGCGGCCGACGTGAGCTCTCTGCTCAACTCTCTCGAGCGGCACTTCTACGTGAGCTCGAGCTGCGGGGTGTGCGGCAAGGCGTCGATCGATTCGATCCGCGTTCGCGGGGCGTTCCCTCCCTCGACGCGCGGCCCGTGCCTCTCGGCCGGTGCCGTGCGTGCGATGCCCGGCCAGCTGCGGCGAGCGCAGTCCGTCTTCGAGGAGACGGGGGGTCTGCACGCGGCAGCGCTCTTCGATGCGCGCGGCGTCCTGGTCGACGCACGCGAGGACGTGGGCCGCCACAACGCGGTCGACAAGCTGGTGGGCGCGGCGTTCCGGCAGGGAGACGTGCCGTTGCGCGACCGCGTCCTCGTGCTCAGCGGACGGACGAGCTTCGAGCTCCTGCAGAAGGCCGCGATGGCCGGGATCGCGATGGTGGCGGCGGTCGGCGCGCCCTCGAGCCTCGCCGTCCAGCTCGCGAGAGAGGCGGGGATCACCTTGCTCGGCTTCGTACGCGACGATCGGTTCAACGTGTACACGGGCCCGGAGCGGATCCTCGAGGCGGCTCGTGCCTGACGGCGCCCCCGCGTCGCCGGCACAACCACCGGGCGACGCGGAGCGTGTCGTCCTGCGCGAGCCGGCCGAGACCGCGGGTGGCGCGGCGGCGATCGGCGAGACCCTGCGCCACGCTCGCCGCCAGACGGGGCTCGTTCGCGCGGCGCGCGTGCTGGCGAAGACCAACCAGGAGACGGGGTTCGACTGCCCCGGGTGCGCCTGGCCGGAGCCGGCCGATCGCGGCGCGATCGAGTTCTGCGAAAACGGCGCGAAGGCGGTCCTCAGCGAGGCCACCACGCGCCGCGCGGACCGGTCCCTCTTCGCGAGGTGGAGCGTCGCCGAGCTCGCGGCGCGGAGCGACGCCTGGCTGAACGACCAGGGCCGCCTCACCGAGCCGCTGCTCCTTCGACCCGGCGCCACCCACTACGAACCTGTGGACTGGCACGAGGCCTTCCGCCTCCTCGGCGAAGAGCTGCGCGCGCTCGACTCGCCGGACCGCGCGGTCTTCTACACGTCGGGAAGGACGAGCAACGAGGCGGCCTTCCTTTACCAGCTGTTCGCGAGGGTGTTCGGCACGAACAACCTGCCCGACTGCTCGAACATGTGCCACGAGTCGAGCGGCACCGCGCTCCGGGAGGTCCTCGGAGTCGGCAAGGGCACCGTGCAGCTCGAGGACTTCGAGCTGACCGACGCCATCTTCGTCGTCGGTCAGAACCCCGGGACCAACCACCCGCGCATGCTGACGACGCTCGAGGCCGCCGCGAAGCGGGGCGCGACGATCGTGAGCGTCAACCCGCTGGCGGAGCCCGGGACCATGCGCTTCGCCCACCCGCAGTCGCCGCTCGCGCTCCTCGGCGAGGCCACGCGGCTCGCGCGAATGCACGTCCCCGTCCGCATCAACGGGGACGTGGCGTTCTTCCAAGGGATGATGAAGGCCATGCTCGAGGAGGAGGCGCGCTCGCCGGGCCGGGTCGTCGACCGCGCGTTCGTCGACCGGTACACGGTCGGCTACGAGGACCTCTCGCGAACCCTGGCCGGCCGCACGTGGGAGGAGCTGGCCGCGTCGAGCGGCGTGGACGAGGCGACCCTGCGCGCCGCCGCGCAGGTGGCCATCGAGTCGAAGGCGACGATCGTCACCTGGGCGATGGGGCTGACTCAACACGTGAACGCCATCGATAACGTCCAGGCGATCGCGAGCTTCCTCTTGCTGAAGGGCAACGTGGGCAAGCCCGGCGCCGGCGTCTGCCCCGTTCGCGGCCACTCCAACGTGCAGGGGGATCGCACGATGGGGATCTGGGAACGGATGCCCGACCCGTGGCTCGACCGCCTGGGTGCCGAGTTCGGCTTCGCCCCGCCGCGCGCGCACGGGTTCGACACGGTCGGGGCGATCCGCGCGATGACTGAGGGGCGGGCCACCGTGTTCTTCGCGCTCGGGGGGAACTTCCTTTCGGCAGCGCCCGACACCGAGCGCACCGCCGCGGGCCTCCGTCGGTGCCGCCTCACCGCGCACGTCTCGACGAAGCTCCACCGGGGACACCTGGTGACCGGCGCGCGCGCCCTCGTGCTGCCGTGCCTCGGGCGCACAGAGATCGACGTGCAGGCCGGCAAGCCTCAGTTCGTGACGGTGGAGGACTCGATGGGCATCGTCCACGCGTCCCGCGGGTCGCTGCCGCCGGCGGACGATCGACTGCTCAGCGAGCCGCGGATCATCGCGCGCCTCGCGCAAGCCACGCTGTTCGATCAGCGCCCGGCGATCGACTGGGGCAGTCTCGCCGACGACTACGACCGGATCCGGGAGCACATCGGGCGCGTGGTCCCGGACTGCGAGGGATACGCGGAGCTCGTTCGTCGACCGGGGGGCTTCCGCCTCCGGAACACCGCGCGCGAGCGGGTCTTCGACACGCCGGACTCCAAGGCGCGATTCGTGGCGGGCGACCTGCCCGAGCACGACCTCGGCCCGGGCCGGCTGCTCATGATGACGATCCGGAGCCACGATCAGTACAACACGACGGTCTACGGCGAGGACGACCGCTACCGCGGCGTGCACGGGGGGCGGCACGTGGTCTTCTTGAACCCCGAGGACGCGCGCGATCGCGGCCTCGCCGCCGGAGACGTCGTCGACATCACGAGCCACTTCGGGGACGAGACGCGAACGGCGCAGCGCTTCGTCGTGGTCCCCTACGCCATCCCGCGCGGGTGCTGCGCGACATACTTCCCGGAGGCGAACGTCCTCGTCCCCTTGGGCGCGGTGGCCCGAAAGAGCAACACGCCGGCTTCGAAGTCGGTGGTCGTCAGCTTGCGCCGCTCGGAATAGCCTCGGCGGCCCGCCACGCATCGGCGATTCGTTGACTCAACACCGCCACGTTCGGCTCACGCGCAATCGTATCGTGTACCTCCCACATATGCATATAGATTTTGCCCGCCTCTCTCGGCGATGGGATCACGATTCAAAAAAACGACCGACACTGGAATCGTAAGCGCGTGTCGCCGAATAGTAGAGAGGTCCACCGCTGTCCCAGAACAGTCCTGCGAATTGCATGTCCGGTAGGGTGCCGCCCGTGGCAGTCGCGAGTTGACCATACGCGGTGTAATCGAGACTGGCCACGACGTCCCCGCTCGACACGTCGACGACGTCACGCACGCTGCCGATTTGGTCCGACAAGTAGACCGACTGTTCGCCAGTCGGCGCCGTGAACTGTCCCTCGGCGAAGTACCGTCGCAAGACGTTGTCGTTCCCGTCGCGCATCGCGCAGAGGGCTTGGCCGCAGAAGGTGAACCTCACGGCGGTCGTCGCGCCGCCCGAGACGAGCGTGTACCCGACGTGGAGCACGCAGCTTACCAAGGCGACATACAACGCGATCGGCAAGATGACGAGCGTGACCGACCCGGCAGGCCGGGTGCTGCAATACGGCTTTGCGGCCAACAACGTCGTCGAGCACCCGCCCCATTGCCGTGATCGCGTTCTGCGTCCCCTCGAAGTAGTTCGTAGTCTGCCCGACCGAGTTGTACCAGACGCGATTCTCGAGCGGAGACTTGATGCTCTCGACCATCGTCGACGTCTGACTCGCGGCCGTGTGCAGCCAGTGCCA
>Ga0070735_10001361_pt1 | contig 23813 bp, 22 predicted proteins | sample Coa_R1_FD_66443 | JGI IMG/M metagenome (GOLD analysis project Ga0070735, IMG submission 66443) | Surface soil microbial communities from Centralia Pennsylvania, which are recovering from an underground coalmine fire - Coalmine... | ecosystem: Environmental > Terrestrial > Soil > Unclassified ...
AGGCCGGTCGGACAGATCGGCGGACTTCGCTGCGCTCGCCCGGTGGTTCGCTGAGGCACCGGACGACGCGGCGGCTCACCGGCTGTGGCGGGCGGCGTTCGGCCTGTCCCCCGCCCGGCACCTGTCCGTGACCGGCGACACCGCGGACGAGTGGGAAAATGTGCCGGCCGGGACGCCGTGGGGCAAGGCCCCGCCGATCCGAATTTCGCCGCAGCTCAGGAAGACCGGGAGCTACGAGCGGCGCGGCCAGCCCACTCAGGTGAAGGACCGCTCCGCCGCCAAGGAACTACTGCGCCTCCAGGCCGAGCACGAGGCCGCGCAGACCACCGAGGCACGACGGCGGCTGCACACCAGCGGGCCGGCGCTGCTGTCGGACCTGGACGTGCTCGAACCGAGGGCGTTCCGCCTCTTCCTCAGCCTGCTCGGTGACGCGCTCGCGGCCCGCGCGCCCGGCGACACCGAGGTGAAGACCGTCACTAGCGACGGCAGCCTGGAGGTGCGGCTGCGCCTGGTCCCAGACGGCGGCACGGCCTCGATCAAGACCGAGGACGGGGTGCTCACCGGTCCCGAGCATGTCATCGAGATCACGGACCTGGTGCCGTGATCCCCGCCGAGGAACAGGCGCAGCGCCAGGCCGCCCTGCGGGCCTTGATCGCCAAGCCCCTGCTGGTCGCCGCCGGGGACGCCGAGTCACTCATCCTGGTCCGGCGGCACCTGCCGGCGCTCGGCGGCTGGCTGCGCAGGGAAACCGGCTGGCGGCTGGTCGCGGATGCGGAGACGGCCCGGCTGTTCAAGACCACCCCGCTGGCTTCGGACGCTACCCATCCCGCTCGCGGGCACAACAGGGAGCCGTTCAGCCGCCGCCGGTACGTTGCTCTCTGCCTGGCGTTGTCCGCGCTCGCCCGCGCCGACGCGCAGACCACGCTCGGCAGCCTCGCCGACGACGTGCTGACTGCCGCCGCCGAACCCGGCCTGGCGGCTACCGGGTTCACGCTGACCCTGGACAGCAGGAGCGACCGCGCCGACCTCGTGGCCGTGGTCCGGCTGCTGCTCGCCTGGGGCGTGCTCAGCCGGGTCGCCGGAGACGAGGACGCGTACCTGTCGGCCGGCGCCGACGTGCTGTATGACGTACGCCGACCGGTACTCGGCCTGCTGCTCACCGGCAGCAGGGGCCCGTCGACCATCAGCGCCCGCGGGTTCGAGGCAACGCTCGCGGAACTGACCGCCGAGCCGGTTGCTGAGACCGACGAATTGCGCAACCAGGCGCTACGCAGAATGCTCACCCGGCGGCTGCTCGATGACCCGGTCGTCTACTACGACGAGCTGGCCGAGGACGAGCGTGCCTACCTGATCGCCCAGCGGCACAACATCACCGGGCGGATCAGCGAGGCCACCGGACTGCTGCCGGAGCTGCGCGCCGAGGGCATCGCCATGGTCGACCCGGACGACGAGCTCACCGACGTGCGGATGCCCGAGCAGCGCACCGACGGACACGTCACACTGCTGGTCGCCGAGTACCTGGCGGGCAGGGCGCGGGCGCCGCGGGCCGAGCTGCTCACGTTCGTCCGGCAGGCGGCGCAGGCGCACGCGAGCTACTGGCGCAAGGGTGTCACTGATCCCGGCGCGGAGATCGAACTGCTTGAGATCGCGCTGGAGAAGCTCACCGCCCTGCGCCTCATCGAGGTCGACAGCACCCGTACCGTGATCCGGAGCCGGCCGGCCATCGCCCGCTTCGCCCTCGCCGAACCCGTCATCCGAGAGCCCTGCAGTCTGCCCGGGGCCAGAACCGGAACGAGCCAGACCAGAAAGGCGACGACCGATGCTGCCGACACCATCTTCTGAGCGGTGGAAGCCCCTGCGAGCCGGCCTGGTCGACATGTTCTACTACGACCAGGAGGAGTTCTGGTTTCACGACGGCCGTCTGCTACTGCGCGGCAATAACGGAACCGGCAAGTCCAAGGTGCTCGCCCTCACGCTGCCGTTCCTGCTCGACGGCGACCTCGCGCCGCACCGGGTGGAGCCGGACGGCGACCGGCAGAAGCGGATGGAATGGAATCTGCTGCTCGGCGGCAAGCATCTCAGCCCCGAGCGCCTCGGCTACACCTGGCTGGAGTTCGGTCGCGGGGGCGCCGACGGCACCGAGGAGTTCCGCACGATCGGCTGCGGGCTGAAGGCGGTCGCCGGGCGCGGGATCGCCCGGCACTGGTTCTTCATCACCAGTCAGCGCCCCGGCGCCGAGCTGCAGCTCCTGCCCGACAGCCGTGTCCCGCTGACCAGGGAGAAGCTGCGGGAGGAGATCGGCCAGCACGGGTTCGTGTATGACCGGGCGGCCGACTACCGCCGGGCGGTGGACGAGCACCTGTTCGGCCTCGGCCAGCACCGCTACGAGGCGCTGGTCAACCTGCTGATCCAGCTGCGCCAGCCGCAGCTGTCGAAGAAGCCCGACGAGAAGCTGCTGTCCAGGGCGCTCACCGAGGCGCTCCCCCCGCTCAGCCCCGGCCTGGTGACGACCGTGGCCGAGGCGTTCCGCGGTCTCGATGAGGAACGCGACGCGCTGCGCTCCCTGGCCGAGGCTCAGGAGGCGGCCACCGACTTCCTGGGCCACTACCGCCGGTACGCGAGGGTGGCGGCCAAGCGCAAGGCGGCCGGGCCGAGGCTGACGCAGAGCCGCTACGAACAGCTCGGCCGTGACCTTACCGCTGCCGAGGAGGCCTTCACCGCCGCCCAGCAGCAGCTGGATGAGGCGCAGCGCGAGCTCACCGAACTGGAAGCGCAGCGCACCGATCTGGAAGCACGCCGGGACGCGCTGCAGGCCGATCCCGCGATGCGAGACGCCGAACGGCTCGAGCAGCTGCGCCAGGACGCCGACCGCAAGGAGAAAGCGGCGCGGGTCCAAGAGGCTGACCGGGACCGGCACGCCGTCCAGGTCAGGAGGTACGCCGACAAGGCGGCCCAAACCACGCACCGGGCCGGCACTGGACGAGAGAAGCTCGCCCAGGCGCTGCGCGAGGCCGCGGCCACGGCCGCCGACGCAGGCTGTGCCCGACAGCATCAGGCAGCGGTCGCGGCCCTCGACGGCCCGGACCGCGACAGCGACCCGGACGCCTTTCCGCCAGCCGACCAGGCCGACGGCGGACACCGCGCGGTCGCTGCCTACCTGGACGCCCCCGAGGCGCTCGCGGCCGACATTCTCGCTCAGGCCAGACGGGACGCCCAGGCCATCGCCGACCGGCGGGCGCGGGCCATCGCGCAGCTAGAGCGGCTGCTCGCCGACGTCGCCGGAGCGCGCGGGCAGCTACATGCCGCGCAGGAAGCCGAGAGCAGGCGCTCGGCTGACGTCCAGGCCGCGGCGGACCGGGTCATGGCCGCGGACCTGGCCATAGAGGAACGGATGCGGCTGATCCTGGACGGCTACCGCTCGTACCTGAGCGGCCTGGCCGAGCTGCGGGTGGCCCATCCCGACGAGCTCATCGCCACGCTGGAATCCTGGGGCCTCACCGGCGGGGGCACGAACCCCGCGTCTGCGATCATCGACGACGCCGTCCGCGTGATCGGGGCCGAACTCGGCCAGCTGGCCGGGGAACTCGGCAGTCAGCGGACCCGGCATATGACGCGAGCGGGCGAGCTGACGGAGCAGATCGGCCGGCTGCGCGCGGGCGGCCACGACGCCCCGCCGGTTCCGCATACGCGAGCACCAGGGGTCCGCGACGGCCGTCCCGGCGCGCCGCTGTGGAGGGTGACCGATTTCGCGCCGGGCCTGGCCGACGACGAGCGCGCCGGCGTGGAGGCCGCGCTCGAGGCGGCGGGAATCCTCGACGCGTGGGTGACGCCCGACGGGAACCTTGTCGATGGGGACGTGGTCGTGGTGTCCGGGCTTGCCCCGGTGGCTGGGGAATCGTGCGCCAGCCTGCTGGTGCCCGCGATCGACCGGGCCGACCCTCAGGCCACGGCGTTGGATGACGTGTCAGTCGCATCCGTTCTGAGTGCTATCGGACGTGACCCAGGGACCGCCGGCGGCGCGGCCTGGGTGACCACGGACGGGCGGTGGTCTAACGGGGTGCTGAGCGGCGCCTGGCACAAGAACCAGGCCAGCTACATCGGCGAAGGGGCCCGGGAGGCTGCGCGGCGGACACGGATCGAGCAGCTAGAGCGGGAGCTCGAGGCTGAGCGTGCGGCGATCGAGAGGCTCGACGCGGACCTGGCTGAGATAGCAGGGCGGCAGAATCGCCTCGCGGACGAGCACCGCAGTGTGCCGCCGGATGACGGGGTCCGCGAGGCGCACACCAAAGCCGCCGAGCGGCGCGAACAGCTCGCGCAGGCGCGTATTGATCATGCGCAGGCCGTTGCGCAGCTCCAGCGGCGGCAGGAGGAACTGGCGGCCGCCCAGGTACTGGCGGCGGAATTCGCGGCCGATGTGAGCCTGCCCGCGGATACCGGGGATCTTGCCGCGGTGCGAGACGGGCTGGGCACCTACCGGGTAACGCTCGCCGCTCTCTGGCCGGCCGCCGAGGCGGCGCACGGCGCGATCCGCGCTGCGGCCGACGCCGAGAGCGAGTTCGCCGGCAGCCGCCAGTTGCTACTGGAGGCGAGCGAGCGGGCCGCCGAGGAGCGGGAGGCGGCCGGTACGGCGGCGACGACGTACCAGGAACTGCTGGCCACCGCCGGCACGGCGGTCGAGGAACTGCAGCGGCGGCTGGCCGGAGTGACCGATGCCCTCGGCCGAAACAAGGCGGCACATGGGGCCGTACGCGACCGGGAACGGGACGCGATCGGGGCGGGCGGCAAGGCGGACGGGGAACGCGGACGGCTGCGGACGGAGGTCGAGGATGCCATGCGGCAGCGGGACGGCGCGGTGCGCGAGTTCCGGGCGTTCGCCGCGACCGGGCTGCTGCGGGTCGCGGTGACCTCGGTGGAGATCCCGGACACCGATCAGCCGTGGGCGGCGACGCCGACGGTGATCCTGGCCCGCGCCGTCAACGCCGAACTCGACTCCGTGGAGGACGGGGACGGGCCGTGGGACCGGATCCAGAAGCGGGTGACCGAGGAGCACAAGCTGCTGGCGGACGCGATGGCCAGGCATGGGCACTCGGCGGGGCTGACGCTGAGCGAGGGTGTCATCGTGATCGACGTGATCTTCCAGGGCCGTAGCCACGACCTGCCGGGGCTGGCCGAGGCGCTGGCGGCGGAGGTGGAGCAGCGGACCACGCTGTTGTCGGCGCGAGAGCGGGAGATCCTGGAGAATCACCTGCTCAACGAGGTGGCAGGAACGCTGCACGAGCTGATCTCGGCGGCTGAGGCCGAGGTCAGGCAGATGAACGACGAACTGGAATCGCGGCCGACGTCGACCGGCATGAAGCTGCGGCTGATCTGGCAGCAGGCCAGGAACGCGCCCGAGGGCCTGGACCGGGTCAGGCTCAAGCTGCGGCAGACGATCGACGCGTGGTCGGCCGCTGACCGCACGCTCGTGGGGACGTTCCTGCAGCAGCGGATCGCCACCGAGCACGCTGACAATCCGGCGGCTGGCTGGGCCGAGGCGCTGACGTCGGCGCTTGACTACCGGGGCTGGCATGAGTTCGTGATCCAGCGGTATCAGGACGGGCACTGGCGGCCCGCTACCGGCCCCGCCTCGGGAGGCGAGCGCGCGCTGGTGGTGTCGGTTCCGCTGTTCGCGGCGGCTTCGTCGCACTACAAGTCGGCCGGCAACCCGCACGCCCCGAGGCTGATCGCTCTCGACGAGGCATTCGCCGGGGTGGACGACGACTCCCGCGCCAAGTGCCTGGGCCTGCTCGCCACCTTCGACATGGACGTGGTCATGACCAGCGAGCGCGAGTGGGGCTGCTACCCGCAGGTCCCCGGGCTTGGCATCTCCCATCTAGCCCGCCAGGACGGCGTCGATGCGGTCCTGGTCACGCCGTGGCGGTGGGACGGTCGGGAACGCCGCAGAGCCGACCGGGTGCCGGTGTGACCGACAGCGTGACCGGCACCGCGGAGGACGACACCCGGCTGCACCGCCTGCTCGGTGGCGAGCCGACCGCGTGGCTGATCCAGCGGGCGCGAGACCGGCTGGAGGCCGGGCGCCCGCTGACCGGGACCGTGACGCTGACCGGCGCGACCGTGGAGCAGCGGCGGGCGGTCGAACGGCTGACCGGCAGGCCGCCCCGTTCTGGCACGTCGCTGTCGGTGTCGCTGCCCGAGGTGGACCGGGTCCTGCGCGAGAGCGGTGCCGCGCCGGGCGGACTGGCCGAGGCCGTAGCACTTCTGACCGGTCCGCTCCGGGATCGCAACCGCGACCGGGCGGATACGGCGTCCGCCTGGGCGGCCGCCTTCGCGCCGCTGGACGAAGCCGTGGCGGGCCGCACTGAGCTAGCCGCCTGGCGGGGGTGGCTCGACGCAACCGGCGTCGTGCGCCGCCTGGCCCCGTCCCCTCATGAGGGCCTAGCGCTGCTTGACCAGGTGGCGGCGGTGCTGCGACGACTGCCGTCGCGGGGAATACCGATCGGGCGGCTCGCCGCCGAATGCTGCGGCGACGCGCACGCTCTCGATGAGGGTCGCCCGGCCGGGACGCTTGCCGTGTCCGCGGTCCGCGCGCTGGCCGGCCCGCCGTTCGCGGCCGACGTGAGCGCGGACTCGCGCCGTACAGTCTGGGCCTGCGTGGGCGTTCACCTTGACGACCTCTCCTCGTTGGTGCTCTGCCTCGGCCTGCCCGGCGACGGCCATACCGCTCTTGGTCAGGTGCTGGCGCTGTATCGGGAGACCGGACAGCCATCGGTGCTCACCCTCAGGCAGCTGCGCTGCCACGATGAACCGCTATCAGCGGGACTCGTGCGGATCTGCGAGAATCCCGTGGTGATCGCGACTGCCGCGGAGGAACTCGGCAGCCGCTGCCCGCCGCTGGTCTGCGTCGGCGGCCAGCCATCCGCCGCCGGATTGCAGTTGCTTGACCTCCTGGCGGCGGGCGGTGCGGAGTTCCGCTATCACGGCGATTTCGACTGGGGCGGTATCCGGATTGCCAGCGCGGTTCGTCAGCGGGTAGGCCAGGGCCAGTCACGCTGGCGGCCGTGGCGGTACGACAAGGACGCTTATGAGGCCGCGGCCACACTATTGGCCGGGCATGCGGTGCGGCTGCCCCGGCTGGTCGGCGACCCGGTCCCGACCCTCTGGGATCCGGGCCTGGCGGCCGTCATGGCGCGCCACGATGTTCGTATCGAGGAGGAACTTTCCCTCGACACCCTGCTCGCGGACCTGGCCTGACTGGGTTACAGGCAGGATTGCCCTGATCCGTGCTTGTCATATAGTGGTCGTATGACAGCCACGACCATCAGCTTCCGCGCCGATGAGCAGACGATGGCCGAACTCCGCCAGCTTGCTGGCGACGGGAACCTGTCGGATGCGATTCGCGAGCTCATCCACGCGCAGTACACAGCCCGGCTGTACGCGCAAGCTGCCCGTGACGCCGAACGGCTTCGCAATGACTCGGCCGACCTTGCGGAGATCAAGGCCGTGAACGAAGAGCTAGACGAGATCAGTGCGTGGTGACCTGTTCCGGCTACGCCCCGGCGAAGACGCCACCGGGCACGAGCAGCGCGGCCCCCGGTACGCAGTTGCGATCCAAAGTGACGGAATCCTGCTCTCCACGCTGATCGTCGCCCCGACTTCGACCAGCGCTCAGGCGGCGATCTTCCGGCCGGAGATCGAAATGGACGGAACCCGGACCCGCGTACTCGTCGACCAGATGCGCGCGGTCGACGCCAGCCGCCTGGGCGACTTCGCCGGCCGCCTTGATGCCGCCGAGACAGGAGATGTCGACCGGGCCGTACGCCTCATCCTCGGAGTTCTCTGAACCGGTCCGGGGTACCGTCGGGTGCGGCTTTCAGACGACCCGGGCGGCGATCTGGCGCGGTGTCGTGGAGGGCCGGCGCGTGCTGGCCGACTCACGTCGATCAGCTTTACGCCGACGCCGCCGGCCGCGGCAGGGTCATGGCCCTGGCCCTGCACCCGTTCGTCAGCGGCCATCCATTCCGCCGCACATACCTCGACCAGGCCCTGGAGTACGTCGCCAGTCACCCCGGCGTGTGGCTGACGACCAGCGACGAGATCGCCGGGCACTACGCCCGCACCACCCCGGCATGACGTCCTGCTCAGGGCTTCGAGGGGGTGATGTTGTGGTTGAGGTGGAAGACGTTGTCCGGGTCGTAGGCGTCCTTGACCGCGGTCAGGCGCGCGAGCTTGGCGTCGGAGTAGGCGCGGCGCACACCCAGGGCCCCCTCGTCGCTAAGGGCGTTGACGTAGGCGCCCACGGCGAACGGGTCGAGCTTGGCGGCCGCTCGCCGGGCGGCTCCCATCCGCGCGCTGTCCTCGGCGGGGTCGTCCCACTTCGCGGCGGCGACGTACTCGAAGCGCGCGCGACGGTGGCTGAACGCCGTCGCGTCGTCGTCGACGTCGGCGATCGCGCCGCCGTACGCCTGGAGGCTGACGCCGGGTACGGTGGCGTCCGCCGGGTCGCGGTCCACCAGGGCCGCGATCGCGTCGTCGGGCAGGCCAGGGAGGTAGTGGCCCTTCCAGTAGCGCCGGTACGCGTGGCCCTCGACGCTGTCGTCGCGGGTTTGCAGCTCCAGGTAGGAGAGCTCGCGCACGACCTCGCCGCTCGGCACGCCGAGGGAGCGCAGCGCCGGCAGCAGCGCGCGGCCGGCCTCCGGGTCGCCGATCCACACGTATCCGAGGGTGACGGTGCCGCCGGAGATCTCGGCGGTCAGCGTGGCCGGGCGGGCGGCCTCCTCGGCCAGGTCGCGCCACGCGCGAAGCGGCGCGGCGGCGCGATCGAGCGGGAAGGCGAGCTCCGTGACCAGGGTCCGCGTGCCGACGGGATGCAGCCGGAACTCGAAGTCGACGACGATCCCGAAGTTGCCGCCGCCGCCGCGCAGGCCCCAGAACAGGTCGGGGTGTTCGTCGGCGGCGGCGCGCACGACGTCGCCGTCCGCGGTGACGACCGTGCAGGACACAACGTTGTCGCAGGTCAGGCCGTACTGACGTGCCAGCCAGCCCATGCCGCCGCCCAATGTCAGGCCGCCGACGCCGGTGTGTGAGACGTTGCCCGCCGTCGTGGCCAGGCCGAAGGGCTGCGAGGCCCGGTCCAGCGCGCCGAGCAGCGCGCCGCCCTGGATCCGGGCGCGCCGGGTGACCGGATCGACGGTGACGCGGCCCAGCGCGGTGAGGTCGATCATGAGCCCGCCGTCCGGGACGGCCATGCCCGCGATGTTGTGGCCGCCGGACCGGACGCCGATCTCCAGGTCGCGCTCACGGGCGGTGCGTACCGCGGTGACGACGTCGCCGGGGGAGGCGCACCGGACGATCAGCTGCGGGCGGTGGTCGACCATCGCGTTCCAGACCGACCGGGCCGAGTCGTAGCCGCGGGTGCCGGGAGCCAGGACCTGGCCGTCGAAGTCCGGGTGGTGAACGCTGGGGGCGGGGAATCGCGAGGTACTGGTCATGACACGATGGTCCAGGGAATCGGTCCCCTTGATAAGGTCCAGTTCTTCGCCGTATTTGAGGGCCAATTCGCCGGGACGCCGTGACCAGGCTCGGCGCACGCAGGACGGCCCGTTCGGATAAATCGCCTTTGATCTTGACGTCGGGGACGGGGACGGGGACGGAGGCCCGGAGCGTGGTTCCGCCCGAGTGCGGGCTGGTGATGTCCAGGGTGCCGCCGATCGCCCCGATCCGGTCGCTCAGTCCGATGAGGCCGCTGGTTTCCGGCCCCGGGTGAGCCCCGCCGATCCCGTCGTCGCGGACCTCGACGACACACCGGCCGTCCGCGATCTCCAGCCGTACCCAGGCGCGGGTGGCGTGCGCGTGCTTGACGATGTTGGTCAGCGCCTCGGAGCAGAAGAAGTAGAGGCTGGCCTCGATGGCGGGCGGCAGCCTGACGCCCGGCACCTCGATCTCGGCCAGGATGCCCACCCGGTCGGCCAGGGCCCGGATGGCCAGGGCCAGGCCGTGCTGGGTGAGGATCGCGGGATGCAGGCCCGCGGCGAGCTCGCGCAGGTCCTCGATCCCGCGCCTGGTGTCCTCGAGGGCCTGGCCGACAAGCTCCCGGGCCCGGTCCGGCGCCGACGCCCAGCGCTGTTCGGCGAGCTGGAGGTTGATCAGGGTGGCGACCAGATGCTGCTGGGCGCCGTCGTGCAGGTCCCGGGTAAGGCGCTGGCGCGCGGCGTCGGACGTGGTGACCAGGCGCGCCCGCGACGCCATCAGCTCATGCTCGGCACGCTGGCGGTCGGTGATGTCGCGAACGTAGCCGGTGAAGGCCGCCTCCCCGGGCAGGCCGGTGCGGGTGACGGTCACCTCGGCCGGGAACACGGTGCCGTCGGCGCGCATGGCCGACAACTCGATCCTGCGGTCCAGGATGACGGCCTGCTCGGTCTCCAGGTAGCGGGCGAGGCCGCGCCGGTGTGCCTCGCGCAGCGACGGGGGCACGATCTTGTCCGCGAGGTCGTGGCCGATCACCTCCTCGGCCCGGTAGCCGAAGGTGCGCTCGAAGGCGCTGTTCACGTACGTGACCCGGGCGTCCTGGTCGATGCTGATGACGGCGTCGAGCGCGGCTTCGAGAATGGCGCGTTGCCGGGCCTCAATCTGGCTGAGCCGCTCTCGTTCGGCCGCGATCGACTCCTGGCTGGTGATGACGGTGCCGCATAGCTGCGCGAGGATCGACAAGAGGAAGGTTTCCTGGTCCGACAGCTCCTGGCTGCCGGTGACGATCAGGAAGACCTGCTCGCGGGAGAACGGCGAGGCGATGGGGAACGCCCAGCACACGGCGGGGCCTTTCCCGTCGAGCCGGGTGACCCCGGTGACGTCAGCCAGCAGCGCGCCGACGTCCTCCGGGGCCCGCTCGAAGTAGTCCCCCGACCTGCTGGGGTGCCACGCTACGGCGCTTTGCGAAGCGGCGATGGACGGAACCGCCGTGGTGACGAGCCGCATGGCCTGGGCCGGAGTGGACGTCTGGGCCAGGATCAGCGACAGGCTGAGCACGGAATTGACCGACGATACGAGCCGGCTGAGATCGGGAGCTTCGCGGTCGCCGTCGTACGGTGTTGACGGCATCGGCTACCCGGGGACGAATCCCAGGCTCGGATCTGGTGCCGCTGGAATCGTCATGCTCAGCCTTTCCGCCTGGTAACAGGAGTCTAACCTGGGGAGCGTGAGCCAGCCTGAGCGGATCCGCGTCATCGTGGGCGAGGACCAGCCCTTCATCAGGGAAGGGATCGTGCACGTCTTGCAGGAGAGCGGATTCGACGTGGTCGGCGCCACGGGCGACGCGGCCGACCTGGTGCGGATGGCCAGCGTGTACGGCCCGGATGTGGTCATCGCCGACATCCAGATGCCGCCGGACCACGCGGACGACGGGCTCCGGGCGGCCCTTCAGATCCGCGCCGGCCGCCCGGAAACGGGTGTGCTGATCCTGTCGCAGTTCCTGGAAGACAGCTGGGCGTTCGATCTCGTGGCCGACGGCGCGCGGGGCGTCGGCTACCTGCTGAAGGAAAAGGTCGGCGATCTGGGTATGTTCACCGACGCCGTCCGCCGCGTGGCCAGCGGCGGGTCGGTGCTCGACCCCGACGTGGTGGCGCGCCTGGTCGGCCGCAAGCGGCAGGCCAGTCCGCTCGATGCCCTGACGCCCCGGGAGGGGCAGGTCCTGGCGCTGATCGCGGAGGGACGCTCCAACAACGGCATCGCGACCGAGCTGGTGGTCACGGTGGCCGCCGTCGAACGCCATGTGACCAGCATCTTCGACAAGCTGGGCCTGCATCAGGCCACGGACCAGCATCGTCGCGTCCTGGCCGTGCTCACCTACCTGCGCGCCTGACGCGGCTCGTTTCTCCCGGGCCTAGGACCGGCGGTCAGGCGGCGAACAGCGCCCGCAGGTCGGTGGTGACAAGCTCCTGCTTGGGCACGAACGCTACCGCGGCGGAGGTCGCCATGACCTGCGGCGGAGCGCAGTCGGCGTCGGTCGAGGTCAGCACGATCCTGGCCACCGGGCAGGCGGCGGCCAGCGATGCCGCCACCGCGAAGCCATCCGATCCGGGCAGGTTGACGTCCAGCAGGATCCCGTCCGGGCATCTCCCGGCCACGGCGGCCAGCGCCTGCGGCCCGTCCTCAGCCACGTCGAACAGCTCCAAGCCCCGGGCCGCGAGCAGTTCCGCAGCGGCCGCGCGGAAGCGCGGGCTGTCGTCGACGACCAGGATCAGGAACCCCACCTAGGGATGATGGCCGCTGGCGGACGCGCCGGCAATGGGGTGAACCCCACAATCGGAATCCTCGGCGTGGGGAACACCCCATGGCCTCTGCGGGAGCTCCTGAGCCCGGACGCTGAAGAGCGCTCCATTGGTTCGTGCCTGCGTCCCGGCCAGGCTGATGTTACTGGGGATCGGCTGACCAGTCTGAAGGAGTTGTCTGGAGCATGCTGAGCGGACGTGGTGCCGAGTGTGGCGTACTGGACGGGCTGCTCGAAGGGGTCCGTGGCGGGCGCAGTGCCGTGCTCGTGATGCGCGGCGCGGCCGGGGTGGGCAAGACGGCGCTGCTGGACTACGCGGTCGAGTCGGCACCGGATCTGAGGTCCGTCCGGGCGGCCGGGGTGGAGTCGGAGACCGAACTCGCGTTCGCCGGGCTGCACCGGCTGTGCGGGCCCATGCTTGACCGGCTCGGGTGCCTGCCCGGCCCGCAGCGCGACGCGCTCAGGGTCGCGTTCGGCCTGGAGGCAGGCCCCGCGCCGGAACGTTTCGTGGTCGGCCTGGCGGTGCTGAGCCTGCTGTCGGAGGCGGCCGGGGACCGGCCGCTGGTGTGCGTGGTGGACGACGTGCAGTGGCTGGACCCGGCCTCGGTACAGGTTCTGGCGTTCGCGGCGCGCCGGCTGCTGGCGGAGGCGGTGCTGATGATCTTCGCCGCGCGGGAGCCGGACGGAGGCCTGGACGGGCTGCCCGAGCTGACGGTAGCGGGGCTGCGCCACGCTGACGCGCGGGAGCTGCTGGCCTCGGTGGTCCGCTGGCCACTGGACGAGCGGGTGGCTGACCGGATCGTGGCCGAGGCGCGGGGAAACCCGCTGGCGTTGATCGAGCTGTCACGCGGGCATTCGGCGGCCGAGCTGGCCGGTGGCTTCGGGATGCTTGAGGTACCGCCGGCGCCGGGCCGGATCCGGGCGAGCTTCCTGGAGGGCTTCCCGGAGAGCTTCCCGGAGGGCTTCCCGGGGCGGCTGGAGAGCCTGCCCGAGCAGACCCGGCTGCTGCTCGCGGTCGCGGCGGCCGACCCCACCGGTGACCCGGCGCTCATGCACCGGGCCGCCCGGCGCCTGGGCCTGGGCGTGGAGGTCGCGGAGCAGGCGGAGGATACCGGGCTCCTGGACATCGGGGGAATGGGCGGGCGGGTTGTGTTCCGTCATCCGCTGATGCGGTCGGCGGCCTACCGGGCGGTGTCCCGCCGCGATCGCCGGAAGGTGCACGCCGCGCTGGCGGAGGCGACCGACACGCGGGCCGATCCCGATCGGCGGGTCTGGCACCTGGCGCAGGCGATGCCTGGTCCCGACGAGCCGGTCGCGGCGGAGCTCGAACGGCAGGCCGGTCACGCGCAGACACGCGGGGGCCTGGCCGCGGCCGCGGCCTTCCTGGAGCGCTCGGTGGCGCTGACCGCCGAGCCAGGCCGCCGCACCGAGCGCACGCTGGCGGCGGCGCGGGCCAGCCTCCAGGCCGGCGCGTTCGACAAGGCTCTCGGCTTGCTGGCCGCGGCGGAGGCCGGACCGCTTGACGAGTTCGCCAGCGCCCGGATGGACGCGCTCCGCGGGCAGATCGCGTTTTCCTCGGGTCTGGGCGGTGACGCTCCCCCGCTGCTGCTCAAGGCGGCCAAGCGGCTCGAATCGCTCAACCTCGACATGGCACGCGAGACCTACCTGAGCGCGTGGATGGCCGCGCTGTTCGCGGGGCGTTTCGCCGGGGCCGGCGATCTGGCTGAGGTCTCCCAGGCCGTGCGGGCCCTCCCCCGTCCGCTGCGCTCCGCCGATCCGGGTGACGTGGTCCTCGACGGCCTGGCCCTGCTGGTCACCGAGGGGCCGGCGAGGGCAGCACCCGCCTTGCGGCGAGCCGCGAGCGCTTTTGCCAGCACCGACATCGCCGATATCCGGTGGGGCTGGCTGGCCCGGGCGGCCGCCAGCGCGTTGTGGGACGACGTCCGCTGGCGCACGATTCTGGCCCGGCAGGCCCAGCTCGCCCGTGAGGCCGGCGCGCTCGACCAGCTGCCCATCGACCTGGGCTCGCTCGGCACGGATGCCGCCTGGCGCGGCGATTTCGCGGCGGCCGCGGGCTTGATCGCGGAGACCGCCGCGATCTGCGCGGCGACCGGGGCTCGCAGTGTGCCATTCGCCGCGCTGCTGGTGGCGGCTCTGCGAGGTGACGACGCCGAGGCGGTCCCGCTGATCGAGGCCACCATCGCCGAGGCGGCCGCCAGAGGCCAGGGAATGGCGGCGACGTACGCGCACTGGGCGGCCGCGATCTTGAACAACGGCCTGGGCCGCTATCAGGAGGCGCTGGCCGCCGCGCAGTACGCCAGTCAGGAGACGCCGGCGCTCTATATGTCCATGTGGGCGCTTCCCGAACTGGTCGAGGCCGCGGCGCGCTGCGGCAACAGCCAGCTGGCCGCGGAGGCCGTAGAGCGGCTGGCGGAGACGACGCGGCCCGGCGGCACCGATTTCGGCCTGGGCATCGAGGCCCGGTCACGTGCGCTGGTGAGCGAGGGCGCGGCGGTCGAAGGGCTCTATCGCGAGGCGATCGACCGGCTCGGCCGTACCCAGCTCCGCCCCGATCTCGCCCGGGCTCATCTGCTCTACGGCGAGTGGCTGCGCCGTACGGGCCGGCGCGCGGACGCGCGCGAGCACCTCCGCGCGGCCTACGAGATGCTGACCGCGATGGGGATCCAGGGGTTCGCCGAGCGAGGCCGCCGCGAGCTGCTGGCCACCGGGCAGAACGTGCGCAAGCGGAAGGCCGAGACGACGAGCGATCTGACCGTCCAGGAGGCGCAGATCGCCCGGCTCGCCCGTGACGGGCTGTCGAATCCGGAGATCAGCACCCGGCTGTTCATCAGCCCCCGCACCGTCGAGTGGCACCTGCGCAAGGTGTTCGCCAAGCTTGGCATCAGCTCGCGCCGGCAGCTTCGCGGGGCGCTGCCCGACGCCGGGCGGCCGAGAATGTCCGCCTAGGGCGGTCACGGGCCGGGGATGTCCGCCTAAGGCGGCACCACGACCGGCTCAATGCCCCGCGGGCTTCCTTTGGGTGTGTCCCTTGGAGTCAGCGTCAGATCCCGTCGGGCGCTCCTGCCCCGCCCGCTTCTCTGGTTATCATCTGACTGGCCTCTGCTCAGCGGCCAACTACGTCGTTGCCACAACGACGCACACCGGACTACATCGTTGCCACAACGACGTAGTCGCCGCCCGGCATCCGGTCCGTTCCTTGCTGAGACTGGGCATGGCGCCTCCTCCTGAGTTCGGAAGACACGGTAACCGCGGGGGCATGAGGCGATCCCCTCATCTTCGCCGGGTTACGACCGGGCAGGCGTGGCCACCTTCTCCTCGGGAGGCAGACCGTGCTGCACGGCGGACATCGCGGCGGCGGCGCGGCAGCCCGAGCCTGCGGGCGGCATCCTCGGCCAGTTCGGCCACCGCGACCGGGTGGCCGAGGGTGAACGGCGACTTGAGGTCCACGAAGTTTGCGATGGCGGCCAGCGCCCGGTCGAGCTGGTCCGGGGATAGCTCCACCGCCAGGGCGGGCTCGGCCGCGATCACGGCCCGCCAGGCCACGTTGACCAGCAGGGCGGTGTAGTAGACGGCCATCCGGTCCTGCTCGCGAGGCCCGCGTGACCAGCCAGCCGGAGCGCGATTAGGCAAACTGGCTGAACCGGCTGGTCGTGTGCTGCGACTGCAACCGGCCCACGCTCGATTCCATCCGCGCCGCCGGTTTCACCGTGGACCGGGTGGAGCACACGGTCCTGCCGAAGGCCCCGCCCTTCGTCCGCCCCGCCATCGTGGGCAGCGTCGTGGTACCGCAAGCCGCAGCCCGAGCCCACCAGCCCGGCGACCGCATGCGGGAGGATGCATGAGTGCCGGGAATCTTGCTGTTCTGCGCCGGGGTGATGGTGAGCCTGGCCGCGAGCTGGCTGCTGGTTTCCCGGCTGGAGCGGCTCGGCGAGCGGGCCGGGTTCTCCGAGGCCTGGCTGGGGCTGGTCGCCGCGCTGGCCGCCGACGCCCCGGAGATCACCTCCGCGGTGACCGCCCTGTCCCGCGGCCAGGCCAGCGTCGGGGCGGGGGTGGTGATCGGGTCCAACGTGTTCAACCTGGCGGCGCTGCTCGGGCTGGCCGCGGTGGTGGCCGGGTGGGTCGGCTTCCACCGCCGGGTGATGGTCCTGGCCGGGGTGCCCGCGGTGTGGATTGCCGGGGTGTGCCTGCTCACGGTGGGCGAGGTGGTCAGCCCGGCAGCCGGGCTGGCCCTGACCGCGGTGGCGCTGGTGCCGTACGTGGCGCTGCTGGGGATGCGCCGGGAGCGGCTGGAGCGGATAGGGTTGCCGGCCGGGTGGGCCCGGTGGCTGGTCGCGGCGGTGCACGAGGAGGAGGACGAGCTAGCCGAGGCGATCCGGCCCCGCCGGGGCACCTGGCGGGACGGGATCGCCGCGGCCGGCGCGCTGGTCGCGGTGGTCGGCGCGAGCACGGTGATGGAGGTGGCCGCCACGGCCGTGGGGCGTCGGTACTCGGTGGCGGACATCATCACCGGGGGGCTCGTGCTGGCCGTGGTGACCAGCTTGCCGAACGCGGTATCGGCGGTGTACCTGGCCCGGCGGGGCCGCGGCGCCGCGGTGCTGAGCACCGCGCTGAACAGCAACGCGATCAACGTGGTGGCTGGGCTGCTGATCCCGGCGTGCCTGGTAGGACTCGGGTCGCGGTCCGGGTCCGGGATGCTGGTGGCCGCGTGGTACGCGGGCCTGACCGTGCTCGCGCTCGCGCTGGCGTTCCGCGGGCGGGGCTTGCGCCGCCTGCCCGGCGCGGTGATCATCGCGGGGTATCTGGCGTTCGTGATCGCCCTGACCGTCACCGTGGCGTAAGACCCGTGAGCTCGCCTTCTGGTAGTGAGCCGCTGGCACCACGGCCCGTTCGGCAATATGAAAAAAGCGTGCCGCGGCGGTGAACGGTCCGTTCGTGCGTAGCGAACGCGGGACCCGCCGGTTAGCCGCGGGCCCGGAGCAGGGATTGGTAATCCCGGCCGGATGGCACCTCCCGGACGAGGTCGAGCAGCGCGTCGTGGAGGTGGCCGTTACTGGCCAGGACGGTGCCGTTGCCGGTCAGGACGTCGTGGCCGTCCAGGTCCGAGACGCGCCCGCCGGCTTCGGTGATCATGAGCGGGATCGGCGCGATGTCCTCATAACCCATGGGCAGGCCCGCGATGACGATGGCGTCGGCCCGGCCCTCGGCCACGGCCAGCGTGCCCTTGACGTCCGGGACGAGCAGGACCTCACTCGATGACCCAGCGGCGGCCGGTGGTCCCTTTGCTCTCCTGCAGTTCCTCGCCGATCACGCCGTCACCGGGAAGCGGGCTCAGCAGTTCGTCCAGTGCCTTCATAGTCCCGGACTCTGCCACAAGACGGTCTGGTGCTGGCCGGCGGGAGGTGTCATGATCGGCAGAACCGACCGGGAGGGGATGGGTATGGCCGGTGCGCCAGTTTGCTGGCCGGATGAGGTCGACGAGGTGCTCACCGGCGACCTGACGGCCGCGGCCGCGTATATCACCCCGGCCGGAGGTGCGGTGATCACCTCTGTGTGCCCGATGGGTATCGACCGGCGCGATCGCGGAGAGGTGGGTTTCACCACGTCGCTCGGGTTCGGCAAGAAGCTGGAGCGGATCATCGCCGACCCGCATGTCACGCTGGCTTACCACACCCGCGAGCACGGGTTTTCGGCCAGCCCGGCGTTCGTGCTGGCCCAGGGAATCGCGTCGGTGGACATCCGGCCCTCGCGGGAACGGCTGGAGGCGGCCGCCCCGCAGGGGGAGCGCTTTCTCGGGCAGTTCATGCGCGGCCCGGTGTGGGACCGGCTGCTGCGCGAGTACTACTACGAGCGGGTGTTCGTGGATATAGCCGTGCAGCGGATGGCGGCCTGGCCCGACCTGAGCGCCTCCGGCGACCCGAAGGTCTACGGCGCGGCCTGGCCCGGGCCGCCCGGGCCGCAGGCCCCGCCGCGGAACGGCACCGGCCCGCGGGTGGAGATAGACCGGGCCGTCGGGCGGATCGCCGCGCTGCCGCACCGGGTGCTGGCCTACCGGGGGGCCGACGGGTTCCCGGTGGTGGTCCCGGTCGAGTTCGCCGGGCATGACGCGGCGGGCCTGCGGCTGGTCACCCCGGACGGGATCCTGCCGCCCGGCGGCCGCCGGGCGGGCCTGCTCGCCCACGCCTACCGGCCGCAGCTGGTCGGGCTCGCCACCCGGACCTTCACCGGATGGCTCGACGTCGCTGACGACGGCACCGCGATCTACGCCCCGCACACCGCCAAGGGCTTCGTGGCGCCGCCCCGCAAGAAACTGCTGCTGGTATCCAACGGGCTGTTCGCCAAGTACGGGATGTGGCAGGCTCGCCGGCAGGGCACCGCTCAAAGGCTGGAGCAGCTGGCCGCGGAGAAGGGCTCCCTCCGGAAAGGACAATCATGACCAGCAAGCTGGAGATCGGTCCTGACGGCCGGGTGACCGGCCCGGTGCAGATCACCTATAACGACCCGTTCCCGACCAGGAACGGCTCCTGGGGATCCGGGGCCATGATGGGCGTGGTCATGCACACGATGGTCGGGAACCTGCAGCCGACCACCGTCGATCTGTTCAATAGTTCCGCCGCCGCGGTGAGCGCGCATTTCGGCATCGCGCAGAACGGCTTGGTCTGGCAGTTCGGGCCGATCGGCAAGGGCTGGATCGCCTGGGCGGAGATGGCCGGCAACCAGGCCTGGTACTCGATCGAGCACGCAGACGACGGCGACACCGAGAACCCGCTCACCGATGCCCAGCTCACCGCGTCGGCGCAGCTGGTCGAGGTGCTCAGCAGGTTCGCCGGGTTCCCGCTGCAGGTCACCGACTCGATCCAGGTCAAAGGCTACGGAACGCACGTGATGGGCGGCGCCGCGTGGGGCGGCCACACCTGCCCGGGTCCCGGGCCGCGAGCCGGCCAGCGGTACCAGATCATCAGCCGCGCCAAAGCGATCCGGGCCGGGCAGACCCCCTGGACCAGCGACGGCAGCGTGTCCATCAACGCGCTCGCCGCGCAGTTCAAGACGGACGTCGCATCGATCCTGCAGATCACCGCGGTCATTGACGGCGCCTTCGCGCCCGATACCGCCGCCTTCATCAACGGCGTGTTCGGCGGGACCACCGCACCCGACGCAGCCATGCCGGCCGGGCTCACGCTGTGGGTGCCGGGAAGCTGACCGTGGGGTAGCATCCTGGCGTGCCCATCGCCATCCGCCTCGCCCCGGGGTGCCGTCCGCGCGGTTGCCGGGCGCCCGCGCGGCGCGTGCTCGGGCGCAAGGTGCGGTATGTGCTGGGGTCCGAGGCTGGTCAGGTGAACGGGATGCGGTGGTGCGGGTGGCGCGGCGGCCCCCGTGCCGTGCGAGGTATCTGAGCGAGATCGCTCTCCTCGGTTCCGTCGTTCCTGCGACGGCGCTTCCCTTACCAGCCACCTAAGCCGGGCGTGTCCCGTGCCGGGAGCGTATGCGCGATGACCAGCAAATTCTTCTTTCCGGCGGTGCCGGGTCAATCCCCCGACTCCCCGGACTCCCCCGACGGGAACGGGTATTTCGGCGCGTTCGGCGGCAAGTTCATCCCGGAGGCGCTGGTCGCCGCCGTGGATGAGGTCGCCATCGAGTACGAGAGGGCCAAGACGGATCCCGGGTTCACGGCGGAGTTCGAGGGGCTGCTCGCCCACTACGCGGGCCGTCCGAGCGCGCTCACCGAAGTCCCCAGATTCGCCAGCCACGCCGGCGGCGCGCGCGTGTTCCTCAAGCGCGAGGACCTCAACCACACCGGCTCACACAAGATCAACAACGTGCTCGGGCAGGCGCTGCTGACCACACGGATGGGCAAGCCGCGCGTCATCGCGGAGACGGGGGCTGGCCAGCACGGGGTGGCGACCGCGACGGCGTGCGCGCTGTTCGGCCTGGAATGCACGATCTACATGGGGGAAACCGACATCCGCCGGCAGGCGGTTAACGTGGCCCGGATGAGGATGCTCGGCGCCACGGTAATACCGGTTACCTCCGGCTCCCGGACCCTCAAAGACGCCATCAACGAGACGTTCCGGGACTGGGTCGCCAACGTCGAGACGACCCACTACATCTTCGGCACCGTCGCCGGGCCCCATCCCTTCCCGGCCATGATCCGCGATTTCCAGCGCGTCATCGGCGTGGAGGCCCGCCGCCAGATCCTCGAGCGAACCGGCCGCCTACCCGATGCCGCGATCGCGTGCGTCGGAGGGGGGTCCAACGCCATCGGCTTGTTCCATGCCTTCCTCCCGGATACGGCCGTCCGCCTCGTCGGCTGCGAGGCCGCCGGGCATGGCGTGGAGACCGGGAAGCACGCGGCCACGCTGTCGGCGGGCGAGCCCGGCATCCTGCACGGCTCGCGCTCCTACGTGCTGCAGGACGATGAGGGCCAGATCACCGAGCCCTGGTCGATCTCGGCCGGGCTCGACTACCCGGGCGTCGGACCGGAGCACGCGCACCTTCACGAGACCGGCCGCGGCGAGTACCGCCCGGTCACCGACGCCGCCGCGATGCGGGCCTTCGGGCTGCTCGCGTCGTCCGAGGGCATCATCCCGGCGATAGAGAGCGCCCACGCGCTCGCCGGTGCTCTCGAAGTAGGCACCGAGCTCGGACCGGACGGATTGATCCTGGTGAACCTGTCCGGCCGGGGCGACAAGGACATGGACACCGCTGCGCAGTACTTCGCCGCAGGCGGTGTCCTGACGTGAGCGGAAACCTACAGCTCCTGGCCGACACGCTGGCCCGGGCGAAGCAGGAGAACCGGGCCGCGCTCATCACGGGCACGACGGCCGGATTCCCGACCGTCGACGAGGGCATCGCCGCGATCCAGGCCATGCTGAACAGCGGCGCCGACATCGTCGAGGTCGGCCTGCCGCACAGCGACCCGGTACTCGACGGCCCGGTTATCCAGGCCGCCGACGACATAGCCCTGCGGGGCGGCGTCCGGATCGCCGACGTCATCCGCACCGTGCGGGAGGCATACCGGGCCACCGGCAAGCCGGTCCTGGTCATGTCTTACTGGAACCCGATCGACAAGTACGGCGTCGAGCGTTTCAGCAGTGAGCTGGCCGAGGCAGGCGGTGCCGGATGCATCTTGCCGGACCTGCCCGTGCAGGAGTCGGCGCCGTGGCGCGAGAGCGCCGCCAGGCATAGCCTCGCCACGGTCTTCGTGGCCGCGCCGAGCACTACCGACGCACGCCTACGGGAGCTCACCGCGGCGGGATCGGGGTTCATCTACGCCGCTGCGCTGATGGGAGTCACCGGTGTCCGTGTCCACGGGAGCCTCAGTGCGGTCGCCAGCTCGCTGGCGCAGCGCATCAGGGCGACCACCCAGCTCCCCGTCTGCGTCGGAATCGGGATCTCCAACGCCGCCCAGGCGGGCCAGGTGGCCGGCTTCGCGGACGGCGTCATCGTTGTGTCCGCGCTGGTCAAGGCGATCCTCGACGCCCCCGATGCTGCCGCGGGAGCCGCGACCGTGGCGGAGCTCACCGGCGAGCTCAGCCTGGCAACGCGCCGCGCCGTGGCGGATCGGGGTCCGGCCGTGCGTGGCGGACCGGGTCCGGCCGGCTGGGCTAACATGCGGGCATGAAGGGCACGGTTTGCGTCGTTACGGGCGCGACATCCGGGATCGGCAAGGCGGCGGCGACCGCGCTGGCCAGGCAGGGCGCCACGGTGGTGCTGGTCGGCCGCGACCGTGGCCGGACCGGGGCGGTGGCAGCCCAGATCGCCGCGGCCGGCGCGGCTAGCGCGGCTAGCGCGGCCGGCGCGGCCGGTGCGTCGCCGCCGCGGGCGGAGGTCGCCGACCTGGCCTCGCTGGAACAGGTGCGCGCCCTGGCTGACCGGCTGGCCGGGCTGGAGCGCATCGACGTGCTCATCAACAACGCCGGCTTGATGCTCGGTGAACGACGGATCACCCCGGACGGTCTTGAGCACGTGTTCGCGCTCAACCACCTGGCGCCCTTCCTGCTGACCAACCTGCTGCTGCCGAAGCTGACGGCGTCCGCGCCCGCACGGGTGATCACCGTGACTTCCGACGCGCACTCCGCCGCCCGCCTGGACCTCCGCGACCCGAACCTGGAGCACGGGTGGGACAGCTGGCGGTCCTATGCCAACAGCAAGCTGGCCAACATCTTGTTCACGCGCGAGCTTGCCCGAAGGCTGGACGGCACCGGGGTGACGGCCAACTGCGCGCACCCGGGGATGGTGCGGACGGGCTTCGGCCGGGAGTCCCGGCCGCTGATGAAGGTCGGCATCACGATCGCCCGGCCGTTCATGGCCTCGCCCGAGCGCGGCGCGGACACCATCGTGTACCTGGCCAGCTCGCCGGATGTGGCGGGGCAGACCGGAGGGTACTACGTCAAGCGTCAGCGGCGTGAACCATCGGCCGCCGCGCGCGACGACGCGGTCGCGCGGGAGTTGTGGGAGCTCAGCGAGGAGATGACCGGCCTGGCGCCGGCCAGGCCGACCGGAAACTGACCCTTCGCTGTCGTCACACGACGCCCCCGGAGTGAACCGGAACCGCCCGCCCGCAGCGCAAGGGACAGGAGTCTTCGGGCTGGCGGCTAGCTTTCAGGTCGAAAGCAGGTCGCACACGAAGATAAGGGTCTCGCCCGGCGCGATCACGTGGCCGGCGCCCCGGTCTCCGTAGGCCAGATCCGGCGGGATGATCAGCTGACGACGGCCGCCGACCTTCATGCCCGCTACACCTTGGTCCCAGCCGGCGATGACCTGCCCGACGCCCAGCTGGAACTGCAACGGATCGCCACTGTTCCAGCTGGCGTCGAATTCTTCGCCCGTGGAATACGCGACCCCGACATAGTGAACCGTAACCTGATCACCTGAGCTGGCCACGCTGCCGTCACCTTCCCAGATGTCGGTGATCTGCAGCTCGGCCGGCGGTTCGCCGCCGGGAAAGTCGATCTCCGGCCTGGTGATGTTCATACTCGCCCTCTTCTCAGTTGCTCTTCAACGTTGCTCTTCAGCGGCGGCGAGTACGGGCGTGCTCCGCACCCTGGGCAGGCGTTGGGGCCATGCCCCCGGATCCCTCTGCGTGCGCGTCCCAGGCTCCCGAGCCGCGGTCCCTCCGCCGATCACCGCCCGAGCCTATGCGGCCAGCAGCGCACCGGGTGCCAGATCGGCTGCCCAGACCAGGGTCAGGGCTGGTCGCCCGCGAGAGCGATTGCGCGCGTCTCGGGAACTCCCAGCATCAGCAGGCTCGTGATCGTCGCTGCCCGGGCGCCGAGGGTCCCGTTCGACCGGTCGCTGTCCGCGATGGCGAACACGGTGCCGTAGGCAACCTGGCTCAGAATGGCCGCCGGCAGGTGCCGTGCGAACACGTCGCTGTCCTGGCCCCGTTTCACGAGGTCGGCGAGGAGCTCATCGACTGGCCCGAGCAGGCCGTGGATCGCCACGCCGTACTCGCCACGGCGCAGCGCCAGCAGCACTCGGTACCGGTGCGCCACCGGCCAGACGCGGGCGATGAATTCGGCCCACGTCGCGT
>Ga0070735_10001362_pt1 | contig 23810 bp, 13 predicted proteins | sample Coa_R1_FD_66443 | JGI IMG/M metagenome (GOLD analysis project Ga0070735, IMG submission 66443) | Surface soil microbial communities from Centralia Pennsylvania, which are recovering from an underground coalmine fire - Coalmine... | ecosystem: Environmental > Terrestrial > Soil > Unclassified ...
GGATCGATCTCCGGATTCGTGCAGGCGGCGTCTGACTTGATCCATCAAAGATTTAAGTATGTAAAAGGCGCGACGCACGTAAATTCCTCCATCGAGGATTCCCTTTCGCACGGCGCGGGAGTCTGCCAGGATTTCGCGCATCTATTGCTCGGCGTAGTTCGCAAACGAGGACTGCCCGCGCGCTACGTCTCCGGGTATCTTGTTCCCGAGAGCGCCTCTGCTCCGGATGCCAAATTGCAGGAAGTAATCGGCGGATACGCGTCGCACGCGTGGGCGGAGGTCTACTTGCCGGATTCAGGCTGGATCGGTCTCGATCCTACTTTGGGGTTGCCGCTGGGCTTGCAGCACGTTCGCGTGGCGTATGGACGCGATTACGGCGACGTGGCGCCTGTCCGCGGCGTTTACAAAGGTCACGCGGGACAACGTCTCTCGGTCGATGTCCGTGTGCGTCCCGCGCTCGACGACGACGGACGCGAACAACTCAAGGAAAATAAGATGACTGCGGCGGAAACGCCCGTCATTGTAGAACGCGCGCAGCAACCTGCCCAGCAGCAGTAATTCCGGTAAATTTCATGTGGGTCGAAGCACAGAGAAGACTGCACGGGGCTCCCTGCTCCGAAATGTTAGCTTCACGCGGGTGCTACAGCGAGGCGGGCGAATTTACCACTATTGAATTACCTTCTTCTTCTTTTTCGCGGCCTGTTTTTTTCCAGCCTGGTGGTGATTCGTCCCCGCGCCATTGTGATTCGAGTGGTTGTGGTTGGCCCCGGCGCCATCGCGATTATTTCCGGCGAGCCGAATAATCCGTTTCATTTCACGTTCCAGGGCCGCTTCGATCGCTTCCGATTGACGCTCTCCGCGAGCGACACGGCTTACGTAGGAGGGGTCAAGACCGAGTTGCCGCGCAACGCGTCCGTAAAAACCACGGAACAGCGAAGCGAAGTGGAGTGGAGGGGCGGTGAAGCCGCCTTTGACTTTTGTCACCATTCGTGTTATTTCCTTCCTTTAGCTCTCAGAGAAGCAAAACTCGTACCCGTCATCAGAGTAACCGAGATGTTATACCAAAACCGTTAAGGATGCAATGCCAAGAAAATCCTCAAGACGCCGTTCCACTCCGGAGTGGGCAGAGCAGATAGAGCAACTCCGCCATCGGCTTAATCTTAGCCAATCACGTTTGGGCCAGCAACTTCAATATTCCGCGATGGCCATCTCGCGATGGGAGCGCGGCTTGCAGGAACCTCCGGCCGATTGCTACATCAAGCTTGGTGACCTCGCGGGTAATCCTGATTGCTGGTATTTCTGGGAGCGAGCGGGACTGAAAAGCGCCGACGTGATCCGCGCACTGCCTTTAGACAAAAGGCTCTTTCCTAAATCAGCTTTCCCTGAATTTGATATTGTGGTCGCCGGAAGCGGCGGAAAAATTCGCAGCGCAAAAAAAACCCAGCTGGTTGCCATACCTCTATTATCCGTACACGCTGGCACCCACGGAGAAAAGGGGGACAATACCTTGGATCTCAATAAAGCTCCTGTGGAAGATATGATTGCGGCTCCCGCAGCGTGGTGTCCGAACCCCGCCTCTACAAGTTGCTTGCGGGTCAAGGGCATGTCCATGAGTCCTCTCATCCACGATGGCGACATCTTGGCGGTCGATTATTCCGCCGCCAATCATTCGGAACTGGATGGAAAAATTGTAGTCGCGTGGAATAAGGATAAAGGTTTGTGCGTCTCAAGGTTCAGGCGCTATCGCGGCGTCGAAGTGCTCGAAGCTGAGAATCGTGATTACGAAAGCGTAACGCTTAGTTCGGACCGCGATTGGCGTATCGTTGGAAAAATTTTGTGGTGGACCAGATTGGCGCCTTGAAATTTGCTCCAACTTTTGCTTCGCTTCGATTTTCGGGAGCACTATGCCCCGCCGCGGGTTAGTCGTCGAGCTGGATTGCTTGGGCTCAATTTTGCGATTTCCGGGGATGGAAGTCCTCGTCGATTTCCAAGAGTAATCGAACTCGCCGAGCCGACCGCCAGCGACGCAAACTGACTGACAGGAATCTCATCATCGGAAATCAATTACCAATTGGCAATATGGGACTTACTCCGCGTGGGCCAATGGAATGAATTTTGCTTAGAGGTCAAATTTTCCGGACCAGTGGAAACTTTACGCCTTTGGATGACCTTTCGCCCTTCAAAAACGGTTCGCCTGCATTGAGATCCGCAGAGCGCTTCCGTCTCGTTCGTTGGTCCGCATGAAACAGGTTCGGACAAGGAGCGAGTCACATCACGGAATCAACAGCAATTTCCCGGTGGTTTTGCGCCCTTCCAGATCCCGGTGCGCCTGCTGCGCTTCCTCCAGCGGATAAATATGTTCAATGCGCAATTTAATTTTTCCTGTCGCGATCATGGTCAGCACATCGGTGGCGCGCTTTTGAAGTTCCTCGTGTGTCACCATGTAATGAACGAGAGTAGGGCGAGTAACGAACAACGAACCTTTTTGTGCGAGTTTCCCCAGATCAAATGGCGGCACGGGCCCACTGGAAGCGCCGAAGAGCACGAGATATCCGCGCGGACGAAGGACCTCGAGATCCTTGTCAAACGTGGTTTTTCCAACACCGTCGTAAATCACGTGAACGCCCTTGCCGTCAGTAAGGCGCTTGGTCTCCGCTTCAAAATCCTGCTGCGTATAAAGAATCACGTCATCCGCGCCCGCTTCGCGCGCGAGTTTTGCTTTTTCCTCGGTACCGACCGTGGCGATGACACGCGCGCCGATGTTTTTTGCCATTTGGACGAGCAAAAGTCCAACGCCCCCGGCGGCAGCGTGAATTAGCGCGGTCTCGCCTTTCTTCAGCGGAAATGTGTCATGCACCAGATAGTGCGCCGTCATTCCCTGCAGCATCGACGCGCCGGCCTGTTGCTCAGTGATTCCCGCCGGCAGAAGCACTAGGCGGTCCGCGGGCACAGCAGCATATTCCGCGTAAGACCCGCGAACTCCTGTGTAGGCCACGGGATCTCCCGGATTGAATGTTTTCACGTCAGCGCCAACCTCACTCACAATGCCACTGCCTTCCTGGCCGATGATGAACGGCAAGGTCGACGGATAATGTCCGTCGCGAATATAGACATCGATGAAATTGACGCCGGCCGCCAAAATTTTCACGACGACTTCGTTAGGCTTCGGCTTGGGAGCTGGAACATCGACAAGTGTAAGAACTTCCGGTCCGCCGTTCTTTTGAACTTGTATCGCTTTCATCGCGATTCTCTCCGCTCGGATACGGACTCTGCTTTACGCTTAACGTGTACCCTGAGCTCTTCAAGCGAAGGGATTCAAGTGAAGCGTCGAGTCCGTCGAAATTAAAGTCTGGAAATTTTATTCATTTTGCGAGCGGCAAGTATAAGCCATCCAGAGTTGGAACGGCACGCGTTTCTATGACTCATTTTTGAGGGGACACGTCGGGTATTTCCTAACGCTAATTTTTCGCTGCTGGTTTCTTCATCATCATCACCAGCCGCAAACAGGAAGCGACCTCTTGGTCATGTTGATTGAAGCACCGGTGAATCAGTGTCACGATGCCCCGATCGGGCTTGCTGCGGCTTTCACGCACCTCAATCACTTCGGTCTGCACGCGAATGGTATCGCCGTGAAACAGGGGCTTCGGAAAACGTACTTTGTCCCAACCCAGATTCGCAATCGTGGCCCCCAGTGTCGTATCTCCGATCGAAATTCCCACCATCAGGCTCAACGTCAGACAGCTGTTAACAAGCCTTTGTCCGTATTGCGACTTCTTCATGTATTCGGCGTCGAGATGAAGCGCGGAAGGATTATGAGTCATCGTCGAAAACAGGACATTGTCCGCCTCAGTGATAGTGCGATGCATCGGATGATCAAAAATCATCCCCACCCTGAATTCGTCAAAATACAGACCTGTCATCGCAGCCCTCCCGCAGCAGATTATTCCGGAATCCTTATACCACTCAAACGCGCAGGTTTTTACACGGGAGATCTTCATCCCGAGCGGCGGTTGGTGATTCCAGATCGATTCTTAGGTTAACCAGCCAGTTCAGCAAATTAGCCTTGACAAAGAGCTGTTACGGGTGTAAGCATCGCAACAATTGAGAACGCACTGGGTGGGGTTCTCGAGTGGACTTTCACCTCCGCGCTACTCATGTCATCGCCAACATTGCGATCGGCCCTGTATTGACTGGCGCGGGCGCGCCTATTCCAATCTTATTTTATTACAACATAGAGCTTTACTAACCCTTTTGATGTTGGGCCCTTTGGCGTAATCGGGGAGACATCGAGACGGTCCATTTCCTTGCAATCGCGAGGCGTGGGTGTATTTTCGCAGCTTTTTCGGGAGCGAGCTCTACTTGATCCACAAGATCAAGTGGCGGGCCCTTTTGTTGCCTGCCGGGGCAATTGGAATTTAGCCATGGGGTGAGGTTGGCGGTTGATCTAGAACAACCATTTTAGACTGGAGGTCCGGAAATGATTTCTTCAAATTCAAAGACCACGTGCTGGGGTTTTCACTTTCGGAAAGCTCTGCAATTGCTGGGTGGCCTGATGGGGATACTTCTGCTCTGTCTGCCGCTGTTTTCACAAGGTAGCTTCGGCAGGATTTTGGGAACTGTCACCGACCAAAGCGGTGGCGTTGTGTCCGGCGCCACAGTGACAGTCGTAGACACAGATCGAGGCGTGACAAAATCCTTTGTCACGAATGATGCCGGGGAGTACAACGCCCCCACCCTCAACCCCGGGAAGTATAAAGTCCGCGCCGAGGCCAAAGGTTTCAAGATTCTGGAACGCGAGAACGTCGTGTTGGAAGTGGGCAAGGAAGTTCGTGTGGACTTGTCATTGGCGCCTGGCGCCGTCTCGGATACGATCACCATCACCGAATCAGTTCCGCTGGTTGAAACCACTAATGCCGTCTTAGGCGGCACCATCGACAACGCGGACATCAACGATATGCCCTTGAATGGCCGCAACTACCAGAACTTGATGCCTCTGCGCCCGGGTGTAGTGCTCCAGCCAGGCGGCGGACCGTGGACCCAGAGTACCAATGGCATCCGTCCGCAGGAAACTGTTTGGATGGTGGACGGCGTTATCAACGGTAATATGTATGATAACCGTCCCATCGCCAATATGCCGAGTCCATTCACAGATGGAGCGACGATCATGCCCGTCGACGCCATCCAGGAATTCAACACCGAGATAGCCCCTAAGGCGGAGTACGGCTGGAAGGCCGGCGCCGTTGTGAATGTGGGAATCAAGTCGGGGACCAACACTCTTCACGGCGATGCGTACGGGTTTTACCGCAGCGCCGCGTGGGACGCTCGCAACTTGTTCAACCCGACTATTGAGAGTGCCCCCAATAAGTGCGCCCCGAATGCAACTCCGGTTGCCTGCGCCAAGTCGCCAGTGCAGTTGAAGCAGTTTGGCGGTGTGATCGGCGGGCCGATCAAGAAAGACAAGGTCTTCTTCTTCGCCGGCTATGAAGGCCTGCGTTCGCTCATCGGCAACGCGATTGTCAGTAGCGGCACTCCAGAAACCATTTCAACTGGGAGCGCGAAGAACAGCATGGTGGATGCGATCATGGCTCTGCAGGGGCGTGGTATCGCGGTGAGCCCAGTCAGCTTGGCGCTGACAGGATGTCCCTCGGGCACGTTAACGGCCTCGTCCGTGTGCACCCCCCCCAGCTACTCGTTCCCGAATAACCCTACGAGCAATACGGCCTTCATTTCCACTTTCCCCAACACCAATATCAGTGACAACGGGGTGGCGAAGATCGACTATCACATCAACAACAAGCACTCGCTCAATGGCGTGTTGTTCATTGGCAACTACACCGGCGACGGGATGGACCATCCCTTCTTGAATGGTATTTTCCGAGACACCCAACCGGATCGCGTTTACACTCTCGGCGCGGACTGGGTTTATGCCGCCAGTTCCCGCTTGGTGAACGACGCCCGGTTTGGTTACGACAACGTATTCTTTAACTTCTTGACCGACGATGGCACCAAACTCGCTGATGGCAGTGGCTACCCGATCAATACGGGCGTGACGCAATTTCCTGGATTGCCGAATATCAACCTTTCTGGTTTTGAGAAGCTGGGCAGTTGGCATAACCGTCCCCAGTACTGGGGCAACCATTATTACGATTTTCAAGACAGTATCTCGTATTTGGTGGGCAAGCACACCTTCAAGTTCGGCGGCGAGTTCACGGCCATCGACGTCACGAACGCCATCCCTGACACCGGCCGGGGCCTGATCGCTTTCAAGGGCAACAAAACCACGGGGCTGGGACTCACAGACTGTAAGGGAAAATCCTGCCCACTCGAAGACTTCTTCGCCGGATTTCCGTCGGGAGGAAATCTCCTCGCCGGCACCGCGGATCGCCATGAAACATGGAGGTCGACCGCAGTGTTCGCTCAGGATGACTGGCGCGTTGGCCAGAGATTGACTCTCAATCTGGGCCTGCGCTATTCCTATGCATCGCCGATCAAAGAAGTCAACAACCTCTGGGGCAACTTCGATCCGGCGAAGGGACTAGTTCAGCAGGGTCAGGCGGGGGTCGGTGATACCCTCTGGAAGCCCGATCGCAAAGACTTCTCGCCTCGCTTGGGTTTTGCCTACGATGTCTCGGGCAAGGGGACGACTGTGGTCCGGGGCGGGTTCAGTATCATTTACTCACAGATCATTCCAATCACGTTCCTGAACCAAAACGGGTTCCAGGGACCTGGGATGACTTCAGTCTCTGTCGCCGCCGTGCCTACGGCAGCCCAGATCCAAACGGGCGGGTGCGCAAGTACTGTAGCCGGCTGTCCGACCGGCAGCGGAACGATTAACCTCCAGTCTGCCGCGTTCTCAGGCTCTAGTCTCAACTGGAATGGCCGCGTCTTTCCGAGCGGCGCCGCGAAATGCGGGGATGGCATCGGCGGAGACGCGAGCCCGTGCAACATCATGGCGGTGGACCCGAATCTCACTACCCCTTACGTCACGAATTGGAGCTTGGGGATCCAGCACTCCATCGGCAACAATCTCTCGCTGGAGGTCGGCTACGTCGGCAATCACGGATCGAGACTGACTGGTCCCCGCGACATTAATCAGACAATTCCCGACAAAGTTGATCCTGTGAATAATCCCTCCGTCCATCCGTTTGCCGCCAACTTCCCATACCTGAACTGGATTATCCAGCAATCGAACGATGGCTGGTCCAACTACAACGCCTTGCAGGTGTCCCTGACCAAGCGCATTTCTCACGGGCTTTCTTTTCTGGCTGGTTACACGTACAGCCACGGCCTCGACAACAATTCCCTGGATCGTGCCGGATATGTCCCGCAGGACAGCAGCAATCCAGGGGCGGAATACGGCAGCGGCGACTTCGACATGCGGCACCACTTTACCTTCACGGCCACTTACAGTATTCCCGGGATCAAAGGCTTTGGTCAATTACTGGAAGGCTGGAAGGTCAACTCCATCGTGACCATTCAGAGTCCCCAGCCGTGGCAGGCGAACGACTTCGGAAACGATTTCCGCGGGGGCGATTTCTCGGATCGCTGGGATATCTTCGGGAACCCCGCCGACTTCAGGTCTGGCCCGAATTCCCTTATCTACTGTAATGGGCCTGGCTCCACTGCCAAAAATGGTTGCCAACAAACGAGTGGCGTCTCCGGCGACACAACTGTCTTTTCTTCCGGCGCAACTATGTGGGCCCGGTGTATGGCCGTGGCCCAAGGCACCGCCCTCACCAACAATCTCGGGAACTATGGCTGCTTCGTATCCGGAAACTCGGTTATAACTCCTCCTGCCCAAGGACACTTTGGCAACATGGGACGGAACATCTTACGCGACTCAGGCTTCAAGAACGTGGATTTCTCTGTATTCAAGGTCTTCACGTTTAAGGAGCGGTACAGCGCCCAGTTCCGGATCGAGTTCTTTAACTTGTTCAATCACCCCCTTTCCGCCAATCCGTACGGGTCAGCGAATACCTATGCTGTAGGCAATGACCTGTCGACGACGGGTAGTGGTGGTGGTTTCGGCTGCGGCTGTGCCACGGCAGACGTGGCAGGCGGCAGTCCGCAGATCGGTTCGGGAGCCCAGCGCGGAATGCAACTTGGTTTGAAACTCGCGTTCTAGTTTGACGGCGGGCTCCGCCCTTGTGAGGTTTGGAGCCCGCTGGAATTAAATTTCGGCGGCCGGTGCGAGGTGAAAATTGTTCTTCGCACGGTCCCAGCGGGACGCGACAGGAAGTAGTTTTCAATTTTGCATACGTACCTGTCGACTCGGCTGGATGCTGTCATCTTGAGGTTCGCGTAGAGAACTCTGGCAAAGAGGCGTTGAACTGATTTTTTGCCGTTTGGCGTCCGCCAGAGACTTCGTTGAGGTTTGTCCCCTCCTAATTCTTTCGTCTTGACATTCCTCCTTGTACAGGTGTATTCATCGTCCCATGCGAGGGGTGGTCTTGTGGTGTTATTAAGTATATTAAGAGTAATTTCCGTCATTCCCCAATATTTGGCAACGTCGACAATGGCCGTGATTCATTTGCGTCGACGTGTGCCCCTTGCTGAGTAGTTTCAAAATATCGATCGTCAACTAGGCCACGAAATTCGGTTCCATTGTGTCAATTGTCCGGTAACGAGGGAAACAATTGAAGAAGCGGAGCAGAGATCAGTGGCACCTCAAGATTTTCTTCTGATTTTCTTTTGATGTAGGAACAAACCCCGGGGTGAGGGTAGTCGCCGACTATTGAAGTCGCCGACTATTGCAATTACATCTTGCACAGGAGGGTCGGAAATGACTTCTTTAGGTTCAAGTTGGAGACACTGGAACATTAAATTTCGGCGAGGTGTGCAGTTGCTGGGTGGCGTAATGGGGATACTTCTTCTCTGTCTGCCGCTGCTTTCACAGGGCGTATTTGGCCGGATTGTGGGGACTGTTACGGACCAAAGCGGCGGTGTCGTCTCCGGCGCTACCGTAACCGTGGTGGATACGGACAGGGGCGTGACAAAGACATTGGAGACGAATGACGCTGGAGAGTACAACGCGGCCACTCTCAATCCAGGAAAATATAAGGTTCGCGCCGAAGCAAAAGGTTTCAAGACCGTAGAGCGCGAGAACATCCTGTTGGAGGTGGGTAAGGAACTTCGCGTGGATGTGTCACTGGTCCCCGGCGCTGTGGCCGAGACGATGACAATCACCGAGTCGGTTCCCCTGGTGGAAACGACGAACGCGGTCCTGGGCGGCACTGTCAACAACGCAGACATCAATGACATGCCTCTGAACGGCCGCAACTATCAGAACCTGGTATCGCTGCGTCCCGGAGTTATGGTTCAACCCGGTGGCGGACCCTGGACCCAGAGCACGAACAACGTTCGTCCCGACGAATCCGTGTGGATGGTGGACGGCATTCTGAACGTAGAATTCTATGACTTCCGTCCAATCGCCAATATGCCCAGCCCATTCTCGGATGGAGCGACAATCCTACCTGTCGATGCCATTCAGGAATTCAATCTCGCGGAAAATCCAAAAGCGGAATATGGCTGGAAGCCTGGTGCCGTGGTAAACGTCGGAATTAGATCTGGAACCAACGAATTCCACGGCTCGGCCTATGGCTTTTACCGTAGCGCCGCATGGGACGCCCGCAATATGTTCAATCCGGATCTGAAAAGCGCCCCACTGGAGTGCGCCCCAACTGCTACCCCTGCTGCCTGCGCCAAGCTGCCAACTCAGTTGAAGCAGTTTGGAGGCGTGCTCGGCGGGCCAATCAAGAAAGATAAACTGTTTTTCTTCGCGGGCTATGAAGGCCTGCGTTCCCTGATCGGCAACGCGATCGTCACCAGCGGCGTTCCCGAAACCATCTCAACCGGTAGCAAGAGTAAGAGCATGGTCGATGCGATCATGGCTTTGCAAACTGCGGGTGTCCCGGTGAGCCCGGTCAGCTTGTCCTTGGCTGGATGTCCGTCGGGAACGTTAACGACGGCCTCGACATGCACGGGAGGTGTGTGGCCCAGTAATCCTACGGGCAGCAAGAATTTTGTCAGCACTTTCCCAAACACCAATGTTACGGACAATGGTGTGGCGAAGCTCGACTATCACATTACGAACAAACATACACTCAACGGCTCGTTTGTTAGTGGCAACTACACAGGCGACGGGGAAGACCATCCCTTCGTCAATAAAATATTCGAGGACACAAATCTGATCCGTGCGTACACGGTCAGCGCTGACTGGGTCTACGCCGCCAGCTCCAAACTGGTGAACGATGCCCGGTTCGGCTATGACCTTGTTAACTTCCACTTTTTGACTGACGATGGCACCACATTCGCTGACGGCAAAGGCTTCGCCCTGAATACAGGCGTGACACAGTTTGGTGGCTTTCCGAATGTGAACCTCAAGGGTTTCGAGAAGCTGGGAAGTTGGCACAACCGTCCCCAGCGATGGGGCAACTCGTATTACGATTTTCAGGACAATGTCTCGTATTTGATGGGCAAGCACACGCTCAAGTTCGGCGGCGAGTTTGCACACATCGACGTTACGAACGCCATCTATGATACCGGCCGTGGCCAAATCAAGTTCAACGGTGGTTCGGTTGCAGCGCTGGCCGGCTGTACCAAAGATTCGTCAGGTGCACCAATATCCTGTGCTTTGGAAGATTTCTTCGCTGGATTACCCTCCAATGGACAACTTCTCACCGGAAACGCGGCGCGCGATGAAACCTGGAAATCGTATGCAGCGTTCGTTCAAGACGATTGGCGCATGAGTTCGAGATTGACTCTCAATTTGGGTCTGCGCTACTCCTACGTATCTCCGATTAAGGAAATCAACGGCCTCTGGGGCAACTTCGATCCGACCAAAGGACTGATTCAGGAAGGTCAGGGAGGCCAGGGCAGCACTCTCTGGCATCCGGATTATAAGGACTTTTCACCACGCGTTGGATTTGCCTGGGATCTTGGTGGTAACGGAAAAACCGTGGTCCGCGGTGGATTCAGCATTCTTTATTCCACGTTTAGCGCGGTCATATTCCTGAACCAAAACGGATTCCAAAACTCCACAGCCCTCACCTCAGCTGCCGTCCCGACAGGAGCCTGCACGGTGAAGGTAGCTCCTGGAGTCACCTGCCCGTCTACCTTCGGCGGCACCATTACTCTTGCCTCTACCACGGTCAGCTCCCAGAATCTTAACTGGGACCCCGCAATAAAGGGGAATCTCAATGGCGGAACAGTTTTTCCGACTGGCGCCACGCCAGCCTGCACAGCCGGTTCACAATGCAGCATCCTGGCAGTTGATCCAAATCTTACAACTCCCTACATGGTTAATTGGAGCCTGGGTGTCCAGCACGCCTTCGGTAACAATCTCTCATTGGAAGTGGGATATGTCGGCAACCACGGCTCAAGACTGACAGGGTTCCGCGATATCAATCAAACCGATGCTGCCGGTAACCGTCCGTTTGGCGGCAGTTTCCCATTCCTGAAGTGGATCAATCAATTTTCGAACGATGGCCGTTCCAACTATGACAGCTTGCAGACGACGTTGACCAAGCGGGTTTCCCACGGCTTTTCTTTCACCGCCGGTTATACGTACGGTCATGGGCTTGACAATAATTCGCTGAGTCGCTCCGCGTATCTCCCGCAGGATAGTAGCAATCCCGGCGCGGAGTATGGCAACAGTGACTTCGACGTCAGGCACCGGTTTACGTTCACGACCACTTACAACATTCCAGGGATTAAAGGCTTTGCCCAAATGTTGGAAGGGTGGAAGCTCAATTCCATCATCAGCATCCAGAGCCCTCAGCCTTGGTTAATCAGCGACTTATCCAATGATTTCCGCGGAGGTGATTCTTCGGACCGCTGGGATTTCTTCGGGGACCCCGGCAGCTTCAGATCTGGTGCGAATTCCCTTCCCTACTGCAGTGGACCTGGCGCTGGCGGTTGCAGCGTTACGAGCGGCGTAGATATATTCAACACGACGTCCTTCTCCGCCGCACAATCCACGGCTATGTGGAATCAGTGCGTAGCCCATGATCGTGGTACCACCACCGGTGCCAATCCCACTAGTAATCTGGCGGGCGCTGGCTGCTTCGTAGTCGGCAATTCGGTCATGACGCCTCCCCCCACTGGAAGCTTCGGCAACATGGGGCGGAACATCTTCCGCGATTCAGGCTTCAAGAACGTGGATTTCTCCATATTTAAGACGTTCACGCTGAAAGAGCGGTACAGCGCTCAGTTCCGGGTCGAATTCTTCAATTTGTTCAACCGTCCCACCCCCGCCAATCCATACGGCTCAGCCAATGGATATGGCACAGGTAATGATCCGTCAGCGGGACCGAACTTCGGCTGCGGCTGCGCCACTGCCGACATAGCCGCCGGCAGTCCGATGATCGGTTCGGGAGGCCCACGCGCAATGCAACTGGGGTTGAAGCTACAATTCTAGTTGGGCAAGTTCGGCTTGGTCGGCGCGAGGCAGATTTGCCTCGCGCCGGCCAAGTAACACCTGCACTCTCGCTCCGAAGACCTACCCGCTCGGCAAGACAAAAAAGTCGGCTCTTATCGCCACCAATTGACGTATGCTCCGCACAATTATTGGACCGTCAGAGAAAGATTGGTCGCCAGTGATCCGCCGCCGGACGTTGCCGTCACAACGATTGAGTACACTCCCGCTGCAGTACCGCCGGTACGATTGACTGCCGGCGCGACCGAGCCGGGAGTTCCACCACCACATGCGATAAGCCCCCCAACAATCACCCTGCGCGGCGAGTTGCGGTCCACGTACAGTGTGAGTACACAGGCTAAGCAACACGAACACAACAGCCAACACGCTGAACGACAAGATGAACCATTTGAGCGGAGTCATCCGCCGAGCTGTGAAAGGTATGGCGAGAGAATGCGCTGTCGTCGCGATGGAAAGCGTTACAGGAGTAACTCCGCTGCCGGCGGGAATTGTCGCGGACGGCGAAAAAGTAGCTGTCGCACCCAGTGGCAAACCCGACAGCATAAACTGCACGGGATTCGCGGTCGTCGCGTTCCAAGGCGTGATCGTCAGATTATAGACAGCCGGATTGCCTGCAATCACCGAACTTGTTGGAGTTGGCACGCTTATTCTGTAATCCTCCACCACAATTGCAAGCGCGGCCGTTGGCCCCCCGCCAGGAGCAGGATTGTTCACCACAATGTTCAGATTGCCGCTGTGAGTAAAGTCGCCCGATGGCAATGTGGCGGTAAGCGATGTGGAACTGAAAACGGTTGTCGCGCGAGGACTGCCGCCGGCAAGGACAGTGGAACTGGAGTTGAAATTCGTGCCCGTCACGTTCAGAGTGACCGCCGCATCACCTGCGGAGACAGTCGTTGGCGAGAGACTGCTGGCTCCAGGAACAGGATTATTTACCGTAAAGGTTGTCACCAGCGATGGGCTACCTCTCGGGTTTGATACCGTGACGAAGGGAGTCCCCGCGACCGCAATGGCGCTGCGAGGAATGGCCGCCTGCAATTGAGTTGAGTCTATATACCCTGCTGAAACTGCGAGAGACTTAAACGTAACATACGGATTTTTTGAGAATCCCCTTCCCGTGATTATGAGGGTGAATGGCGGGCCGCCGGCGGTTGCGCTGGCCGGAACCAATTCGCCAATCACCGGCTGCGTATTTGTCGGGAGAATCGTCAGTGTCAGCAAGGAGGAGGTTCCACCCGCGCTACCAGGACCAGGTGAATCCGTCACGGAAATAGTCATAGCGCCCTGATTTGCAATCTCGCTTGCGGAGATCGCAATCGTAACTTGCGTAATACTTACAAATGCGGCATTCCGCGGGAGTCCATTCACATTTACAACTGCGCCGATGACGAAGTTCGATCCGTTCACCGCGAGCGTAAAGGCTGGACCGCCCGCGACCACACTCGATGGATTTAGAGACGAAATTGTCGGCGGCGGCAAGAACACGTTAAAGGCAGTGCCCGTTGAATTCCCTCCTCCCGGAGCTGGATTAATGACGGAAACCCATGAAATTCCAGCGCTGATAAGGTAGCTGGCGGAAATCGCGGCCGTGAGTTGCGTTGCACTAACAAACGTCGTCGGCATGGTTGTTGTACCAAACACGACACTCGCGCCACTGACAAAGTTCGTGCCATTCACAGTAAGCGTGAAACTGCCACTACCTGTCTGCTCTGAAGTTGGAAAGATCGACGAAACGGTTGGAAGAGAGTTGCCACCGCCCGTAGATATCGGGGAAAATATCGAGACAGTATTATCCTGGAAATTCAACGTCGCGAGCCCCGACCTGCCAACTGGTTGTAAAAAACCATCAAATTCGCCCGCTGCAACGGATATAGGGCTCCCACCCGTGGCGAAATCAAGGTGACTTTGAAACGTGCCATCTCCATTCCCCAGGAAGATGTGTATCGATCCGTTTGCGGGACAACCCGAAGGCGTGCATCGCGAATCAGAAACGGCGATATCCGGGATGCCGTCTCCATTGAAGTCTCCTGCCGCCAGTGAGCTATTTGCGGTGCCTCCGGCATAGTCCACTTTTGGCTGAAACTTGCCGTCGCCATTGCCGAGATAAATGGAGACGTTCGAAAGGTTGTCAAGAACGGCCAGGTCCGGTTTGCCGTCACGATTAAAATCGGCGACCACAATATTTATCGGAAAAGGACCGCTCGAATAGTCCGCAGGCAATTGAAATGTACCGTCGCCATTGCCCAGAAGGATCGAAATCGTATTGGCCATGGCGTCGGAGACCGCAAGATCGAGATTGCCATCTCCGTTGAAGTCCCCCACCGCCACGAAAACAGGCAAATTCCCTGTGCTGTAAGAAATGGGCGTTCGAAATGTTCCGTCACCATTCCCAAGTAAAATTGAAACGCCGGAAGGATCCGTCATCACGATATCCAGGTGACCGTCACGATTGAAATCACCTGTGGCGATGATGCCTGGCTCCAGGCCACCCGGGATGGGACTGTCGGTGCGCGGCCGGAACGTGCCGTCGCCGTTTCCGAACAGGACGGAAAGTGTCGGCCTGCGAGAAAGGGCGCCCCCGCTCATTGTAATAACGTCGAGATATCCATCGCCGTTAAAATCTCCTATTGCAATCAATGCCGGGGAAGGTCCAGTAATCGGTTCAGTCATTGCAGGTAAACCGTCGACTAGAGTCGCGATGTCGGAATAAGACGGCGAACATTGTTCAAATGCCGGACATTGATGATTGCCAATGGCCAGATCGGGAATACCGTCTCGGTCGAAATCCCCCACGGCCATTCCTATCGGCTCATTGATGAACGAAGAATTGCCGACCTCACTTCGAATGAGTGACAGAGTTGTCACAGGAGTAGTGATTCCAAAAGAGACAGCATCCGATGTTCCTCCACCGGGGGCAGGATTTGAAACCGTCACGAGCACTGTCCGCGCGGTGGCGATGTCAGATGTCAAGATTGCCGCGGACAACTTCGTAGGGCTTACGAACGTCGTTACGCGAGCGCCGCCATTCCAGTTCACCACCGATCCAGCGACGAATCCGCCACCATTCACCGTCAGCGAAAATCCCTGAGATCCTGGGAGCGCGACGCTGGGTGCCAATGGATAGCTGATGAACGGAACAGGATTCGTTTGCGCTTCGACGCCAGTACAAAGTCCCACAAAAATGAGCGTAAGGATTATTGCTTTCACGAAAGCGCGCATGCACACCTCCCGCTCCGTCGCCAGTCAACCTAGTGTGGACATTGCTGCGGACCAAGCAAAATCCGGGAGGACTCAGCCAGAGAGAGTGCGCACTTCGGCCTACTACGATCAGTACCCGAAACTGCTCACAGGCGGCTTACGTGCTCCTGCAAGAAAAGGATTTCTCACACAAGCAATTTTAGTCACTGTTTGAATTATTTACTATATGACAACCGCACCGTAGGAAAGGTGACAAGTAGCATGGGCAGCCGAGTGGGAGACCCGTCCCGTATCGCGGTTGCTCGCCACATGTTATGGCAGGGCTTACGGTTTGTGCGCCGATTCAAAAACGGCCCAGTGGAATTCGTAAGAAGCTTCCAGGTGAGCGAGAAGATAGGAAACGCTGTGCCCGCCTGGGTAGAGATGAAATTCGTGGGGGATTTTCAGGGAATTGAGCGCCTGGTCCAGTTCGCTCGCGCCGCGGTTGAAGCCGTAGGAGTCCTCGGTGCCGCAGTCGAAATAGATTTTCGTTTTTGCCAGCACATTTGAATTCTTCCTAGCCAGCAGGAATGGGCTATTCACCTCCCAGAACTTCTGATCGATCGGGTTTCCAAAAACGTTTGTCAGTACTCTTGCGGCCGGATTTCCGGCCGACGCTCCCGCGTTTACGCCTAGTGGCGGGTCGCGCATGAGGGCGGCGCTGTGCGCGCTGATGGAACCGAACAGTTCAGGATCAGCGAATCCAATGCGCAACGCTCCGTAACCTCCCATGGAAAATCCGCTGATTCCCCTCGCGGCGCGGCCTGCTCGGACACGATAGCTGTGCTCGATGAAGGGCATGAATTCGCGTAGGAAAAAATCGCCGTAGAGAGTCTTGCCGTCACGCGAATTGACGTAGAACGTATCCCATCCGTCCGGAGCGACCACCAGGAAATCCCCAACTTTGTGATCCCGGCGCAAATCCCGCAGCTCTGTCCATTCTCCGGAAACGGCTGCGGATTGTTCGTTCCCGCCCAACCCGTGCAGAAGATATAGGACCGGATATGTCTGCGCCTTCGCTTTAACCGTGGAATAACTTGCCGGCAAGAAAACGCAGTAGCGCACGGACGAATTTAGGAGAGCGCTGCGGAACATGCGACAATCGGCACGCTCCTGCGCATAGGCGCTGGAGGCTGACGACAGCGTCAGCATGAAGATTGCCGCAAGAAAGCCGATCGTTTTGCGCTGAAATTTCATATTAATGAAGTGTTTATCTTATGGTCCGGGACGGCCAGTGAGCAAGGGAAGTTGAAAGAAAACACGCCGTTTAGCCGCTTACAGAATCCTTATGCCACTCGCACGACTTCTTGATCACGGACAGCGCATCATTCATTTGTAAGGCGCAAAACCGGTGCAAGTTAGGTGACTTCTGTCACATACCACGGATGCGTATGTCACATATAGTGCGGGCTCGACTTGTTTACCCTGAGTTCTGAAAGGGGAGACCGCCAAAGAACATGACCTCGCCCTCCGTATGAAACGTCATCTATTTCCGCGCCAGCGCCGCGGAGGGGCTCAGATGGCCATCATGCTATTTACAGTCATAAATGGATTGGGTGTCGCCTTTCTTATGTATGTTGTGGTTCAATTCTGGAAAGAGGAGCACCGCCCGCTAAAGCCTGCCGTGAGGTATAAAGTGATGGAGTTCCCCGTAAGAGAGAGACCCACGGTCATTGTTGCAACGCGTCTTGTTTCCGGCCGGCTTTCCGTGATTTCCAGGCAGCCGCGCGAGGCCGCACTACAGGACGCCACCTCTCATGGAGATTAATCAAATGAGCGGAAGAGAGGCCTATTAGACATTCCGCTACCCGAGACAAGCGGGTAAGCGCAGAGAGGGAGCTTGAAATTCGATGCTTGACATAATTTTTAGCATAGCAACAGTGATCTTCTTTATAGCGTCAGTCAGGTACATCGATTTTTGTGACGGATTGAGGTAACGGGAATGCTGGACACAATTGTTTCACTCGCCGTTTGTGCGGCTCTGCTTGTATATCTTGTGTACGCGATGCTGCGTCCGGAAAAGTTCTGACCATGACAAACGACGGATGGTTCCAAATCCTATTTTTCCTGCTGGTGGTTCTGGCGCTCACGAAGCCATTTGGCGCCTTCATGACGCGAGTGTTCAATCGCGAGAAAACATTTCTCGATCCGGCAATGCGCCCGATTGAAAAACTTCTTTACCGGCTCACTGGCGTGGACGAATCCACCGAAATGGGTTGGAAGGAATATGCGGGCTCGATGCTACTTTTCAGCGCCGTAACCATGGGGCTGACATACCTGATTGAGCGTGTCCAAAACCACTTGCCACTCAACCCGCAAAAGCTTGCGGCTGTGGCGCCCGATTTGGCCTTCAATACAGCGGCGTCCTTCACGACGAACACGAACTGGCAGGCATACGTGCCGGAAACGACGATGTCGTATCTGACGCAGATGACTGCGCTGGCCTATCACAATTTTATTTCGGCCGCGGTAGGCGTCGCTTTGGCGATTGCGGTCGTGCGCGGAATCGCGCGTCGAGAGAAAGACACAATCGGTAATTTCTGGGTGGATATGACGCGCGCCACGCTGTGGGTGCTGTTGCCTGCGTGCATCGTTGGCGCATTGTTCCTCGTTTCGCAAGGCGTCGTGCAGAATTTCAAACCTTACACGACTGTGCAACTAGTGGATCCGCAAACAGTGCAGACCACCGGCAGCGACGGTAAGATCACGACGCAGATCGTGCGCGAACAAACCATCGCACAAGGCCCAACGGCTTCGCAGGAAGTAATCAAAGAGCTTGGCACGAACGGTGGAGGTTTTTTTAACACCAATAGCGCTCATCCCTTCGAGAACCCAAATCCACTGACAAATTTCTTCGAGCTCGTTTTGATTTTTGCGATCGGATCTGCCCTGACATACACGCTCGGGCAAATGACCGGCTCGCAGCGCCACGGTTGGGCCGTGTGGTGCGCGATGGCGATTTTATTTTTGGTCGGCGTACTGGCGGCGTATTCAGCGGAGTCGCGTGGAAACCCGCTCCTAGCGGGCCCGGGCAGCCACGTGCAGGCTGCAGGCAACATGGAGGGTAAGGAGGTTCGCTTTGGAATCGCGAACTCCGCTCTGTGGGCAGTGGTAACGACGGATACCAGCTGCGGCGCGGTCAATTCCATGCACGATTCCTTTACTCCGCTCGGCGGAATGATTCCGTTGATCAACATATTGGTGGGCGAAGTTGTGTACGGCGGAGCGGGTTCGGGACTTTATGGAATCGTTGTGTTCATCATCCTTTCAGTATTCATCGCGGGCCTGATGGTGGGCCGCACGCCGGAATATCTGGGCAAAAAAATTGAGGCGTTCGACGTAAAGATGGCCATGCTTACGGTCCTGGTTTACCCGCTGTTTGTTCTGGTGTTTACCGGAATTTCCGTAGTCGCGCCGAAATTTGGATTGTCGAGCCTCGGGAACACGGGGCCGCATGGCCTCTCTGAGATTTTCTACGCCTATGCCGAGGCCGGCGCCAATAATGGTTCGGCCTTCGGCGGGCTGAACGCCAACACGCTTTGGTACAACACAACTATCGGTGCCACCATGCTGTTTGGCCGCTTCTTCATGGTCATTCCGGTTCTGGCAATCGCGGGTAGCCTTGCCAGGAAGAAGTATGTGCCGCAATCGCTCGGCACGTTTCCGGTGACGACACCTTTGTTCACCGGCCTGCTCATCTCCGTAATTCTCATCGTTGGCGCGCTGACCTTTTTCCCCGCCCTCAGCCTGGGACCGATCCTGGAACACTTGCTGATGAATGCGGGCAAGACTTTCTAAGGAAATTGACCATATGACAGCCCAAACAAGGAAGAGCAAGTCGATCTGGGACGCGGATATTGCCGCACGCGCATTTCGGGATTCGTTTGTAAAATTAAATCCACGAACGCTGATGAGAAATCCGGTGATGTTCGTGGTGGAAGTCGGCTCGGCGTTGCTCACCGTTCAACTCGTGCGCAACGCAATAAATCATACACACGGGTTTGGATTCGAGTTTCAGATCACGGTATGGCTCTGGTTCACGGTACTCTTTGCAAATTTCGCCGAAGCCATGGCGGAAGGGCGCGGCAAAGCGCAGGCCGATACGTTGCGCAAGGCGCGCACGGATACCATTGCTCATAAGCTGCAGAGCAATGGCTCCACGCAGGACATCTCAGGATCGAAACTTCGCGCGGGCGACGTCGTGGTCGTTTCCGCGGGAGAATTCATTCCCGGCGACGGTGAGGTCATCGAGGGCGTCGCTTCCGTGGACGAATCAGCGATCACCGGCGAATCCGCTCCGGTGATTCGTGAATCGGGCGGGGATCGTTCGGCAGTGACAGGCGGCACGCGCGTACTCTCCGACGAAATCAAAGTGCGCGTCACTTCCAATCCCGGTGAAACGTTCCTCGACCGCATGATTAAGATGGTCGAAGGAGCGTCGCGCCAGAAAACACCCAATGAAATCGCGCTAAACATTCTGCTCTCTGGATTAACGATCATCTTTTTGCTTGCGGTTGCGGCTCTGCAGCCAATGGCAATTTATTCCGGAGCGCCGCAAAGCCCCTTCGTCCTGTGGTCTTTGCTGGTTTGTCTGATTCCCACGACGATCGGCGGACTGCTCTCCGCCATCGGCATCGCGGGCATCGATCGCGTGATTCAACGAAATGTGATGGCCATGTCCGGACGCGCCGTGGAAGCCGCGGGCGACGTTGACACGCTGCTCCTCGACAAAACCGGCACGATCACGCTCGGCAACCGCCAGGCGACTGAGCTCATCCCCGCGCCGGGCGTTACCGACGAGGAGCTGGCCGATGCGGCGCAACTTGCATCGCTCGCCGACGAAACTCCGGAGGGCCGCTCCATTGTCGTGCTGGTGAAGGACAAATACGGTCTGCGCGGACGTCCTCTCTCTAACCTTGAAGCTACTTTCATCCCTTTCAGTGCGAACACGCGGATGTCAGGCGTGGATTTTGACAGCCGCGTGATTCGCAAGGGCGCTCCCGACTCGATCAAGAAATATGTGATCGAAAAAGGCGGGCAGGTTCCCGCGGAAGTTGATGAGGCCGTGCAAATGGTCGCAAATTCCGGCGCGACGCCGCTCCTGGTTTCAAACAATCACAAAGTACTGGGCACGGTGCGGCTCAAGGACATCGTCAAAGGCGGCATGAAGGAACGCTTCGATCATTTGCGCAATATGGGAATTCGCACCGTCATGATTACGGGTGATAACAAACTCACCGCGGCAGCCATCGCGCAAGAGGCCGGCGTTGATGATTTCCTGGCCGAAGCCAAACCCGAGGACAAGCTCGCGCTGATCCGCAAAGAACAAGCCAAGGGAAAACTCGTCGCGATGACCGGCGATGGCACAAACGATGCACCCGCTCTAGCGCAAGCCGACGTTGGCCTGGCGATGAACGCCGGAACACAGGCTGCGAAAGAAGCGGGAAACATGGTGGACCTCGACTCCAATCCCACCAAGCTGATCGAGGTCGTGGAAATCGGCAAGCAAATGCTGATCACGCGCGGAGCCCTGACCACATTTTCCGTGGCGAATGACGTAGCCAAATATTTCGCCATCATTCCGGCAATGTTTGCGGGCGCGTTTCCGGTGCTGCAGGCGCTCAATATTATGTCGCTCAAGACACCTCAGTCGGCCATCTTGTCCGCGGTGATTTTTAATGCACTCATTATCGTGGCCTTGGTGCCGCTGGCGCTGCGCGGGGTGCAGTATCGCCCCATGGGAGCGTCAGCGCTGCTGCGTTGGAATTTGCTCGTCTACGGCGTGGGCGGGGTGATCGCCCCGTTCATCGGTATCAAGCTGATTGACATGATTATCACAAGCCTGCGTTGGGCGTAACTTTGAGCCGGTATAAGGAAAGAACATGCTGAAAAATTTAAAGATTTCCATTCTGATGACCATCGTAACCACAATCCTGTTGGGCGTTGTTTATCCCTTTGCCGTAACGGCCCTGGCACAGTTGATTTTCCCCCACCAGGCGAATGGTCAATTGATTATTCGGAATGGAAAAATCGTAGGTTCGCACCTGATTGGACAGCCCTTTTCTTCGCCAGGATATTTTCGTCCGCGTCCTTCCGCGGCGGGAAATGGCTACGACGCCGGCAATTCTAGCGGCTCAAACCTGGGCCCAACGAACAAGATGTTGATCGACCGCGTGAATGGCGATGTTCAAAAGCTCCAGGCGGAAAATCCCAATATGCCGGTTCCGCTAGATTTGGTTACGACCTCAGGCTCAGGGCTCGACCCCCACATCTCTCCTGAGGCGGCCGCGTTTCAGACTCCGCGAGTGGCCCGCGAACGTGGCATCACCGAAAACGATGTTCGCAGTGTCGTTGAGAGGCACACCGAAGGGCGCCAGTTGGGCTTCCTCGGCGAGCCCCGCGTGAACGTTTTGGAGTTAAATCTGGATCTGGATACCGTTCATCCGCTGCACTGATTTCCTACTTCTTCTTCACCTTCGCGGGAGCTGCGCTGGGCTCAAACCGGTAACCAACCCACGGATCGGTGTGGATGTATTTGGGGTGAGCGGGATCCGGCTCGATTTTCTTCCTCAGCTGGTTGATGAACACCCGCAGATATTCCGTCTCGTTGCCGTAGTCTGGTCCCCACACGGCCTGTAGAAGCCGCCGGTGCTCGAGAGGCTTGCCCTGATTCGACACTAAGTGACGCAGTAATTCGAATTCCTTCGGTGTCAGCCGGACCGGCTGGCCCTGCACGAGAAGTTTTCGCCGTTCGAAATCAATTTCCAGGTCATTCGAAGCATAGGTGGGAATCGGTTCACCTGACGACGTGCGCCTCAGGGCCGCGCGAATACGCGCCAGCAGCTCTTCCATGCTAAAAGGCTTCACAACGTAATCGTCTGCGCCAGCATCGAGCGCCAGCACCTTGTCGTGCTCCGTGTTGCGCACGGTGAGCATGATAATGGCGACATCGGAGTTTTCGCGAATCTCGCGGCAGGCCTCGAGGCCTCCGATGCCCGGCATGTTGACGTCCAGGAGCACAAGTTCCGGGCGTTCCTTCCGCAGAATCTCCAGTGCCTCTTCCCCGCTGCGCGCCTCAATGACGGCGTACCCGTTGCTTGACAGCGTCGTGCGCATTACGCGGCGAATTTGCGGTTCATCATCAACGATCAGAATTGTGGATGTGCTCATCGGCGTTCGTTTGCTCCCCTGTCTATTGGCAGACTGAATGAAAAAACGGATCCATGTCCTATCTGGCTCACAACAGCGATTGTGCCGCCATGTGCTTCGACGATGGCCTTGGCGATTGGCAAGCCCATTCCTGTTCCCTGCACGCGGTAACGTTGGTCCGCGCCACGATAAAATTTGTCAAAAATCAGGCCCAGTTCGGCATCCACAATTCCCGGCCCGCGATCCGAGATGCTGAAGTTCACAAAATCATCCTTCTCTTCCGTACTGATCGTGATCGGCTGATCGGGGGAGGAATACAAATGCGCATTCTCAATCAGATGGACCAGAACTTCCCGTCCACGTGCCAGATCCGCGCGGACATACGTTCCCGGATTCTTGATCTCCAGACGAATGGGCCGCGTGCCCAAAACGCCCTTGCACGTGTCAAGCGCCGTGGTAATTAATTCCTCGATGCGATGTGGCTCCAGCTGCAATTTTACATCGCCGGCTTCGAGCCGTGCCATTTCTCCCGCCTCACCAACGAGCCGGTTCAGCCTGTCGCATTCCTCATTTATGATGTTCAGCAACTCGTTTCGTTGTGCGTCATCTAGTCTGGTGCCCGAAAGCAGGCTGGTGACCGAAGCCTTTATGGAAGTGAGCGGCGTGCGGAAGTCATGCGTGATGGCGTCCAGCAATGCAGATTTCAGGCGTTCGCCTTCGCGTGCGGCTTCCGTCTTCCCCACCATCTCAATCGCATGGGCCCTCTCGACTGCCACAGCAATCAAAGTGCCCAGCGCTTCGAGCGACTGCCGCGAAAGCACGGGCCCCGAAATGCCCACGCTGCCGAGAATTCTCGTGCCAAGACGCAGCGGGGCGAAGCAGACGCTGCGTTCCTCGTCGATCTGCAAATCCTCCCGCGCGATGACCGCTTTCAGTGAATCGGCATCGAGTTGCGGCAGGTTCATTCCCGAGCGGTATATTTTTTGTTTGT
>Ga0070735_10001364_pt1 | contig 23786 bp, 24 predicted proteins | sample Coa_R1_FD_66443 | JGI IMG/M metagenome (GOLD analysis project Ga0070735, IMG submission 66443) | Surface soil microbial communities from Centralia Pennsylvania, which are recovering from an underground coalmine fire - Coalmine... | ecosystem: Environmental > Terrestrial > Soil > Unclassified ...
AGAAAGCTGGCGGGCATGAAATTGCCCGGCATGTAGAGCCTAAAAAGGCAAGTTGTGGTTCATCTGGCCAATGCACAGGCTTAACAGAAATGAAATGGCGTTCTCTCGAAGAGTCGAGTCCAGCAATGGACATTCGTACGTTGGCGGAGATTTTCGCCGAGCGTAAAGCCCTCATCGCCAAATATGTTCCGGCGGAAATACAGGCCGTCCATGCGCGCACGGTTGAGCGGTTGCAAGCGGAAAATATCGCGCAACGAGCATTGCCCGTGGGCGCACCCGCGCCAAGTTTCAAGTTGCAAGATCACAACGGCAAGCTAGTTTCTTCGGCGCAGCTTCTTCGTGATCACGCCAAAATCGTCATCATTTTCTTTCGCGGACGCTGGTGTCCGTTTTGTGTCGGCCAGCTTGAAGCCATGAATCTGATCACGCCCGAAATTCAGAAAGCGGGAGCGGCGTTGGTGGCCATTTCTCCGCAGACGGTGAAGCAGTCTTTCTTTATGGCCGATCAGCACAAGCTGCGCTTTCCCCTGCTCAGCGATGTCGGCAATCAGGTCGCTCGGCACTTCGGCCTTGTCTATAGCGTCCCGGACGAACAGCGCCAGGTATACCGCAGCGCCTTCGTCAATCTGCCCTTCGCCAACGGAGATGAAAGCTGGGCGTTGCCCATTCCCGCGACCTATATTCTCGGGCGCGAGGGCGAGGTCGTCTACGCGTCGGCCAATGCCGACTACGCGAATCGGCCCGAGCCAGGGGATATCCTTGCAGCATTAACAACGACTTAGCCGCATGCGATTTCTGGTTTGCCATTCCCGCTAAATTACGGCATAATAATGGTTTGTCTCACCCTCCTGTAGGGAATTAGGAAAGGAAACAAGCTCTGTGTTAATGATTCGTCTGTCGCGCGTAGGTGCGCGAAAACAACCGCATTATCGCGTCGTGGTGATTGAGAAGGAACGCGCGCGCAATGGCCGTCCGGTGGAAGTAGTCGGCATTTACAATCCCCGCACCAGCCCTGCCAGCTTTGAGCTCAAGCGTGAGCGGATTGACTACTGGGTTTCTAAAGGCGCCCAATTATCGGAGCGCGTGGGCAAGATTTTGAAGTTGCCCGTACCCGCCACTACTGCCGCGTCGTAGTTAAGGCATTCTGAGGTCGTCACCCGAGGAATTTTATGAGTGAGCAATCACCTAACATGGTGGCCTTGATGGAGCATGCCGCCAAAGCGCTGGTGGAAAAGCCAACCGAAGTCTTGGTCGAATCGTTCGATGAAGACGGCGAAATCGTCCTCGAACTCACCGTGGCCGAAGACGACATGGGGCGTATCATTGGTCGCCAAGGACGAACCGCTCGAGCTTTGAGACATTTGCTGCGTGCGGCCAGCGCGAAAACCAACCGCCGTTACGAGTTGGAGATTCTCGAGTAATTCGGGTGGCGCGTTCTAATCTGGTGGCGAGTGTTATAGGAAAAGAAACGGCTGAGTTCGTTACTCTCGCCCGCGTTTTAAAAACGCAGGGACGGCATGGAGAAGTCGCAGTCGAAGTTCACAGCGATGTCCCCGACCGGTTTCGTGAAGGCATGAAGTTGTCGGCCCTAGGGGTAGGTTTGAAGCGCCGCGAATTGGAAGTTGAAGGTTTTTGGCCGCATAAAGGCGGCCTGGTTTTAAAGTTCGTTGGTATTGATTCCATTAACGATGCCGAACCGCTTCTAAAGTGCGAGTTGCAAGTTCCGCGGGCTGAACGACCGGAATTGGAAGCCGGTTGGAATTACGTTAGCGATCTCGCTGGATGCGTGGTTTTCGACGGCGATCGCGAAATCGGCAAAGTAGAAGATGTTCAGTTTGGCGCAGGAGAAGCGCCACTGTTGATTGTCAAATCAGGCAGCACACGACATGAGATTCCTTACGCTGAGGCGTATATCAAAGGCGTGGATCTCGATCACAAGAAAATTGTGATGCAGTTGCCGGAAGGCATGTTGGAGTTGAATGCTCCACTGACAGAGGAAGAAAAACAGCAGCAAACACAGAGTCGCAGGAAGAAGTAGAGAGTATAGGTCCGCCATGAAGATCGACATTGTTACGATCTTTCCAGATTTTTTTCGCGGGCCGCTGGATTTTGGCATTATCCGCCGGGCACGGGAAGCAGGTTTGGCGGATGTGGCAGTACATGATCTGCGGGCGTTCACGCATGATCGGCATAAGACTGTAGATGACCGCCCATTTGGCGGCGGCGAGGGCATGGTGCTCAAGCCGGAACCGATCTTTGAATGTATTGAATCGTTGGGCATCGCGTCGCGAGCCGATCGCGCAAACGAATCCGTGATTTTGCTCTCAGCGCAGGGCAGGCGTTTTGATCAAAGCGTCGCGCAAGAACTTGCGGGACTTAGTCGGATGGTTTTGATCTGTGGCCGGTATGAGGGCGTGGATGAACGCGTCGGGAAATACCTGGCGGATCGCGAGATTTCCGTTGGCGACTTTGTTCTCAGCGGCGGAGAAATTGGCGCGGCGTTGATTGTTGATGCAGTCACGCGGTTGATTCCGGGTGCATTGGGGAATGAAGCGTCCGCACAGCAGGAATCGTTTACGGCCCATCGCGAGAGTGCAAATGGCGAGGGCCCGGATTCGACTTGCGGCTCCGGCGGGTTGCTTGACTATCCGCATTACACGCGGCCGGCAGATTTTCGTGGCATGGTGGTTCCGGAAGTTTTGGCATCCGGCAATCATGAAGAGATTCGACGATGGCGCAGGAAAACAGCTTTGGAAAAGACGTGGCGCAATCGCCCCGATTTGTTGGACGATGCGACGTTGAGCAAAGAAGACGAGAAATTACTGGCGAGTATTAAAGCCGGAGCTGGAAATAACGACATTCAGTAGGAAGGAAACAATTATGCAAAACCAAATCATTGAGAAATTGTTGGCGAAGTCGAAGCCGGCTAATATGCCTTCGTTCGTCCCTGGCGACACGATTCGCGTCCACGTGAAGATTAAAGAAGGCGACAAAGAGCGCGTCCAAGCGTTTGAGGGTGTCGTCATTTCGCGCAGTCGCGGCGCTCAACCCAGTTTCACCGTGCGCAAGATGAGTTTCGGACAGGGCGTGGAGCGTATTTTCCCTGAACGCTCGCGCGTGATCGACAAGGTCGAGATTGTGCGTTCTTCCAAAGTTCGCCGCGCCAAACTGTACTACCTGCGCGCACTGCGTGGCAAAGCTGCCCGCTTGAAGGATGTTGACCGCGAGCAGGCTACGACAGTCGTAGCCCAATAAGATCTCAACCAAAATTTGAAGCCCTGGTTCTTTTCAACTGTTATGTTGACCAAAGAATCAGGGCTTCGTCTATTTTGGGTTAGGGTGAACTTAATGCCCGGCTTTCGCGTATAACTACTTGTCCAAAATCACCCATCCCGGAGCCGCCATGTCTCATTCCGTCCGTCTCTCAGCCATTGCCTTCGCATTGATTTCCTGCGTTGCGCTTTTTGGCGCTGAAAGCAAAACCGAACCGCCAGCGCAACCGGCCACCGAGTCTATCGACCTGAATATGTACCAGCAAATTCGCGATGAAGGCTTCCATCATTCGCACATTATGGAATATGCTTCGGGACTATTTGACGGCATCGGCCCGCGCCTGACCGGTTCGCCCAACCTACAGCGCGCCTATGACTGGACCCAGCAACAATTCACGACGATGGGATGCTCGAGTGTGCATTTGGAAGATTGGGGCGAGTTCGGCATGGGCTGGCAGCAGCGCAATACCTGGATCCGGATGGCCGCTCCTGACACGGCGGTCTTCATTGCCCAAGCCACTCCGTGGTCTCCGGCCACGAATGGGCCTATCACCGCGCCAGCAATTCTGGTCGTAGCCAAGGATGAAAAAGATCTGGATCAGTACAAAGGCAAGCTCGCGGGCAAGATTGTGTTCGTCGGGAAGACGCCCGAAATCACTAAGCAGGATGCGCCGCTTCTGACCCGGTACGACGACAAGCAGCTTACCGATATCTTTCATTTTGGCTACACCGATGATGATTTGGGCCCGCAACACGTTCTTCCTCTTGACCAGATGGAGGATGTTTTCAGCAAGCAGGTTAGCTTCCTCGTAAAAGAAGCCAAGTTTATCTCCGATGAGAAAGCTTTAGCTATTGTCAGGCCGGGCTGCTGCACCAGCGGCACGCTTGATGACGATATAGGCGGTCCCACGCTCGGCTGGTTTGTTTATCAACGAGATCATGCTAATCCACTGCCCATCGCCAAGATGGCGCTCGAAAATTATGGCCGAGTCTCGCGGCTGCTTGCCGCGAATGTGCCGGTGACGATTGAGATGAATGTGGACACAGTTTTCACCGGCGATCATCAGCATGGCTTCGACTCAATCGCTGAAATTCCAGGTACGGACCCTAAATTGAAAGATCAGGTCGTGATGGTCGGCGGACACCTCGATAGCTGGATCGCAGGCACCGGCGCCACCGACGACGGGGCCGGCGCCATTATCGCCATGGAAGTCATGCGCATTTTGACTGCGTTGCACGTTCAGCCTCGGCGTACCATTCGCGCTGCACTATGGAGTGGCGAGGAACAGGGGTTGTTCGGCTCTTACGGCTACGTTACCTCGCACTTCGGTAGCTTCCCCCGCGCGACGACTCCTGAACAGCTCAACGTTCCCGTTTTCGTGCGCAAGCCGGGCGGCCCCTTGACGCTCAAGCCCGAGCACAAGCTACTCTCGGCGTATTACAACATTGACAACGGCGGAGGCAAATTACGCGGAATTTATGCACAGGAGAATAACGCTGCCGTCCCGATTTTTCAGCAATGGATTGCACCGTTGAAAGACATCGACGTTACGACCGTGAGCGCGCGTCTCACCGGCAGCACCGACCACATGCCCTTTGACGATGTCGGACTTCCCGGATTCCAATTCATTCAGGAACCCCTCGATTACGAGACCCGCAGCGTCCATACCAACATGGATGTTTATGAACGCCTGATTCCCGCTGATCTTCAGCAGGCAGCGGTGGTCGAAGCAATTTTTGTTTATAATACCGCGATGCGTGACCAGATGATGCCGCGCAAGCCGCTACCCCATCCCGAACTCTACGAACAACAAAGAAAGCCACTCAACAATATGCCCGGTGCCCAACCAGAAGCGAAACCGGAAAAGAAATAGCAGGCCGAAGGGCTATTTCAAAAAATGAACGGAATGAGCATCCAAGTACGGTTGCGGTACTGATCAAACACAGATCCGAATTCTTTCCTAAGCAAACGTTCCTCCTGGTAGATACGTGTGCTTATGAATGCCGCGGTAATGACTAGGATAGGGAGAACTAAAAGGCTGCGAAAGATGAGCGCGAAGCCCGGCCCGAAAAGCAGGAGACTGAGATAAAGTGGATGCCGGATGACGCAGTAAATCCCAGTCTGCACAAGTTCATGTCCTTCTTGAAGTGTGACGTACGCACTGAATTGTTGGCCTAATTTCGCCAGCGCCAAAAGACGAACAATCATGCCCAGCACACAAAGCGTGAGGCCGACTATTCGCCGGATTCTCGCATGGTCCATCGTAAGAATCTGCCTACGATCCGCGTCGGGGAGGAACCATATCAACACAATCGAGGCTACAGTAAGCAGAAAAAGAAGGACTGATTGATGACCTACCTCAGATTGCCCCGTGCGCAAGACATCGAAGTCGAGCCTTAGGCTCACAACAATAACGGTGCCCAAGAGCGCTAGAACAACTACTCCTGCACGCTCAGGGTTCGCGAAATACTCGCGCCAATCACTAAATCCCCAGCCAGCCATCACGGCAAGGATGAAAACGCCAAGAGAAAGCGCGACTGTCAAATACCTCCGCAGCACACTTCGAGCATCTCATATCGCGAGTCCAATTCCGGACACACGCGTGTCAATCGTTTATGCTAAAGAAAGAAAAGAGAGGAGTAAATTATGAAACTACACAAGTCCGGAATGGTGCCTCTGCCCATGACCATGGGATGTCTGACCACGCTACTGTTTCTGCCCTTGTGGGCAGTAATCCTCCCGGTCAATGCACTGCGAAATGCCTTCAGTTGGCTAATCAGCGGTTGATGCAGATATATGGGCACCATCTTGGAGCTTTCCGGCCAAGTCCTTCTGTAACCTGATCTCCGCACACAGGAAGCTTAGAATTTAGAGGGTTTTAATCGAGTGCGCGGGAAGGTGATTTATGAAGTGGAAATTAGATCGCATCATCAGCATCGCGACCCTAGTTACCTCTGCAATCGCGCTAATTCTTGTGCTGAAACGGCCGCAACCGGTTGCCCAGCCCCTGAGCCCAGCGGCACAAGCATCGAACGCCCAGTCATTTGAGAACAAGCTTGAACAACTGGAAACGCCGAAGACGCCCGGGCAGCCGCCAGTAGAAGTGCATTTGAGCGCAGATGAGCTGCGTGCAGCATTAGCTGAGGCCGCCAAAACTATGCCCGTGGCTGTACAGCAATCGGCCGTCAGAACGCCAGGGGCTGCCAACTCATCATCACAAGGGTTGTCATCATCGGCTCCCCCATCCGCATCTTCGTCTCCCTCTACCCGTTCTTCGTCGCAATCAAATCAGTCCACATCAGCTAATCTCAGCGCTCTCGGCCTGCCCTCCGGCGCCGACGGCTCGCAGGGTGGGCCTATAACCTCGGCCGATTCGGTCGTCGGGCCGGGGGAACCAGATGTCAAAGACTATCAACTTAGTTTCGAGGGGGACATTGCCAAAGGTCAGTTCCTTACGGAAATAGGTGGTAAAGCCGTTTGGGTCACATTGGCGGGACATTTGGCCTCCAAGGACGGTTATGCAACGTTTGATCCGACTGAAATTAAGATCGGAGATCTCAACGTGCCGGTATCGCTAGTGAACGATGCTCTGCAAAAGAAACTTTCCGAGCAGCGAGATCGCATGAAACTTCCTGACAATGTCGGCGGATTCAAAGTGGAAAATGGCGAGATGGTGATGACACAACGTTAGATTTGCCGCGGCCGAACACGCGTTACAACTCCGCCCGATTGCCGGGCAGAGTTGCCGCATAGCCTCTTCCGCGCGGCAGCGTGAAGAAAATAATCAATACAATCAGCACGAAAATTCCCAGGATAAAGCTGCTGCCCTCAGGGCCAGTGGTTCCACCGCTCAAGATCGGCTTGCCAACGGGATGGGTCGCAAACAAACGATGCTGCACCATGAGGCCGCTGTCGGCAACTCCATATAGAAACGACTGGCTCCAATCCCATGAGGCATGAAAACCAACCGCCCACCATAACGAACCCGTACGCCACAAGCTAAGACAAAAGACCAAGCCAGCGAGACCCGCTGAAAACAGGCCAATGGGAGATTCACCAGGATTTGAACTGTGGCCCAGTCCGAACAGAAACGAGAACAGAATCGCTGACGTCCAGAACCCCAGCGTTGCGCTATGCGCGGTCTTGAAGATTTTCCTGTAGAGTCCGGCCAAACCTCGAGTGAGGGTGTATTGCACGTAGCCTCGCGTGAGGTATTCTTCCACCAATCCAACCATGAGGAATCCGACGAACCAAACCGCACCGAAACGAAGAATCTCGCTGCCAAGAAGCAGTCGTCGGTCAATTACAAGAAAGCCTGCATAGGTGAGAGTGCCCACCAGCAACGATAGACAAACGAAGCCCCAACCGATGCCGGCGAAAAACTGTGGCCACCTGCGATTGCCACCTAATCCGTAAACCGATTGCGGGCGGCCTTCAATTCTCGACATAATCCACGTGACGAGGAGGACCAGCAGGAACGATCCACCTTCGCCAAGAATTCCAAGCAGCGGTGATAATTCTGCCGCCGGGTCCGTCCTGGGCACTCCGAGGCGGCGAAGCGTGAAGTTAATGCCAAATCCCAGGATCGCAAAGATTGCGATGAACGTGAGCAACCCCCACCCAGCACGCAAGCCATCCGGGCCGAAAAAGACCCAATGGAAAGAAGACCGGGGCGCAGACGGAGGCGACTGTGGCTGACTCGGCGGCTCAGACAGATCGTTCGGTGGAACGTAAGCGTTAGGCGTAGTGTTCAAAGCAAGTCCTCATTGCTCCCACAATATACGCTTGCGGAGCACAGATAGTTCGTGAAGGCAGTCCTTCAGGATCCGGGGTTTGGACGGTTCCCGACACTTGCGCTTCTTGAAAATACCGTCCCATGGGCATAGGCGTCACCTTTAAATCCGTGAGGCCAGGTTTTGCCGTCCATGCTGACACCCGCCTTATCGGCCCCGGGATCGCGAAATTTTTCGTCCAACTGGAGCGTTCCTGTCTGCGGATCGAAGTTCAGAATATACAGACGGTGCTCGCCATATTCGCCGGAGTTCGCGACGATACGCCGCCCGTCCTCGTCCGCGGAGAGCCAATGGGGCTTTTGTTTGTCATCGAATTTTACCCGCGAAACTTCGCGGATTTGCGCCAGGTCGGCGATGTCATACACCACAATCGCATGCACGGACGATTGTGCCGCCACCCAATAGTGGCCAATGCGAACAGGGACGTCGCATTGTTCGCCATCAAGAGTTTTCAGGTAACGGGCTGACACCTGGTCACTCTGCAGATCCTGCATTTCATACAAACCGCAAGCAAACGTATGGACGAGCACGGTCTTTCCATCTGCGAGCACCTCCGGTTCGCCCGGATATTTCTGTTCATACCCCTTTGGCCCGGCCGGCAAGATGATGGTCTTCAATAGCTTTAGATTGCTGAGTTGCCATACTTGCACCGTGCGGCTGCTACCGTCCTTATCGTGCATCGCCGTGTTGGTGCTAACAATGCGATCGACAGATGGCAGGACTATCAAACTATAGGGACGAATCAGCTCGTTTTTTGCTGCCGGATCCATCGCGCTGGCAGCGCGGACCAACTGACCGCGCTCGCTGAACTCTACGAGTCCGCCGCCTTCGGACTTTGGGTCATCGCCCCCTCGATACTGGAAGGTGGCTAGTATGTTGCCGTTGGGCAAACGCACGTAGGTGTGGGGATGCATGTAACCATCGAATCCACCGAACGAGGTGACAACTTTGGGATGCAATGCATCGTTCAAGTCGAATAAGACGGTGCGACCACTATCAAATGCGTTCGCGAGCAACAACCCGCCGTCCGGCATTTCTAATTCGGTATGATGTGGCATTCCGCCGGGTCCGGGAACGGCAACGGACGCTAGCACTTGCCCGTATTTCGGAGACTTTGCATCCGCGTCGATCACGGCCAGAAAATCGTTGCTCTTGTTTGCGTCGTCGCCCGACCACGCGAACAAATACGAGTCGTTCTGGCCATATACGGTGGCCGCCGCACTGAGCACAAGGAAAAGACACAGGAATTTGCGCATGAGACAGGGTGACGTTAGACGCGGAACATGTCAACTGCAGACTATGGCGACACGACCGGCGCTGGCTGGTGAACACCAGTACTGTCAAAGATGAGTGTTTTAACTTCGCCTTCGTTTCCTTGCACTGGCAACTCGTGGCCGTTCCAGATGAACGCGAGTCCGCCGGCATTGCCGGCTTTGACGACAATGCGGTTCGTTGAGTGAAACGACTTCTCCTCCAGTGGAGTTAACACTTGGTGAAGGATCTCTCCCTCCGGCGCGCTCACCGAAATCCAAGAATCTTCCCGCGCGATGATACGGAGCTGAAATGGTTGCGCACTAGGACTCATGATATGCGGCGTCGGTTTGGCCCGCACCGCCACGGTCCCATAGTTTGAGCCTACGTCGGTCGCCGCGGCATGCGAAAGCCAGGGGTTGCCGGAGAGCGGCGTAACAGGCGAGGTAGCTTCCTGCCTGGTCCTGGCCGCCTCACGCGAATGGAACTTCCACAGGCTCACCCCGACGGCCAGCAGCAGAAGCAGCACAGCCAGTTCTTTCCATGGTAGTTCGCTGTGCTCAGGGCTCAACTCCAAATGGGTATCTTGCGGGAGGTCAGCGTCCAGAGCGCTGTTGGGATCGTCTTCACCCGCGGCAGTTTTGTAGTCGGCGACGATTTGTTCTTCGTCGAGGCCAAGATGCCGGGCATAGGCCCGGACGAATCCGCGGTTAAAAATTCCACCCGGAAGTTGATCAAACCGGCTCGACTCAATGGCAGCCAGAAACCGGGTGCTGATCTTTGTTGCGGCTGCAACGTCGTCGAGAGATATTTTTCGTTTTTCCCGTTCTTGTTTAAGCCTCGCGCCAAAAGCATCCATCAATTTATCCTGCGACAACAATATATATCCGAAATGATTTCGCGATTCGGCAATTCGAGACGCGGGAGCATCGGACGGAAAGTCAAGGGCTGCTCGCCCACACCCCTGTGGGAATTTTTTCTCCTAGCTTTCATAAAGATTTCATGCAGGCGAAACAATCCAGCGCCTCGGTCTCGATAGCCTTTTAGACGATTCATCGTTGAGACCGGCGACCACCGTGCCTTTCGCCGATCCATAAGATGGACCATATTGAGTGGAGAAAACTCTATGTTCATGAAGCTACAAGAAGCCACCGCCCCCAAGAAAGTCCTGGCGCTTTTGACCGCCGCAATGTTGGGCTTGGGATCGAGCGCAACCCCTGGCTTTGCCGCCACTAACGGCAAACGCTCTACGCCGATTGTTCCGGCCTCACCTATTAAACACCTGGTTGTCATCTTCAACGAAAATGTTTCCTTCGATCACTATTTCGGGACCTACCCTGTTGCGACAAATCCGGCAGGGGAACCGAAATTCAAGGGCGTTGTAGGCACTCCAGCTGTGAATGGGCTGACCACGGGATTGCTCACAAATAATCCGAACTTGAACCCCGCCAACGTAGGCATCGCCTCCAATCCGTTCCGTTTGGATCGTTCGCAGGCCGTAACGAGCGACCAAGACCATAACTATGAAGACGAGCAAGCGGCTTTCGACTCAGGCTTGATGGACCTGTTTCCCTCGCACACCGGCTACGGGACGACCGAACCCATGGGCTATTTTGATGGCAATACCGTTACCGCACTATGGAACTACGCCCAATACTTCGCAATGAGCGACAATTCGTACGGCACGACATTTGGGCCGTCTACCCCTGGCCTCGTCAACCTCGTTGCGGGCCAGACAAACGGGGCAGTCAACATTATCAATGGTTTGGGCGATGAAGTCAGCGGCGGTCCCGACGGCTCCTATACGTTGATTGGCGACGCCGATCCGCGCTACGACGTTTGCTCCAACTCCACCCGCAATCAAGTTCAGATGAGTGGGCCCAATATCGGCGACCTTCTCAACGCGTCTGGCGTCACTTGGGGCGGATTCATGGGCGGATTCAACCTCACTATCGTGAACTCCAATGGCACGACGGGCTGTAATCGAAGCTCGGCAGGTCTCGCTGGAACGACCGCGGACTATATACCTCACCATTCATTGTTCGGGTACTATGCTTCGACAGCCAACCCCAACCATACGCCGCCGGCAAGCTGCGCTGAAATCGGCAACGCTGGTCCTGCCAACCACCAGTACGATATTCAGGATTTCTTCAATTGTGCCGCTACCAATCTGCCTGCGGTCAGTTTCCTGAAAGCGCCTGCCTACCAGGACGGCCATGCAGGGTACTCCGACCCCTTGGACGAACAAACCTTTATCGTTAACACCATCAACTTCCTCGAATCGTTACCCACCTGGAACAGTACGGCTGTGGTAATTGCCTATGACGATTCCGACGGCTGGTATGACCACCAAATGGGTCCAATCGTAAACACCTCGACGGGTGCGGCCGATGCATTGACCGGACCGGGAGCTTGCGGTACGGCAGCGACCTCCTTACCGGGCGTAAACCCCTCCGCCAACCCCCACGCTTTGGGACGTTGCGGTTACGGGCCCCGGCTCCCCTTAATGGTGATCTCTCCTTGGGCACGGCAAAACTTCGTCGATCACTCCATCACCGATCAATCCTCCATTATCCATTTCGTAGAGGACAACTGGCTGGGCGGACAGCGTTTGGGCAGCGGGTCGTTCGACGGGATCGCAGGCTCGCTGGTACAGATGTTCCGGTTTGGCTCCATCCGCAGCAATGGCACGTTGCTACTGGATCCGAATACGGGTGAGCCGCAATAGCCTGATTTAAAATCGTAGGGTGCACCGGGCACGAGGGCTGTATGCTTCTCGTGCCCGCTTTCAATTTAAGTGACCCAGATTCGTGGAAAATTATGAAAGACCTTCGCACCTGCATTATGAACCGGAGGGCGTTCTTGTACGGCGCTGGCGCACTCGGAGCCACATTTACGCTTCGGCCTTTCGATTTCTCGCAGACTAACTCGCTTGCTCGACGACCACTCAATCTTAGCGCCTTACCGAAATTCGTCGATCCTCTGCCAGTACCCAATGTACTGACGCACGATGAACTCCGCCCTAGCCCGATCGACGCAAAGTCGCAAATTCCTTATTACCGCTTGCATATGCGCGAGGGCGAGGTGAAGCTGCACCGCGATCTCAAACCGGCGCGGATTTGGGGATTCAATTCGACTCTCCCCGGCCCCACGCTCGAAACCCGCGGCGGGCAAGGGGTTTTAGTGGAATGGGTAAACGAACTCCCCACCCGCCACTTCCTGCCGATCGACCACAACCTCGAAGGGGCTGAAGCCGACAAACCGGAGGTTCGCACCGTGGTTCATTTGCATGGTGGCAGGGTCCCGCCGGAGAGTGACGGGTATCCCGAACGGTGGTTGGTTCCAGGGAAGTCAAACATGTGCTTTTACCCGAACGATCAGGAGGCCGCGACGCTTTGGTATCACGATCATGCGATGGGCATTAATCGTTTAAATATCTATGCCGGACTCTTCGGGTTGTTTCTGATTCGCGACCAGTTTGAAGACGGTTTGGGGCTTCCCAAGGATAAGTACGAAATTCCCCTTATGCTGTGTGACCGACAGCTAGATCAAGGTGGACAGCTGTTTTATCCAGTTTCGCCCGATCCCAAGGCTCCATGGGTGCCGGAGGCTTTCGGTGATGCTTATCTTGTCAACGGTAAACTTTGGCCGTTTCTCGATGTAGAGTGTCGTCTTTACCGCTTCCGCATCCTGAATGCCGCCAATGGCCGTTTTTTTCATCTCGAGCTATCGAATCAGATGGAGTTCGAGCAGATTGCTTCTGATCAAGGACTTTTGTCTGCTCCGGTCGCAGTAAAACAGCTTACGCTTGCGCCTGGAGAGCGCGCTGACGTACTCATCGACTTCTCGAAGATTCCGGGCGAAAAGATTGTGTTGAGCAGTGACAATCTTCCCTTCATGCAATTTCGCATTGCGAGCCACACAACGGCGGTAGCCGCAGCAATACCGAAAACGCTTCGGCCTGTGGCCCGAACGCCGGAAAGCCGGGCCGTTAAAACGCGGGAATTGTTGTTGGAAGAGACGGTTGACGCCGCAGACAACCCCACAATCATGCTCTTGAACCGCAAACGCTGGATGGATCCGGTCACAGAAGATCCTGACCTCGGCTCAACCGAAATCTGGAGCCTGATCAACGGCACCGACGATTCGCATCCTATCCATTTGCATCTTGTCCGTTTCCAAGTTCTAGACCGGCAGAATTTTTATGTGGCCAACTACCTGCGCAAGAGAGAACTCAAATTCACGGGGCCTCGGGTGGCACCAGAGCCCAATGAAATGGGTTGGAAAGATACAGTCCGCGCCGAAGCCGGCATGGTAACGCGCATCATCGTTAAATTCGACGGCTACCCAGGACGGTACGTCTGGCACTGCCACATTCTGGAACACGGCGACAACGAGATGATGCGTCCTTACGAAATACGCGCGACGCAAGCTCACAAGTTAAGCTGCACTCCGCCACTTGAGTCATAAGTCGACCTGCACGGCAAGGTTCGCCCGACAAGCAACCATTGCTTAGTTGGTGTAACTTGAACTCAGGATGGAGAATTCCGATACGACATCGCTATCCCAAGGCGAAAATGTCGATGATCATGCCGGTTTCCACAGGCATGTTGGGCGCATCTCGCGGCAGTCCGCAATATTTTTCGCTGGCACTTTGTTTACAGCCGCAGCCAGCTATCTCTTCAAAATTTATGTAGCTCGCACGTTGGGGGCGCGGGCGCTCGGCATCTACGCGCTCGGCATGACAGTAACAGGATTGCTCGGAGTTTTTGCTGGCGGTGGCTTGCCGCAAACGGCAACCCGATTTGTGGCTGCTTTCTCGGCAACGCAACAATTCGAAAAACTGCGCGCATTTTTATTACGCGGCATGGGAATTCTGATTCTATTGCAGATTGCCGCGTGTATTGTCCTGATCGCGACGAAGAACTTCGTCGCGAATCGTATTTATCACACGCCCGAGATAGCACGATATATGGGTTTTTTTGCTGCCCTGATGTTTTTGGGCGCACTCACCAGTTTTCTTAGCGAAGTGCTCGCCGGGTATCGGGATGTCACCCGACGCACAATCATCGTCAATTTTATTGGCACGCCGCTGCTGATCGTCTGGGTTGTCGCGTTTTTGCTGCTGGGCATGGGTCTGTGGGGTTATTTACTTGGACAATCGATTACGGCCGCCCTCGTGTTGGCACTGTTGGCAGGCGTGGTCTGGAAGTTAACTCCAGCGTCCAGCTCATCGGCTACTCATTCACCCACGCACCTCGGCAGCGAGGTTAGATTCTACGCGTTGACTCTCCTGGGTAGCCAGGCGCTTACGTTCCTGCTAGCGCAGAGTGACCGCATTGCACTCGGAATTTTCACGAGCGCAACCGATGTCGGCATTTATGCTCTCGCTGCAGGGTTATCGGCTTTTGTCTCGATTGCGTTGCAGTCGGTAAACCAGATTTTTACGCCGACAATTTCGGAGTTACATTCCAAAGGTGAAGCAACCACATTGTCTCGACTGTACCGGACCCTCACTAAATGGACGCTAGGACTCACAATTCCTCTGGCTTTTTCGGTCATGATTTTTTCTTATCCTCTGATGAGCCTGTTTGGCTCCGATTTCGGCCGGGGCTGGATCGTGTTAGTCATTGTCGTTGCCGGAGAACTTGCAAATTGCGGCGTCGGCTCGGTAGGAATGATTCTGTTGATGACGGGTAAAGAGTCGAGGCTATTGCGAATCCAGATTTGGTTGACCCCGCTCGTGATCCTGATGAATTTCGCGCTTATTCCGATTTGGGGTCTGGTCGGCGCAGCAATAGTCGCAGCCCTCACCAACGTCATGACCAATCTCTGGTGCTTGTTCGAGGTCAAACGCTCACTAACCATTCATCCCTCAATGCGGGGGTACTTGCAATTGCTGCCTGCGAGCCTTATTACGCTCGGCGCTATCGTAGCGCTAAGATTTTTCACAAGAGGCACGCACGCACAATTGATGGTAGTCTCTGGCGCGATCCCGGCGGCTTATGTGATATTTGCAGCGACATTCGCGGCACAAAAGAATGATGAAGATGATCGGTTCATTCTGCGTACCGCCTGGGCGCGAATGCGCAGTCTAGGGCAAGTCTAAGACAACCTTGATGAACAGCTCTAACGAACCGCAACGCGAGCGATTGCTAAGGAGTGCAGCGGCGAGGCTCAACCCACCCCTCACGGATCCGAACTTTCTCGTCCTTCGCTCGCGTAGGCTCATCCTTCAGAAATGGATTGCCAAGTTGCCCAAGGAAAATCTGCGTGTGCTTGACATCGGGGCACGTTATCAGCCTTATCGTGCACTCATCGAAAGCCGCGTCTCTCGCTATGTGGCCCTGGATATCGAACAAACAGAATTGGTGGATATCGTCGGAAATAGTGAGGCCATACCTTTCGCGGGCAATCAGTTCGACGTCGCCATCGCAACGCAGACTCTCGAATACTGTCCAAACCCACAATTGGCAGCACAGCAAATCCATAAGACTCTGAAACCCGGTGGTGTTCTCTTCATGAGTACCGTGGCTTTTGCTCCACGGTTCGGCGACGCACAGCGTTGGCACTTCACTCCAGCCGGCATTCGTACAATTTTGTCGAGCTTTAAGAATGTCGAAATAGTCGCCGAGACCTCCAGCCTGGGAGGAATTATTCGTGCGCTGAATTTAGCATTACACCGCTACGTACACTTTCGCCCGATCAGGAAAGTGTACGAGTGGACCTTGTGCCCGCTCTTGAACATGACGGGGCTCGCCCTGGAGCGGCTGAGAGTAACAAATGCCGATGAATTCGCCCCTAATTACAGCGTGCGCGCGGAAAAATAAAATTGGGGCATAACCCCGATTCTTCCGTCTAAATATGTGTAGTTACCAAGGTGCATTGCTCCACTTTACCGCCGGAACCTATAATCGGGTTACTTCCGCGTCAGCAAAAAAGGGTGAGCTTTTTCATGAATGAGGCCACAGGGGTGGGTTTGAACCGCCAAAATCTGGAGTTGAACATATTCCACGATGTGGCTAAGACGCTCACCTCGTCGCTGGAACTCGACTCTATTCTTCAGACAATCATGGAGAAAATGGCGGAGTATTTTCGCCCCGACACATGGTCATTGCTGATGGTGGACGAAGAGCGTGACGAACTCTATTTCGCGATCGCTGTGGGCAGCGCATCCGAAGCTCTGAAAAATGTGCGACTGAAAGTCGGTGAAGGAATCGCCGGCTACGTCGCCAAGCACGGCGAGAAAGTCGTTGTCCCCGACGTTCTAAAAGATCCGCGTTTTGCTAAACGCATTGATGAAATGACCAAGCTGGAGACGCAGTCCATTATTTGCGTGCCCTTGCGATCACGGCTCCGTGTACTGGGAGTAATCCAGTTGGTGAATGTGGACATGAACCACTTCGGAGATCAGGAATCTTTCTTCCTCCAGGCCCTCTGCGACTATGCCGCCATCGCCATCGAAAATGCCCGAGCCGTCGAGAGAATTCAAGAGTTGACCATCACCGACGATTGCACAGGACTCTACAATGCGAGGCATCTATATAAGACCCTTGAAACCGAGGTCTATCGTTCGGCTCGCTTTAACTACGAATTCACTGTTGTATTCATTGATCTCGATCACTTTAAGCAGGTGAATGACACTCACGGCCACCTGGTTGGGAGCAAATTGCTGTCAGAGATCGGCTATCTAATCAAGGCCCAGTTGAGGTTGATTGATTATGCCTTCCGTTATGGCGGCGATGAATTTGTCGTTCTACTCCCGCAGACCGGAAAAGACCAGGCGCTGGTTGTTGCCAAGCGGCTCCGTGACAGCCTGCGCACCAGCATGTTCTGCAAAGATGAAGGACTGAATATCAACGTGCGGGCTTCGATGGGTGTAGCCACCTATCCTCATGACGCCAAGACGCCGCACGACGTTATCCGCCAAGCCGATGAAATGATGTATCTGGTTAAGAATACCAGCCGTGACAACATCGGCATTGCTCAACGCGGCGTCATGAAATAAACCCCATCCTCTGGGCCCTAGCCATTTCCCCGAACAGCCTTTCAAGAAAGTATGTGAAGATGCCTAGCACTCATGCTAGAGTCTGGCATCTATGGACGTTCCTGCTGTATCCACCGAAAATCTTACGCGCCGGTTTGGCCAGCTAGTTGCGGTGGAAAATGTAAATCTCCGCGTGTCGGCGGGCCAGTTTTTCGGGTTCCTCGGGCCGAACGGTGCCGGAAAATCTACAACCATCAAGATGTTGACCGGCTTACTCGCGCCAAGTGCGGGCACCATTGAAATTCTAGGGGTGGACTTGCTGGAGAATGCAGTCGAGGTCAAGCGGCAAATCGGCGTGGTCCCCGAGGGCATGGCGTTGTTCACTCGCCTCACCGGTTGGGAATACTTGAATTTCGTGGGCCGAATGTACGGACTCGATCGCGCAACCACGCGCAGCCGAGCCGAAGAATTGCTCGATTTCATGCAACTCGCAGATCAACCCAAGAAGCTCATCGCCGACTACTCCCACGGCATGCAGAAGAAGCTGGCGCTGGCCGCTGCCGTCATTCACAGCCCCAAAGTTCTATTTCTCGATGAGCCCTTCGAAGGGGTGGATGCGATTGCCGCAGGCACTTTGAAAATAATGCTGCAAAGCATGATCGCCAGGGGCGCGACCATCTTCTTGACATCCCATGTCCTCGAAATCGTCGAACGGCTATGCAGCCATGTCGCCATCATTGATAAAGGACGCCTCGTGGCACAGGGCTCGCTTGAAGAACTGCGCGCTGGCGCTGGCAGCGACGGCGGTAAAATGACGCTCGAAGAGATACTTCTACGCATTGTAGGAACCACACAAAGTGTGGGACGGGAATTGTCATGGCTGGAATGACGAGAGAGAGAATCGCCGCAATTGCGCTTTTGCGTTGGCATTTGTTCGCCAACACCATACGCACAACGCGCGGACAACTCGAACTTATCTCACGCATCATAGTTGGCCTGCTCCTATTGGCGGGCGGCGTCGGTGGCGCGTTTGGCTTCGGTACCGCGGCCTGGTACTTCGTGTCGCACGGAAATACCGAATGGTTGGCCTTGTTGTTGTGGCCAGTATTTGCGTTCTGGCAGTTGTTTCCCATCTTTTCGGCCGCTTTTTCGGAGACCGCCGACTCCTCGACCTTGCTGCGCTACCCACTCAGCTATTCGGCATATTTTTTGGTTCGAATGGCTTATGGTGCATTCGATCCCACCAGCCTGATGGGTGGACTGTGGCTAATGGGGATTGGAATTGGTACCAGCCTTGCTGCGCCGCATGTCCTGCCAATAGTGGCATTGACATTGCTGACGTTTGCATTGTTCAATCTTGTGCTCTCGCGCACGATTTTTGCCTGGCTGGAGCGCTGGCTTGCACAAAGAAAGACGCGCGAAATCCTTGGCGTGCTATTCATCGGCGCCATCCTGTGCATTCAGTTGGTGGGACCGCTACTTAGGCATTATGAGCACGGGAACCGAGGGCAAATGTTGCGCCTCGTCGCCGAGATTGTTCCGGCGGAACGCGTATTGCCGCCAGGTTTGGCGGCCGCAGCGATAGCCCGCAGCCTCGAGGGACGTATCCGAACGGGATTCCTTTATTTTTCCGTGCTCTGCGGTTACAGCGCGGCCGCTATCCTTTTGCTGAGTGTACGCGTTCGCCAGGAGTACCGCGGGGAAAACTTAAGCGAGGCAGGCCCACGCGCGGAAACAGCGCCCGCGGGGAACCTGGCGAACAGTTGGGATTTACCGGCGTTTTCCGGTCCCGCCGCATTGGTCATGGAAAAAGAGCTGCGATATTTATCTCGCAGCGGTCCTATGTTATTCACGCTGATTGTCCCACTCTTTATGTTGCTTATTTTTCGCAGCAACGGCGCCTTTCCCCACCAAAAACCAGATTTAGTGTTTCCAGCAGTGGCCGCGTACACGCTGATCTTGCTGACAAATTTGATCTACAACAATTTTGGCGGCGATGGGACTGGTATCCAGTTTTATTTCGCTTCCCCGGTAGAATTTCGCGAGATTGTGGCCGGTAAAAACCTCGCACACGTTCTGATTTTGCTCTTCGAGATCGTGGTTGCGTGGGCGGGCGTGAGTTGGATATACAAGCCCCCCAGCGCGGATGTGATGGCAGCCACACTCGCGGCGATCCTTTTTGCTGCGCCGGTCAACTTGGCTACAGGAAACCTGCTGTCACTGTACTTTCCCAAACGGATTGAGGCATCGGCGTTTGGCCGGCAGCGGGCATCGCCCACCACTGTCCTGGCGAGTTTTGGAATTCAGGTCCTCGTCATGGGCACGGCCGCGCTCGTCCTCTGGTTGAGCCATGGCCCAACTTATTGGACAGCAACCGTCATCTTTTTGGTCTTGGCTGCGTGTTCGCTTACCGGGTATCTCCTGGGGCTGGCCCGAGTCGATTACATCGCATTGGCGCGCCGCGAGAATCTCATGCGCGAACTGATGCGGGCCTGAACCGTGCCCCGGTTAGGATATCCACCACGGTCTAAGCAGTAGCAAAACTCAACTACAGTCGCGTCGGAGTTTGAGCGTCACTTTTTTTGCAACTCAGTTACAATAAGTAAATGCCGCTTCCCCAAACCGAAACCCCCGGACGACTACAAGCAGAATTGATGTCGCGCGGGCTACGCATGACGCGGCAGCGCCGAACGATTCTTCAAGTGGTGGAGACCGCGAAGCAGCATTTGGACGCCAGTCAAATCCTACGCAAAGCGCGGCGGCTTGATCCGCAAATTGACCGCGTAACGGTTTATCGCACCCTGGGCTTACTGAAACGTCATGGCCTGGTGGATGAGTTGGATCTCATGCACATGCAGGGCGAAAAACATTTTTACGAGCGCAGGCCACAACGGGATCACATTCATATGGCGTGTTTGCGCTGCGGGAAAATTACAGAATTTGAAAGCGATTTGTTCGATCGCCTTAAGGGCCAAATTCAGCGTGACTGCCAATTTCACATCGCCGTTACACGGCTCGAAGTTGGCGGATATTGCTCCAACTGTCGAACCGGCAGTGCCGCGTAACTCTTAACTATTGCATCTGGTTGCAACAATCTTGAAACAAGAAATGTGTCTGCTTCATTGACCGGAGAGAATCTCCTCGAATAGGATTTCTCAAGCACCCTACTTGCAACTCGGTTACAACTAATTGGAGAAAGCCATGAGGCTCCGTTTCTTGGGGCTTCTTCTGTTGGCAGCCTTGAGCTGCCGCGCACAGGAGAGCCCTTATTTCGTGACTTATGACCATCATTTGGAAGAGCCTGGAAATCTGGATATTGAGGCATCGGCCACCACCGACGCGCCTCGCGCCGGGCAAAAGTTCTTTGGCGCACCTTGGATGGAGTTTGAATATGGTGTAACGGCAAATTGGACTACAGAAGTCTATCTCGAAGGTCAATCCACTTATGGCGATAGCACCGTCTTTACAGGGTGGCGCTGGGAGAACCGCTATCGCCCCCTTAAGCGCCTCCATCTGGTCAATCCAGTACTTTATTTGGAGTACGAAAATATCAACGAAGCCAGCCGCATCTTGAAGGAAGTCGAGGGTGACGCGCCGGATATCAGTTCGCCCAACGCAATCCTGCGATTGGAACCAGACCACGAACTCGAGGCCAAGCTAATCTTATCCAGCGACTGGCACAGCTGGAATTTCGCCGAGAATTTCATCGTCGCCAAGAATTTTTCGCAGAGCGAAGGCTTTGAGTTTGGTTATTCCCTGGGGGCGTTCCGGCCTTTAGGAACGATTGCCTCCGGGAAAGATTGCCGGGTTTGCCGCGAGAACTTTTCCGCGGGTGTGGAATTTTACGGAGGCTTAGGCAGCACGCAGGGCTTCGTTTTAAGCGATACAGCTCACTATGCCGCTCCCGTCTTCGCCTGGCTCGTAACGGAAAACTCAACATTGCGCTTCTCGCCCGGCTTCGGTCTGACTCATGAAAGTGCTCCGGTATTGTTCCGTGTCGGCTATAGCTACGAAATTCAAGACTTCAAGGGCAAAATAGCACGCCTGTTTGGAGCAAAACACTAATGCGCAAATTGTTATGGATCAATGTGTTGATCATGCCCTTAGCCTTGGGGGCCCAAAACAGTACCTATTGGCCTGATCCGAACTGGAAGGCTCCCGAGAACGCGGCCGCACAAACAAATCCCTTGGCCAGCCGGCCCGATTTAGCGGCTGGTGGCCGCAAGCTCTTCCTACGGAACTGCGCAGAATGCCACGCCAAAGATGGCACCGGAAAGACGAAAAAACACTCCGCCAATTTGCTGATACCGGCCGTGCAACTACAAAGCGACGGAACCCTGTTTTGGAAGATCACGAATGGCAACACTGGCAAAGGCATGCCGGCCTTCAGCAAGCTGCCGGAACCGGAGCGCTGGCAGATTGTGATGTATCTGCGGGAGTTAAAGACCCTTGAAGCAGGCCGTTAAAAGCTGCCTCGGGTCATTGACGCTGTGCTTCTATCTCTTTAGACTTTAGGGGTGAGCCCTACAGCGACCGAGAGCAGTACGAAACGTGAGATCGCGGTTGAGATTCCGGCCGAGGAAGTTTCCCGCGAAACCCAAAATTTAATCCAGAAGTATCAGAAATTGGCCCGCATCCCCGGCTTCCGCAAAGGCCATGCCCCGGCATCCATCATTCGCCAACGATTTGCCGAAGACCTTAAGAGTGATGTGGTCGAAGCTCTTGTTCCGCGCTACTTCCGCAAAGAAGCGGAAAAACTGGGCGTGGTTCCGGTATCGCAGCCTCGCGTTACCGACCTGCATATTCATGACGGTGAACCACTGCGGTTTAAGGCAAGCTTCGAAGTCATGCCGACCATCCGCCTGGAAAACTACAAAGATCTCAAATCAGAGAAGCCGGAAGTCGTCGTGACGGAAGAGGAAGTGCAGCAATCGTTGGATAATTTGCGTGAGCGGCAAGCGACGTTCACGTCCATCGAAGGTCGGCCGGCGGCAGATGGTGATTTTGCTCAGGTGTCATTGGACGGCGTCCCCAAGGAAGGCGACGCGGAATCGAAGCCCGTCCACATGGATGAAGTCTTGGTCGAAATCGGCGGAAAGAACACCATGCCTGAATTCACCGAACATTTGCGCGGCGCAGTGGCGGGCGATGAGCGAACGTTTGATGTTACTTATGCCGCCGATGCGCAGGAACAACGCCTTGCGGGTAAGACATTTACCTACACCGTCAAAGTGCAGGCACTCAAGCAAAAGCAGCTGCCCGAGCTCAATGACGACTTTGCTAAGGAATTGGGCGAGTTTGCCAACCTTGATGATGTAAAAAAACGAATTCGTGAGGGGATGGAATCTGAACGTAAACACGCCGCGGAGCATGAAGCCAAAGACAAACTTATGGCTGAACTGGTGAAGCGCAACGAGTTTGAGGTGCCTGAGGCGCTGATAGACCACCAGGTCGATGTCCGGCTGGAACGAGGACTGCGTGCGTTGCAGTCGCAAGGCATGAAAGCTGAGGACATCAAGAAGATGGATTTTGCCCGGCTGCGTGCCGGGCAGCGAGAACAGGCTGTGCAGGAAGTAAAGGCATCTTTGTTACTGGATCGTATTGCGGATGAGGAAAAGATCGAGGTCAGCGACGCCGAAATTGATCGCGAAGTGGACGCGCTGGCGTTGCAAACAAAACAGAGTGCGGAAGCGATTCGCGCGCGTTTGACACAGGATGGAGCGCTCGATAGAATCCGGAACAGAATCCGCAACGAAAAGACCCTCGATTTTCTGTACCGTCAGTCCGCTTAAACATCTGATTCCCAAAGAAATACCCGAATAACGGGCTGGAGCGCGAAGGTGAATGTGAACGACCCAAAAATGATGCTGGTACCGATGGTGATCGAGCAGACGGGGCGGGGTGAACGCGCCTACGACATTTACTCCCGATTGTTGCGGGACAACATTATTTTCATCGGCACTCCAATTGACGACACCATCGCCAATCTGGTCATCGCACAGATGCTTTTCCTGGCCCAGGAAGATCCTGAGAAAGACATCCAGCTGTACATCAATTCGCCGGGTGGCTCCATTACCGCGGGCATGGCGATTTACGACACCATGCAGTACGTAAAAAACGACGTGACCACTATTTGCATCGGTCAGGCAGCCAGTATGGCGGCGCTGCTCTTATCGGCTGGCGAAGCCAAAAAACGCCTCGCGCTTCCGAATTCACGCATTCTGATTCACCAGCCTTCAATGGGCGGCCTTTCCGGACAAGCGACCGACATTGACATTCACGCGCGAGAGATTTTGCGCATGCGCGAGATTACCAATCAGTTACTATCAAAGCATACCGGGCAGAAGCTCGATAAAGTGGAAAAAGACGTGGAGCGCGACTTCATCATGAACGCGCAACAGGCAAAGGAATACGGAATCATAGACGACATCATCTACAAGACGCGATAGGCGTATGATTTGCGACTATGGATGGGAAAGACC
>Ga0070735_10001366_pt1 | contig 23781 bp, 26 predicted proteins | sample Coa_R1_FD_66443 | JGI IMG/M metagenome (GOLD analysis project Ga0070735, IMG submission 66443) | Surface soil microbial communities from Centralia Pennsylvania, which are recovering from an underground coalmine fire - Coalmine... | ecosystem: Environmental > Terrestrial > Soil > Unclassified ...
GCAGAGAAACCGCCAATCTTGTCGCAACACCCATAATGCGATGACAGTAACGCTGCGATATAACTTCGGCTTGTAAATTCCTGACGACCTCTTAGCCCAGGCCCTGCTGGGCTCGTCTGACTAGAGGAGAGAATATCGATGTGTATGCCCGATCAATATCGTTCGCGGTGGTGACCAACATGGCGAGTGAGTGACGAGCAAACCGGAGGTTGAGAACAGCATAGTGCGGCGGAGCTACAATGAACTTGCCAGGTGAAACGGAGGCGGGCTCTGCCGGGAGGCAACCATGCCGAGGGATAACCAGCCGGCTCATCGAGACGATGGACGGGGGCGTGAGAACTCGTTCTTGCGCCGCCCAACCTCCATCGGATCGAAAGACCCCCATGCCTTGAAAATCCCCGCCCGAAGGGCGGAATACTCACTAACGGAGAACGTCGCTTCTCCATTTCAGGCTGAGCCAAGACAGATCCGGCTACGAAATTCTTCTGGGAGAGAGTCCATGGTTTCCTCAGCAACGTTGACGAACTCTTCTCGAGTCATTTCTTCACCATGACACAAATAAGGCACACTCACTCCGAGTAGCCGTCGTCTGTGTCTCCATCCTCGTCATCTTCTTTGCGGTCGCCTTCGTCTTCCTCTTCGTCTTCTTCCTCGTCGGGCTCTTCCCGAAGAAGAACGTCGGCTTGCGCCGAGCGATCAGAGAAATCAGGCTCAATGCATTCTGGACTTATTCGGAGCATGCTCAATGCTACGCCCTCGCAGCCACTTGTCACTACAAGGGAAAAACAAGATCCCGATACTGCTATAATGATTGCAGGGGCGGTTACGTTTTTCTCCTCTTTCAGGTCTTCTGACCTAAGCCAGTCCATCTGAAGTCTTCCCACCTTAGGCTTTTCAGCGAGTCAGTGGTGCCATACGGTTTGGCGCAAGACTCGCCAAGAAAGGTCTCTATCATGAGCGCAAGCATTTTCCTTGGTCTGCTGATCGTGCTGTTTATGACCCTGCTGCTCCAGTGGATGCGCAGGTCCAAACCACAGGTCGCGGTATTTGGATCACAGAGGATGTGTCCGAATTGCGGATTGATTACGTCTCGGCTGAAAGCCCGTTGCGTGGAGTGTGGCGTGGCCAGCGTCTCAAAGGACAACCAGAGATGAAAAATATCAAGTTCGTGGTGAAAGTTCATCGACGCGGTGCTCGTGGTCTTCAATATGTTCAGCGAGTCGATCCGACACCAATCCAGATGACAACAACCGTAAGCTGGCACTGCTAATGGGTAGATTCACTGCGGAAGACGCCGTTCAATCCCTGCAAAACTCGAATTGCACACCGGAGTTAGAGTCGGTGCAGGTCAGTGTCTAGTATTCGCGTTGAAAACTGTCCGAAGACGCCAGCCAAGCAGCGATCATATTCAAAGGAGTAACGGACAATGAAACCTGCCGGGTCCCTCTGATGTGCTTGCTTACTCGCATGGTCTTTGGCCGCCGCCGGAGAAGCAAAAGACATGTTGTCGGACCTCGTGCACTCTTCGAGATGGCTTCTAGTTTCTACAATGCTTAAGCCATCGGAAGCTATGATTTCTCGGCGATCTCGCCATCATCCGAGGCCTATGGCTTGACGGCTTCAGGGAGCCGCGTCTGGTATGCGCCTGCCGTGCCTGACGATTGGCCTTTTTTTCGCTCGGATTCTTCAAGGTCCGCGCCCAGTCGGACAAGCTGCGTCTCGACTTTGGCGATGCGCTGCTCGATATCCGTCTTTTCGATAACGCGCATTTGCAGTTGTAGAAGAGACGCCAGGCCGGCGGCAGTCCGAGGATGGAGTTTGCCGGAGTAGACATCGGCGATCATTCGTTTGACGGCATCGCGCACTGCAGTCACGTTATCCAGATCGGGTAATGGATCAGAGTCGACCTCAAGTCGACCGTTCTTCCTCCCTCCGATGCGGCCGAGCTCGACGGCTTTTTTCGGATTAGCATGGAAGAAACAAAGCCCCCCTTGGGTCGCAGCTGCACCGCAGCGTTTCCCCAGCTTCGTCGTTCCTCTGCACTGGTTCTCTATGTGCCTATTTTCGGCCATGCGTTGCATCCGTCCATCTTTGCTTTCGTCAGTACAAACGGGAAGAGGAGTCTAGTCGAGTTCCATCCTTCAGGCGAATGTATAGGCTTCCCTGCACTGATTCTTCCTCGGCAGGCCAGAGATCAGACGGGAAGCTGGAAGCCCAAGCTTTACGATATTGCGGACTCCTTTGCGCTGGCCAACCCTGCCGGATATTCTCGCGCATCCATGACGGGACGTACACATTATGCTGCTGCGGCCATTGAAAACGGTCTCCGTGCAACGGACACTTCACGAGGAATGCGATATCTCCCTCAATGAGGAAGCCGAAGGAGGGTTCCTCCTTTTCAGGAAAACAAATACACTCTTCGGAAGATCGAGAGAACGAGCTCGCGAGCTCGGCCGCTTTCCTCTCCAGTTTTTCGATTCGCCTGCTCCATTCTCGGATTGACATGTGTGCAACTCGAATAATATTTCGCCTTAAACGCTTACTTACAGATAGCACATAACTGCCTGTGAAAACTGCAGAATACTCCACAGTGGCTCTCCACCTTCATTTCGCTCCGCTGCGTTATCCCTTGATCAACCCGCACCTCTTCGCCGACGTACTCGTGGTTTCCGTTTGCGATCATGGCGGTATTCACGCTGGAGGGACCACGGGGGTACCCCGACTACGCAACGATCCTGCGAATAGCCTGGTCCTATGAATTCCGCACCATACCGATAACGGGTTTGTCCTCTCGAGCGGATCCATCAACGGCATGGACCGAGCCGTGTGAAGTGATTGGTTGTAGCCCATCGAGGAGTCACACGTCGAAGACGTTTCTGATCTTGACCGACGCACAATATGGCAGTTCCGCGACGTGAAACCGGCTTTCACTTACCGCTGTTGGTGGTTCTAGTGACGAATGATAAGGCGACCTGTTTCTCTGACCTTACATTTCGAAACGGGAGCAAAGACGCCTCAGTTCGCGTGACCTTCTCGAAAGAGCCGATCCCGTTGCCAGTGACCATTTTCGCAATGAGGCCAGAACGCTATTTCCGATTCCGCTTAGCCCATCGAGCTTGTGCAGCCTTTCGGGCAATTTCGCGACGCTGCTCGGGAGTTAATTTGCGTTTTCGCGCTCTCCCGCCCAGTTGGCCGAGATAGACCGCGTGAGGGTCTTTCTCTGTTTTCTTTTCCATTCGGATACTCAGAACCTTAGACCGGCATCGGGGAATAAAGCAAGAGTCTATTGACATGCTTAGCGCTATGCATTATGCTTAACGCTAAGCATTGAATTGGAGGTTGGCGTGAAGCGAAAGATCAGTCATACAGATTCTGAGATTGAGCTGGCTTGCACCATCTGGGGCACTCTCTCAGAGGTCGTTGCAAACTCTCTCAAACAGCTAATCGAGCGATATTCACTCTCAGTCGGTCTTGGAGACCTTCTCTATTTGGAGGGTCGCTGGTATGTCACACATTCCGGACTGTTGCGCCTCTCACGACGAAAGGGTTGTGTGGGGATTGACGTACGACCGATTCGGGCGTTTTGTGATTCAGCCTTAGCCCGCTGGGCGTTCAAAGCCACGGTCTTTAGATCAAAGACCTGTCGAGGATTTGTGGGCTACGGCGATGCCGATCCCTCAAATGTTTCTTTCCTCGTGCATGGTGCCGAGATGCGAGTCGCCGAAACACGAGCCGTGAATAGGGCCCTGCGCAAGGCATACGGCATCGGCATCTGTTCAGTCGAGGAAATCGGCTCTTTCGACCGACAATCCGAAACCGTTCCAGATTTGAAGAAACTCCCTCAAGCAGCCAATGGTAACGGCAATGGAAGTCGCACAGTCCGAGATCGTCTGTGTCAAGTCATCCGCCAGCATCAGCTCGATCCCAACCTGGTCAAGTCCTACGCCATCGACTTCTGCGGCGTGAAGACCTTGCGCGATGCGACCCGTGAACAAGTTCAGAACTTCATCGTTCACTTAGCCGACTGGGCCGAGAAAGACCGTAATGCCCTACTTTGCCAGCTCAACAGCTATCCCGCACAAAAGGAAGGTGCCGCATGAAGCGCCAGATCAGCGGTCTGAACGCCGCCGATCGCTGTGCCGCCAACCAAGTTCCAGACGGAATCTTTCTGGTTCGTGTGCAAAAGGCGTCTTTCCGTCGGCAGGCACAGAAGCCGTACTACACCATCAGTATGGTCATTCTCGAGCCGCACCGGTTTGCCGACCGCATCATCTCCAGCCGACTCTACTGCAACCCGAAAGCCTTGTGGAAGCTAAACTGGTTCCTGCGTGACTTCGGCTACGACGCAGAACTGCTCGGTCGCGACGAGGTCGATGAGCGTCGACTCGTTGGGCTCACGGGCGTGGTGAAGACTAGTCACATCGTATTTAGTGGCACTTCCCTGCTCCGCTTCGACGGCTTCGCCCCCGCCGGCCGCTGGGAAGAACTCTCCCCCGCGAACCTTGACAACTCCCAGGTGGCTTGATGACGTACAGCTATACCCAGATCAGTCAGTACCTCGCCTGCCCGCGACGGTATCGACACCGCTATCTCGACGGCTGGAAGGAGAAGGACACACGGGCGGCGATGCTCTTCGGACGTGCCTTCGAATTGGCTTTGGGCGCCTACTTTCGAAGCGAAGATCCGGGAGATGTCCTCTTTCGCGAGTGGTCCGCCTGTAAGGATCAGGGCCTCCAATTTTCCGATCGTGACACCTGGGATCGTATGCTCGAGCAAGGCGTCATGCTGCTCATCCGCTTCTGTCAGGACGATCGCATCAGGATCGCCCAACCGCATCGCGACCTGCAGATCAAGTTCAATCGTCAAGTCGGGAATAATGACTTCGTAGCCTACATCGATGGCATCGGGGAACTCGACGGCAGGCGATGCCTGCTGGAATGGAAAACTTCCTCGCGCCGCTACTCCGACGAACCACAGGGAATGCTCGCTCTGGATCCCCAGCTGGTCTGCTATTCGTGGGTAACCGGAATTGCTGAAGTCGCCCAGGTTGTATTTGTTCGCAAGCGATTCGTCGAAATCCAATACCTGCGGACCACGATTACCGAGGAGCAACGCCAGGAATTTGGCCACCTGGTCGAAGCCACCATCCGCCGAATCGAGTCCGCCGAATTCCTGCCGAACAGTGGCATCCGCTTCCCGCAGAATCCCTGTAGTAGTTGCTCGTACGTCGGGCTTTGCTTGGGACAGCAGGAGATCGTCAACATCAGCTTGGTGCGACGCCCAGGAGCAGAAGATCTTGGTTGGCTTGACGAACTTAATTACTAAGAATCCGCCCATGCCGCCGAAATTCAATCGCCGTCGTGCTCTATTCGTGCTGGCAAAAATTGACGAGATTCTGGCCTGGGAACAACGGAAGGAGACGGAGCGCGACACCAAGTTCGTGGATCTGGGGAGGTACCTGTGCGAGGCGCGGGCGGGACAGTACTGGCGCGTGGAGGGGCTGAAGTCGTTCGAGGAGTTCCTGGTGAGGAGGTTTCCGGAGTCCCGGAGGAAGGCGTACTACTTGATGTCGATTCACGAGAACCTGCCGCCGCAGGCGAGGAAGGCACTCGAGAAGCTGGGCTGGGCCAAAGGGATCGAGTTGGCCAAGCTGGCGCGGCGGGACCGCCAGCACTTCGATTGTGCAACCTGGTTGCACAAGGCCGGGGAGCTGTCGAAAGAGGATTTTCAGCAGGCGGTGGAGCGGGAACTCACGGGTAAGATAACGGAGCCGTGGGAGATTGTCTATTTCAAGCTGTACGAGAGCCAGGTTCCAGTTATTGATCGCGCGATTGAGACAGCAGCTCTGATGCTGGGCAGCGACCGCTCGCGAGGCTATTGTCTGGAGATGATCTGCGCGGATTTTCTCGCAGGAGCGAATCTGGACAACGGAGATCCAGAAACACTGTTGTTCTCAATGTGCCGATTCTTCCGCTTTCTCCCCGAGACACAGAAGCAGGCTTTTCTCGACAATCTAGCCGAGAAGGCATCATGAAAGAGATCCTCTCAAAGACCCCGCGTTTACGACTGGATCCGGTCGCGTACGAAAATCTGCGGCAACACGTCTTACGGCGCGATGGCTGGCGCTGTCAATCTTGCGGCGCACGTTCGAACCTTGAAGTGCATCACCGAGAATTTCGCAGTCACTCCGGAGATGACTCAGATTTGAACCTGATTACGCTCTGTACCGCTTGCCACAATCAGATGCACCGGACCGCTTTGACTTAGAACCTGTAACAACTCCCTTGTCAGCGCGGTAGTGTCTTCGCCTTCTATCGGCGTAAGGTCTCAGCTTCGATTCACTGCCGACCTTGCGAAAAACAGGATGAGGAGGCTGGCGCCAATCAGTGCCAGCATTATGTGATAGTACAGGTCGTTGCTTGCCGTGCGCGGACCCCTGTGGCGGTTACTCTCGAACTGACAAAGACAAGATTGCCCAGATGCCGGGTGTGCACTCCGTGCATACCGACGAGCGTAATCCGCTGTCCGAGTTTCCATCTCAGTTTTTCGGCTACCGCTCTCGACGCTACACAGGCTGTCTATTGCGAAAGAAAGGCTTGCTTCTCGCTTTCTGTTAGTATCGCCGCCATAGAACAGGCTCCGGTAAAGCGCCAGGAGCACACCGAGCGGCCCAAGCGATCCGCGACACTCGCCACGGTCAACGTCGTGCGACGGCGATTGCCCACCGCATTTCGAAGTACAAGAGGTACGTAAGAGAACATTGCGTATGCTACTTATTTATACAAACTGTATAATTAATATGCGCAGAAATGGCCCCTCGTCCCTACCGTATGGGTAAGCGTCAAGCGGCTGCCGACGACACGCGTGCGCGCATCCTCGAAGCCGCCCGTCAACTCCTTGCGAATGAATCGGAACCCGACCTGAGCATGGAGGCCATCGCGCGCCGAGCGGATGTCTCCCGGCTTACCATCTACTACCAATTCAAGTCGCGACCTGGTCTCCTGGAGGCTCTTTATGATCACCTCGCCATCCGTGGCAATATGCGACGCATGGCTGAAGTGTTCCACGAAGCCGATCCTTCAGTCGCCTTGAAGAAACTTGTCGTCACGTTCGTCGGTTTCTGGTCTTCAGATCCGGTCGCGATCCGGCGGCTGCGTGGAATGGCGACACTCGACACCGAGATTGATCAAGGCATCCGCGCCCGGGACGCGCGGCGCCAACATGCGGCTCGCGAAATTATCAGACGAGCCGTATTGGAGAGAAAGAAGAAGCTGTCCACGGAACAACAGAGCCTGACCGCGGACGTTCTCACTATGCTCACCAGTTTCGAAAGCTATGAAGCGCTGGCTAGGGCCGGACACACCCAGGAAGCGATCATTGTGACTCTAACTCGCATGGCTCGTGCCGCTATCGACTCGTCTGACTGACTCGAAGGCGGTTACATCTCATAGATGGGTGCCGAAGCCGAAACAAACACCGGGACTCATCGTCTCGGATTCGCCAACGCCGCGCGGAGATTACTGCCGGATCACCTAAGGGGGAGTTAGGCCCCGGGCGGACTCTCACGACGCTGGCCAGAGTCGGTGTCTATTAACTTGACTCGGTTCATTCTGCTCGAATTAAGAGCACACTCCGTAAACCGGCAAATCGGACGAGTGATCGCTACGGATCCAGGGAGGGTTCTGTTGCAGGAGCTTTTAGCCTGTGGCAGCAGAGAAGTCCCGCAGATTAACGCGTGGAAAGCTCCAGCTCCATATATATCGAGATATTTGAGTCAACCAAAGATCACGAATGGGGTCCGATCCATATTTTGCTTCGATCTCGGCAGGTACGCCGTCGATCTCCCAACGCGGAATAACGGGCACTGACGAAATGAGCAGAACTTGTGACGGTCGCTCCGTGGCTTCAGAAACCTACCTATGGCGTCACCTTAAAGACATCACCAAATCCGTTGGCACCGCCCTCGTTCGTCGTACCGTAAAGATTCCCGGCTTGATCGGCAACCAGATTGCTGAATGAGTAAAGACCGTCGGTACCGCCAGTAAAAACGTACAGCGAGTTATATGTCCAGGTACCGTTGGATTGAGTCAGCTCGTAGACTGTGCCTGAGTTATACGTGCCATCACAGTGTGTCGTAGCATAGATCTTCCCAGATCTTAGAAGGAGATTACGGAAACTCCCGGAAATATTCCACCCGGGTAAGTCGTAGAGGACAGCGAACGTCCAACCACTTCCGGTGTGTGTCAATTCAAAAACCGTACCACCGCCACTTCCGGCCTCACCGCCGCCCTCGGTAGAAGCACCATAAAGGCTTCCGGTGGCATCCCAAACTAGGCCGGAGTACGGAACTCCTCCGTCGTTGCCCATCGCGAAATCATGAAGAATGTTTTCGGTCCAGGTGGATGCTGATCGTTTGAGCTGGAATACCGTTCCATATCCGTAGGTTCCCCCGGCAGATGTCGTGCCATAGAGGTCCCCGTAAGCATCCAAGGTGACGCCCCCCACAGGAATTGTGCCGTCGGTGCCGGTTCCGAAACTGTACAAAAGGTCTTCAGTCCAAGCGCCGCCGGTCACCACGGGAACGGAGAGCTTGAAAACCGTACCATTCCCGCCCGCACCGCCCGCTGTTGTGGTGCCGTACAGATTCCCCGCTTTATCGATGGCCAACCCAGCTATGGGACTTGCGCCGTCCGCTCCACCCTTGAAGCTATAAAGCACGCTCTCCTGGCCCTTGCGAGTAACCTCGAACACCGTTCCGGAGTTGGAAATCCCGCCAGAGTAGGTGGTGCCGTAGAGATTGCCCGCTTTGTCCGCGACCAATCGCGATTCGGGATTGGCGCCATCCGTCCCGCCAGTGAAGTTGTGCAGTACAGTCTCGTGGCCGGTCGGGCTCAACTCGAATACTACGCCGGCTCCAGAGCTCCCTCCGGAACTGGCGGTGCCGTAGAGATTTCCCAGCCGATCGATTATGAAACCAGCGAGAGGGTTCGCTCCATCGCTTGCTCCGGTGAAGCTGTAAATCACCGAAAAGGCCTGCCCTTGTGCCCGTGGTGTTGCAAGGGCCGCCATCCCAAGCACAAATGCTAACGTACTGTAGATTGATCTAGATGCAGATCTCATGAAAAGCACACCTCGCCTTGTGGTCACAATCTGGGGTTATTTCCGGAGGCTCTACTGTCTGAAGCTGCCCCTTGGTTCGGCCGAAGTCCACGGAGTTTCCCATGTTGGAAAAAGCTTGTCAAGATGCAAGAGTTAGCACAGGTGCAAAAGTTAGCACTTCAATCGGTTCGAGAGCCAAATTCCGAATTAGTTTGCTTCCCTGCAATTTGCTCCCAGACTGGCTAATTTTTACGGAAATGTCCGAGTTTCTAAATAGGCGCTGAAAGCCTGATTTGCACCGTCGCAGATGGTGAGATTGTTTTTCCAATCCCGGAACCTCCGAGATTCAGCTCGTTGCAGCCCCCCTCGTCGAGGTGCCGTTGTATCGGCTCCGCCAGCAAGATGTGTTCAGAATCACGAATGGACGTGCCTGAAGTCACGTGCTACAGCCCGCGGCGGAGACCATCCCCAGCATTAAATCAATCGACAGTTATTCGAGGCACTCGATCGCAGGCCATCGTCAGTAGATGAAAACTCCAGCGTCTCGATGGTGCATCGTGACCTCGGTCACGCATTCCTGTGACTTCAATCATCGCCTCCGCGACAATGCCTAGGTATCCAAGAGGATCGCGCCCTGTTGCGCGACTCGCGTCGGGAATAGGACGCACAACTTGTTCAAAGACATTGAACACCTGGTTCGGCTCGCGGCGGTCATGGCAATCGCACTGATTGCATTCGTCACACTGCGCACCCTGGTCGTCCCGCGGAGCTTTGGAGAGTATGGGCATTATCGTGGCGACGCCATTCCGGAAATCGCCGCACGGCCCGTGGCCTTCGCCGGCCACGATGTTTGCGAGGCCTGCCATACCGACGTAGGTGAGAAGAAGAAACAGGGCAAGCATGTGGTGGTTCCTTGCGAAGCGTGCCACGGTGCACAGGCTAAACATGCCAACGATCCCACGTCAGTTACTCCTGGGAAGCTCGACACCGCCATTGTCTGTGCCCGCTGCCACGAAGCCAACAGCGCGAAGCCGAAGGGCTTTCCTCAAGTGGTGACGGCAGATCACTCCGGCGGAATCGCCTGCGACACATGCCATCAGCCACATAAGCCAAAAATCGAAGGCGAAGAGAAAACTGCGGCGGGAGGCACGAAGTAATGGATATCACCCGCCGTCGCCTGCTGGTGCTGTTGCCCGCCGCGGCAGTCGCGTGGAAATACGTTCTGGCGGGCACGCCCGAAGCTTCTCCGAACTACAAACTCACCGAGCACTGGTGGGGAATGTTAATCGACATACCCAAGTGCATCGGCTGCGGCAGTTGTGTCCGTGCCTGCGCGGAAGAAAATGACGTTCCGGAAGGCTATTACCGCACCTGGATCGAACGCTACCACGTCGCCGACTGGAAGATTGAGAAACCGGATGTGGAATCACCCAACGGCGGCAAACAGGGCTTCCCGCCCAACGAAGAAATTGGCGGCAAGAATTTTTTCGTGCCCAAGCTTTGCAATCACTGCGTGGACTCGCCGTGTACTCAGGTTTGCCCCGTGGGCGCAACTTTCGTCACGCCTGACGGAGTCGTGCTCGTCGACAAGAGCTACTGCCTAGGCTGCCGTTATTGCGTACAGGCGTGTCCCTACGGTTGCCGCTTCATCAATCCTAAAACCAATACGGCGGAAAAATGCTCGCTCTGCTATCACCGCATTACGAAAGGCTTAACGACGGCCTGCTGCGAGGTTTGCCCGACGGGCGCGCGCCAGCTCGCCGACCTGAAGAATCCGAAAGACCCGATTCATGAATTCCTGAGAACGCATACCGTGCAGGTTCTGAAGCCGCACATGGCCACAGGGGCAAAGGTTTTTTACAACGGCATGGACGGCTCGGTGAGATAAGAACACGTGGTCCCGGACGCATTCGTCCTGGGGCGCTCGATAAGGAGGCTAGTGCAAATTCCCGTCGAAGGCTTCATGTACCCGAACGAAGTGGAGCTGCAGTGGAGTGTCCTAATCGTTCTGTATCCCTTCATCACGGGATTGGTCGCTGGCGCGTTCATTCTCGCCTCCCTGGAGCGCGTCTTCCGCGTGGAGGCCGTGAAGCCGACCTATCGGCTCGCCCTGCTCACAGCGCTCGCGTTCCTGCTGGTTGCACCCTTGCCCTTGCAATTGCACCTCGGACACCCCGAGCGCTCGCTCGAGATGTATCTGACGCCGCACCGCTCGTCAGCCATGGCCATGTTCGGATTCGTCTATCTCTGGTACTTGATGGCCGTGTTGTTATTGGAGATATGGCTCGACTACCGCCGCGACATTGTCTTGAAATCTCAGACCACTACGGGCGTCACACGGCTGATCTACCGCGTGCTCACCCTGGGCTCCAGCAACATTAGTGAACGCTCCTTGCGGATCGACGATAAGTTTGGCTATTTCATTACCGTCATCGGCATTCCTTCGGCGTTTCTACTGCACGGATACGTCGGCTTCATCTTTGGATCGATCAAGGCCAACCCTTGGTGGTCCTCGCCCCTGATGCCGATCGTCTTCATCTTTTCGGCGATGGTCTCGGGGATTGCGGCCGTCATGCTGCTTTATATGGTCTCAAGTCGCCTGCGTGGAAAAGAAATCGACATCCGCTGCCTCGACAAGATCGCGCAATATCTCTTTTACATCTTCGTCATAGACTTCAGCCTGGAGATGCTGGACCTGCTGCAGCGCATCTACGAGGCCGACGAATCTTTCCGCAGCCTGGATTTCATGGTGCACACGCGGCTCTGGAAGTCGCAGGTGATTGTTCAGATTCTTCTCGGCACAGTGACCCCCATCGCATTGATCGGCCTGACGCAGCTTTGGAGATTCACCGACGTGATCCGCAAACGGATCTACGCGTTAGCCGGATGCTTGACCGTGATCGGCATTTTCGCCATGCGCTGGAATGTCGTGATCGGCGGCCAACTTTTTTCCAAAAGTTTCCTCGGTTACACCACTTATAAAATGGCCTTCGCCACGCGCGAAGGCCTGCTGACCGCGATCGCCCTTCTCATACTTCCCTTCATCTTTCTGTTGGTTTTGGTAAAACTCCTCCCGCCATGGCCGGATGCGGGTCCTGTTCCCGCCTCTGGTGCAAGTCCGGCGCACGGAACCAGCTAGCCCCGTACACCGGGGCAGATGCGGAGAAGTCGATGGCACCAGCTTTGGACGGGATCGCCTTCGATGTTGAGCAACTCACAGAACGGTTGCGCAATCTGGAACGCCGCGTCGCCGCACTCGAACATGAACCAGAAAAAACAACTCTCGCCCAACCTGAATTGGCAGCTACTGCACCCACGGCGCTAGAAAGACCACGGGCACCCGCCACCTGGCTAGGATTTCCTGCGCCTGAGATGCGAACCGGAGCGGTCTCCGTACTCGGCAAGGCCGTCCTCGGAATCGCCGGAGCCTACTTGCTGCGCGCCATCGCTGAATCTGGCGCTATTCCAAGATTACCCGTGTTCTTCCTTGCGATCCTCTATGCGAGTTTCTGGATGGTTTGGGCCGTCAGAACTTACACGGCCAACCGCTTCGCCGGTGCTGCCTACGCGGTCACCTCGGCGTTGATCCTCTCTCCTTTGCTGTGGGAATCCACAGCGCGCTTCCAAGTTCTTTCGGTGGCTTCCACCTCGGCGGTACTGGCCGCTTTCGTTCTGCTGACGATAGCACTGGCATGGCAGAACAAACTAGAGACGATCCCGTGGGTAGCGACCCTAGCGGCCGTAGCCACGGCCTTGGCGCTGATTATTGCAACCCATGAACTTGTCCCGCTTACGACCGCTTTGTTGACCGTGGCACTGGTCACCGAAGTCGCCGCCTGTCTGGGACATCAGCTCAGCCTGAGAGCGCTCCCCGCCATCGCCGCGGATTTCGCGGTTTGGCTGCTCATCGATGTGATGACTTCTTCCGAGGGTGTACCCGAGGGTTATCACGTCACCGGTCCGACCACACTCACCCTGCTATGTCTTGCTATGCTGGCAATCTATGGCGGCAGCATTGGGATTCGCTGCTTCAGATTGCGGCATCGGGTCACGATCTTTGAAATCGGACAATGCGCGCTGACCTTCGTGCTTGCATCCTACGGCGTCATCCGCGCAAGCCATGGCTCAGCCGCACCGGCGCTTGGCGCCTTGTGCCTACTGCTGGCGGCCCCGTGTTACTGGGGAGCACTGTCGCGATTCGCAGACGAGGCTTTCACGCGCAATCGTCGGGTTTGCGCCTCTTGGGCAGTTGCACTTCTGTTGGCGGGCAGCTTCCTTCTTGTTTCTGCGAATCTCCAGGTGCCGTTCTTGTGCATGGGCGCTGTGGCTGCGGTCTACGTGTATACCCACACTCGCAAGCTCAGCACGGCAATACACGCGTCCTTATTGTTGGCGGCGGCGACGATAGTATCGTCTCTTCCGCTGTATGCCGAAAACGCTTTCGCGGGGACACTGCCCAACGCACCGGTTTGGGACGTCTGGATTGTCCTGTTTTCGGCCGTGCTCTGCTACGCGCTTGGCGCACGAGAACCTGAAAATCAGAGCAGCCGGCGCCTGCTCTGGGTAGTTCCCGCCACACTGGTGGCTTTCACTGCAGCGGCCTTAGCCGTCGTTGCTGTCGTGAGGGTCGCCGCCCGTCTTCTGGAGATAGCCGCACCGCATCTCTCAGTGGTTCGCACTATCGTGAACTGTGTCCTAGCTCTGGCGCTGGCCTTCCTCGGCTCTCGCTGGAAGCGCCTCGAACTCGGCTGGATCGCCTACGCTGCTGTGGCCTTCGGCACGCTGAAGCTTGTGTTTGAAGACTTGCGATTCGGCAACGCCGCGTCGCTGGTGGTTTCGCTGCTGTTCTATGGATTGATCCTGATCCTGTTGCCACGCCTAATGCGTCGCGGCCAGACTCAACCCTGATTCGTGCAACGGCGCACCGGTGAACAAGTCAGGGCGAGGGCAGTCCGATCCTTCTCGTCGGAAGACAGGAAGCAATGCAGTTGTATGCTACTCGCCAGCTTTGGCGGCTCCGGACAAACCGGCAATTCTCAATAACTAACAGGACCCTGGCACGCTTGTTTCCGTCCATGCCTTGAATTTCGAGCGGCAGTTGTTTCGCGCAACCCTTTCTAGTTTGCTTCTGTGCGGGTTTATGCCTAGACTAATCAGCTTCGTAACCAAAGTAATGAGTTCGTAAATAATGAACGGCGCTGAAAGTCTGATTAGCACCCTCGCAGCTGCTGGGGTCGAGGTCTGTTTTTCCAACCCCGGAACGTCCGAGATTCATCTCGTTGCGGCCCTTGATAAGGTTCCTGGGATGCGTTCTGTGCTGGGACTGTTCGAAGGCGTTGTAACAGGCGCTGCCGATGGTTACGCTCGCATAGCAGAAAAGCCAGCTTGTACCCTGCTCCACTTGGGACCCGGACTCGCGAACGGGCTCGCGAACCTTCACAACGCGTATAGAGCCCGCGTGCCCATCATCAACCTCGTTGGTCAGCATGCAATGTTTCACCTCCACCATGACGCGCCCCTCACTTCCGACATCGAAGGGCTTGCGCGCCTTTACTCGAAATGGGTGCGAACATCGGCATCGGCATCGGAAGTCGGACGCGACGCCGCGGAAGCAATCGCTCAATCACGTACTGCTCCGGGGGAAATCGCGACGCTCATCATCCCTGCCGACGTGTCTTGGAGCGAGGGTGGCGCTGTGTGTGCACCGATGCCAATAGCGCAAGCTCCCCGGCCCAGTAACACAGCGATCGAACGGGCAATAGCGATGCTGCGTTCGGGAAAACCAACTGCCCTTTTGCTTTCGGGAAAGGCTCTTTACGGAAAGGGGCTGCGGCTAGCCGACCAAATTGCAGCCGCAACTGGTGCGAAGTTACTGTCGCCATATCCGTTCACGCGGCTTGAACGCGGGGTGGGGGTTCCCAGCGTCGATCGTATCGCGTACGTCTTGGAACAAGCGAAAGAGCAGCTCGGAGAATTTCGGCAATTCGTTCTTGTCGGCGCACGACCTCCCGTGGCTTATTTTGCTTATCCGGGCAAAGATAGCGTTCTCTCGCCTGCTAATTGCGACATTCACATTTTGGCTGCACCTGAAGAGGATCTCATCGGTGCGCTATCGGCTGTGGCGGAGTCCTTCCCTGGCAGAAGCCAGGATTCGCCTCGGGTATCGAAGGCGGACCGGCCACAGATGCCATCCGGAGAAATCTCTTTGCCGGGCATATCCGCTGTGATCGGTGCTTTAATTCCAGAACACACAATTCTGATCGAAGAATCGATGACCTCGGGGCGAGGGCTAATGCCGGCGACTCGAAACGCCGCTCCGCATGAATGGCTCGGCAATACCGGTGGGTCAATCGGGATCGCAATGCCCCTGGCGGTCGGCGCCGCCATTGCTGCCCCCGCGCGACGTGTTCTCTGTCTATCAGCAGATGGCAGCGGGATGTATACACTCCAGGCCCTGTGGACTATGGCGCACGAGGGCCTGAAGGTCACGACCGTGATCTTCGCGAACCGCACCTACGCGGTCCTTAAGCGTGAGTTTTCTTACTTGGGAGTCGGCGAACCTGGGCCGAAGGCAAAGCAAATGTTCGAGATCGGTCTTCCCGACCTCGACTGGGTTCAGCTAGCGAAGGGAATGGGCGTGCCGGGCACGCGCGTCACATCGATGGATGAGTTTGCGAAGGCGCTGAAGGAAGGATTTTCGAGCGAGGGGCCGACGCTGATTGAGATTCCATTGTAGAAATGGCGCGGGTTTATTGCACAGGCGAAGGTGTGGGTAACAGTCTCGCAAGTCCGGCTTTCACGACTTTGCCGGTTGGAGTCGTTTGTAGTTCCGGAACGATGACGATCTTGGACGGGCGCTTGTATGTAGCTAGATGCGCCGCAACATAAGCGCCAATTTCGTTCGTCGTGACAGAGGCTCCCTCGCTCAGTTGTACGAAGGCTAAGATCTCTTCATCACCCTGTATGGCGCGACCGATAACCGCGGACCGCAGCACCGCTGGGTGAGTGTTTAACACAGCCTCGACCTCAATCGGATAGACATTCAGCCCGAGATGCACAATCAGTTCTTTCGCGCGGCCCATGATGAACAGATTTTCGTTTTCCATTTTCGCCAAATCGCGGGTGTTGAACCATCCTTCCGAATCGATCACGGCCGCCGTCTCCTCAGGGGCTTTGTAATATCCCTTCATCACATTTGGGCCACGGACTTGCAGTTCCCCAACTTCGCCGTCAGGGACAATAGTTCCACCGGGCCCAACAATCTTGATTTCTACTCCGGGGAATACGCGCCCTACGGACACATCTGCCCTCGGGTCCTCGATCCTGGTCTGGGCGATGGTAGGGGAACATTCGGTTACGCCATAACCGTTGTGCAGCACCAGGCCCATCAGGTTTTCTGTCGCGGCTTTCACGCTTTGCTGCAAAGGGGCACCCGATGAGGAAATGATGCGAAGATCCGGACAACCGAGAGATGAGAATCCGCGCAGCTTCGCGTATTGCAGCAGCTGGACGAACATCGCCGGTACACCGAGGAAAATCGTGATGCGTTCTTTGATTAAGAAATTAGCTCCTGAAATCGGATCAAAGCGTGGGGCCAAATACAGGGTCGCCCCCTTCCGCAGCGTCCCTAACATCACGACGGACAGCCCCACAGCGTGGGACATCGGAAGCACACCAAAAACTCGATCCTCGGGAACAACTGATCTTATGTTCGCCGCGCCTTCTGCCATGAAGAGAACATTTTTGTGGCTTAGCATCACACCTTTAGGAATACCCGTGGTACCCGACGTATAGATCAATGCCGCCACATTGTCCGGACTTCCAGATTCCACCGACTCAGGTTCTGTTCCTTCGTTCAGCGCACCAACACCGATCGCACCTAGGGCTCCGATTTCGGCAATTGTCGCTCCATCTCGTTTTGCATGCTTCGTCGCAGCCGGCGAAATGCTCGTTGTGTAGATGACCCTGCGGGCCCCACTGTGCTCGCGAATTTTGTCCACCTCTTCTGCCGCGAGGTGAGCGTTGACCAATACTGGCCACGCATCGAGCTCTGTCAGAGAAAAAAGCAATACCACCAGTGCTCGGGAGTTTTCGCACACTAGCATCACACGGTCGCCGGGCCTCACTCCCGATTCGGCCAGCCATTTCTTCGCGCCGTCAATTTCGGTATGCAATTGCTTGTACGTCCAAGTACAGGACGGTTCGACCAAAGCGGAATGCTCCGGCGACTTCTCTGCCCACAGTCTGACGACATCCGAGATTCTTTGTAGCGCGCTCATCCGAGGTCCTAAAGACGAATCATCATTACACAATAAGCAGCTTCGCTTCGACTGAGCAACGCGAGTCCAGTGTTAAACTCGACATTCCAGAATTCTCCCCTGAATCTTGCGTTCGACGAGGTGAAGGAAGTTGCCCAAGATTAGCGTCACCCAAAAGAAGGTCGTCTTTAGCGACGAAGTCCTGCAAGACCCGTATCCGACGTACGCCCGTCTGCACGAGGAAGGTCCCTTGCATTATGTCGATGTCGGGGGGAAATGGGCTGTCTGGGCAGTTTTCAGCCACGCCGAGTGTTCTGCAATTGCGAAGGATCCCAGGCTTTCTGCCAAACGCGCCAAACAAATGCTGCTGTCCCTGCCCCTCAGCAAGCAGGCGGAGTTTAGCCAATTGGCACATTACCTGAGCTTGTGGCTTATTTTTATGGATCCTCCGGAGCACACACGTTTGCGCAAGTTGCTCAACAAGGGATTTTCGGCTGCAGCCGTCGAGGGATTGCGTCCTCAAGCAGAGGCGATTGTCCAGCGAATGCTGGACCGGCTACGCGGCTCCTCGCAGGTCGACCTGATGAGTGAATTCGCAAACCCTATGCCGGTGCGAATCATCTCCGAACTGCTCGGTGTTCCCGAAGCCCTTCATGGCACGTTCGTTAACACATCGCGAGCAATCGCTGTGTTCAGAGGAAACCCGAACCGAACCGTCGAAGAGGCAAGTGCCGCACAGGATGCTCTAATTGAATTGACCGATTTTTTCCGGAAAACCGTTGCGGAGAGAAGACAGAACAAAGGAACTGATCTAATCAGCCTTCTCATTGACATCGAGGAAGGCGGCGATGTGCTCACGGAGGAGGAACTCTATGCCCAGTGCGTTTCGTTGCTCTTTGCCGGCCATGAGACGACTCGCAATCTGATTGGCAATGGAATGTACAGCCTGTTACAAAATCCAGATCAAATGTCGGAACTGAGAGAAAAACCAGAGATGATCCGTTCGGCAGTCGAAGAGCTTCTTCGTTTTGAGAGTCCCGTGCAATTCACCGCTCGCGTACTCAAAGAAGACATTGAGATCTGTGGCCAGAAAATTCCAAAAGGTTGGACAATCCTGTGTATGTTGGGAGCTGCCAATCGGGATCCAAAACAATTTGAGCAGCCTAATCAATTGGATCTGGGCAGGCTAAACAACCAGCACTTGGCGTTCAGCGCCGGTATCCACTTTTGCATTGGAGCTCAACTCGCTCGTCTGGAAGGACAGGTCGCAATCCAAAAGCTCGTTCAGACATTTCCAAATATGAAGTTGGCTACCCCGCAGCCACAGTGGGCTTCGACATTCGGCTTTCGAGGTTTGACGACTCTTCCAGTCACAATTTGACCAGTTAGCCGTCAGGTGAACGCTGCCAGGTCAGCTCGAGAGTCTGAACTTTTCCATTCACAGGTGTGGGAGGAGTCACTAAGGTCATCCGATCGTCCTCAAAGGTGACCGTTCGGACCAAATCTCTATTCACGTAGTTCTGAATGGATGAGATTTCAACGTGATGGGTCACCCTGTTGCCGAGGAGTGAATATCGGCCAGCATAAGCGAGAAATGTGTCAAACGCCTCGGCCTTCTCTTCCGCCCTAGCGCGTACGGAAAGGGGTTTGCGGCCGCCGAAGCTTACCAGCGCTACCACTCTGCCGGCGGAAGAGTACATCAGCAAGCCGGACGGGCTCACGCCATAGGCATTCTCGTTTCGGTCTCCCGCTGCTGTCACACTTGTCGCGCGCACCAGGCTCCAAGTGCCTACAAGTCGATCCGCTGTGATCTCTGCTTCCGAAGGCATCATTCCGCCGGATCTCTTGACACCCGGCACTCCTCTCAGTGAAGGTATTCCCTTTAAAGTTTACGGAAGATTTTCGGAGTTACCAAACTCTGACCGGCAAGAACCAGCGCTCGAGGAAATGAAATGGCAATCGCATTGGATGGCAAAGTTGCAGTGGTCACAGGCGGCACCTCAGGAATAGGACGCGACACCTCTGTCCTCCTAGCTAGAGCAGGGGCCAAGGTAGTTGTTGCGGGTCGGAGAGAGATAGAAGGCGAGGAAACAGTAGCAAAGGTTCGGGCGGAAGGAGCGGATGCTGTCTTCGTAAAGACAGATGTTTCAAAAGCGTCTGATGTTCAGGCGCTCGTTGAGAAGGCAGTCGCCCAATTCGGTCATCTGGACATCGCGTTCAACAATGCCGGGATCGAAGGTCCTTTTAGTCCCATCATCCGACAATCCGAAGAGGACTTTGATCAGACCATCTGTATCAATCTCAAAGGCGTGTGGCTATGTCTGAAATACGAAATTCGCCGGATGCTGAAGCAAGGCAACGGCGGAGCGATCGTAAATATGGCTTCGGTCTTAGGGATGGTCGGTTCTGCAGGAGTTTCAGCATACAGCGCGAGCAAGCACGGGGTAATCGGATTGACGAAGACGGCAGCGCTAGAGACGGCCAAGGCGGGGATTCGCGTAAACGCAGTGTGTCCAGCGTTCGTCGAAACACCTATGTCTGATCGTACCCTTCGCGTTCCGGCGGCTCGCAAATATGCTGTAGGATGCCACCCTATCGGACGATTGGGAAAGCCGATGGAGATCGCCGAAGCCGTGGTATGGATGTGTTCAGACCAAGCTTCGTTCATGACGGGTCAGTCCCTTATTTTGGACGGAGGGTTTCTTGCAGGTCCAAACGCCCCCAGCTGAGGATCTACTATTAGCCGGCCTTCCTTAGCCCTTGATTCTTCTCTTCCGGGTACATGATGAAATCAAACTTGCTGCGAAGGTTTACTCCCGCATCGAGTTCGATGGGTTGCGATGCCACGTACCGCAGTCGCAACATTCTTGCGATCGTCAGTCAAGTGAATTTGCATCTCGGTGCGGGCAAAAAGAGTCCCAATGCAGTTTCTCGGTTCCGCAGAAAATGGCATCGTGGACCGGGAGGTATGAGTCGTGAGGTGTCCATACGGTGAGCCCCAGCTCAGAGATGTCGTGGCAGAGTTACCGAAAACTGGTGCAAATAGGGAAGGATCGAAAATTACTCAAAAGAAATGAATGCGGCATCAATAAAAAACGCCGACGAGAGAATGCCCGTCGGCGCAATCACGAATGAACACTTACGAAACTCTATATGAGTCGCGGTCCAGATTCATGCTTTGCTGCGTAGCTTCTTTTCAACTAATTCAATCACACTCCTAACCGATGCCAAGTTCTCGGTCGTCACATCATCATCTTCCACCTGGATGTTGAATCGCTGCTGAATGAACGCAACTAGTTCAAGCACCCCTTGCGAGTCGATCACATTGCCTAGCAACGGAATGTCCTCATTGAGGATCTCATCGTTTCCAGACAAAAACTCCTCTGTCAGAAATTTACGAATCTCTTGCTCTATAGCTGTCGTTTCTATTTGCATAATCCCCCAGGGCTGTTTGTTTCCACAAGCATGCAGCGACCGAAATCACTCAGAGGTGCTAGCTGACTTAGTCCGCCGTTTTATCCGCATTTTCAGTCCGTGCAAAAACTCTTCGTAAGTGTGATCGGGCGTTAGAGGAACAGTGGCCATCCCTAAGGCTTCGGCAGAAGGCGCTCCCCAAAAAGTATGCGGTGGAACGTTGCGACTCACCACAGTGCCCGCTCTGATCACCGCGCCTTCGCCGATTCTCACGTTGGGCAAAATGACGCAATGCGGTCCAATGAAAACATCCTTTTCAATGACCACTTTTCCATTGCTGACTGGTCTTCTGGGACCCGAATAGAAATGTGCAATGATCGAAGTTCTAAGACCGATCGTGCTGTTGTCACCGATTGTGACGTCTGCTGGATGCACTTCGTCGATATAGACAAATTGGCTAATCCATACGTTCTTTCCGATGCCAGCGCCGCGGATGCGATGCAGCCAGGGTCGTATGCTGAAACCTCCTGGTGCAAATAAAGCAACCTTACCGACAAGCCGACTCAACAAGACTGGCAGTTTCAACGGGCCCTCTCATCATTTCCGAGCAAAACACTTCAATCCCATGACTTCGTTGGGTCTGCCAGGCGCGCCAGTCATCCTACTGCCGGTCGGCTCCGTACTACGGATTCGAAGGAAGCACGATGTGCAGTTTCCTGTAAGACTCCGACCACTCGAGACCTCGACATGATTTCTCTTTTTGACAGGAGATAACGCAGCCAGTTGCCATAGATTCCTGTCGCCGAAGAATGCCATGTCTTCTTTACCCTTCCGAGTACCGCAGCTTCCGGAAAGCTCTCCATAAGTTTTTCGTCCCGATCGGATCCGACAAGCGTCTGAAATGAATTGAGGAGACAAGCGGACTCCTCCTCGAAATAGTCTTTCGGCATGGACGGGTAAGTTTCACGCTCCCGATGCAAAAAACGCCTGATGTCACGGCGATATTCCTTGAAGAGGGTTTCGGCTCCATACTCCGGATGTCCCTGGAAATGAACGAACAGGCTTCTCTTCTTTTGTTTAACAAACAAGTCCACGCCGGCGTCGACCGACCCGGTTAACACTTGATAACCGCTCGAGCTCAATGCTTCCGCCCTGACTTCATTCCACCGAGAATGCGGGAACCGAACCGTTTCTCTTCCGCCCGCGGTCAAAGAATGATCGAGGAGCTTTGTAAATTCAAAAACGCCGAACCTTTTGTCGCCTACGCGATGCCTGTCAACCCCGTCGCTATGCAGCACACCCGCGTGAGCTGCCAGGCAGGAAAGTATTGTGGACGCGGTATTCTCCTCTGCCCAATCAAGGACTTGGGTCAAGGTAGACCAGTATGGTTCCTGCCGTAGATCCGCATACTTGGGCTCAGTCCCGGTCATGATTAAAGCATCGAAATGATTGCTCCACAGCTCATCGAGTTCGAAGTAGAACCTGTTTAAGTGTCGCGCGCCGCGGTCAGTGCGCGGGACGCCGGTCAATGAAAAGAGTTTCACGACCACTGGCAGATTCTGTGAAGCAGCATCGAGCAAATCGAAGAATTGCAGCTCAGTGTCTTCGAGTGCGGCGTCGGGCATATTGTTGATCAACGCGATTCGAATGTATTCGGAGTTCGGGTTGTGGCTGTCGATCGGCACAATCCGACCCGCAGGCTTGCGCTCTAACCAGCGTTCCGGAACTCTTGATCCCTCGACAATCAACGGCATTACATCCCCCCTGAGCTTGCTGCAACTGACTCGCCGATTGACGTTCTCGCATGCTCCAACGCTTGCCCAAGATCTTCAAGGATATCGTCGATGTGCTCAATGCCCACACTGAGCCGAATCATTTCGGGTGTAACCCCCACCTTGCGCTGTTCTTCGGGTGTGAGTTGACGGTGCGTCGTAGAGGCCGGATGGCACGTCAATGATTTCGCGTCCCCCATGTTCACCATTCTCTTGAACAAGCGAAATGCATTGAAACACTGCCGGCCGCCCTCGTATCCGCCCTTCACGCCGAACGTCAGCAGTGAGCAGAAATTGTTTCCAAGGTAGCGGTGTGCCATTGGATAGAGAGGATTGTCAGGAAAACCTGCGTAATTCACCCACTCGACCAAGGGATGAGCGCGTAGGAATTCTGCCACTTTGCGCGCATTTTCCACGTGCCTCTCCATGCGAAGCGGCAAGGTTTGGATTCCCTGCAAAAAAAGAAAACCGTTAAAGGGGGAGAGAGTCGCTCCCGTGTTTCTTTGGCAAACCGTGCGACAGCGTGCTACGAATGCTGCATCGCCGAATTGATCGACATACACGACGCCGTGATAGGCAACTTCCGGCACATTGAACATGTAAAACTTCTTCGGATACTCTCTCCATGGAAACTTGCCCGAATCGACGATCATCCCACCGATGCTGTTGCCACCCCCTCCGATGAACTTTGTCATCGCATGCACCACCACGTCGGCGCCATACTCGATGGGCCGAAGCAGAATCGGCGAAGCTACGGTGTTGTCGACTACCAGCGGGACGCCATGTTTGTGTGAAACAGCAGCAATTCCCTCGATGTCGGCAACGTTGCCCGCTGGATTTCCCACGCTTTCGCAATAAACGGCACGAGTATTGTCGTCGATTAGTTTTTCGATATCTTCCGGCCGATCGGTCGCGGCAAAGCGCGCCTCGATTCCCCGCTTGCGAAAGATGTGCGCCAGGAGCGTATATGTCGCGCCATACAACTGCGGAGTGGAAACAATGTTATTCCCGGCTTCGGTAATGTTGATCAGCGCGTACTCAATCGCAGCCATCCCCGAACTAACACTCAGTCCGTCAACGCCGCCTTCGAGCGCTGCCACACGCTTCTCCAATACCGTATTCGTCGGATTGCCGATTCGGGTATAGATATTTCCCGGCACTTCCAAATTGAATAATGCAGCGCCGTGCTCGGCGCTATCGAACTCGAACGCGACGGTCTGGTAAATAGGAACTGCAAC